>Ga0193730_1000528_pt1 | contig 10898 bp, 12 predicted proteins | sample U1a1metaG_FD_144919 | JGI IMG/M metagenome (GOLD analysis project Ga0193730, IMG submission 144919) | Soil microbial communities from a riparian zone of the East river system, Colorado, United States - U1a1 | ecosystem: Environmental > Terrestrial > Soil > Riparian zone | place: USA: East River...
AGACGACCGAAAGTGTCGATGTTTTGACACTCCATTAGACACAGGCGAAGTCCTGCCCTGTGTTCTAAACGGCTTTAGCGTTGGCAGTTGGATTGCACTTGATGGAAACGGTTTGCAACTTAGTGCTGGAATGCAATTCACGCTCCCAGCGCAGGATTGGAGAATCGATGAGCAGCGACTATGTGTTTCTCTGTGGCGTGATGTGGTGCAGGTTCGGACAGCAAGACGCCGGCAAGGAATTGCTGAGGGCTGCAGAGTCTACAGATCCAGATATCAGCGAACTGGCCTGGGCAATGTTGGCGAAAGGTGTGCGTCGCTTGAGAGAGTTGGAAAAAAGGCCTAAGCCCATTCTCGCGCGACCCTTAAGTGAGAGCCATGTGGATGCGATTATGGCCCGTGTGTAAAGCACTGCTCACAAAGCTCAAGTTGCGCGATGCCACCCGCTGCCGGTGCGGCTGGGAGTGGTAGCTGCGCGATCCCCTCGCGATAGCTCCCCAAGACTTTTTACCTTCCGCTCACAACAAACATCCCTGGTATGACAAAACGACACCCAACCACCATCACTTAAGAGTGCTGCATGTCTTTGTGGTTAGCGCGACGGGCCATAGTACCCGGTCTTGGAACGCACACTCAGTCGGGGCAGTCCCTTTGGAAGGGACGCCAACTTGACCTTGATCTTCCGCCATTTGCCATCGTCCTGCTTAGGGACGGGCCGATAGCCAAGGACATATTGATGGCGCAGCTCATAACCAATTCGTTCTGTGATCGGTGGAAGGTCGTTAGGATTGTCGAGAGTGTAAGAGCGCCCACCGGTTACTTCGGACATGTCTCTAAGGAGCAAAGGACCGAGGCGCTCTTCTCTCGTGCATTCGTTATCGAAAACGCTGACGGGATGACCGGGCTGCCTTTCTGTTGCGAGACAGTCGCGATCGAAAACGCCGACGGAATAGATGAGAACGTCGGCTTCTTTGACCACAGACTTCACCTCGTTTTCGGTGTACAGGCTGTGATTGTCGCCGCCATCGGAGATAACTACCAAGGCTTTTCTCTGATATTTTGCTTCTTTCATTGTTTGGATGCCCGAATAAATAGCGTCCAGCAAGGAAGTGCGTCCCTTAGGCGTGGCAAAGAGCAGCTTCGCTTGCATGTCCTCGATCTTCTGAGTGAAATCCTGCATCAGGTGCGGGACATCCGAAAAAGTAATCAGAAAGAACTCGTCTTGTGGATTCGAGGATTTCAACATCTCCACCACAGCTTCGCGGGCACGGTCGATCTTCGATGCCATGCTGCTACTCAGATCGAGAATCACACCCAATGATACCGGCGAGTCCTCCGAGGAGAAGTGTTTGATCTCTTGCAGTTGTTTACCTTCAAAGACTTTAAAATTGTCCTGGCCCAGGCCTGTGACGACACGGCCTGCGTCGTCAGTGAGCGTCACCGGCACAAGCACTAACTCGACGCTTTTTCGGATCTGGGGAGCAGGAAGATCTACCTGATCGCCGGTTGCGCTGCTAATTGGGCTCTGAACCCGAGGCTGAATGTGAACCTCACTGGTATTACCTTGTCCCTGAGCTAGGGGAATTCCAAGCCAGTTGATACCGGCAAGAACACCTAAACAACACCAAATTGATAACCTTTCACATTGAAACATGATCGGCCTCTACTCGCTCCGTGGTTTGCCATGCACAATCGGAAACGGTGAATGCAGTTATTGTTCCAATAGGATCGGACTATATGTGGCGGGAAAATCGTGACTTGACGCTCCCCGACCGGGGAGCAAATGACGCTATTTTGACATGTGTCCAGATGGGGACGCTTCGACGTTGCCATTGCTGCGTGGCTACGATTCGAAGTGGTTCGGAAATGTGGGAGCTAATCGGACCAACCCGCAGCAATGATCCGAATCTCTCTGGGTGAGCGCGCGCAATCCTCTATCGTGCGCCAGCTAGCGACTCGCACTGCCGGTGTTAATCAAGCTGCTGAATACCATTTTTGTAAATACGTCGGCGGGTACGTAACCAGAACCCCATTTGGCGTCGAAGTCTTTAGTCGGGGCTGCGGCCACTGCTTCATCTATTGTCTTTCCGGACGTAATCAAAGTCTTGATGCGCTGACGAACCTGCTCCAGCATGTCACGGTAATTTTGTAGATCTGCACGAGTGGCGACTGGCCCATGGCCTGGGACGATCTTTGTCTGCTCATCAGTCTGCGCCAGAACTCGATCGAGGGATTGAATCATGCCATCGATTGATCCTCCTGACGCCAGATCAATGATGGGATAGACGTGATTCGAGAAAATGTCCCCGACCACGACGACATTCGCTGGAGAGATGTAAGTCACTGTGTCTCCATCGGTGTGCGCAGATCCGTAGTTGACCAATGTCAGCTGCTGAGAACCTTGATTTAAGGTCAGGTTGTTTGAATAAGTTTGGGTTGGCAGAGCCTGAGGCGGATAATGACCATCGCGCAAACCAACGAACGGCACGTCCTGCGCCGACGAGAGCCGCTTTTTTACGTTCTCTTGCGCGATGATGGTTACGCCAGCAGAGCCGAAGAACACGTTGCCTCCCGTGTGATCAAAGTGCCAATGTGTATTCACCAGGCGGGTGATGGGACGCATCGTCGCTTTGAAGATCGCGTCGCTCGCCTCAGCAGCTCGCGAATCCAACCCACTATCGATCAGCAATGTGCTGCCGTCATCGACGATAGCTGTAATGTTTCCTCCGTCCCCGGAAAACATGAATAAACCTTTGCCCAGAGAAGTAGTCTTCAGAGGGCTATTCTCAAACTGTTCGGTAGCCTTCTGGATGACAGTCTGACCTGTTCCCACCTGGCCCGCCATCCGCGAGGCTGCTCCTGTTAACCCCAGGACTAAAACAAGAGCTTGCACAGGGACCAATGACTGCCTCATGTTCTGAAAAATGTGTTTCACCTTTGCTCCTTTAAACTGAAGCTGGTTTTGTGTGGCGCTCGGCCTTTCTAAGCGGCCGCAACGGAGCTAACCTGGGTACTCGCTGCAGCTTCCTCGCGAGACGAGAACCCGAACGCGATAATGCAGGGTGCGGCTATGACAGCATGCAATGATTGCTCATTGCGATAAGCGATCACGAGGCGTTCAGGACCAGCTTCGGTCTGAAGAGCCTCTATTACCGCGTACTGCACGCCAGAAAAATCAATCAATTCGGTCACAACCGTACTCCTGACTCACGTATATCGAGCTGCTTAGTGAAATTCCCTTCATGACACGCTCTCCGCAAAAAGGGCTTCGATCTCATTCACTTCCTCATCGGTGAGGCGCAACTCGCCGGCACGCATGACGCCGTTTGCCTGCCCGGCATTGCGAGCCCCGACGATGGCACCGGTCACGGCTGGGTGGTGGAGCGTCCAGGCGATTGCGACTTCGCCGACAGAACGGTTGTGAGGTTCGGCGATCTCTCGCAAGCGCTCGACCACAGCCAGATTGCGAGAAAGATTTGGTTCCGTAAAGTCGGGATGTCCCTTGCGCCAATCGTCCTTCGGCAGCCGGGCGGCGCGCTGGCGGGTCATCGCACCAGTCAGAAGACCAGAAGCCATCGGGGAATAAACGATCACTCCGATGTTTTCCCTCAAGCAGAAAGGCAAAATCTCGTCTTCGATTTCGCGATGCACGAGTGAATATCGAGGCTGCAGAGAAGTTACGGGGGCGATGGCCTGAGCGCGGCGAAGTTGCTGGACATCGAAGTTGGAAACTCCAATCCAGCGAACTTTGCCTTCGCGCTTCAGGTCGGCCAGTGTTGACCATCCTTCCTCAAGCTCTGCTGAGTCCGGTTCGGGGGGCCAGTGGATCTGATAAAGATCAATTACATCGACGGACAGACGGCGGAGGCTGTTCTCGATTTCACGGCGGATTGAGGTGGCGCTCAGTACTTTATGCACCTCACCTCTGGCATCCCAGCGCAGGCCGCACTTGGTAAAGACGTAAGGCCGGGAGCCACGCCACTGCTTCAGGGCGAGAGCCACGACTTCCTCTGAGTGTCCCAGACCGTAGACGGCGGCCGTGTCGATCCAGTTGACGCCGAGTTCGAGCGCACGGTGAATCGCGGCGATGGAGTCGTTGTCGTCCTGCGATCCCCATGCGAACTGCCAGCCCGAGCCGCCGACGGCCCAGGCTCCGTAGCCTACGGGAGTGATGTGCAGATCGGAATTGCCTAGCTTACGCATTTGCATTTCAATCCCCTGTTGAAGTTCCATTCCAGTGGCTGTTCGTGCGGCGACAGCACTTAGCCTTTTGCCGATTCTGGAGGGAACTTCTTGAACATCTTCGCCACGCCTTTGACCAGTTTCTTTTCATTGTTCGAGGCCTTATCGGACAGAGTGTCTTCGGCACTTCCGCGCCAGATCAACTGTTTGGTTTTTGCGTCGTACAAGTCGACAACCAGGGTTCCCACTTTGTAGTCCTGTTCGGTCGTGGTGGAGTCGCCGAACCCTCCACCTCCGAATCTTCGCCATCCCCATCCCCCACCGAAGCCGTTATAAAACGTCTGAAGGCTTCTCTGGGTCTGGGTCGTCTTAATTGCTACGACTGCGACATCGCCGCCACTGTCCACCTGGGTCCAACCCTTGGCTGTCAACTGGGCGTCCACCGCACTCTTAATTCGGGAGTCCCACAGGGAATTCTCAGGCTTGATTTCCTGCCACGAATAGGTCTTGTACTGAGAGAAATTGGCTTGGTGATCAAAGTCGGTTTTGACCTGCTGGGCGAACGCGGCTCCCACCATCACCAGGAAAAATGCAGTGCAGACTGTTGTACGAATTGCGGATTTCATACGATCTCCTTTTCGGATGCTAGGAATGCATTTGCAATTCCAAAGGCTCCTCACACTGAAAAAATCGATTTGGCCCTACTGGATCACAGCTTTGTGTGTGTATCCCGCTGAAAATTCGGCAGGCATCAAGCTGTAGCTATCGACATGACGATGGAGTTCCCGAATGCGATACGTAATCGGGATCGTCAAATGTCATCCTTTTGACGGATGCCCGACACCACTGTCCGAATCCTGACTTCGGTCTGGTCGCGGTGTAAGTCCGGAGAAGCTCAGACCATCGATTGGCAAGTGGCAAGTCCTTTCGAGCCACACCGATATGCCAGCAGCGCGAGATGATTGTCAGGGGAAACATCTGGAATCACGATTGCCATGAAAAGGTGGAAGTAATCACCTGCCGAGAGCGGTCGTGAAGGAGACACGAAATTGCGCAAGCACAGACGAACAATTCGACTGACTACCATTCTTTTCTCGGCCTGCGCAGCAATCTTTCCGTTATCACTGCAGGTCGTGGCGCAAACATCGAATGTGGACTGCACATCCGAATCCACAAGCTCATCGACCGCTTGTGGGCCCGGCAATCCGAGTTCAGTCCCGTTGCCGAACGGGAGCGCGAGCGCGACGACCAGCTCGGCGGGATCTGATCAAAACGATTGGGTACATCGATGGCTGCGAATTGTTGACCAAGTTCGGGCCAACCAACCGCATTCCGTCGCCCCACTTATTACGACTCACGTGTTGCTGGTCCAGCAATACCGCTTCGATTCTTCCTGGCAGACGAATTCGAATGGCGCTCAGCTGGACAATTACGGGAACGGTCGCGGCCTTGAAATCATTCCCAATAGCCGCCTGGAAGTGCAGGTCGCTCCTCCCCCGTATATCGTGCATTCGGATAACACGGCAGATGGGTTTGGAGATGTTTCGATCTTTACGAAATTTCGAGCCTTCTCCGCACCCGAAGGCAAGGGCGATTACTTCGTCGGGCTTTTCTTTGGAGCTTCCTTCCCCACCGGGAACCCGCCAAACGGCACCGGACACACAGTGCTTACCCCCATGCTCGCCCTGTCAAAAGGTTGGGGCAGGTTCAATATCCAGAACACGTTCAGCGGAACTCTCCCTGCCAGCGGCACCGACGTGCTAGGCCGGTCATTCGTGTGGAATACAGCGTTTGAATACGGTATCAAGGGCAAGATCTGGCCCATGATTGAGCAGAATTCCACATTTTTTTCGGACGGTCCAAATTCAGGCAAGAAGCAGACGTTCCTCACGCCAGGGTTATATTTCGGCCCATTGCCGATCGCCGAGCGGCTGCACTTTGCAGTCGGCACCGGTGTCCAGATCGCTGTGACCCAGTTTCATACATTCGATCATCATTGGATTTTGACGGTGCGATTCCCCTTCTAAGCAGTCTTTCATACGAGCGCGCCGGGAGAATGTTCACAATGCTTTGGTAGGAGAATATGAGCGCAAAACCAGATCCATGTCGACCGAGGGCGGTGGATGAAAAAACATCATCGATAACTCATCTCCTACTGGTAGCGGTTGGAATTGCGATGATGCAGGGTGTGGGCAACGCGCAGCTGTCCTCCTCCGAGCGAGAAACGGCGTTACCTTCTTCGACTACCTCCAACGGGCGGTCGGCGGATAACGATTCAATATCGATCCGGCACGGATTATTGGATCAGGAGGCGACCAGTCCGTGCAGTTCGCGAGTGCCTGACCCAATTCCTCAATCCTCGGCAGACGCCAAAGTCACCAACGTGCCGTCCATGTATATTCCATTGTCCGGACGTTGCAAATTCAACTTATTTCTGAAGCAAACCTATTCGCCTTATACATTCGCGTCAGCAGGTTTTCAGGCGACTTGGGCCCAAGCCATGGGGCAGTGGCCTCACTATGGCGGAGGTATGCAAGGCTGGGGGAAACGACTTGGCGCAACTCTGGCGGATACAGAAGCGCGACGATTCATCCAGGGTTTTGCCCTGGCAACAACCTTGCATCAGGATCCTCGCTACTTTCCCTCGAACAAGAGAAGGTTCATTTCCCGGATGTGGTATTCCGCAACCAGAGTAGTGGTCACCAAAAATGACCACGGCGATAGCACATTCAATACGTCCGAGTTTCTGGGCGCGTTGTTCACCAGTGCGCTACAAAACAGCTACTACCCAAGGCATGACCGGACTTTCGGGGATACCATGAATCGGTTCGGTGGCGCCCTGAGCTCGGACGTGATTGGGAATCTTCTGCGCGAATTCACGCCGGACATGAAGCGTATCTTTCGAAAACACGCCCCAAGGAAAATTCAGAGGATCGAGGAGAAGCTTCCCATCCCTCCCGAAGACAAGCCTTAACCGGACACAATGAGCACCAATAACCGTGAACGTTGTTGGGAAAACTTGAATAGGATTCGAAGTTAACCCGGGAGCTAGGGACGGCCTCATTGTTCGAGTGCCGGTTCAACCTTCAGGACCATAATTGTCAAATCGTCATCGAACGTATCGCGTTCAGAGAAATTGATGACCTCTTGATAAAGCAGGTCCACAATTTCCTGAGCACTAGCATTTGGGTTTGAACGCACGATGTCGGAAATCTTTTTAGGGCCGAACTGTTCCCCTGCAGGATTCTCAGCCTCGGTCAAGCCATCGGTGTACCACACCATGACATCGCCGGATTCCAAAGTGATCTGCTCCGGCTCGCAATGCAGTATTGGAAACAAACCCACGGGCGTGCACGTAGCGGAAAGCCATCTCGCTTGCGCCTGGGCAGCGCGGAACAAGAGCGCGGGATTGTGCCCACAGTTTGCGTACCTCAGAAGCCTCGATTCAGGTTCCAATTCGCCCAGGATCATAGTCATGAACCTTGAACCGTCGCTCAGTCCATGAAGTTCCTGATTAAGGCGGTCGATGGTCTCAGATATTCGCCTGGGATCGTTTGCATCCACTCGGACTGCAGCCGATGCAGCAGCCATGAGAAGCGCCGCGGCCACGCCTTTCCCCGCCACATCAGCGATGACCAAGCCCACTTTGTGGTTGGGTAGCGGGATGTAATCGTAGTAGTCTCCGCCAACCCCTCGGGCGGGGTACATCATGGCGGCACTGTCATATCCGGGTATGGCTGGGCCGTTGAGTGGGAGGAACAACCTTTGTACGCTCGCCGCCAAATCGACTTCCTTAAGCAAATCATCCCGCTGTCGACGAATCAGTCCGGACAAGCTGTTTTGCCGCGCTACAAATTTGTGGATCACAGCGACAACGAAAGCAAAACCAATCAACGCTATGAGATTGTCGGCGATGCGCACCAGAAGAGTGCTATAGGGCCGCCCCAGCAAGTCGTGAAGGAACACGCAAATCAATGTCAGCGTGAAAGTGATGCGCCGAGGCAGCAAAATCGCGGCCACTACGAGGGGTAAGATGTATAGGTAGCTCAGGGAAATGCTTTTAACTAAGTAATCTGCATACGCGACGCATGCGATTGCGCCGGCGACCAGGGCAAACGATAGCCACTGTATTCCGTCGATTGAAGATCCCTCTGCGAGCACAGGGAGGGGGCGCTGCGCGTGACCATCCCCCGCGGTCGACGAAGGATCCGCGGAGCCCGCTGGTCTTGATGTCCCATTGCCTGCGACGGAGTGAACCCCACTCTTGTTCTCAACAGAAGCGACGTTTCTGATGAAATTATTCATGAGCTAGCCCCTGGTATTAGCCGCGAACTGCAAGTGAGATTTCGGTTATCGATACCAGGTGTCACAGAAGTGACACCTGTATCCGTACAATTCCAACCAGCATTCAGCCGCTTGCCGAGTTTTTCGATTGCCTTGTCGGCGTGCTGTCCCAATTACTTCGAAGTGGACGGCGGGAAGTGCTGAAACATCTTCTGCACCCCTTTTTCCAGATTTTTGGTGTTCTTGTCCGCTTTGTCGGAGACCGTGTCGCTCGCTACACCTCGCCAGACCAGCTTCTTGGAGTTTTCATCGAACAGGTCAACTACCAGAGTGCCCACTTTGTAATTCTCGACAGTGGTGGTTGACTGGCCGAATCCACCAACTCCGCGCCAGCGCCATCCGCCACCCATTCCGTTATAGAAGGTCTGGAGTGTCTGCTGGTTGCGCGTGCTCCCGACTGCCGCGACCGCAATGTCGCCGCCCGAAGGTACCTCCGTCAAACCCTTCGCGGTTAAAGCACTGTTCACGGCATCCTTAACTCGACCGTCCCAGATCGAGTTCGCCGTCTTAACGCTGGTCCACGAATAGGTTCTATAGTTTTTGAAACTTGCGCCGTGATCGTAGTCCGTCTTAACCTTGATAGCGAAGGCCGCGCTCGCTGTGAGTAGCAGTCCCGCCAGTGTTGTGACAAGCCATTTACTTCTCATGATTTCTTTCCTCCTTATAAGGGTGTCCGCGTCTGTTTTGTCGCTACCATCTCTGACCGGACGGGATTAACAATGCAACCTGAAGACCATTCCAAGAATGTTGCAAATAAAAGCTAAAGATCAGAGGTAGGTGTCAGGGTTTCGACAGGTGTCTAAATCATCGAGAGCTGAAACGAGCTGGTTGGTGTGTGGCCACAACTTCGTGAAAAAAAACCTCTTAAACGAGAGCTGAAGCTTCATCGACTCCCGAACATCAGGCAATTTCCGAAAACTGGTGACAGTGTGGTCACGGCAACCCCTTATAAGTGCCGCGTTATCAGTCAGACAAGTATGGCCTGTGACCTGCCTTACAAATGCGCAGGAGGATCATATGAACACTCGTAAAGCTCTTACCTTTATGATCGCATTTGTTGCCGCATTCGTTCTCTTCTTTGAAGTGTCCGCTCACGCGGATATGAGCGACCAGGCGACAGAATTAACGTTTAGCCAGCCAGTTCAAATTCCCGGGCAGGTCTTACCGGCGGGAACATACTGGTTTTTACTGTCTAACATTAGTGAGCAACAAGACGTAGTGCAGATCTTCAATTCCGATAGGTCAAGACTGTACGCGACCCTTATCACTGCATCAGCTGAGCGTCGGGAGCCAACCGGCCACACTGTGGTCAAGTTGGCTGAAGAAGAGTCGCCGAAACCAGCTGCTGTTATTTCCTGGTTCTATCCGGGAGAAACGACTGGCCACGAATTCCTATATCCGAAGGACCAGGAGAAGCAACTTGCTCAGGACAGTCAGCAGACGGTGGTAGCCACACCGTCCTCCAGCAACGCTAGCGCCGGCCAGTAACGATGGCAGGCTTGCAACCGGTGGTGGCAATCTGCACCACCGGCTGCAGATTCCCTGACAGGGCGCGCTAGACGAAAATCGAACAATACGAATTCAGCTAAGAACCCAAGCGGAGCAGTACTAGCAATGGGATTGCTTTCGGTGTCTGGGAGGAGAAGTATGAAAATCGGTTTGTGTGTAGTGATTCTTGCGGCCGTCACCGCTATTACAGTTCCATTGGCAACCGGACAGTCCAAGCAACCCCAAGAAGGGATAGTCATCAACGTCCAGAAACAGGAGGTGGCTACGCCGCCTGTAAGAACAGGCGCTAGTCCGGTTCGTACACCATTGCAGTCACACTACTATCTCTACAACGTTTCTGTGCAATTGAACTGCGACGTCTACGTTGCCCGTTACGAGACCGAATTCAATGATTCGCCCGCTGCACTATCTCCCCACAGTCGTGTTCCGGTACGACTGGAGAAGCACTCAATGTACCTGGACTTCCCCGGCGACACCGTGAAGATGCAGATCGTGCGCCACAAGGTTAGCCGCGAAGGATCGTGTGGGCAAACTCCGCCTGCCAATTAATAGGCATAGGGCTGTCTCCGAACTGAAGGGAACGACCATGGGAGACGCATAAGCTTCATTGTCGCTGGCGGGGAGTTGCATGGACGCGCAAAATCACCATGAACGTGACCACTACGGCATTTGTAACTAGCGCTCCCCACTTGAGCCCACTCGGATGACGCAACAGCGAGTAGATCTCGCCGGGTAAATACAAAGCACCGGACAACAGCGCGAACCATTGTGCCCAGTCCCGTCCGCGCCACAGGCCGAACGCCTCGATAGAGCGGACCGTTGCATAGATCAGTGCTCCGGTCGCCACCACCCAAAGAGTCTTGTCT
>Ga0193730_1000529_pt1 | contig 10891 bp, 6 predicted proteins | sample U1a1metaG_FD_144919 | JGI IMG/M metagenome (GOLD analysis project Ga0193730, IMG submission 144919) | Soil microbial communities from a riparian zone of the East river system, Colorado, United States - U1a1 | ecosystem: Environmental > Terrestrial > Soil > Riparian zone | place: USA: East River...
GCTTGAGTATGGAAAAAATCCTGGTGGTGGATGACGAACCGCAGATGCGCCGGGTGATGCGCACGACCCTAACCGCTCACGGGTACGAGGCGGTGGACGCCCAATCCGGTGAAGAAGCACTCCTGAAACTCGAAGCGGAGCGCTTCGATTTCATCCTTCTCGACCTGAACCTACCCGGCTTGGGAGGAATTCCCACCTGCCGTGCCATCCGAGCGGGATCGGAAGTTCCTATCATTGTCATATCCGTCAGAATGTCGGAGAAGGACAAAATCATGGCACTCGATGCGGGGGCTGATGATTACATGACCAAACCATTCGGCATCCAGGAACTGCTGGCACGGATCCGAGCGGTGCAGAGAAGGAAAGGGAAACCAGAGCGTCCGTCACGCTTGCTTCTGGATGGAGTAACCATCGACTTTGAAACCCATCGGGTTACAGGGCCAGGCCGTGACGAACACTTGACGCCAAAGGAGTTCGAAATCCTGCACTACCTGGCGTCGCACGCCGGCCAGGTGATCCCGCATCGGAGATTGTTGCAGGCGGTGTGGGGCCCCGACTACGGCGACGAAGTTGAGTATCTTCGCGTTTTCATCAACCAACTTCGTCGCAAGATCGAAGCTGACACACAAAACCCCAAGTATCTTCTAACCGAGCCATGGGCTGGCTACCGATTCGTTCTTCCTTGAAGTTCGCATCAGGTGAATCCTAACCGCTTCCTTATACCTTCTTGATTGCTCATTCGTAGGATGAGTTATGAAACATCATTTTCAGCAGGAGGCGAATCGTGAGTTTCATACAAGTGCTGGTGGTTGGTTCCGATGTAACGAATCGAACCGCTCTAGTGGACATACTTGAAGAATGTGGCCTGGAGCCGGTGATTGCTTCGAACGTTGAAGAGACCGGTAACCTACTCGCGCGAAGACCCGCGCATGTGGTGTTTTGCGAAGACACCTTGCCCGATGGAAGCTTTCGCGAAATCCTTCGCCTGGTTAAGGCAACCCAACCTGAGATTCAGGTCGTCGTGTCTTCCAAGTTGGGCGACGTTGAAGAATACATTGAAGCGATGAACCTCGGGGCCTTCGACTTCATCGCCCCTCCCTATCGCGGTACCGACGTCGTATCTGTGGTTGACAGCGCATGCGACCGCTATCGGTTGAAACGGAAGGACGAGAGCTTCCTCTACATTCAGACAGGAGAGTGGCCGCCAGGCGGCGAATCTGTGGCTTGAGGCCACGTGGCCCTTAGGACGACTGCATGCTGTCGAAGTGCGCCAACCCCGCGTGCACAAGATCTTTCCGGTACTTGCATGAAGGCAAGCTGTTCTGGCGGGAGCCGAGCCGGGATTCCACGACAGGCGCCGTGGTGAAAGGCGAATGGTTCTGGTTGTGCGACCACTGCTTTTACAGGTGCTATCCCGGCGCGGATCTCGCGAGTTGGGCTGTAGAAAAAGGCCCGGAGCAACATTCGGCGAGGTCGGCGCGCCGGAGGAGATGACGAAACTCGGAGAAGTTTTTCTCTGAGTCGCGCGTATGGACGCGCCTGATGAGTCTCCCCAGCCTGAGGCCAGGGTGGTTTCAAGAGGACGGAAGCCTCTTCGACAGTGCGGATGGAGGGATGCGTAAGCACGCCTCGTAATAGATCCGCCAACGTAATGCGCCCTCATCACGTCCTCTGAGAATGCAGGCTGGATGCGTTCGCAGAGGTGGGGAGACTCAGACTGCAAGCTCGAGGCAATTTGTCCCAAGCTTTGGATTTGAAGTGTAACCGCCAACAGAATCTAAAAACATCAGCATCTTCCGCAATTTGAGAGAGCGCCTTCATTTGCCCAGCGCATTCAAGCAACGGGCATTACCAAAGACACCTTACTCCGACAAACCCGACTAGCTAAGATGCAATTGTACGATTGCAGGTTTTGGAAGGTCTTTGTCCCCATCGCATGTTCTGTCCGTCCCATGGCCCTGATGATGAATCAAGCCGGATCACGACAGCCTCACACGCTAAGTGCGAAAAACTCACGCATGAAGCATATGGAACGGCAAGAGTGGTGGTTGTGGTCCTTCGTCGTGGTCATCACCATGCTGCTGACCGGAGGCATAGCTTCGTTTGCGCTTCCTTTGCTGCATGGTACCGACAGGGTTTACGGGTTCGAAATACGGCAATCGGCATGGGGACTGCTCGGGCTAGTGTTGCTGTTTGATATCTACTCGCTTTACCAACAATTCCAGATCCAGTCCGTCCGCAGGCAGTTGGTGGCAAGGGATGAATTGTTTCGCGTCATCAGCGAAAATGCGGCCGACATGATCGCCGTGGTCGACCAAAAAGCCAACAGAATTTACAACAGCCCGGCCTACGAGCGAGTCCTTGGTTATTCCGCGGAGGAGTTACAAACGACACCAGCGCTGGATCAAGTGCATCCCGATGATCGCGCCCGGGTGGCGCACGCTGCAGAACAAGCGCGAAGTTGGGGGCAGGGAGAGCGGATCGAATACAGAATGCGTCACAAGGATGGCAGTTGGCGTACCTTTGAATCGACCGCTAGCGCAGTGCGAGATACAAAAGGAAAGTCGACCAATTTAGTTATCGTGAACCGCGACATCACGGAGCGCAAGCGAGCGGAACAGCGGCTTCAGCACAATGCCTTTCACGATGCGCTAACCGACTTGCCTAATCGCGCTCTCTTCCTGGACCGGTTAAGCCGGGCATTCAGTCGCGCTAAGCGGCATCCAGATTACAAATTTGCCGTACTGTTCGTGGACCTGGATGACTTCAAGAAGTTTAACGATAGCCTGGGTCACGCAGCTGGAGACGAGATACTGATCGCTGTGGGAAAACGGCTGAGCAGTTCATTGCGAAAGGATGACACGGTTTCACGGCAGCCGCCACAGATCGACAATCCCCCGGAGCAAGAAAACACTTTAGCGCGAATGGGCGGCGACGAATTTACGATTATTATCGAGGATATACATGATCCGAGTGACGCCATACGTGTGGCAACACGAATTCAGAACGCGTTAGCCTCCACTCCGCTAGTCATCCTGGGACAGGAAATGTTCGCTTCCGCCAGCGTAGGGATTTCGTTGAGCACTAGTCCACACAACAGTGCGGAAGACTTGCTTCGCGATGCAGACTTGGCAATGTACCGAGCGAAAACCCTGGGGAAGGCGCGCTGCGAAGTGTTCGATACCGCCATGCATGCCAACGCCGTCAAACGGCTAAAGCTAGAAACTGAGTTGCGAAAAGCGATCGACTACGGCGAGTTTCGAGTGCACTATCAGCCGGTTGTGCGCCTCTCCGATAAAATGATCGCCGGTTTCGAAGCATTGGTACGCTGGCAGAAGCCGGATGTTGGTATGGTACCGCCGGCAGAGTTTATTTCAGTGGCGGAGGAGAGTGGCCTGATCCTTCCAATGAATCGCTGGCTACGACTTGAGGCATGTAAGAAGATGCGGGCGTGGCAAGCCCAATTTCCCTCTGATCCACCCCTGACACTGAGCCTCAACGTTACTGCTCGGGAGTTCGCACATCCCGGTTTGATATCGGACATAAGCTCGGCCCTCGAAGAAACCGGTCTCGAACCATCAACCTTACACTTGGAAATTGTCGAAACAATCGCGATGGGCGATAAAGGAAAACCGGAAGGCGTGCTTCAAAAAGCGAAAGCTTTGGGCTTACGTTTGAGCATCGACGATTTCGGTACAGGGTATTCTTCCCTGAGTCGCCTAAGGCAATTCTCCGTCAATACGCTAAAAATCGATCGCACATTCGTCTCCAACATGGACACCGATGCCGATAATCGGGCGATTGTTCGCACCATTATCGCCCTGGCTCACAGCCTCGGATTGAGGGTTGTGGCGGAAGGAACCGAGACTTTGGAAGAAGTTAATGAGCTGCTAAAGCTGGATTGTGAGTATGCTCAGGGCTACTTCTTTTCCCGCCCGGTCGACGAAGACGCCGCCACGCAAATGTTAATGACTGTTCAGTGCGGACAAACACCGCGCAGTCGAGCGGCAACCCAGGGTGCGTAACCACATTAAGGGGAAGACTCCCGCTTAAAAAACACTCCCTCCATCCCCAGTGCTGAAGCCAAGGGTCGTAGAGTCATGCCTAGTTCCGGTTTTCGCCGCGATAGCGGCGTCCCCGACGAGATTTGAACCCGTGTTACCGCCGTGAAAGTGGGATGGCTAAACGGAACTCTAACAAACTAGAGGCAGACTGACGCACTGGATGGCGTCTGAGGAACAGCAGGAAACGAATTAATGTGTCCCCGATGTGTCCCCGGTCTTCCACAACCTACGTGCAGCTTTTTTTGGTCTATCAGCCTCGAAGTTGGGCCTGATACCGATCGCTAACCGCTTTATCCCGTTCATCTATGCACAGGCGGATCTGGGCCTACTCTCTAGAAAAGCAATTTCAAGCACGATCGAATATTCTCGACAAAAGAACCGGCAAGGTTGTGGCAAAGGGCCGACGTCAGGTTCAATGAGAGCTGCACATGGATCTGCGCAGCCAGTCCAAGTATTGGACGGGCGGCTTTCGGTCGTTGGGTTATGAGTGTAACCATCAAAAGAATCTAAAAACATTGCGCGGCGCAAAGAGTAACGGATTGTTTTTAGGTGGAACCAAGTGGAATCGCAACTGCCCCTGCGATGGTCTTGGTGCGATGCGTTCTTAGTATTTGAACCGAGGCATTTTCTCATCGAATCCTGGAAGAGACGGGGTTCTCTCCTCTCTCACCGCTCGCAAAGAATTCGGGTCCAGCCCCAGCACTTTGAGGATCGTGGGGGCAATTTGAGCTGTTTGTATCGGAAACTTGATTTCTTGCCGTCCCAAGGATGGATGCGAGACGAGAAGCGGGACGTGCGTATCCGCATCGGTCATGCCGCCATGCTCGGCGATGAAACCGCTGCCGGGATTAACGTATATCTGGCCGGCATTTGGTTGGATAATGATGTCCGGAACCCGAGGGTCTGACTCCGGATCATTGAATCTTAGCTTCAAAGAATCACCGGAATAAATTTCCTGGATGCCTGCCTCAACCTGAATGCTTCGGAGGGCCGCTGTGACTTCGGCGGTTCGCTTTTGATCCGCAAGCCAAAGCATTGCGACACTTCCATCCTGGTTTAAACTTGCCAGCAAATCTTTCTGAATTGCGGCGACAGTCTTTGGAATGAGCTCCAAGTCGGCATGCTTTAACCGCGTTGGATCTATCGGAACATCGCCATGCTTGGCAGTCACGATGATTAAAGTGGATGTCATCAATCCATGTTGCTCAAGAGCGGCGAGCATCTTGGAGATCGACTGATCGGTGTGGGTAAATGCATCCAGCAATCCGGGACTGGGAGTCCCGTCCGCATCCAGGTAGCCGTTGCCTTCTAATTTTTGCGCAACACTGATTGCCTGAAAGTTCATACCAAAAACCGTCGGGACACCTACATTTTTTGCTCCGGTATGGTCTTTGCCACCTATCTGGTTGAGCAAGGCATCTACTTTTGAATCGTCGTAAGCTTCGATCTTCTGCACATTCTTGCCCACGCGGTTCGCATGAACCTCAGGCGTATAAAGGTCATCGACGCCGGTACCCGAAGGTCCATTCAAAAACTCATACGCGGGATGTTTATCGCTCCAGGCGGTCCTGCCACCCGCCTGCTTAATAACCTCAAAAATATTGTTAACTCGGATGAAGCCATGCGGAAAAACTGGCTTGCATCCGTTCTTTGGGTCACGAGGCAACTTTTCAGGATCAATTCCTCCACCTCCATCGACGGTATTCGGATTCTTATCAATCGAGGAATCGAAGATCACTACGGTTCCGACCTTAGAGCAATCCGAGGCGGGAGGAGACAAGCTCCGGTCGTAGTTATTTTCGAATATCACACCTGTGGAGTTGGGAGATCCGCCAGTGACCATGGAAAGCAGGCCGGGCCACGAGTTCGAGGGAAAAGACGTATGAGCATTCGTGTAGGTAATTCCGTTCTTACTTAGGCGGGCGAGCGCTGAGTTGGATCTCTCTTTGGTTAACCGGGCGAGATCTAAGGCGTGCATGCCATCGATACTGAGAAGTAACACGTGTGCGATGGAATGCTGCTTACTGCTCGGCTTAGTACGTAACCCGGCAGGGGATGTCCGAGTCTGGGCATCTGCAACTGGGGTTATCAAGCAACTGACGCCGAGCATTATGATGAAAGCAGTTCTTCGCATGCGGAGATTACCTACGCCTTTCAGATCTCACTGGCAATTGCTGTCCCAACATCCGTGGTACGAGCTTTTCCGCCGATGTCAGCGGTACGAGGGCCGGAATGCTCGAGCACGGAAGCGATAGCCTTTTCGACAGACATCGCGGCCTCGTGTTGTCCGAGATGCTCTAGCATCATTGCTCCTGACCAGATTTGGCCGATGGGATTGGCAATTCCCTTGCCCGCAATGTCGGGAGCCGAACCGTGCACTGGCTCAAACATGGAAGGGTACTCGCGCTCAGGGTTGAGATTTGCGGACGGGGCAATGCCAATAGAACCCACCACCGCGGGACCCAGGTCAGAGAGGATGTCACCGAACAGATTGGATCCCACGACGACGTCAAACCAGTCTGGATGCCGCACGAAATGTGCAGTCAAAATGTCGATGTGGTACTGGTCCGTCCGAACATCTGGAAATTCTTTTGCGATCGCAGCGAAACGTTCATCCCAGAATGGCATGGTATGAATGATGCCGTTAGATTTGGTTGCCGAGGTAACGTGACGCTTGCGCTTGCGGGCCAACTGGAAAGCGTGGCGCATGATTCGATCGCATCCGCGCCTGGTGAACACTGATTCCTGAACAGCAAGTTCGGCGTCCGTGTTCTCAAAAAGCCGTCCTCCGATATTCGAATATTCTCCTTCATTGTTTTCCCGGACCACACAGAAATCGATTTGTCCTGGTCCCCAATTTTTGAGCGGCGACTCAATACCGTGGAGAAGGCGCACCGGACGGAGGTTCACATATTGCTGAAATCCGCGCCGGACGGGGATCAGTAAACCCCAAAGGGACACATGGTCCTGCACCTTGGGATGACCGACCGCTCCCAGGAAAATACTGTCAAAGGTTCGCAACTGATCCAGGCCGTCCACCGGCATCATGCGGCCGGTGTTAAGGTACGTCTCGCAGCTCCAATCGAAATGGGTCCAAGAGAAGTCAATGCCATAGCGACGGCCAGCCGCCTCGAGTACACGGATGCCCTCGGGTACGACTTCACGGCCGATTCCATCCCCCGGGATGACCGCGATCTTGTACTTCTTTTGGGCAGGACTTTTTTTCACCGCATTCTTGCTTATTTTCCGCAAAGCGCCACCAGCCTCCGTGCGTCATCGACGCGTTCCAGCGCTCGAACCAGGTCAACTATCATTTCCGCGTTTTGCTTAGGCCAATTGGCAAATGCAGCGTTGCCGCGAAACTTATCCGCCACCTCTTCATAGGTCATAGGATCGGCCGGACTACCTTTGCCAAAATCTGCGCGACCGGACAGAGTCTTTCCATTCTTCAAATGGATTCGAAGAATAGTAGTCATCTTGTCGAATCCGGTCTTCTCGGCATCCGGATCCACATGGAAGTTGACCCGGCGGATCATGGCTTGAACTTCCGGCCGGTTCACGACTTCGTCGCGAAATTCAGCAAGTGTCGCCTCGCCGTATAGCAACAGCACGGCTAAACAGAACTCCATGCTGAACTTCGCCTGCAGGCCCGTAGCAGGCCGATGATGAATCAGCGCATTGGGCATATTATGGTTCGTGCCCACGTCGACACGTTCAACGTCAACTGCTTTGATGTGCTCCTTGCGCATCAGACGCAGCAGTTCGGTCATGCCAGGATGGGTTAGAGAACCCGACGGAAACGGCTTGATGGAGATGCCCGGGGAGGTGAAGGTCCATGGCTTCCCCAAACGATCAACAATCGCCGCCGGATCATAACTTCCGCCATACGCGTGGAAGAAGCCACGTGGCGCCTCAAGAATCTGATCGGCAGCCGTCCATCCGAGACCGGTCAGATCAACCGCCACAACTCCACTCTCCGCCGCATGCCCGGCATGAAAGGGCTTTGTCATTGTGCCGAAATTTTCGCGTAGTCCGGCTGCCTGGCTGGCGGCGATGCTCAGCGCTCGCCTCATTTGCTGAGCGTCAAAACCTAGGAGCTTTCCGCCTGCCGCGGCTGCGCCCAGCGGGCCACAAGTGCCGGTCGAATGAAAGCCGTCTTCATAATGACGCGGCGCAATGGCTTCCGCCACTTTGCACTCCACTTCCACGCCGAGATGATAGGCAAGCATCAGTTCCGATCCGGATGCCCCCTTCAATTCCGCGAATGCCAGAACCGCAGACAGCACAGGCGCGGTGGGGTGAACCAGCAACCCATAGACGCGATCCTTGGCAGCGGCCATTGGCGAATGCCGCGAAACGGGCCGGGACTTTTAAGCCGCTTCCGAAAACGCGCGTCCCGCTGTTCTCGATACCAAGGTTTTGCAAATACTTCAGAACAAGTGTTCCGCTCTCGGCCACGGACCCGGCAAGCGCCAGACCTAAGCCATCCAATATCGATTTCTTCCCTAGTTCGAGCACGTCCGCCGGAATTTGTGCTGCGGTTGTGCCGACCACAAACTCGGCAACGTATTGGGTCACTCCCTCCACGTTTGGAAATGGCGCCGGGCACGGCGATGGCGCCTCCGAAGAGTATCCCTTCGCGTTCGTAAGCAGACCAGCAGCCGTCGCGAGAGCGGATCGCGAAACGAAGTCACGTCTTTTCATGACTTAATGATGTCTGAATCTGCTAATGGACAGACCACTAAACAATTCATCTAGGGGAGAGCCCATCGACCATATTCGGGGGACATTAAGGTACGCTGAATGCAACATAAAATCACGTTAACAATAGCCGCTACATTTGGCACTATTGAGGACCGAATCGTCGAACTGTTTGGAATTGCTTTGACGGCTGTTGCAGTCATGTTTTGGCACATGCAATCAACGCTCGATTTCCACGCACATCGAGTGCGCTCGCCTGAAATCCCGAGTCGGCGATAATCTTTAAGTTCTCTTGCAAGGTCAGAGGTGAGTCGCCCTGCTCGTCGAGATACTGCTGATGTTCGGAAAACGATTGTCCCTCATCAATCGAGCTTGAATAAACCCTCTCCTGCCTCTTCCAAACCGACTGATAGCAGGAAAATGAGTCAGCCCCGGGCACCGCGATTCTGTCGAGGAAAAAAAAGAAGCCTGTCTTAGCGAGGACCTTGTACACCCAGGACATTACATTCCGCTGGCTCTCCGGCGGCAGGTTATGAATCGTCTGGACCGAGAACGCGATGCGGTAGTCCCTTTCAGGAAGCTTCGTAGCTTGGATATTGCAAAGATCGTGTTGCACGGTAACAAATTGTTTTTCCTTCCCTGCCAGGCGCTTCGCTGCCATGGAAATCATGGCTGGTGAGTAATCAACCCCAACAATCAAACCTTCCGGCAAACGCTGGAAGAGTTGTTCCTCAACCAAGCCAGAGCCGGACCCGACGTCAAGAATTGTCGAGCCAGGAGTGTAATGGTCGGCAATCAGGCTAAGCAGCAGATCAAGTTGCTCGCCTCGCAGCGGATTTCCAGAGAGAGGATCTCTGTCCCAGTTCGAAGTCCGAGTCGGGTGGAGCCATATATCGCGCATATTCTCGTTGGGGAAACTACTCGCTAACATCTAGTTGACCATGAAATGTTCTTCCTCTTGTGCTAGGGAACGCTAGCTGATTGCCTTGAAGATTGTTCTGACCCGGTCCGGTTACCCTTACCCAGTGCGAGTTGCAACACTTCCGCCAAATGAACTGCTTTCCGCCCCGTGATCTGAAGTATCTGCTCCCGACAGCTAAAGCCATCGGAAACAATCAAAGTTTCTGGCGCGGCCTGTCGAACGGCCGGCAGCAAGATTCGCTCTCCTACGGCTAATGACACATTGTAATTGTCCTTTTCAAACCCAAACGAGCCGGCCATGCCACAGCAGCCAGAATCCAGCAATTGCAAATCAACTCCCACCTTCCGAAGCACCGACTCTTCATCGTTCATCTTCATTAATGCCTTGTGATGGCAATGACCATGAAGCAGCACTTTCCTTGACAACTCTGGAAGACGAAAGCCAGGCGCGTGGTGTTCGAGAAATTCGCTAAGCAGAAAGGTCTGGGCGCGCAGCCGAGTGGCGCGACCATCTGCTGGAAATAGATTGCGCAATTCATCCCGAAAGACTGAGGCGCAACTCGGCTCCAGGACGACTATTGGAATTCCACTGTCAATCTGCTTGCCTAGCACGTGCATTACGTTTTGCAAGTATCGCTTTGCTCGATCCAACATGCCGAAGTCATAGAGTGGACGTCCGCAGCATAAGTGTTGCCGCGGGATGATTACCTTGAACCCTGCATGTCGGAGTACATCCACCGCCGCCTGGCCAGTTTCCGGATAAAAATAATTGTTAAACGTATCCGGCCACAGAATGACTTCCCTCTGAGTCGACCCTGACAAATCTGGTTCGATCTCAGTCTCACCTTCCAGCTCGGGAACTCGGGTCTTCTCCGCCCACTTTTGAAAACTCAATTCACCAAATTCGGGTATCTGTCGCTGCTTCGGTAGTTCCAATACTTTTCGTACAAGCTGGCTGATTCCCGGAGCGTGGTTGAGAAAATTCACTAACCGTGGCGCGAAGGATGCAAGCCGTGCCCAGCGATCGATCATGCCAAAAGCATAAGCATGCAGCGGACGGCCTTTGCTTTCGTAATAATGCGACAGAAATTCCGCCTTGAACGTCGCAACATCGACGTTGGCTGGACATTCCGATTTGCACCCCTTGCACGCCAGACACAGGTCGAGCGATTTCTTGACATGTTCATCTTGCCAATCTTTGGTTA
>Ga0193730_1000530_pt1 | contig 10877 bp, 7 predicted proteins | sample U1a1metaG_FD_144919 | JGI IMG/M metagenome (GOLD analysis project Ga0193730, IMG submission 144919) | Soil microbial communities from a riparian zone of the East river system, Colorado, United States - U1a1 | ecosystem: Environmental > Terrestrial > Soil > Riparian zone | place: USA: East River...
GCCATCTGTTTGGAGTGTCAGCCCACAGATCGCGCTGCCATGAGAGTGTTGGGGCGGTTGCCGACCGCCGTAATGATTTCCAAAAGCGTCATTCCATCGCGCACGTGCGAGACTTCCGATTCCCAAATTTTCACATCGTGCCGCAGCGCTTCCGAGCCGAAGCGTTTCAGCGCTTGCGCAAATCGAGTGCACGCATCAGTAAATCGCAAACCCGCCGTCTCCAGCGGCACGGCTTCACAAGGAGTCTGCGCCGCCTTGAGCGCGAACCGCACCCACACAGGTCCCCGGCAGCGATGCCAGACGGTCGCCACGCGGCGGTTCTTTTGAATCAGCTCCCACACTTCATCGGCGTGCTCGTGAAACAACTTGTCGAGAATCGGGCCGCGGTCCGTTTCGAGAAAGGTTTTGTGAAGCGCAGTCACCGGTGGCAACGCAGCCGCGACCTTTGACACCGGCGGATTCACCTGCGTCACGGTATCGACCGTTTTCTTCGCGTCTGCTCGCCCCGCTCCCCAACCCACGTCCTCATCCGGCGTCGAGCCTGCTGGTTTTGGGGCGAAGTTCGCAATAAGCAGATTCTTAATTTCGGTGTGCGTGAGGTTTGGATTCTTGTGCAGCATCAACGCGATCAGGCCGGTAACGTGAGGCGCCGACATGCTCGTGCCGCTCAGGTCCACATAGAAGCTGCGGCAGGAGTTACAGCAACAGCGCTGACAACCCCCCCGGTCTTTTGCAATCCCGACCGAAGTAATGTCTTCGCCGGGGGCGCAAATGTCCGGTTTGACTCGCGGCGGTGAGTCCGTGGTCGGTCCGCGGCTCGAAAAATCCGATAGTCTGCTTCCGTGAAAAACACCCGCCAGGCGATATGAACCCACCGAGATGCTTTCCTTTCCCGAAGCATTCGTGCCCAGTGTGTTCCTGGAAGTGGTGTGATCAAGGAAATGAGGAGACTTGTCATCATGCGAACTCCCGAAGAGACAGAAGGCGTCGATGACAGTGGCTGTGCTCCCGCTGTCCTTAAACTCGATCGACCATTCGCCATCGGCGTTCGTGTCGCCTGTTCCCGGCGTGATGGTGATGTCGATCCGGTTCGGTTGGTTGCTCAAAGTCACATTTCCACTGCTGCCGTTCGCTGTGATGCTGACAATGCTCAATCCGGAAACGAGAAAACCGATGGTTCCGGCGGCGCCGCCAACCGGCGAAGTAATTTTCACCTGCAAGTTAGAACCGGAGTAAACGATCGCGAGGCTTCTGGTCTTCGTGTCCTTCTTCGCTACTTTGAACTTAAGCTCCAAAGTGGCAGTCGGACCCGCTGGCACAGTTGCGTTCGCGTGAAAGTTCTCGTTTCCGTCGTTGCCAGCGGAAAAGACAATCGCCGTCCCGCTGGAATTATTGGTCAGTAACTGGTCGACCTTGACAGTTTCGTTGTGACTTCCATCCATCTTTTCCGAGAAAAAGCCCATGCTTAGATTAATGGCCACCGGCTTGTTTAGTTGCCGGGCTTCGTTGATGACGTAGCGAATCGCATCGAGCATCGTGTTTGTGCTCGTCGGCGGTGTTTTGCTGTCGTTGTCCGAGAGACCCCACTTTCGCACCACGATTAGCGTCGCATCAGTGGCGACCCCAATGTAATGAAATGCTCCGTGGCAGCTGCCGGACTGCGACCCATCGCAGGCTGCTATTCCAGCCACATGACTACCGTGCCCATCATCGTCTTTGTGCCGCGCCTTGATCGGAGCACTTGCATCGTCGGTAATCGCCGCCTTAATCTGCCCAACGTCATATTCCACACCGTATCCGAGGGGAATTGGCGTTCCCGGCGTGTCCAATAAGCTCGCCCGGTTGATTGGGCCTGGCACGGTTTCTCCGCCTTGCGCTGTTAGCGTTTGATCCCAGATCTTATGGATGCGCGTCGTGCCGTCGGCGTGCTGGAAGGCGGCGTGTCGAAAGTCGATCCCAGTGTCGATGATGCCGACGATCACATCCTTTCCCGTATAACCGGTGAAGTTATCTCCGGAACGCGACCAGACTTGGTCTGCCTTCAGCTCCGGCACGCTGTCGTCCAGATGAATCCGATGACGCCGCTGCTTCTCGACCGATATGACTTGAGGATCACGATCGAGGGCGACCAACCCAGCCACGTTCGTTTTACCATAGGCGAAGTCGCCTGCGATTTCCGCGATCTCGAGGCCCGCGCTCTTCAAGGCCGAAACACTTCCCATGAACTTTACTGCGACATACAACGGCTCATCTGGGCCGATTGACATCCTGCCCACGGAAGGGTTCTTATCGAAGAACTCCTTCTGGACTACCAGCCCCCGCAAATCTGTATCCAGCTCGGCCACAACTTGAGGATCTCACCGTCAACCGAAAAGACCGCAACTTTAGGGAGTTGCGAACCCCAGTTGTTACGGCGGTAGTCGCTTTTGACACTTTGCCAAGCGTGCTGCAAGAAAAAACTTGATTGGGGGCACGATTCTTCCTTGACTCGCGCCAGACTCAGACTTGATCGATTTTCCTGTTGGCCGAAATTCTGCTAAAATCGGCATTCGATAGCCGAAAATTTAAAATTTCCTCGCACCGTTAGCTCAATTGGCAGAGCAAGTGACTCTTAATCACTGGGTTGCAGGTTCGATTCCTGCACGGTGCAGAATTTCTGATCAATCGACGTATTTTTGCGCGATGGGCATCTTGCGACCAATGCCGAACGCGCGGCTGGTGACCTTCAATCCGGGCGCGGCTTGCTCGCGCTTGTATTCGTTGAGATCGACGCGGCGCTGCACCCAGCGCACAGTTTTTTCCTCAAATCCGCGGGCAATGATGTCGCGCGCGCTCAAGTTTTCTTCGACGTAAAGCTGCAGAATCTGATCCAGAATTTCATACGGCGGAAGGGTGTCCTGGTCTTTCTGGTCCGGTTTCAACTCCGCGCTGGGCGCTTTTTCAATTGTCGATTTTGGAATGATTTCCACCGGAGGCGGTTCGGGTGAACCGCCCCTACCTGTGGAATCAGAAGGGCAGGGGCGATTGACCTCAATCGCCCGTCGTGCATAGTCGGAATTGATCCAGCGCGCCAGCTCGTAAATCATCGTCTTCGGCACATCGCTGATCACCGCAAGGCCGCCGGCCATGTCGCCGTAAAGTGTGCAGTAACCGACAGCGAGTTCGCTTTTGTTCCCGGTGCTTAGAACTAAATGACCGAACTTGTTTGAGAGCGCCATCAACATCACGGCGCGCAGCCGCGGCTGCATGTTTTCTTCCGTCTCGTTTTCGGGCAGGCCTTTAAAGATTTCTTTGAACTGCGATTTGAAATCCCTGAACGCATCAGTGATCGGAATCTCGAGGAACTTAATTCCCAGATTGCGCCCCAGCGCTCGCGCGTCGTCGATGCTCCCGCGCGATGAGTAGGGACTTGGCATGGAAACGCCCGTGACGTTTTCTGCTCCCAGCGCGTCGACCGCGATGACAGCTGTGACGGCGGAATCGATCCCGCCGCTCAGACCGATCACGGCGGAATGGAAATTGCATTTGCGGCAGTAATCGCGGAGCCCGAGAGAGAGCGCGCCAAAAATTTGCTCCGGTATTTTGCCCTCGTGGAATTCGATTGTGGAAGTCGAATCTGTATCGACGACTCTCTCATCCTCACCAAACGCTGTGAGTTGCGCGATCACATTCCCCGCTGAATTCACCGCGAAGGAATTACCGTCAAAGACTAGCTGGTCGTTGCCTCCTATAAGATTGCAGTAGCTGATCGGGCGTTGGTGAGCGCGTGCGAGACTTGCCACCATCTCGTAACGAATCGCAGTTTTGTGCAAGCTGAATGGCGACGAGCTTAGATTCACGATTATCTCCGCGCCTTGCTCCACCAGACTGCGCACCGGTTCGCAATCATAGAGCGGCCGCGGCAGGTAGTGTTCCGTCCAAATGTCCTCGCAAATCGTTACGCCGATTTTTTTTCCGTGAACAAGAAAGGGTTCGACGCGCTCGGCCGGCTGGAAATAGCGCTCTTCGTCAAAAACGTCGTACGTCGGCAAAAGCGATTTGTATGTTTTGCGGATCGGTTTGCCGCGTTCGAGCAAAGCCGCGGCGTTACGAAATGGTTTGCCGCGCCCCTCGTTGCGATCAACGAACCCGACCAGCAACGCCGCTTCTCCGACTCGAGCGCGCAGTTTCTCCAGGATCGCGAGATTTTCCGAAACGAAGCGCGACTTAAAAACCAAATCCTGTGGCGGATATCCCGTGATCGCCAGCTCCGGCGTCAGCACCAATTCCGCACCCGCCGCGTCGAGCCGTTCATACGCGCCGATGATGAGTTCACAATTCCCGGCCAAATCACCTACGGTCGCGTTAATTTGAGCAAAACCAATCTTCATGCCGCGTTTAAGGCAGATTATGTGCAAGACCGCCGGCAGCAAGCCTCGACCTATCCGCCGTAGCTCACGCGCCAGATGGTGCTGTTGCCGTCTTCGCTGATCAGGAGGCTGCCATCCTTTGCGACGGTGATTCCGACAGGGCGACCCCAGACTTTGCCATCGGGTGTGACGAAGCCAGTCACAAAATCCTGATATTCGCCACGCGCTTTTCCGGTCGAATGATCGAAAGGCACGCGCACGACTTTGTAGCCGGTGCGTTTCATTCGGTTCCATGAACCGTGGAACGCAGCGAAGATGTCGCCTTTGTATTCGGCTGGAAATTGATCGCCGGTGTAAAAGCACAAGTTCAACGTGGCCGAATGCGCCTGCACCAGCACATCGGGAACGATGACTTTATTGGCGAGCTCAGGATGTTTTCCTTTGTGGCGCGGATCAGGATGGTTGCCGATGTAAAACCACGGCCAGCCATAAAATCCGCCCGGGCGCACACTGCTGATGTAATCTGGCGGCAGATCCTCGCCAATTTCGTCCCGCTCGTTTGTGCTCATCCAAAGCTCGTCGGTGCCGGGTCGAAATGCGATTCCTACTGCGTTGCGAATTCCCCAAGCGTAAACCTTTCGATTTGTGCCGTCAGGATTGAACTCGAAAATGCGCGCGCGATCGGCTTCAGCGTTGTTATCGGAAACATTCGAGCGCGAACCGATGGACACGTACATTTTCTTCCCATCGGGCGAAAAGGCAATGTCACGTGTCCAGTGGCCGCCGCTGCGCAGGCGCGCCGCGCCGCCAGAAAGGCGCGCTGCCAACTGTTCGGCTGGCCCGCGCGCTTTGAGATCGCCATTGCGATATGGAAACCGGATTACGCCATCAGTGTTCGCAACGTACAAAAATTGCGGATCGTCACCTGGCGGATAAAACGCGATCCCGAACGGTTTGTTTAGATCGCGTTCAGCAAAAGTCTCGGTTGAGTCCGGCTTACCGTCACCGTTCGTATCGCGCAAGACTTTGATTTGATTTGGGCGACTCTCCACGACGAAGAGATCGCCATTCGGCGCAGTGAGGAGAAATCGCGGATCGCGAAAGCCACTGGCGTAGAGCTCGACCTTAAATCCGGGCGGGGCTTGAAGCTGAGCGTCCGCTGGCCGTCGCGCGACGCGTGGCGGGTTGATTGCCAAAACGTTTGAACTCGGCGGAGGCAACTCGCCCAGGGTGATTTTGCGTCGCACGCCTGGCGCATCGCTCTTCCAATCACCAAGTGCGGCTTTGCCGCTGAGGAGCATGCCGCTCTCGGCAGCCATCGCCGTTGGGGCGGCGATATGAAAACCGGCTGCGATGAACACCGCGAAGGAAAAAAACCAGACGGTTGTTCGATTTCTCATTCACGTTTCCAATCGCTTCGAATTGTAAGATCGCGCGTGGACCCGGCTAGCGCACGCGCTCATGCTTCTGGGGAGCGCCCCGAAAACTTTCGGGGTAGTTGGCGGGGCAACATCTTTGACGTGCGCAATTCGACCGAAAATCAGTTTCAGTCTCGGCAGGCTGCTGAGGCTGACAGGCTTGCAGCCTGTGCTCCCCAGAATTACCGAATACGCGCGCGAGAGACACGCGCGGTGCGAGCCGGCGCAGCCGGCGTCGCCTAGTGTGGCATTATTGTTCCCAGCTTTTCGACGAGTGCCGCGCCTTTCTTGCGATCGTTGATAACGAACGTGTTGTTTTCCCCTAAAGTGGACCACGGTCCGCGCGGCACTTCACTGAAATCTACAAACCTCCAGTCCGTCACATCCGTTGGTTGTAGCCCAAGAAAATCCCGAACAGCGGGCGACACATCGAGACCGGCGCCTTTGTTCAGGTTGGGTTTTGGCCGTTCGTTACCAAAAACGTACTGCCAATGATCCGTGCGGAAGGGACCAGCGTCTTCCCACTGGGCATACGCTACGCGACTACCCTTGCGAATAGCGATCCAGCGGTCTTTGCACGTCGAGACAGCGGGACCTTGATAGGCTTCATTGAACCAGGGAACAACTTGAGGCGCTTCGGGCCGATGGCCCTCTTTCGCTTTGTCGTTATATGGAAGCGCGCAGTAAAACGGATTCAGTCGCGGCGTGAAGTTTACGGGAGTGTAATTACTGCGATGAGCGGGATCAGGATCGTCAAGCCCGCCATAATTTTTGGTCCACTGCGGGTCCCAGGAGCTTACCCGATTAGGAACTGGATTTTTTGGGGCCGGTTTCTCGCCGATCCAAAAGATCGTTGTTACAATATCTTTCTTCCACGGGAAACGCTGTCCCGGCCCGGGCGAATCTCCAGCCAACAGTCCAGGCGTGAAGGCGATTGCACTAACATCAAAGGTACGATCCTCGCCGGATTTCTGAGATTTCTTGCTGAACTTGCTTTTTGCTGGTTCCGCCTTCGAAGCTGTCCCGTGTGCGAACAGAGACGTGATCGACGAAAGGATCACTGCAATCGTGTGAGTAAATTTTCCAGGTTTCATTTAATCTTAAGGCAGCGCGAAATGAAAAGACGTGCGGTCTTTCTTATTGGTTCGTTCGCGAGGACGCGGATGCGCGTCAGTCACGGCCAATTCAGATGCGCCTGATTACTAGGCGCCCAATCTCGATGCTGATTTGGGCTAGTCAACCGGAAGTCTGAAAAATTTCAGAGCTGTAGCCGCCGTCCCGCCTGCCTCGCCGGACCTTAGCGAAGGCGGCTGGCCGATTCATTTTTACGGATTAAACAAATTTTCCCGGATTCAAGATGCCATCTGGATCGAGAATTTGTTTCAGCTTGTGATGCAGCTCGCGAACAACTGGACTGGTGGCCTCCGGCCACCAACGTTTTTTGGCCAGGCCAATTCCATGCTCGCCGGTAATTACGCCGCCCCAGGCCAACACTTGCGCGAAAAGATCGTCGAGTGCCCGCTGGACTTTCTCGCGAACGGCCGGGTCGCGGTTGTACCGGTCCGCCATGATGTTGACGTGAATGTTGCCGTCACCGGCATGACCAAAGCACGCGATCGGGAATCCGTGTTTTAACTGTAGCGACTCTGCAAATTCCATGAGGTCCACCAAGCGGCTGCGTGGCACGACCACATCCTCATTTAATTTTGTCAGACCTGTAGCGCGCAGTGAGTTGCTGAACTGACGGCGCAATGCCCAAAGCTTTTCGCAATTTTCTTCGCCCGTGGCAATCTCAAGCGCCTTTGGTTTCCGTTTTTCAAGTAATTTACGAATGGCTGCGGACTCGCTTAGGACGCTTTCCTCTTGTCCATCCAGATCGACTAGGAGGTGTGCATTACCCTCGGGGACGATCACTTTGCCGAGGTCGCGTCGCGCAGCTGCCAGCGTGAAATGATCGGCAATTTCCAATGACGACGGAAGAAATCCCGCTGCGAAGATTGCCTGCACTGCTTCGGCGGCTTGTGCAGCTGTGGCAAAGGCGGCCGACAAAGTAGCCCGGGCAGGCGGAAGCGGGAGCAAACGTAGCGTGACCTCCGTGACCACTCCGAGGAGTCCTTCCGAGCCAACAAACAGACCGATCAAGTCGAATCCGGTCTTGTTTTTGTGGACGCGCCCACCAGTCCGCATCACGTCGCCGTTTGCCAGCACTACTTCGAGGCCGATGACATAAGTGCGCGTTACGCCGTATTTCAAACAACGCGGGCCCCCCGCGTTCGTTGCCACGTTTCCACCGATGGTGCAATCTTTCATGCTCGCCGGATCAGGCGGATAAAATAATTTTTGTGCGCGCACCGCCGCTTTCAGGTGGGCGGTAAACACACCCGGCTCAACTATTGCAACCGCATCGCCAAAACTGATTTCCTTGATCCGATTCATCCGGATGAGCGACAAGACAATCCCACCACGCCCGGGGACGCATCCGCCTACATAACCAAATCCGCCGCCGCGTGCTGTGACCGGAATTTTTTCGCGCGACGCAAATTGTAGCAGCTTGCTGACGTCATCTGTTGATCTTGCAAAGACGACAACTTCCGGCTCGTGTGCCGCGAACCACTTGTCACCCCTGTGCGCGGCAAGAGTGTCCGGATCGTCTGCGACAATTTCGTTGCCGAGGAGTTCGCGAAGCTTTGAAGCGAGTTGCATACAAGCAAACCTCGCGCACGCCAGTTGCAGGGCAAGCGCCTCCGCTCACCCGTGGCGGATCGGCTTCTCGAGAAGACGATGGGTATCTCCGAACGCGCAGGATTTACTTGGCTGTCATAGTTCTCTGCCTAGACGAACGCGAATGAAAGCGATGCGAAGACGCATCGCACTCCAACTCCGAAGGTCTTCGCGAGGCCGCACTTCGTGCGAAATGCATGAGAGAGGCTCCAGAGATTTTGCGGAAGCTTTTGGAGTGCGCACGCGTCCTCGCGTCGCTTTTAGAATCGCGCAACAAGGCGTTTAACCTGCTCGCACTACTACAAGTGTTGGAGCGGGTCCTTAGGTCACGACTTGATAATGCCGTGAGCGTTCGTCCATCCGCGTGAGCAACGCTTCTGCTTTCGGATAAATCACGGGCTTACCTTCGTCCGCGCCGGCGAATTCTTTCACCGCATCCATGGAATCGAAGCGGAGAAGCGTCAGGAACTCGATTTCGTCACCATCCTCACGGATGAACAACTCCGCGCCGCGATACCCATCAATCTTGCGCGCCGCGATGCTCGGAAAAATTTCATTGCGTAACATTTCTTCGTACGCCTTCGCGTCCGCGCGTTTCGTCCACCCGTGCCAAATGCGCGCAATCATGTGTCAGTGTTTTTCGTGCTCCTGCTCGTTCCTCGTGATCGCAGTCTTGCTCGGGTTTTTAGAAGTTCGATCAAGAGCACGAGCACGAGCAGGAGTAGGAACCAGAACCCGATCACATGCCCATTATTTGGTAGCCGCCATCGACGTAAATTACCTGGCCAGTGATTGCCGCGGCTGCGTCGCTCGCCAGGAAAACTCCGGTGGCGCCTAACTCAGCTGGATCGCAACTGCGTTTCAACGGCGCGCGCTCCTGATAATGTTTAAGCATCGCGCTGAACCCGCTGATGCCGCGGGCGGCCAGCGTCTGAACTGGCCCTGCGGAAATGCAGTTCACCCGGATTCTTTTCGGACCAAGATCGTACGCAAGATACCGAGTGCTGGCTTCAAGGCTTGCTTTGGCCACGCCCATCACGTTGTAGTGCGGCACGACCTTTTGCGAGCCGTAATAGGTCATCGCCACGATGCTCCCCCCATTGGTCATCAGCGGCGCCGCTTCGCGCGCGAGTGCCACCAGCGAGTAGGCGCTAATATCATGCGCGACACGGAATGCTTCGCGCGTAGTACTCACAAAATCGCCTTCCAACGCTTCGCGCGGAGCGAAAGCAAGTGAGTGAAGCATCAAATCGATCCGGTCGGTTTCGCTCCGCGCTTTTTCAAAAAACGCGCTGATCTCATCGTCGCTGGAAACATCGCAGGGAAACAATGGAGTTTGCTCTCCAAATTCGCCGACCAGTTCCTCGACGTTCTCCTTTAACCGCTCGCCTTGATAATTAAAAATCAGGCGCGCACCTGCGATGGCCCAGGCTTTCGCGATCGCCCACGCGATGCTGCGCTTGTTCGCTACACCGAAAACCACGCCAACTTTCCCCGTCAAAACTTGTTCGGTCATAAGAATTATGAAGTTAAACAGTTACAAGGTTACAACGATTCCGCGTATCGCAAAAAAGGCGAATTGTAGGGCAGGCGCGCCCACCTGCCGGCCCCTTTTATCTCGGCAAGCGACGCGCTTGCCCTACAACGGCAGAACGCGATGGTAACCGTCTGATGATTACTAGACTGCTATGCTGCTGCGCTTTCTTATTTGCGATTGTCGATCTTCTGCCTGCTCAAGAAACGCCTTCGCTGTCTCCGCAAAGCACGGTCACAGCGACCCCGCCCCCCAGCGCAACGCCGCCATCACCCGCATCGGCTTCGACTCCTTCGCCAACTCCGCCGCAACTTACTGATGTGCTCTTCAAAAATTTGAAAGCGCGCTCGATCGGGCCAGCAGTGATGGGCGGTCGCGTCTCGGACATAGCGATTGATCCGCATAATCCGTTCGTTTTTTACGTCGGACTCGGGCACGGCGGCGTTTTCAAGACGAATGACAACGGCGTTACGTTCGAGCCGATTTTCGATAAGCAACCGATGCTTTCCATCGGCGCGATCGCGGTTACGCCTTCCGATTCTGATGTCGTTTGGGTAGGAACCGGCGAGGCCAATGATCGTAATTCGTCCGATTGGGGTGACGGCGTGTATCGATCGACCGATGGCGGCCAGAAGTGGCAGAATATCGGGCTAAAAGAAAGCCGCTCTATCGGGCGCATTGTTGTCGATCCGAAAAAACCGGAGGTCGCTTATGTCGCGGCAACAGGGAATTTGTGGAAAGACGGTGGTGAACGCGGGCTGTTTAAGACGAATGACGCGGGCAAAACATGGAAACTAATCTTGAAAGCAGCTGCTCCGCACGACGCGCGTACGGGCTGCGGCGATGTGGTGATCG
>Ga0193730_1000532_pt1 | contig 10861 bp, 8 predicted proteins | sample U1a1metaG_FD_144919 | JGI IMG/M metagenome (GOLD analysis project Ga0193730, IMG submission 144919) | Soil microbial communities from a riparian zone of the East river system, Colorado, United States - U1a1 | ecosystem: Environmental > Terrestrial > Soil > Riparian zone | place: USA: East River...
TAGCCGCAGGTCGTAACCGCCGTCACGCGTCCGGTGTGCGTCTCAGAGCCGGAGCTCATTGAGAAGTTGTTGCCGGTGATTGTCAGCGTACCGTCTACCGGGGCATCTGTACCGTGTTTGACTTTGCCGGTGTAGGTGCCTGAAAGATCGGTCTGCTCTTGCTGCGTCGGATCACAACGTCCCGTCTTCTTCGGCGTTGCCATCGAAGCCGTGTCCCCGGTCTTGGCCGTGCCCCGTCTGCGGCGATGCGTACGCGGAGTTGAGTTCGTATTGGCGGTCGCCGCATCACTGCTCTGGTCTGCAGTGTTCGTGTTCGCGGGCTTCTTGCTGGTGCGACGGCCAGTCCGTTTAGGCTTGTTAGTGTTGGTAGGCGCCATGGTGGTGCTCGAGTTGGTGTTTTGCGCCGACACGACCAACCCAGCGCAGGTCATTGCCCCGACCAGGGCAACGCCCAGAACGAAAAGGTGGATGGTGCTCTTTCTCACGGATGTTTCTCCTTTGTTACTTGTCGTAATCTCTCAGAATCTGCGATAGAACTCCTAAGTTAATGAAGCCGGCAAAATAAATTGGCCCAAATGTGGACCTGAATAATTTAAACTCACGCGCAATGCAAGCTCCAGCGCGTCACGGGTGTCTTCCGGAGCAATCACTGCATCTACAAATCCGCGCGCGGCTGAGTACTTCGCATCGAGGTCCCGCTCGTAAGTCTCGCGCACTTGTTGCATTTCGGTCTTCAGTTTTTCGTTTGGCGCCTCGCGCTTTGCACTCAGTTCCTGAAGCTGGCTGCCGAACACCGCCTGCACTGCGGATTCACCTTCCATCACGCCCATGCGGCCGGTGGGCCAACTGAAAATAAAATCAGGATCGAAACCCTGGCCGGCCATGGCGTAATAACCTGCGCCCGAAGCATGATTAACGGTCAGGACAATCTTCGGGACAGTAGCCGTCGCCATTGCTTCAACAAAGCGAGCGCCGGCACGAATAATCCCGGAATGTTCAGCTTCTGGTCCAACCATAAAGCCTGAGACGTCCTGGATAAAAACGAGCGGCGTCTGATGACGACTGCAGGTATCGATAAAGTAAGCAACCTTCTCAGCCGATTCAGTGTAGATGATGCCACCAAACTTTGGCGCACCACCCGACGGATCGCGGAACATGCCGCGCGCGTTCGCGATCACGCCGACCTGAATTCCGCCGATGCTTGCCTGGCCGGTGATGATCTCTTTCGCATAGTCCGCCTGAAACTCGTCCAGACGTCCTTCGTCCAGCAAGCAATCAAGAAGCTCGCGCATGTTGTAGGGCTGCCGATGATCTTCAGGAAGAAGTTCGTAGATTTTTTCCGCGGGAGAGCCCGCATCCTTGTCCCCACTAGTCGGGATTCGCGGGCTTCCGGCTTGCGCATTCACCGGCAACTCCGTCACGAACTCTCTAATCTTCTTAATCGCCGCTTCATCATCCTTGACTCGATAATGCGCCACGCCGGAAATTTCATTATGCGTGCGCGCGCCGCCGAGTGATTCGTTGTCGATCGTTTGTCCGGTCGCGCCCTTAACGAGATTCGCGCCGCCCAATCCCATGAACGAGGTGCCTTCGACCATGATGATAATGTCGGAGAGCGCGGGCAGATATGCGCCGCCCGCAATGCACGGGCCCATCACCGCCGAGATCTGCGGCACCTTCAAATAGCGGCGCATGATCGAGTTGTAATAGAAAATTCGTGACGCGCCGTACTGTCCCGGAAAAACGCCGCCTTGATACGGGAGATTAACGCCGGCCGAATCGACGAGGTAAATGATTGGCACGCGCGAGCGCATCGCGATCTCCTGCGCGCGGAGAATTTTCTTAATCGTTTCAGGCCACCACGATCCGGCTTTGACCGTCGCGTCATTAGCCACGACGACGACTTCCCTGCCCACCACGCGGCCAATTGTCGTTACCACGCCGGCGGATGGAGCTGCTCCAATCCCGTCGTCTTCACTTTGCTCTTTGCTCTTTGCCCTCTGCTCCGTGTATTGATCATAGGCAATCAGCAACCCGATCTCCTGGCGATACGTGTCCCGGTCAAAAAGAAGATCGATCCGTTCCCGCGCGGTGAGCTTTCCCTGCTTGTGTTGCTTCTGGATCTTGTCCGGCCCGCCGCCAAGACGCAGCTTCTCTTCGAGTTGCCGGAGCCCTCTGGTTAACTCGCGCAGACGGCCACTCGCATGAGCGACCTGCGGTTCCGACGATGAAGTTGCCTGAGTAGTAACGCGAGAGAGCGTCTTGACGGTGAACTTGGACGCTTGCATGCTTCGAGACTCGGAAGTCACTTCACTGCTCACTGCTGCGGTTGCCGCCTGATGCTCTGATTGATTGAACTAACGAAAAATAGCACAGTTGGTGAGCCTTGGACAATCATCGGTCCCGTTGCCAAAATACACGCCTGCATAACTGCGCGCTTATTTACCTTTGTGTGAAGGTAACCAGCTTGAGATCCAATTACGACAATACTTATCAACCGCGCTATTACTCATTGAGGCCCAATTCTCATCAACGCGATCACGGATCATCGCCAGTTTTTCCATAGGTTTCCCGACAAGGAGCGGTGACCGTTTGGTCCAAATGTAAATAGCGGATCTAAAAAATGCATAGGCGGCTTTATGATCGCCTTTCTGTGTGAGAGTCTCACCAATCCACATAGCTGCGTAACCGCGGTTCATGATGTCCCCTGCACCAGACGATTTGTAAAGTAGCTCCGCTGACTTCACGTAACAGCGTAATGCCTTATCAAATTCGTTCTTCAATTGAAGACATCGGCCGATGTTCCCGTAAAACGGGCCTCTTTTGCCTGATATCAGATGATCCTCAGATAAGACTTCTTCAATCGTTTGACCACCGGTAAATATCTTTAGTGCTTCATCTAATCTACCACCATCTCTCAAAGCGAGCGCGAGCGTATAAGACGTATCCTGTTGCGTGTCGATTCCCGATTGAGCCTTTAGGGAAACTCCTTCTTTGCCCAACTGGATCGCCTGCTCATAGTTGCGAAGTATCCATTCCAGGTAACAGGCTGTACCCAAGTAGTGAAGACGTGCAACTGTACGATTGCCGACGGATTCCTGGTATTTTTCTAAATAGCTTCGCGCTTCACTCTCTCGGTCGTGTTCTGCTAGAGTCGTAATCACTTCGTTGACTACATTATGAAAACGTGGCGAGTCTTGAGTTTCAATTGCGGTCCAGTTGACTCGATCCAAGAGAACTTTGGCCACCCGCAGGAACTCCTCATGGAAGCCACGCGCCACCAATTGATCCTCAGTGAGCGCAAGGGTCTCCAAGGCTGCACTATCATCACTAGCGGCAAGCTCCAACTCCGCCTTAGTTGTCCATCGCTGCAGGTCTTCAAGTGCGGCGCTTTCGGACGGGCCGGCCAAGCCATTGATAAAACCAGCTAACACAATCAGTATGGGCTTAATGTACGGCAGCCGATCTTGCTGGCTCCGGTACTCAGTCCTTATGAAGCTACGCACCAGAGGATGCAAATCGTAGGTCTTCCCCCGGCTCGTGAATCCGCGCTCCACTATCAAGTTTAGAGTTCTTATTCCCTCGAAAGCCCGCTTATATTGATTTGGGCTTTTTATTAGGTTTCCTACAAAATGGCGAATGGATTCTTCTGTTTCGGGATAAGAAACCTCAGCCATACAGCGAAGTATTGCCTTTTGACGATTGTTGAGCGCGCGCCAAAGCGCCTTGAACATCGAGGCTGTAGTATCGTCTTGTCCTTTTCTTAGCTCATCCAGAATCTCCGGCGCCGCTCGTGGATTTCTAGCGATCTGTACGGCGATTAGATTTAACCAGAGAGGATGTCCCTCTGTACGAGACCAGATCTCACTAATCTCTGGCTTGTGTAGGTTATCGAGTTTCACGCCGCGAAGCGAAAAGAGCTGTAGCGCTTCATTTGATTTGATCCCTTGGAGCGGTATCTCCAAAAAACGGGGATCACCATAACTAATTCGAGGACGACAAGTGAGAACAACGAGCAGCTTGTGAGTAGCGCGAAGAGCTTCTTGAACAAAAATGCCAACGCCTAGACTAAACTTCCGTTCAGCCTCGGCCACGTAGTAGTCGACATTGTCCAAGACGATTACCCCAGTTCTGTCGCCAACAATCTCGAACATATACCTCACGATTGATTTGGTATCGGCACCAGAAAAGTAGTCAGGACCAATCCCACCTTCGGTCATATGCTCAATCATGGCAATGAGCTGTGTGAGAAAGCGCTCGCCTTGTTCTTGGCAATCTCTCCAATCCCAGAAAGCGGTCGGATTAGTTTGGAGCCAGGTCTCCAAGAACTTCGATACCAATGCAGACTTTCCTTGGCCGCCAATGCCTGTAACTACTACAACGCCGCTCCTCATGGCGCTAAGTCCGGTTAATTCATCATGTCGCCCAACCCAAGCATCGATGACCGGGCGTAGATCGGGCCCATAACGACGGAAAGACTGATTTCGCGTAATTGGTATCGGAACAGATGAGGATTCGCGATCGCCGGAGGCGGACGCTATCGACAGCAACGTGGGCCGAGTTGTATCTGATAATTCTGAGAGCGGCCAGAGGCCATCGTTATTTGTCTTGTGGGGAACTACCTCTGGAATCCAATCTCCCCCTTGGCTATGGTATTTTCGCAACCAAACCTCGCCGCCCCCAGTATCAAAATTGACGCGGACAAAGTTGTATCCATTAGGTTTGTCTGACCTGTCATAACATGCCCCCGCTGCAATGCGAACGTGGGAAGGCATGGGCGTGACCCACTCTTGGTGCTCATGCCCGTGTAGACTGAATTGAGATTCTCGTTCGATGTCACGTAGCAATGCCGGATCCTCGTACTCAACAAGCCAGCTAGAAGGATGGTGCATCAACGTAATCGACAAATCTGCCGGTGGAAGATTCGAGGTCAAATGCCCAACCTGCCAACGTGCACCCATCCACACTTTTCCCTTTTCGCCGTCTCGGCCACACGACCATGCGGAATTCAGGCCAATGATATTGACGCGACGTCCGCGAATATCACGAGTAACGCCATACGTTAGACGATCCGGATCATCCAGCAGATGGGTATATCCGTGTTCCCGAAGAAACGATGCGTAGTCCTGTAACCGCTCCATATACCGTTTCCATTGGCGAGACTTCCTATGTATTAGATCAGTCACCCTCTCTGTGCCGATCTGATCGTCCAACCACTTCGTTTGATCCTCGGTGACATATTCGCGATTCACATCATGATTTCCCGGCACTATGAAGACATTTTCAGGAGGAACGGCCGTTTCGAAGGCGGTGCGAACCCTGTCCAAGAACTGTGCAGCTCCTTCAAATTGGTCACGAATGTGTTCACCGCGATCGCCACCCAACTCGCCGTACGCAAGATCGCCAGTGAAAAAGATAAAATCCGGTCGCAGACCGTGCATGTTTTGCATGCGGCGCACGTCCCCTGTCAACGTTGAAATCACGCGCGCGGCATCCCAACCTGTCTTCGCCTCACAGAAATGGAGATCTGACAGATGTAACCAAGTTATTTCATTCGCCATTAGAGCTCCCGGCAAAAACGCTTACGATTAAAATATACAACTTTGAGTACTTTCGTTGTTAAGTGAAAGGAGCATTTGGATTTATTGCAAGGACGACTCGGACGATATCGGACATTTCGCTAACGAGTCAAGGAGATCTTGAAGGAATCATGTAGGTACATTATTGTGGCATTAGCTTGTTGGAAAGATCAGCCAATCCAACGCTCTGAGGATAGCCTTCAATTACAAGCACGTGAGATCCGCTAAGTCTGACTGCTACCACTCCCTCTTTAGTTTTCCAGGTTAGAACGGTAGAGGTGTTCGACCTTAGTGGAGCGGGTGGTACTGAATACCGAAGCTCAGTCCGCTTCGCATAAGCTTCGAAAAACTCCCGAGCATCATTGTCTGTGTCCCACGTTGAAACCGAAACGTAGACCACCTGTCCAGTTGAACTCTCGTACACGGCATAGCGATCGCCGGCCCATCCGGCGGCGGCGCGATGTGATTCAGTTGGTGATTTCAGAAATTGATCGAGCAGTAAATAAGTGCCCCACTCACCATTGACGTCGTAGGCGAGCCGTTTCCAGGTGGCTTGAGTCTTCGACCCGCCTGCTGACGCGGGCGGTACTGACTTCGCTGCGCCGCGGCTCGCGCTATTCAGCAGATTCGTAATGTCCGGAAGCAACACCTTCACCGGCGCTTCGTGCGCAAAATATTTTTCGGGATGCAGGATCTGCTCAGTCGATTGCGGCAGCGTCTGAAACGCCTGTGAAACCTCTGCCCAGCCGCCTTGCTTGTACAGTGCGCGCGTCCAATTCAGACCTTCCTGATAAGGGAACAACAGAGAATCGCGCAACACCCGCGGCGCATGGTCCAACTCTTTAGTATCAACGCCCGTCGCACCCATGGACTTCAGGAACGTGAGCGCGCGCATGGGATTGCTCGAGACATAAAGCACCATCGCCAGGGTCGCGTCGCCTTCTATCAGAGCGTGCGCAGCGAGTTCCGCGTCCGAATCACCTTTGGGCCAATGCTCGAAGCGCCGCAGATCGAAATGCTGATCCTGAAGTGCGTGCGTCAGCTCATGAGCCATGATTGGTTTTTGTCCATCGATGTCGATCCAATCGGCGAGATGAAATTGGCGCGTCTTTGGCTCGTAATAGCCGGCGACCTGCTCGGTCAGCAATCGAGTCATGAGCGCTCGGTATTGAAAATCCTGCGGCACCAGCCCTAATTTCTTGAGCGTGATCTCAGCCGCGTGCATGTCCGCCGGCGAAATATCTTCATCAAGATTCTTAACCACCGCGCGCTCGATCTCTGTGCGTGACTGAGTCGAGCTTTGCACTGGGCGCAGAATCGAAAGTTGACGCAGGTCGCTCGTTTCTTTCAGGACTTCCTGGGTCGCAGCAACCAGCGCGGCATTGCGCGCCGCGGCATTGGTTGCCGCGGGCTGTTGCCCGAGGTGAGAAATCGCGAATTGCGACGGCGCCGCCGCGAGGAGGGAAACAATAAATAAGATCGCGCTTAGGCAGGCCAGATGCCTGCGTACCGACGGCGTTCCCCGCTGAATTTGCTTTGACTTCCTCATATTTCGCTCTTATAGTCCGCTAAAACGATTAGCAATTCAAAGTGGCACGGGCGTCCCGCCCGCGAACCACGCGCAAGATGCGCGTGCTACCTCGGAGAATTAACCGAGCAGGAGCGATCACACTTGGCAAGTCAGGAAGAATTGGAAGACGCTAACGAATGGCAGGAGGCGCTCTTGCGTGTGCGCTATGCCGAAACCGACAAGATGGGCGTGGTCTATCACGCCAACTATCTGGTCTGGTTCGAAATTGGCCGCACCGAATTCTGTCGTGCGCGCGGCTTCTCTTACCGCGATATGGAAGAAAATGAAAACGCGTTTCTGGTCGTGGCTGAAAGCTATTGCCGTTATAAGGCTCCCGCCTATTACGACGACGTGCTGATCGTAAGAACTCACATCACTGAGCTGCGCCGTCGCTCGCTTCGCTTTGGATACGAGATCGTTCGTGAATCAGATGGCGTGGTGATCGCCGAAGGTGAAACCGGCCATGTCGTGACTGATTCAACCGGCCGTGTCCGCACGTTCCCGCCAGGATTTGCTGAGCTGCTGCTGTCTGCTCCCTCCGAATCGGAGAATGTCGGAGAGCCAGTGCCGGAAGATGAGCCACCGTTGTGAGTCGGAAAAATATTAGCCACAGATAAACACGGATTCACGCAGATAAGGAACATTTCTAATCTGTGTTATCTGTGTAAATCTGTGGCTTATTCGGTTTGGCTTACGATGTGTGCGACAGGTTGAGCCGTTCGATCGTTTGCGCGCGTCCCGTTTCATCGTCCACATCGACGACCGCTCCGCAGATACGCACTTCACTTTTCGAGTGATCGGGTTTGCGATGAATCGGTGACATGAAGCGATTGATGATGTCGCCTTTCTTCATGCCAATCACGCCGCCGTAACTGCCGGTCATTCCCAGGTCCGTGATGTATGCCGTGCCTTCGTGAAGGATGCGCTCGTCCGCTGTCTGCACGTGGGTGTGCGTGCCGTAAACGACGGACACTCTGCCGTCGAGATGCCATCCCATCGCTGCTTTTTCGGACGTGGCTTCGGCATGCATATCAACGATGCGGACTTTCACCTCATCGCCCAGCGAAGTAAGCAATTCATTCGCGACCCGAAATGGATCATCGGCGGGCTGCATAAAGATTCGACCCAATAAATTGAAAACTGCGACGCCGACGCCGTTTACTTTTCCCGTCCAAATGGTGTTACCGGGAGTTTGCGGCGGATAGTTTGCCGGCCTTAGCAGACGCGGCTGGGTCTGGATATATTCAACGACTTCGTGCTTATCGAAAATGTGATTGCCGGAAGTCATCACGTCGATGCCGGACGAGAAGAGCAAATCTGCGATCGCCGGCGTGATCGAAAATCCGCCGGCTACATTCTCGGCGTTCATCACTGTGAAATCGATCGCGTGCTGCTCTTTCAGGTCCTGCAAGCGATCGAGCAGCGCCGCTCTTCCAGGTTTACCTACGACATCGCCAATTAGTAGAAGCTTCATAAAGAAAAGTAGCGCAAGCTGTTAGCTTGCGCTCTCTGCAAGTCAACAACTTGCGCAACTTTTAATGGCTGAGGGAAAACCGCCTGGCCGTTCCGAAGTCGTAATTGAACCTGAGTGATCAGGTGGGTGGCCTTTTTTTCACCGCAACCCATCGGCTCTCCTTAACAATGAAGAAAAGCACTAGCTCGCGATGTCGGCCTCCCTTATTAACGACGTTGGCTCAATCATCGTAATCGGTGACGAACCCGGCAGAATGCTTCCCTCCGCCGCGGGGATAGTAGCACAAAGTAATAGTGATCGTCAGCGAGAGATTTATCGGAAGACTTCACAGAAAAAGCGTAAGCCACAAAAAAGCACAAGAGGCACAAAAAAGAAAGCATTCTCTTGCAGGCTTCTATTCCTTTTTGTGCTTTTTGTGCCTTTTCGTGGCTGAGGATTTTTAGACTGCGGTTAACTTAAGAAGTCTGCGCGGCCGTGCCCCGCGGCGCCTTCAGCAAACGGTCGAGCATCTCTGAGCATTCGACGCTACGCGTGGCGAGTTGTTCGTCGGCTTGTTCGTGAGATTTCCGCAATTGGTGAAGTTCATCGGCGATGTAGAGGGCCGCGAGAATCGCAACTTTGCGCGAATCGACAGTGAGCGTTCCCGACGAAATCTCGCGCATGCGCTGATCTACGTACTCCGCGAGTTGTTTGAGATACTCAGGGTCGCCATCGGACCGGACCGTATACGCCTGATCGTAAATTTCAACCTTGATGGTTGGCGAGGCTTCCCAATCCCGGTCAAAGCCGATTGCATCTCCGTTCATTGCTGTATCGCCTCCACGACTTCCGTGTCGGCAGCCGCGACCGCATCAAGCATATTTTGCACTTTCGACCTGATCGCTTCGCGCTCAGCCATCAGATGCTCAATTTGCCCAGCCAGGTCTTGCTTGCCGCCGGCAACGTTTCGGGCTGAGGCCAGTTGCCGTTCGAGATCGTCCTTCTCCTGACGCAGAGCCTTGGTTACTTCGATCGTGCGATAGATTTTGTCTTCCAGGTGCGAGAATTTTTCGAGTCCGTTGGTTGCCGCCATGCGTTGCTCCAAAGTTAGAAATGAAACGCGCTGATTATGCGATTGTATGGGCAGGAGCGCAACAGAAAAATTAGACTCACGATCGTTTAGGGTGGGGCCACTGCCCGACCAGGCGGGCGGTAGCCCGCCTCTAAACGTGAAGACTATCTAATTTCCGCGCTGAATTTTTTCTGCAGCGCCTGGATCATCGGCCAATGGACCTGATCGACTTCTTCATCGCGTAAAGTTCGACCGTCGGCGCGATATTCGAATCGCAGCGTCACCGATCGCTTATCATCGGCGATCCCCTCACCTTCATAGGTGCCGACGAAGGTGACACCGACAAAGTAATTCGTCTGCTCCGTCTGCGCCGTGTCAATTAAATCGGCGACTGACACACCTCGATCGATGAGCAGCGAAACGTCACGAGCGATTGAAGGAAAGCGCGGCAAAGGCGAGTAAAGCACCGGCCGCTCAGCCATCTCGAGCAGCGTCGTCAGATCCAACTCTGCGACCAGAACCGGTTGCCGGAATTTGTAGCCAAGGGCGATAGTTTCCGCGAGCCGGCCGATCGTGCCAACCTGGATTGAATCGCTGAAGATCCTGGCTGACTGGCCCGGGCGCAGATGTTTTACGTCCCCGGCGTCATACCTCAGCTTCGACAGATTCATCGCGTCGACAAGAGCTTCCGCCGCGCCTTTCAGATCGAAAAAATCCAATTCTCGCCCCGGCTGCGCGCGGTCGGCGTCCATCTTGCCGCCGGTCGCGATAAGCCCGATCGCTTCTCGCTCGCGCGGAAGTTCTCCTTTGTCTGAAGCGGCAAACACTCGCCCCGTTTCAAACAGGCAGACATCGCGAATCCCCTGGTTGAAGTTATGCCGAATCGAATTCAGCAAGCCCGGCAGTAGCGTCTGTCGCATACTGAAAGCTTCTTCAATAATCGGGTTCGTCAGTTTCACACTCGCGTGATTCGCAAGTTCCGGAATTAACTCAAAGTCATTTGTGGCTTCGACAAAACTCAAGCTAATCGCTTCGTCAAAACCGCGCCCAGTCAGGGCCTGTCGCAAGGCGCGCTTTCGCTTTTCAGTGAAATGAAATCCGCCGGCGAGAGTAGCCGGAGGAAGATCGATGCCGATGTTGTCATAGCCCGTATGCCGGGCCACCTCTTCAACCAAGTCTTCCTCAAT
>Ga0193730_1000535_pt1 | contig 10824 bp, 7 predicted proteins | sample U1a1metaG_FD_144919 | JGI IMG/M metagenome (GOLD analysis project Ga0193730, IMG submission 144919) | Soil microbial communities from a riparian zone of the East river system, Colorado, United States - U1a1 | ecosystem: Environmental > Terrestrial > Soil > Riparian zone | place: USA: East River...
AATAGAGAGGGTCTCCAGCGCACTCCGGATCGAGCGGCACGTGCACTGGAATTTCTCACGCAAGGTTATCGGCAGAATCTCGACGAGATCATAAACGGGGCGGTTTTCGAGTCGAGTGCGAGCGAGATTATTCTGGTAAAGGACATTGAGTTGTATTCGTTGTGCGAACATCATTTGCTCCCTTTCATCGGCCGTGCGCATGTGGCTTATCTTCCGAACGGCAAAGTGATCGGCTTGTCCAAGGTGGCGCGGATTGTCGATGTTTTTGCCCGTCGTTTGCAGATCCAGGAAAATCTGACCACTCAAATCGCCGAGTCGTTGATGAGATGTCTCGAGCCGTCGGGAGTGGCGGTCGTCGTAGAAGCGAAACATCTTTGCATGATGATGCGAGGCGTTGAAAAGCAAAACTCAGTCATGAAGACTTCTTGTCTGCTCGGCACTTTCAAAGAAGACGCCCGAACCCGCTCCGAATTCCTCTCGCTTCTGAAGGATTGATTGTAGGCGTTTGTGTCAGACGCCACGGCGTTTCACAGAAACGCCCTACAATTTGTTGCGAGATCATTTTGCAGCGTGTTTGCTGCTTCATGCTCTTAACCGTCAGCAAACGGCTCGAATTTTCGGCTTCTCGTCGCTTGCATGTTGAGGGTTGGAGCGACGACGAAAATCTGGCGGCGTTTGGGCCCGAAACGAATGCGCGCTACGGGAGCGGTCGCAATTACGTCGCCTATTTCGTTTTCACCGGTCCTGTCGATCCTGCTACTGGAATGCTGATTAACATCAGCGAAATCAAGGAGCGCGCCGGCACGATTGTGCGGCAGCGGTTCGACCACAAATTCCTCAACGAAGACAATCCTTCCTTCCGTCCCGTTCCGCCGACTGCCGAAAATATTGCGCGGCAACTCTACATCGATGTCGCGCCCTTATTCTCTGACAACGTCGCAACACTTGCCGCCTGTCATCTGACCGAGTCGTCTGAGCGAAGCGCAACCTTTTATTCCAATGGCGCCTACGAGGCGAACTATTGGTTCGAATTCTCAGCTGCGCGCAAAACCACGTCGCCTCGGCTAAGCGCTGAGGAAAATGCGCGCTTGTTTGGGGCGGCCACTTCGATTCACGGGCATAATTATCGCGTCCGTCTGACGTACCGATCACCGAAAGCGTTCAGCGCTCAAGATCTGCCGCTAGTTGGTCACGATGCGATCCACGCTTGTTTGCGCGCTTTGCACGACGAACTCGACCACCGCTATCTGAATAAAGACGTCGCTGGCCTGGCCAATCATCCCATAACTACGGAGAGTTTGGCCGATTACATCTACCAGCGGGCAAACTCGATGACGCCGCTGGATCGCGTACGCCTGTACGAGCGCGCAGATTTTTTTGCCGAGGTGTGGAAGAATAGAGCGGTGTTCCTTGCGATGCGGATGGCATTTCATGCGGCACACCGGTTACGTGCCGCCACTCTTTCCGACGCCGAAAACGCAAAGCTCTACGGCAAGTGCAGCAATCCACTCGGTCACGGCCATGGCTATCTGACCGAAACAACCATCGGCGGCGAGTACGATGAGCGCAGCGGAACGCTCTACGATTTTGTTGCGTTGAGAAAAGCCATCCAGGAATCGCTGGAACCGTGGCGGGATCGGCACCTCGACTTGGAAACAGAAGATTTCCGCAACGCGCCTTCAACTGGAGAAAATATTGTGCGCGCCCTTTGGCCGAAGATCGATAATCGGCTGAATCAGCAACTCGTTAGGATGCGCTTATGGGAAACGGCGAATAACCGGTTTACCCTGAGGCGAACCTGAAGCACTGGTAGCGACGGATCGCTGAGCCGTCCGTTTTACGCCTGCGGCGGCGCCCGGCGGGCGCACCTACCAATTTATGAAACGCTATCTAATCACAGGTGCGAGCCGCGGAATTGGCCGCGCGATTGCCGAGAATCTGACAGGTGCGGACGTTGAATTGCTTCTCCACGGGCGCGATACCGTCGCCTTGGCGGAAGTATGCGAGGAGATGAAGCACCGCTGTTCGCATGTGGTTCGCTTGATTCATGACCTTGCCGTGCCGTCCGGCGTTTCCGATCTCATCGATCAAGTTGCAAAGAAGCCGCTGAATCTGCTCGTGAACAACGCGGGCATCGCAATCGTAAAGCCCTTTTGCGAAATCACAGCAGTTGAATGGGAGCAAACCGTCGGTGTCAATATCACTGCGCCATTCATGTTAATGCAGCACTTTGCCCCTGACATGCCGCCCGGCTCCAGCATCGTCAACATTCTCTCCATCGCCGCGAAGACTGGGTTTGCGAACTGGAGCGCCTATTGCATGAGCAAATTCGCGCTCGAAGGGCTGTCGCAATGTGTGCGCGAAGAATTACGCGACCATAAGATCCGCGTGATCAACGTTTACCCTGCAGCTACAGACACCAACATCTGGACTAACATTGAGGGGAAATGGCCGCGCCACAAAATGATCTCCCCGGAAGATGTTGCCAGCGCGGTTGCATACGCGCTGTCTCGCCCAGCGGACGTCACATTGGAGAATATCAGCATTTCCAGCTTGGCTGGAAATTTTTGATCCATTAGTCTTGGCGCCAGCAGTACGTTGTAGCCACGGCTCTGTGAGCCGTTTCCTAGGGACTGCGTTCCGGACAGGCATCCGGCCGGAGGCCCGTGGCTAAAGCAGCAGGAAAGATGTTTCTTCTATGATCAAAGCTCTGCAGAGCGAACTCAGTATCAACGTCATCGCGTCGATCATTGTATCGATGCTCTTTCTGGCAACAGGCTTTCTATGGGGTAAGTACAAGCAACAACGCCGCAAGTTTGGGAGAAATCTGGAAGAGTACGATTTCTATCCATTCATCGTCACCCGCGAGAATTTCGGCGAGTTCAGTTTGAAGGATTTCCGGCTTGGGATGCATTATTTTCTCAAAAATGAAGACCGCACAGCGGCTCGGCAACTGATCTTCATCGGGGAGCAAAATAATGTGCGCGATCAACTCGAGCCCACCGAACAAAAAGTTTACGCGCAGCTCTTTGAGAAGTACGACGGCAAAAAGATTGCCGACGACACGACCGAGTTTCTCGACAACTACATCCGGCTCGTGCGGCTCATCGGGAAGTCGTTTCCCAACTGTGGAATGGAAATCTTGCTGCACAATCTGGCTGACCCGTCACATTCGCTAATTGTGCTCGAAAACAATGCGACCGGCAGGCATTTGCGCGATGGCACAACGAATCTACTGATCGATCTGAAGAAACGCCAGCTCCTCAACGAAGAGAAATTAAACTACGAGCTGAACATAGGAGCGCGGAAATTCAAATGCACTACGATTCCGATCTGTCGTAAGGAGTTTGGAATTGTCGGCGCAATCTGCATCAATGTGGACGTGAACTATCTCACTGAAGAAGTCATGAGCAGCAAGGAACGCGTCGAGGCCTTCTTTAAAAACCTTTGCCGAACTGATATGCAGCTCGATGAGAACATTCTAAGCAAGGACGAGTACGCGAAAGCGCTAAAAGGCAAACGCCACTTCAAAGACGAAGCTTTTTAAGGCTCGCGCTCACCATGCTTGTCATTCCGAGCGCAGTCGAGGAACCTCTAATCAAAGAGCCGCGTTCGAGAGATGTCTTGACTTCGCTCGACATGACACGACGCAAGACAAATGGGCAAAGGCACTGAGTGGCAAGCGCCATTTCAACGACGAGATGTTCTGCCGCGGCGTCTCCGTCCGCGTAGAATCGTGGGACTTTTGCTCTGAGAAAATATTGGGAGATTCCCGTCCGTTATTGTGTCGCTTGTCTTTCTGGTGGCCAGGCTTCCTCCGTGACCGAGGTTCTGCCAAGCAGCTCACCGTTATTGGGTTAATAGAAGAAAAATTTGAATCCAAAACAGTGACGAATTGCATCACAAACACGAATGCACCGCTTCAGGATTCGTCCATTGTCTTTCGGGTTGATGATAGGCAGTTTGTCAGCGGCCTGTATCGGCGCTGCTCTTTTAGGTGAAAACGCCGGAGATAATTGCCAAATAGGCACATATCGCTTTTCGGATGGAGAGATTGTCGATATCGCGCAATCCGAAGGCAAAACCTTCCGCTGGCGCAAATTCGATGGCACGACGGGGGTTTTGCATAAGAAGCAGGACGGCTCGTGGACAAGCACACTGGGATGGACAGATCGTCCCGATGGACACGGCGCCTCCTTCACTCGCTGCCCGACAAGTGAAATCGAATTCGACGGTAAGAAAGCTGATCGGATCCCATTCGATGCGACGGACACGGTGTTTGAAGGTCGTGGCGGAATTAAGCTCGCTGGCAGATTAGTGCTGCCGAAGGGCAATGATCCGGTTCCGATTGTGGTTCTCGTTCACGGTGCGGAAAGGGACTCTGCACGCGAGTCGTACTCGCTCCAACGACTGTTACCGGCCGAGGGTGTTGGCGCCTTCGTTTATGACAAACGCGGAACCGGCGGATCGGACGGCAAATATACGCAGGATTTCGATACGCTCGCAGATGACGCCGTGGCTGCCATGCGAGAAGCCAAGCGAATTGCTGGGACGCGGTGCGTCAGGATTGGATATCAGGGCGGTAGTCAGGGCGGCTGGGTTGCGCCTCTCGCCGCAACGCGAGCGCCCGTCGATTTCGTTATTGTCAGTTTCGGATTGGCCGTCTCCGTCATTGACGAAGACCAGCAGGAGGTCGCGCTTGAGATGCGCCTAAAAGGTCATACCCAGGAAGAAATTTCCAAAGCGCTAGAGGTAGCATCGGCGGCTGAAGCGGTATTCGAGAGCAATTTCACTAAAGGCTTCGAGCGTTTCGACGCTGTGAGGGCGAAGTACCGCAGTGAACCTTGGTACAAAGATCTGCATGGCAACTATACACATTTCATTTTGCCGTACACAGCGGCCGAAGCCCGCGAGAAGTTTAAGGATTCTCTCCCCGGCACGCCATTCCGCTACGACCCAATGCCTACGCTTCGAGCTGTCAAAGCGCCGCAGTTGTGGATTCTCGGAGAAGACGACCTTGAAGCGCCGAGTGCTGAGACGAGTCGCCGCATCAAGACACTGATTGCAGAAGGGAAGCCGATTAGCCTGGCGCTATTTCCGCACGCTGAGCACGGGATGACTGAGTACGAAGTCGCTCCAGACGGCGAACGCGTCTCGACACGGTACGCGCCCGGTTATTTCGATATGATGCGTGACTTCGCGCGAAATGGCCAGCTATCGGGCACCTATGGATCGAGCATGATCGTAGGGCCCGCTTGGCATTCCGAGCGGAGTGCAGCGCAGTCGAGGAATCTCTCATTATCGAAAACGGACGGTCCTAGAGATGTCTCGACTTCGCTCGGCAAGACAAAGTAGGACACGCCGTTGCGGTGTCCGGCCGGAGCAGCGCGCCGACCCTACCTACTTCGGCGAGGCGTGCAGAGCTTCCTGGTATTCCGGTTTTCTGTGATACTCAACCAGGCGGAATCCCCAACTGATTAGTGTCGAGAGATCTTTGGTCTTCGTCTTCTTTTCGTTGAGAAACTTCTCGATCCTGGCTTTCAGTTCAGGCTGTTGATCGGTCGCGTCGAGGATTTCGAAAATTTCCATCGACAACAGCCAGTCCTCCGGATGTTCGGCTTGCTGTGTCTCCCAAATTTCGCCGAGCCGTTCATAACCGGCCTTACTTTCGCGAATCTTGCGCACCTGCGCGTAAAGATTCTCGAGTCGTTCGCGCTTCGGCGTGGACGGAACCTTGATGGTGCGTTCCTTTGGAGCCAGCGCCACCTGATTGTAAGCGTCCTTATCTGCTGCGCCGTTAAACACCGAGCTGATTTGTTCGCCAACGGCCATGTCGTAAAAGCCCCAGTCAGGCTGGAACAGGACGCGGTCACGATATTTCGCGCTGCAGTTTACAAACGTGAGCAACAATAATTTCCCGTCGCGACGGAGAATTTTCTCAACCTTCCCCGACACAACGATGCCACTGACGAACTCGATCTTGGCTTTTTTACCCTCGACAATTCCAAGGGCGTGCAGTTGATCGTTGGTGAGCAGCTCTGGCGCCGTTGATGTTTGTTTCCATTTGCCGACCGGCGAACCGAACCCCTCCTTATGATAATCGACGCCGTGGCCTTCTAGTTCTTTGCCTTGAAACGCGAGTGCAGTCTTGCCAGTTGTCCGCAGATAAATCGGTGAATTGTCTTCATCTGTTATCACTTCCGCGAAAATCCCGCTGACTTGGAGGCCGGACGAATACTCACAGGTCGCGGTGTTGTTACATTCGATGGCTTTGTTAATGCCTTCGAGTCCGCCAACTTTGAACGCCATCTTGCTGGCAAATTCTTCAAGCACGTCTTTGAGATGCTGAAAATCCCGGCAGACGAAGAGCTGGGGTTGTTTCGTAGTGATATCGAACGCGTCGTTCTGAGCATCGATGGAGTAGGGGATTTTCTTTACCTCGGGCTCGAGGCATGACACCGATTCGCCGATCGAGGAAAGCAACCCAGCGCCGTAAATTTTTGGATCCTCGAATTTACCAATGAGTCCGTATTCGACCGTCCACCAATGCAAACGGGAGAGCAGGGCCATTTCGGACGGCGCGCCGAGATTTTTCTGACGATGTTCGACCAGCTTGGTTGCTTCATCGACTTCCTTCGGATCAGCGTTCGGTCGCTCCTTCAAGATCGACAGGTGCCGGATCGCTTGATACAGCTCGAAATCTTTCTTGGACGACATTGCTTTCGCGCCGACTTCGCCAAAGCGCTGCAAATAATTTGAATATTCGCGATCAACAATGATTGGCGCGTGGCCGGCCGCCTCGTGCACAATGTCAGGCGCAGGCGTGTATTCGATGTGATGGATCTGACGCATGTCGCAGGCAATCACCAGCACCTTGTAGGCTTGAAATTCCATGAACGCCGCCGGCGGAATGAAACCGTCCACTGCCACCGCGCCCCATTCGATCTTTGCCAGGATATCGTTCATCTCTTCAATGCGCGGGATGCGCTCGAAGGAAATGCCCGTGTTGAGGAGGCCCTGGAAATAAACTTTGTGCGCGTATTCCTTCAGAAAAAACATGTTCTGGCGCATGATGAATCGCCAGACGGCGTGATCGACCGATGTGTAATCGTCGTATCGCTGATCGACTGCGAATTGGAGCAAATGTTTCGGACAAGCAGCGACCGCCGCGTTGCTATAGCTGATACCGCCTTGAGATTTCATCGCCAACGTCCGGAAAATATCACTAACCTATGACTCGTTTGCGGAGCGAGCAAGAATGATTCCGTTTTCCACGCACATGTCATCCCCAGCAGAGCGATGGACCTCACACAGACTGGTTGATCATACAATCTAACGAGAGCATGCGCACTTCGATCGGGAGGTCCTTCGCCGTCTCCACGGCTCAGGATGACAGCGATCGAGCACGCGGCTCAGGATCTGGACTGGCGTGAACGAATTACGCGCCTAGTGACCCAAATCAGCAGAACAATTGCAATCGCCCAGGGCGCGAGAAACGCGACCGCCACACCAATCATTCGCAAGCTCCACATAATTGCGCCCGCGCTTTGCGCGAGTGTACGCCGCAGCGTGGCAAGCAACCCGCTTTCCTCGGTAACGATATTGCCCTGGCTGTAAACCTGAATCGAAATGTCCGCCGGTGCATTTGATTCGTCGATCTGCGCGTCCGCGCGGTCCTGACGTTGCACACTCACATTCTGAACCTTGCCTAACGAGTCGAGCGATTGCATCAATGCCGGGTAATTTTTCATCGGCACGCGCAGCGAAACGCTTGCCACTTCACGGCCATCCGGATCACGGCTGAACGTAGAGCTGCGAACTCGCCCGCCTTGCTTCTCGGCAAGAGTGCGAAGCTCTTTTGCCTTTTCGTCTACCGACGATGTGCGAATGCGCAGACTGGTTTGCTGAAAAGCCTGCTCCTGTTCTTCACGAGAGACGGTGAGGGTGAGCTCCACCTTGTCGCGTTTGGTCCTTGCATTTTCCGACATCCCACTGCCGCCTTGCGCGACACGCTGGGTCTGCGTTTGGAAGTTTTCCACGCGTCCGAATCCTTTGACACGGCCGATTACAGCATCGCTTTCTTCCGGAGCGATCAGCATGCTCAGCTGCGCTGAAACGCGTCCAGAGTAATCGCGGTTTAGTTGTGCATTTGTGATCTGCACCTTTGGCGAGGCGAGGCCCTTGGTCTCGTTGTAGATTTTCTCTACGTCAGGGGTGTAAAGAGAGAGTTGCGCGCGCTCCTTGAGCAGGAAGGCCGCTGGTTCTTCCATATCCTTTTCGGCCAGCGAAATCGTGACCGTGGCGAATTGCACCTGCGAATCCCAATATTTTAGTTCGCCCTGCATCTTCTCGATCTCTTCGCGCACGCGGCCCAGTTCCTTCTCTACCTGGAGCAAATCGGACACTTTACCCGTCTTCGTTTTCAACATGTCGATGAGACGCTGCTCCATTACGTGGGCGTTTTTTAGCCGCGCATCGGTATCGAAATACGCCTTGGTCACGTCTTCAGTGCCGAGCGTCTGGTTCTTTAATTCACCGAGATTCCGAATCTTTTGCAGAAAGCGATCCAGGTTTTCGGGCAGTACCTTCACGACGATCTGGCCCTTCAGTTTTCCGTTCGCCTGTTTCTCGGAATCCGTTGTAGCGACATAACCGTGTTCTTCGTTCGCAAATGCAGTGATCTTCTGGACAGCATTATCAAAACTAACGATCTCCATCTCGACAGTTGCATTTCGAATTAGTTTGCGATTGGCGAGTGCTGGAGCAGGCTCCTGCACTGGAGCTTGCGCGGTTTCTTCCGCAACAGTCGGAATATCTGATCCGGTAACGATCGTTCGTTCCACCTCAGCGCGCGCACGTTCTTCGTCCTTCGACTGAGCTGCAGCCGGTGGCGGTGGTTCCTTCAGCGCCAAACCTTGTGGTCGGCCGGCGGCGACTTCGCCTGACTTGGCTAAAGCACCCGATTGAGCTGCTCGCGATGCTGGAACCTGTGACGGTTGCGCGGCAAACTGTTCCCCGACGTAGCGTTCGCGTTCGCGCGGCGCAGTTACAGGTTCACCGGTGATCATCCGTCCGATCTGCACAAGCCCGAGCAAAACGGCGGCGACCGCTGCGATTTGAGTAGCGCGCAAGCGCATTAGATCGACGAGCATTTTTACAAGTCCGCTTCGTTGAGGGACACGATTGCGAAAGCCCGCCAGCATCCGCTGTTCGAGAGCTGGATCGGGTTTTTCCTGCGCGAAAGTTTCTTCCAGAATTTTGTGCATAACTTTGATTTCCTGATGAGTTTTTCGGCACGCAGCGCAATCGACCAAGTGCGCGTGAAGCGCGCTCCGTTCGTTACTAGACAGTTCGCTGTGCAGATCGGCGGCCAGCCATGTGTCGATGTCGTCGTGAATCGTTGCCATACCTTTAGTCCATTGAGGCGAGAGCAGGGCGAAGTTGTTTACGCATGGACATGAGCGCTCGTCCCAGAATTCCTCGGAGCGCGCCATTAGTTAGACCCAGGGTGTTTTCGATGGTGCGATAATCCATCTCTTCGAAGTAGCGCAATGTGAGCGCCGCACGATGGAGTTCCGGCAATGCGGCGAGCGCGGAATGCAATTGTTGATCTAGAGCGGTCGTGTTCGGCGGCTCCGGTTCGATCGGTTCCATCAGCCGTTCCGACAAAGGAACAGCGCGGCGTTTGCGAAACACGTCATGCGCCTTATGTCGCGCGATCGTTGCGAGCCAGGCAGAAAATTTCTCAGGATCGCGCACCCGCCAGCGTGTTTTCCACGCTTTCACGAGCGAGTCCTGCACGACGTCCTCTGCTTCCACGCGACTTTGGAGAATGCCGTAAGCGATGGCGAAAAGTGCGCTGCTTTGCGTACGAATGATCATCTCAAATGCCTCTCGATCGCCGTGAATGGCCGCCTGATACTGTTCGCGTTCACTGGGATCCATTGGGTCGATCTAAAGCCTAGACGTCCCAGAGCGCGATTCCGCGCGAAAATTTTCTAGTGAAATTTGGCAGGGCGCGCTCGCCGAGCGCGCCGGACAGCCCAGCGGTCCGTCCCTACCTAGAAAATGAGGACAGTATTTCCGACGCTCACGAAGTCTTTCACCCGCGCGGCGTCCCAGTTTGCAAGGCGAATGCAGCCGTGACTGGCGGCGCGACCGATCGTCTCGGGATTGTTGGTGCCGTGAATGCCGATGCCAGGCTTGTTCAAGCCCATCCAGAGAATGCCGACGAGATTGTTCGGGCCTGGTGGAAGATTGTAATAGTTTTCGGTGCGCACACCGTAGTTGAGCATTCCTTCGTCGTAGCGGAACCACGGCCAAACGTTTGCGCCGAGAATCTTCCACGTGCCCACTGGAGCCGGCAGAGTTTTCGATCCAGGCGTAATCGGAAAAACACAGACGAGCTGACCCTGGTCGAAGACCTCCAAAAGGTGCTCGTGTGTATCGACAAAAACCTTACGAGAGGCGAACGCCGGATTTTCAGGGACTTTCCCCTCGGTGAATTTCTCAACCTCAAATGGCAATACATTCGGCACCTTCAAAGTTTCGCCGGGCTGAAGCTGCTCCCAGTTCTTTCCGGGATTAAGTTTCTGAATGTAAGACTCGGCCGAATGATAACGCTCGGCGACGAACTCGAGTAGGGACGTATAGGGCAGCCATTTTAATCTGGCCTGCTCGGCACGGCTGCCCGGCACATTGCCCACCAACTTCAGATCTTCATCCCTGATCGTGTAAGTAGTGTAAGTCACAGGCACTTGATCGAGCATCCATTGATCGACCGCGCCAGTCTTCGGCATGGCGTGCGCATGCTTGTATGAGATG
>Ga0193730_1000536_pt1 | contig 10802 bp, 10 predicted proteins | sample U1a1metaG_FD_144919 | JGI IMG/M metagenome (GOLD analysis project Ga0193730, IMG submission 144919) | Soil microbial communities from a riparian zone of the East river system, Colorado, United States - U1a1 | ecosystem: Environmental > Terrestrial > Soil > Riparian zone | place: USA: East River...
GCGGCTTGGTGCTCGCGAGCCAGAACCTCGGCGGCATCACCGGAAGACGCACTGATGCGCCACCAGAGGGCCGGCAGGAAGCTCGGGCGGGACTCCGCCCACCGGAAGGCGCTCTACGCGAACCTGACCGCGTCCCTGATCGAGCACGGCCGGATCAAGACGACCGTCGCGAAGGCCAAGGAGGTCCGCCCGGTCGCCGAGGAGATGATCACGCTAGGGCGCCGCGGCGACGTGCCGGCCCGGCGGCAGGCGCTGAAGTTCCTGCGTTCGCAGGACGTCGTCCACAAGCTCTTCAGCGAGGTCGGGCCGCGGTTCTCGGGCAGGCCGGGCGGCTACTCGCGGATCGTCAAGCTCGGCCCTCGGCAGGGCGACGCGGCCGAGATGGCTTACCTCGAGCTCGTCGACTTCGTGCCGCGGGCCGGCTCCGCCGGCGAATAGAGACCCTACGCAGCGGTGCCAAGGCCGGCGCTGACCGCTGCGATCACGACGCCGGCGAACGTGACGGTCCCGAGAGCGCGCACGAAACTGACTTCGAAGTAGCGCCAGCGCAACCAGGCGAGCGTCACCAGCTCGAACCCCACGACCACGATCGCGGAGATGATCGCCACGCGGTAGTGGGGGATCAGGAAGGGCAGCGTGTGGAGGATCCCGCCCACGAACGTGCCGCCACCGGTGATCGAGCCGCGGACCAAGGGGTTGCCGCGGCCGGTGAACTCTCCGGTGTCCGAAAGGCCCTCCGAGAAGGCCATGCTGATCGCCGCTCCGATCGCCGTGGCAAGGCCCGCGTAGAAGGCCACGTGTGGCGCGTGGGTGGCGAGCGCAACGGCGAAGATCGGTGCCAGGGTCGAAAGTGAGCCGTCGATCAGTCCCGTCATCGCGGGTTGGACCCGCTGGAGGAGGAAGACTTGGTGGTCGCTCATACGACTAGAGTTTACCAGTCGATGTGCAAGTACCCCTATCATAAGGCACTCCTGACAACAGGCGTCAGGCTCCCCTGACGTTTCGGCTTTGCCGGTGCGGCCGTCTACCGCGGCTAGAGGGAAGATGTCGACTGAACCGATGGCGCGGTTGAAGCTAACCCTGGAGTACGACGGCACCGCCTTTCGCGGCTGGGCGGCGCAGCCCGGTCTGCGGACTGTCGAGGGGGTCCTACGAGACGCCCTGGACCGCGTCTTCCCGGGCTGGAACGAGCTCGCGGTCGCCGGGCGGACCGATACTGGAGTCCATGCCCTGGGACAGGTGGCAAGCGTCGACGCCGAGGGCGGGCCGCCGTCCGAGCGCGCAGCGGAGGCGCTGAACGTGGAGCTACCCGACGATGTCGCGGTCAGCGAGGTCGAGCCCATCGCTGCCGACTTCCATGCGCGCCATTCCGCACTCGCACGGAGCTATCGCTATCGCATCTACCGTCGCCGGTCGCGCTCGGCTTTCGAGGCGCATCGCAGCTGGTGGTATCCGCGGCCCCTCGACGAAAATCGGCTCGCCGACTCGGCTGACCTGCTGGTCGGCGAGCACGATTTCCGGGCATTCACCCCGGCTGATAAGCGGCACCAGGTCTTCGCCCGAACGGTCGAGAGCGCGGCCTGGCACCGCCGGGATGACGCGCTCGAGCTGGAGATCACTGCGAACAGCTTCCTGCGACACATGGTGCGGACGCTGGTCGGGACGATGGTCGAGCGCCCGCCGGACGAGCTGACCCGTCTACTCGAAGGGCGAGAGCGCGCCGAGGCGGGCTCGACAGCGCCCCCGTGGGGCCTCTACCTCGTCGGTGTCCGTTACTGAACGGCTGGGGTCTGACCCCAGACGTGTCTGGCGAAGCCGCTAGGCGACGCCGCTAGCATCAACTCGATGGCTGCTCCAGCGTTGAAGAACGTCCGAGCGCGGCTCGACGAGCTCCGCGCCGAGCTGAACCATCACCTTTACCGCTACCACGTCCTCGACGATCCGGAGATCTCCGATACCGCCTACGACCGGCTCTACGACGAGCTGAAGGCGCTCGAGGACGAACATCCCGACCTGATCACACCCGACTCGCCGACGCAGCGGGTCGGCGCTCCGCCCTCGGACAAGTTCGAAAAGTCGCGGCATCTGACCCCCATGGGCTCGCTCGACAAGGTGACGACCGACGAAGCGCTCGCGAAGTGGGCCGAGGACGTCCGCAAACGCCTCGACTCGGACGAGGCCGTTGCCTACGTGATCGAGCCGAAGATCGACGGCTCGGCGATCAACCTCGTCTACGAGAACGGCGTGTTCGTCCGCGGGGCGACCCGCGGCGACGGCTATCAGGGCGAAGAGGTGACCCCGAACCTGCGGACCATCAGTGCGATTCCCCTGCAAATGCGGGATGTCGGCGACGATCCGCCGCCGGTGTTGGAGGTCCGGGGGGAGGTCTACATGCCGCTTTCCGGCTTCCGCTTGTTCAACGAGCGGCTGACCTTGGAGGGCAAGGCGACTGCGCCTAACCCGCGCAACGCGGCCGCCGGGTCTCTGCGTCAGAAGGACTCGTCGATCACCGCGCGACGTCCTCTTTCGATCTGGATTTACGGCGTCGGCCAACGCGACGGCCTCGCCACCGCGACGCACTGGGAGACGCTCGAGTGGCTGCGCGAGCACGGCTTTCGTACGAACCCGTACGCCGAACGTCTCGACTCGATCGAGGACGTGATGAAGGCTTGCCGGGAGTGGGAACTGCGCCGCGCCGAGCTCGACTACGAGATCGATGGGATCGTAATCAAGGTCGATTCGCTCGATCAGCAGTCACGGCTCGGCGCCCTGCACGAGCGTCCCCGCTGGGCGCGAGCGTTCAAGTGGGCGCCGATGACGGCGACAACGCGCCTGAACAAGATTGCGATCCGCGTCGGCCGCACGGGCGCGCTCAATCCGTGGGCGATGCTCGAGCCTGTCGAGGTCGGCGGCGTCACCGTCTCCAGGGCGACGCTGCACAACGAGGAGGACATCAACCGCAAGCAGATCCGCGAGGGAGACATCGTCGTCGTCCAGCGGGCGGGCGACGTGATCCCGCAGGTCGTCGGCCCTGCGGGCGCGCACCAGCCCGGAACGAAGGAGTTCCGGATGCCGAAGAAATGCCCTCTTTGCGGGACAAACGTCGTCAAACCCGAGGGTGAAGCGATGCATCGATGCCCGAATCGCGACTGCCCGTCACGCGGGATCGAGACGCTCAACAACTGGGTGATGGCAGCTGCCGACATCGAGGGCGTCGGCGAGCAGCTCGTCCGCCGGCTCTGGGATCACGGCCTACTCCGTTCGGTCCCGGATCTCTACCGGTTGACGAAGGAGCAGCTGCTCGAGCTCGACGGCTTTCAGGAAAAGAGCGCCTCCAACGTCATCGCCTCGATCGAGCGCTCGAAGGAGATCCCGTTCCGGCGGGTCCTCTACGGGCTCAACATCCCCGATGTCGGCGGCGTCACCGCAGGCGTGCTGGCGCGCGAACTGGGAACGATCGATCGCCTGCTCGCGGCGACGATCGAGGAGCTGCAGGCAATCGACGGGATCGGCCCCGACCGCGCGGCTTCGATCGGGGAGTGGTTCGAAGACAACGCGAACCGCAAGCTGGTCGCCGAGCTACGCGAGCTCGGTCTCCAGATGGAGGCCGGCGAGGAAGAGCGTCCGGTCGAAGGCCCGCTCAGCGGCCAGACCTACGTGATCACGGGCACGCTCGAGGACTACACGCGCGAAGAGGCGAAGGCCGCTCTCGAGGCGCTCGGCGCCAAGGTGGGGGACTCCGTCTCGAAGAAGACCGCGGGCGTCATCGCCGGCGAGGAACCCGGCTCGAAGCTCGCGAAGGCGCAGAAGGCCGGCGTGCCGATCCTCGACGAGCGTGCCCTGAAGGGACTACTGCGCCGGTAAAGCACGCCGGAGCCAGACTGAAGTCTGGCTCCGGATTCGACTTGGCCGTCCTGCGCCGCTATTGCGACGCAAGGACCGTCGCAAACCGGTCCTGGGCGCGCCGTGCCCACCAGGACGAAACCGGATGGCCGTTCTGGAGCACGGAGAAGGCGTAACGCTTGCGCACGAAGCCGGAGAGCGCGGATGCGATCGCGGTCGTACCGGTCTTCGCGAGCACCACGCCGCGCGCCGGCGCCCAGCGCAGCCGGTCCTTCAGCGTTCCGCTACGGCCCGCAACGGCGAGCGCGGTGACAAAGGACGGCTTGAGCTCGGGCTCGTCCCATGCGGCCTGCAAGATGCCGACGATCGCGCGCGTCGTCAGGCGGTCGAGCGACGACAAGCCGGAGCCGTCGACGATCCGGACGCCGGCGAGCGGGATTCCGGCTTCGGCCATCCTCGCCCGCACCTGGGCGGCTCCGCCCGCCGAGGTGCCGACCGCGCCGTTCGCTGTGCCGAGCTGCTTCAAGAGCAGTTCGGCGGTGAAGTTGTCGCTCTCTCGGTCCATGAAACGCACGATTTGGGCGAGCGTGGGCGAAAGGACGCTCGCAAGCTGCTGCGCCTCTGAACTGGCGATGCCGCGAACCGCCGGGCCCGTGACGGCGACCCCTTGCTTTCGCAAGGCGTCCTTGAAAAGCGCTGCCGCCGCGGCGGCGGGAGCGCTGGAGTGATGCGTGTGGAACCACGTCCGATCGACGGTGAGCGCCGAGAGGGGCGGCGAATCATGGATGTAGAACGAGGGCTTCCACCCGGACGCGGTACGGCGTGAGTCGAAGAAAGACTCGTCCCCCAGCACTGACCCGGTCACCCGGCGGATGCCCGCCGCGCGCACCTGCTGCACGAGCTGGGCCAGGCCGGTCTGCCTAAGCGTCGGGTCGCCGTGTCCCTGCAGGACGAGGGATCCGCGCCAGGTCGTCCCGACGAGCTCGCCCTCACCCAGGACGTCCGTCTCGATCTGATAGTCCGGCCCCAGGGTCTCGAGCGCTGCGTACGTGACCGCGAGCTTCTCGTTCGAGGCGGGAGCGAGCGAGAGAGCGGTGTTGCGTCCGAAAATCGCCGTGCCGGTCGTCAGGTCGAATGCGAACGCGGCCGATTGCGATGCCGGCACATGCGGGACGGCGAGCGCGTGGGCGAGCCGTTGGGTCAGCGGTTTCGTGCTTGCTGAGCCGGTGGCTTCCGCAGCTGGAAACGCGAAGGCCGCGGCGCAGGCAAGGACGGCGGCGATGGCCCTGCGCATCGGATGCATTCTTCGGACCTATGTACCCCCGGTCAAGCGGGATGGGTCCCGGGGCGAACGAAGATAGTCCGGGCGGCCCATGAACCAGGAGCGCGTCGGCGAGATAATCGGATGGAGATGACCCCCGCCGCGGCCATCGATTTCGGCACGCTTTGTGGCGAGCTGGACGCCCTCATCACGAGCCCTCCGGCCCGTGACGAAGCGACTCGGGCGGACGTCGAGCGAACGCTCACGGACGGTTACGCGCGCGCGCACTCACTCGAGGCGGAGCAGCTGCGGATCGAGCGCCGGATCGGGAAGATCGCCGCAGAGATGGGCAATCGCAATCGAGACCCCAAGGTCGACGAGCTCGCTGAGCTCTCGTTACGGCTCACCCGAGCCGCGGTCGACCTGAGGCACCTGCGCGAACTGCTGGCCGCCGCACGGCGGGCCACCAGCGCAGCCGCTTAAAACCCGGCTTAAACGAGACCTGCCCTTCAGACGATTCCGCTCCGGACCGCATAGACAGCGGCCTGGATGCGGTTCTCGATCTGCAGTTTCATGAGGATGTTGGAGATGTGGTTCTTGACCGTCTTCGGGCTGATGTGCAGATCGGCCGCGATCTGAGCATTGTCCTTGCCGTTCGCGATCAGCTTCAGGACCTGGATCTCCCGCTCGGAGAGCTCAGCGCGGATCGCATCCGCGGCGTCGGGCGGGGCGGTGGCGGCGCGGATGCGTTCGAGCACCTTGCCTGCAATCGTCGGTGAGATCAGCGATTCGCCGACGGCCGCCGACTGGATCCCACGCATCACATCCTCGATCGAGGCGTCCTTCAGCAGGTAGCCGCATGCGCCGGCAAAGATGGCGTCCATCACGTCGCCGTCCTGGTCGGAGATCGTCAGCACGACAACACGCGTCAACGGGGCATGGGCGATGATCTTCTTCGTCGCCTCGACCCCGCCCATTCCGGGCATGTTCAGGTCCATGACGACAACGTCGGGCTGCAGCTCGCGCACGTACCGCAGAGCGTCATCGCCCGCAGCCGCCTCGCCGACGACGTCGACGCCTTCCTCCTCGAGCAGGTTGCGCAGTCCGGTACGGAAGAGATCGTGATCGTCGACAAGGAGTACGCGCGGGGTCGCCTGCTCCGCCATGGTCGTCGACTCGATCTGTTCGGTCACCTCATTCCCCTTCCCCTGCAGGGGTCCGCAGGACCGAAAGTGTAATCAGTGCAGTGCGATCGTGACCATTAGTGCAGCGTGATCGTGATCGTTTGCCGTCCCCATGCGGCAGCCTGGGCTGACGTCGGGAACCAGAGATCGATCACGGCGCCCTGGACCGCCCCGCCGGTGTCGGCGGCGACACCCTCGCCGTAGCCGGGAATCGACATCCTCGTTCCCAGCGGAATCACGCTCGGATCGACCGCCACTACGCCGTAGCCGACCGGGGCTCCTGTGGCCGTGTGCCCTGGCAGCGTGTACGCCGTCGCGGTAACGGTCATCGTTCCCGCGCCGTCGGTGGTTGGGGTCGACGCTGTGGGCGTTGCCGTTCGGGCGCTCGCGGCCTGCTCGACCACCACGCGCCGGGCCTGCGCCGCGATTGCCTGCGCTTGCGACTCGAGCGACCCGATTTGGCCCGTGTTGAGGCTTCTCTGAGCCGCCAGCTGCTGTAGGTAGGAGATCCGTTCGGCCTTGGCCGAGGCGAGACCTCGCGCCGTCGCCGAGACATTCGCTTCGAGCCCGCGCAGCTTCTGGGCACGGGCGGCAAGCCGCTGCTGAAGCCCGAGATACCGGGCACGGCTCCTGCGCGCCTGCGTGACGATCGTGCGATCGGTCGCCGTGGCGGCTTTCGCTGTTTCGAGAGCGGAAACGGCATCGTCGAGCGTCTTCGCGCCAAGTACGATCGCCAGTGGATCGGCCTCGCCCTGCTCGTAGACGATGCGCAGGCGATCGGCGAGGTGGCGCTGAGATGCGCTGAAGACCTGTTTGGCTACAGCGAGCTCGCGCCGGGTCTCCGCCCGCCTACGGTCGAGCGCGGCCGCCTGTGAGCGAAGGGAGGCGAGTTGCGTCTGCGTACGTGCGAGGCGGCTGTCGAGCGCGTAGAGCGTCAGTACCGAGGCCCGAGACCGAGCGGCGATCGCCGTGTTCTCCTGCGTCAGCCGCTGTGCCTGCTGCCTGAGCGAGGATCCGGAGCCGGCTCCGCTTGCGGGGAGCACAATGCCCACCGCGACAAGCGCACACGCAGCGAGGGCGAGAAGGCGCGCACGCCTAGGCAGAGAGTCCCCCCGCACGGGGTCGGAAGGTAGCAGACCCTTTGTGGCAGCGCGTCGGCGCCTCGCAATGCGAGCTTTTATGGCTTTGCAGGCTGCTTGCGGGCATCCGATGGGGTTGCTAGGGTGCCGAACCTGTGACGAACCGGCCCCTCCCGGGGCGCCGATCGAGCCCAGCGACCGGAACGATTCGCCGCTCGAGAAGACGTACGGCGCCGGCAGTCATGCTCTTCTGCTTCGCGGCCGCTCTGGCGGCGTCGCCGGCTTTCGGCGATCCGTCGATCGCCTCGAAACAGGCCGAGGCGCAGAGCGTCATGAACCAGGTTCAGCAACTCGACTCGAGTCTGGGGCGTGCGGTCGAGGCTTACAACTTCGCGACGGTGAAGCTGAACCAAGTTCGCGCCGACTTGAAGGCGAATCACGCGCAGCTTCAGGTTGCGAAACAGAGTCTGAAACGCGCGCAGGCCACCCTCTCGGCCCGGCTCGTATCGCTGTACACCTCGGACGGTCAGAGCGACTCGCTCGAGGTGCTGCTCGGGGCGTCCAACCTCGACGACCTCGTCAACCGCTTCAACACCGCCAACCGGATCTCGGCCCAGGACAGCCGTGTTCTCACGCAGGTCGTCCACTTCGAAACGGAGGTCAAGGCGCAGCAGGTTCGGCTGAAGCACGCGAACGCAGAGGCCGCGGCGCTCGTCCGCGAGCGCGCCTCCGAGAAGGCGTCGATCGAGGGCCAGTTGTCCACACGCCGCGCGCTGCTCTCGTCGATTCGCGGCCAGATCGCCCAGCTCCGGGCGCAGGAGGCCGCACGCCAGGCTCAGCTTCGCCAAGAGCTTGCTCAGCGCGTTGCCCTCCAACAGCAGCAGGCGCCGGCTGCGGCGCTTTCGAGCACCGTCGCCCCCGTCGGCTCGCCGGACACCACTTCGAGTGGCCCGGCACCGCCGCCGACCCACTCGAGCGTCGTCTCGATCGCAGAACGCTACCTCGGGGTCCCTTACAGCTGGGGCGGCGCATCGCCGTCCGGATTCGACTGTTCGGGCCTGGTGATGTACGTCTTCGCGCAGGTCGGGGTCTCGCTTCCTCACAGCTCGTACTCCCAGTACGGGATGGGGACGCCGGTCTCACGCGACCAACTCCAGCCCGGCGACCTGGTCTTCTTCGACGGGCTCGGCCACGTGGGCATCTACGTCGGCGGAGGCTCGTTCATCCACGCGCCCCACACCGGCGACGTGGTCAAGATCTCGAGCATCTCAGGCTGGTACGCGTCGACGTACGTCGGAGCTAGAAGGATCTAGCTCTTGTCGTCTCCCAAGCGGAGCGGCAGGACAAAATAGCCCGCTGAAAGTGCGCAGCACTTTCAGCGGTAAAGGTCTTCAATCTCGGCAGCGAAGCGGTCCTCGATCACGCGGCGCTTGAGCTTCAACGTCGGGGTCACTTCGCCCTCCTCGGCACTGAACTCGCGCGGGACGATCGCGAAGCGCTTGATCTGCTCGAAGCGCGAAAGCTCGCGGTTGGCGTCGTCAACGGCGTCCTGAACAAGCGCCAGGACGTCCCTGTTCGCGCTTGCCACCTCGGCTTCGTCGAGGGCGACCAACGCAGTCACGTAAGGGCGGCGGTCACCGACGACAAGCGCCTGTGAGACCAATCTCGAGGTCTTGAGCAAGCCCTCGATGTTTTGCGGCGACACGTTCTTGCCGCCGGCCGTGACGATGATGTCCTTCTTCCGGTCCGTGATCGTCACGAACCCCTCTCCGTCAATCTCGCCGAGGTCTCCCGAGCGGAGCCAGCCGTCAGCCGTCAGCACGGCCCGAGTCGCCTCTGCGTCCTTGAGGTAGCCCGCGAAGACAGTTTCACTCCGGATCAGGAGTTCGCCTTCCGCGTCGGTCTTCACTTCCACTCCAGGCATGGCGGGCCCGACGGTGCCGAATCGGAACTGCCGTGGTCTGTTTACGGTCGCCGCCGTGGTGCATTCGGTCAGACCCCAGCCTTCGAGGATCAGCATGTCGAGCGCATGGAAGAGCTCGGCGATCTCCTTGGCCAGCGGCGCGCCGCCGGAGATGCCGATTCGCAGCCGGCCGCCGAAGCGCGCCTTGATCTTGGAGTAGACGAGCCGGTCGGCGATTCGGTGCTGGAGCGCCAGCCCATGCGGCAGCGGCCTCCCCTGTTGCTGCAGAGCGCTGGCCCGACGCCCGACTTGAAGCGCCCAGTCCGCCAGCCATCGCCTTGGGCCCGACGCTGCCTCGAGCTTTGCCGAAACCGCCGTGTGCGCCTTCTCGTAGAGGCGGGGAACGCTTGGCAGCAGCGTGGGCCGTACCTTCGGCAGCACGTCGGCGACGGCGTAGGGATCGGGACAGAACGCGATCGTGAAGCCCGCGTAGGCGCCCCAGAGCGCCATCAGCCGCCCGAAGTTGTGGGCGAGGGGCAGGTAGAGCAGCATCACGTCCTTGTCGAGCCCGAGGTCCTCGATCCGCTCGATGGACGAGGTCATCGCGTAGTAGTTGCGATGGCGGATCATGCAGCCCTTCGGCGGGCCTGTCGTCCCGGAGGTGTAGATGTACGTGTAGAGATCCTCTTCGTCGATCGAGGCCGAGGCCTCGTCGAGAGCGTCCGGGTGCTCGCGGGCGAAGGCGATCCCCTCGGCGCGGAGGCCCTCGAGATCGTCGATGGTGAGCAGGTGTGTGAGCCCCAGGGGCTCGACCTTCGCGAGCTGTTCTTCGTCCTCGACGAGTACGCCGACCGCCTCGGAGTGCTGAAGCACGTGGGCGGCTTCTTTGGGGGAGCTGTTCGGGTAGACCGGCGCGGTGATCGCGCCCACCAGCGCGAGCGCGAAGTCGAAAAGCGTCCACTCCAGCCGCGTCCGGCTGATGATCCCGAAGGCGTCACTCTTGCCGATTCCGCGCGAGAGCAGCCCGTTGGCGAGCTCGTCGACCGTCCTGGCCGCCTCGTCCCAGGAGATCTCACGCCAGCTACCCGGCTCGACCTCCGCGAGGTAGGCGGCCTCCGTGCGTCCGGCCAAAACAGCGTCCCGCCAGAGGCGCACAATCGTTTTGTCATGGATCATCTCCAGAGTTGAGACTCTATGGCAGGGATCGCGGCTGTCTCGGCGAACTTCCTGCATCCCTCTACAATTGCTAGGCGGCCCCAATGAAAACAATCTGGAACGGATCCATCAGCTTCGGCCTCGTCAACATCCCCGTCGGGATGGCGCTGGCCACGAAGCCGGCTGCCCGGCAGTCCGACGTGTCCTTCCGGATGCTGCACCGCGAGTGCGGGACGCCGATCAAGAACAAACGCTGGTGCCCCCAGCACGATCGCGAGGTCTCGAACGACGAGATCGTCAAGGGCTGGGAGGTGGCGAAGGGGCAGTTCGTCTTCGTCGAAGACGCCGACCTCGAGGCCCTTTCGACCGCGGACGAC
>Ga0193730_1000537_pt1 | contig 10802 bp, 9 predicted proteins | sample U1a1metaG_FD_144919 | JGI IMG/M metagenome (GOLD analysis project Ga0193730, IMG submission 144919) | Soil microbial communities from a riparian zone of the East river system, Colorado, United States - U1a1 | ecosystem: Environmental > Terrestrial > Soil > Riparian zone | place: USA: East River...
GTGATCAGCGCCGTCCGCCGCCGTTCGGCTCTCATAACGCAGAGACTACGGGTGGGCGCGGATCGCCGAACGATCGTTGCGTGAGGAATCGCCGTCTTAGCAGCGGCTGATAGAGGCTCTTTTCGGGCCTCTCTTCAGCCCTGGTAACGGATCCGTAAAGCCTCTCCGCGGGCCCTCCGGGGGCCCCCGACGTGTTCGCTACAGTGGGACGGCGTTAAGGCGTAGGGTCCCAGAAGCCGAGAGAGGGAATACGTGTTCGAACGTTTTACGGAAAGAGCCCGCCAAGTGGTCGTTCTGGCCCAGGATGAGGCGCGCGCGCTCAAGCACAACTACATCGGCACCGAGCACATCCTGCTCGGCCTTTTGCGCGAGGAGGAAGGGCTTGCGGCCCGCGTCCTCGAGTCTCTCGACATCACCGTCGAGGAGGTCCGCGCGCAGGTCGCCCGGATCGTCGGCCAGGGCGACGAGGTCACGACCGGTCAAATCCCGTTCACCCCTCGGGCGAAGAAGGTCCTCGAGCTGGCGCTCCGCGAAGCGCTGTCGCTCGGCCACAACTACATCGGCACCGAGCACATCCTGCTCGGCCTCGTGCGCGAGAACGAAGGCGTCGCGGCCCGGATCCTGCTCGACTTCGACGCCGATGCCGAGAAGATTCGCAACGAGATCATCCGCATGCTCTCGGGCCCCGGACGGCGCCAGCAGGGCGGCCCAGGCGGCGCCCCCGGTGAGAAGTCGAAGAGCTCGAAGCTGCTCGACCAGTTCGGCCGCAACCTGACGAAGCTCGCCGCCGAGGCGAAGCTCGACCCGGTCGTGGGCCGCCAGACGGAGATCGAGCGCGTGATGCAAATCCTCTCACGCCGCACGAAGAACAACCCCGTGCTGATCGGCGAGCCGGGCGTCGGCAAGACCGCCGTCGTCGAGGGCCTGGCCGCGCGCATCTCCGGCAACGAGGTGCCCGAGCTCCTCAAGGGCAAGCAGATTTACACGCTCGACCTCGCGGCGCTCGTCGCGGGTTCCAAATACCGCGGCGAGTTCGAGGAACGGCTCAAGAAGGTGATGAAGGAGATCACCCAGCGCGGCGACATCATCCTGTTCATCGACGAGCTCCATAACCTCGTTGGCGCCGGCGCCGCCGAAGGCGCGATCGATGCGGCTTCGATCCTGAAGCCCGCTCTCGCGCGCGGCGAGCTGCAGACGATCGGGGCGACGACGCTCGACGAGTACCGCAAGTACCTCGAGCGCGACGCAGCGCTCGAGCGCCGCTTCCAGCAGATCCGCGTCGAAGAGCCGTCCGTCGACGACACCGTCCAGATCCTGCGCGGGCTGCGCGACCGCTACGAGGCGCACCACCGCTGCAAGATCACCGATGAGGCGCTGCGCGCTTCGGCGACCCTCGCCGACCGCTACATCCAGGACCGCCACCTGCCGGATAAGGCCATCGACCTGATCGACGAGGCCGCCTCCCGGATGCGCATCAAGACGATGAGTGCCCCGCCGCGCTACCGCGAGCTCGAGGACGAGATCGAGAAGGTTCGCAAGGACAAGGAAGAGGCGATCGAGGCCCAGGAATTCGAGAAGGCCGCGTCGCTGCGCGACAAGGAGCGCAAGCTGACGCAGAAGAAGCGCGAGCTCGAGGACGACTGGCGCAATTCCGAGGGCACCGAGGAGCAGCCCGAGATCGGCGAGGAGGAAATCGCCGACATCGTCTCGATGTGGACCGGGATCCCCGTCTTCAAGCTGACCGAGGCCGAATCGCAGAAGTTGATCCGGATGGAGGACGAGCTCCACAAGCGCGTGATCGGCCAGGAGGAGGCGATCATCGCCGTCTCCAAGTCGATCCGCCGCGCGCGGGCCGGCATCAAGGACCCGAAGCGGCCGACCGGCTCGTTCATCTTCCTCGGGCCGTCAGGCGTCGGGAAGACCGAGCTTGCGCGGACGCTTGCCGAGTTCCTGTTCGGCGACGAGGACGCGATGATCCAGGTCGACATGTCGGAGTACATGGAGAAGCATTCCGTGTCCCGGCTCGTCGGCTCGCCACCCGGCTACATCGGATACGACGAAGGCGGCCAGCTCACGGAGGCCGTGCGCCGCAAGCCCTACTCGGTCGTGCTGCTCGACGAGATCGAGAAGGCGCATCCAGACGTCTTCAACATCCTGCTCCAGATCCTGGAGGACGGAAGGCTGACGGATGCCCAGGGGCGCAAGGTTGACTTCCGGAACACGATCGTGATCATGACCTCGAACATCGGGGCCGGCACGATCTCGAAGAACCAGACGCTCGGCTTCTCGATCGGCGACGAGAGTGGCCTGTCCTACGAGGACATGAAGGAGCGCGTCCTTGGCGAGCTGAAGAAGGTCTTCCGGCCCGAGCTACTCAACCGCATCGACGAGGTGATCGTCTTCCACAAGCTCTCGAAGGAAGAGATCACGACCATCGTCGACCTGGTACTCCGCCGGCTGCGCGAGCAGATGGGCGAGCACGAGGTTGCGATCGAACTCACCGACGAAGCGAAGGAGCTGCTCGTCGAGAAGGGCTACGACCCGGCGATGGGCGCCCGGCCGCTGCGTCGTGCGATCCAGCGCCACATCGAGGATCCGCTCGCGGACTTCGTCCTGGGCCGCTCGCTCGAGCCGGGCTCAACGATCCTTGTCGAGCGCAAGAACGAGGACGAAGTCGACATCACGGTCATTCCCGGCGAGATCACGCCCGAGAAGGTCACCGTCCCGCCGGAGGAGCCCAGCGACTCCGTCGAGGACGAAGAAGAATCGACTTAGTCCCGTGCCAGGCTTAGCCTGGCTTGGGGCGATCAGTACGACGAGTAGCGAAACGACGGCCAGTAGCCGTCGTTTCGCTTTCCCTGGGGAGGGGACTTGTCGGCGGTCAGTCGTGCACGTAGAGCCAGTTGCCGACCGTGAAGTAGCCGTGGCGGTAGTCGCCTCTCTTGCCGTGCCAACCGTCGTGTACGAGCCGTAGGTCGCTTGGACTGCCGGCGCGCGAGACCTTGATGCAGCCGTTCGAGTAGTAGTCGGATGGCCCTTCCCAGCAGTACGGATCGTCGCCGGCGGTCGGGCAGTACTGGCCCTGGCCGGCGGTCTCCTCCGAGTGCACGAAGAGCTCCGTCCGCCACGTCCCGTTCCAGCACGGCTTGTTCTGGAGGTAGAAGACGCGGCCCTTGATCGTCCCGTCGTAGTAGTCCCAGTGGCCCTTCAGGTCGTAGTACCCGACCGGCAACCAGCCGTGGCCGATCCAGCAGGCATCGGTCGAGGCGCCGGAACCCGCACGCCAGCTTTGCGTCCCGTAGTAACCGGTCCCGTACTGCCAGACCATCGTCAGGGTCGAGGCGGTGTTCGACTGGCGCGCGAACTCGAACCACGTCAGGTACGCGAACGCGTTTGCGGGAATCGTCAGAGCGGCCGCGATGACTGCCGCGGCGATCGCAGCTCGGACCTTCATCAGTGACCTCCTTCGTCTGAGGCGCCTGGGGCGTCGTCGACTGGGCGCAGCCACTCCTTCGCGGGTGCGGGTTCTCCGCGCTCACAGATCCTGGCGATGCGGTCGCACTGCAGGAGAAACGAGACACCCGTGTTGCCCTTGGACGGCGGAATGTCGGCCGTCGCGGCGATCTCGTTACCGGCTCCGTCGACGAAGCGCGGTTCCTGCACGCCGGCCGGGAACTGCGCGTGGTCGAGGCCGAGCACCTGCTCGAGCTCGAGCGAGCCTGAGCCGACGTGAAGGACCGCGAGACCCGCGCTCGCAGGCGCGACGATGTGGTCTCCCACCCATGAGCCCGAGTAACCGACCCAGCCAAGTGGCGGCATCGCCGTCGTCACGTCGAGCCAAGACAGTTCTCGCCCGCTGGCGACGTCGAGTACGCGCACGGTCGTTGCGTTCTGGCTGAGGACGGCGACGTGAGTCGCGTCCGGACTGACCGCGATCGCGCTGCCGTCGGCGAGCGGACGCAGCATCCCGGGCCCCTCGGCGACGAGTAGCTCCAGTTTCTCGCCGAGACCGACGCGATAGAGGAGCAGCCGGTCGCCCGCCCAGGCATAGACGACGTAATGGGCAGGCTCGGTCGTCCAGGCGACATCGCCGCCGTGGATACCGTCGCGAACCACGACCTGCCCCAGATACGGACGGCCGGCTCGAAAGTCGTGGTCGACGCCCTTGACGAACGCGATCGAGCCGTCTTGCCGCCAAGCGGCCGAGTACGCGCCCTGAGCCAGGACGACGTCTTTGCCGGAATCGTCATGCACCCGCAGCGACGGAGTTCCGAGGGCTTCCCCATCCGCGATCGCCTGCTTCGAGAACGACTGCTCGCTGTCGACCTTGCGCAGCTCGTGCCAGGTGTTGTAGGCCACGAGCCTGCCGTCGCTCGAGCGAACGGCGACCGGGGAGAGGGGGCCGATCATGGCGCCCGAAACGGCTGCGCCCAGTTGGCTCCGGCCGGCTTTCTCTGTGAAGAGTCCGTCTCCCCGTACGAAGGCTGTCGGCGGGTTCTTCAGTCCGACGCGGACGCTCAGCGGCCCCGTTCTCGGCACCGCGCCGTGCGCTCCGAAGACGCCGAAGCTCGCAAGCCCGGCGCCGACTCCCGCGGCGATCGCCACCGCTGCGGCGGTGGCGCGCACTCCGAAAACTCGTTTCATGCCTCCCTCCTTGGTCGACTCCCTCGACCGTAGAGGCTCCACCTGTCCGTTAGGTTGTCAATCACGACAACGTCACAGAGTTGTCACGGTCGCGTTGCGTTCGGCGTCGGACCGCGTCCGTAGACTCGGCCTCGTGGCGAGAGCGGCCCTTCACCATGCCTGCACTGAGTGCGGCTACAGCGCCGGGCGCTGGTTCGGCAAGTGCCCGGGCTGTGGCGCGTTCGGGACGCTCGTCGAGGAGTCGGCCGGCACGGCCACCGGCGCCTCCGCCAAACCGCTGCTCCGCCTGGTCGATGTCGAGGCCGACGAGGCTGAGCGGATCCCGACAGGCATTCCGGAACTCGACCGAGTGCTCGGGGGCGGGCTCGTCCCGGCTTCGCTGGTGCTCGTGGGCGGGGAACCAGGCGTCGGCAAGTCAACGCTGCTGCTGTCGGCGCTCGCCGCGATCTCGAAGGACCGGCGGGCGCTGCTCGTGACCGGCGAGGAGTCGACCGCCCAGGTGAAGTTGCGAGCCGCCCGGCTCGGCGGCGCGGAGAAGGTCGAGATCCTCGCGGAAACGGAGCTCGAGACGGTCTGCGCGACCCTCGAGCGCGAGCGTCCCGACGTGTGCGTCATCGACTCCGTGCAGACGCTCTACTCGTCGGAGGTCGGCTCCGCGCCCGGCTCGGTCTCCCAGGTCCGCGAGGCAGCCGCGCGACTCCTGCGCGTCGCTAAGCAATCGCACGTTGCCACCTTTCTCGTCGGTCACGTGACCAAGGACGGCACCGTCGCCGGCCCGCGGGTGCTGGAGCACCTTGTCGACTGCGTGCTGCAGTTCGAGGGCGACCGCTACCACGCGCATCGGGTACTGCGCGCGACGAAGAACCGGTTCGGGTCGACGAACGAGTTGGGCGTGTTCGAGATGACCGGGGCGGGCCTTGTCGGCGTCCCCGAGCCGTCTGAGCTGTTCGGGCGGGGTGCGGAAGGCGAGGTCGGCGCCGCCGTCGCCTGTGCACTCGAAGGAACGCGCCCGATTCTGCTCGAGATCCAGGCCCTGGTGGCACCGACCGACCTGGCGATGCCGCGGCGTGTCGCGACCGGCGTTGATCCGAAGCGCCTGGCGATGATCGTCGCCGTTCTCTCCAGGCACGCGCGTGTGGCCCTCGGCGCCGCCGACGTCTTCGTCAACGTCGCGGGCGGCGTTCGCATCGACGAGCCCGGAGCCGACCTCGCGGTCGCGCTCGCAATCGCCTCGGCGGCTCGCGGCGCCCCCGTCAAGGAGCGCACCGCCGCGTTCGGCGAGATCGGCCTCACCGGGCGGCTGCGCGCCGCGACCCAGGCCGATCGGCGGCTGGAAGAGTGCGTGAAGTTCGGGCTCGAGCAGGTTGTCGCCCCGGCAGGAACGCCTAGTGCGAAACTACGCATTCTCGAAGCGGAGACGCTGCGTAACGCGATCAGGGCGGGGCTCGATGGCGACAGATCCGAGGGCAGATAGGCAGGAACGACGACCGGCCGCGCCGCTTGGCTTCCCTCGCAGTGCGGCAGAGCTCGACCCTCGGGTCGACCCCAGCATCCTGACGGCGATCTCGCGGATCGCGCCCGGAACGCAGCTTCGACAAGGGATCGACGACATCATCCGCGCTCGCGAGGGCGCGTTGATCGTGATCGGCGAGCCCTCGGAGCTGTCGTTCATGTTCTCGGGAGGCATCCGGCTCGACCAGGCTTTCACGCCCCAGCTTCTGTACGAGCTCGCAAAGATGGATGGCGCGATCATCGTCAACTCGGCGATTGCGAAGATCGCTCAGGCGAACGTCCAGCTGATGCCGGATCCCACGATTCCGTCGAATGAGACGGGCACGCGTCACCGGACGGCGGAGCGCGTCGCGAAGCAGACCGAAGCGCTCGTGATCTCGATCTCGCAGCAGCGGGAGACGGTGACCGTCTTCGTCGGCCAGAGCCGCTACCAGCTCGATTCGATTGCCGACGTGCTCGCGAAGACGAACCAGGCGGTTGCGACGCTCGAGACCTACCGGCAGCGGCTCGACCAGGTGCTTACGCGCCTGACTGCGCTCGAGTTCCAGAATGCCGTCATGCTCGACGACGTGCTCGTCGTGCTGCAGCGGGCGGAGCTGACGACGCGCATGGCCGACTACATCGAGCGTGCGTGCACGGAGCTTGGCTCGGAAGGCCGCCTGATTCGCATGCAGCTGGAGGAGCAGGTGAGCGAGGTGCCGGCCGAGAAGGCCGCGATCGTCTACGACTACCACAGCGACGGCGGCGCAGACCGCGTTCGCGAGGGCCTGGAGGCGCTAGCCCAGCTTCCGTACCAGGACTTGCTCGAGTTCGAGTTACTCGCCGTGCTCGGCTACCCGGCGACGACGAATCCGCTTGACTATGCCGTGACGCCGCGCGGCTTCCGTGTGCTCACGCACATCCCTCGGCTGCCCGAAAACGTGATCCAGCGGCTCGTCACGAAGCTTGGCGGGCTCGAGGGGATCGTTCGGGCATCACAGCGCGACCTGGAGGCGGTGGACGGCGTCGGGTTTTTGGGCGTAGGTCGAAAATCCCTGGAAATAGTGGCCTTTTCGCGCAGCTTTCGGTATACTGGCTGACACGCGCCGACGGGCTCGACTCCGTCGGCGTTCTGGCGATGTAAGCGATGAAAGGGGAGGGTCGGCTTGTACAAGGTCGGCGACAAAGTGGTGTATCCACACCACGGAGCAGGCACCGTTGTGAAGAAAGAGTCCCGCACGATCCTCGGTCAGAAGCGGGAATACATGACGATCAAGATCCTGCACAACGACATGACGGTGAACGTCCCGACCGAGAACGCCGACGCCGTCGGTCTGCGGAAGGTGATCGACGAGCAGATGGTCACCAAGGTGCTGAAGGCCCTCACCGGGGGCGGCACGCAGATGCCGAAGAACTGGAACCGGCGCTTCAAGCACAACCGCGACAAGATGAAGACCGGCGACATCTTCGAGCTCGCCGAGGTCGTCCGGAACCTCTCGCTCCGTGATCACGAGAAGGGTCTCTCGACCGGTGAGAAGCAGATGTTCGTCAAGGCGAAGAAGATCCTCGCCAGCGAGCTGATGTACGCCAAGGAAATGGACGAGGACGAGGCGGCCGAGTGGCTCGACACCGTTCTCGCCAACGGCGGCCCGAAGAAGAAGACGACGAAGGTCGCGGCGACGGCGTAGCTGAGTGGCGGTTTGGGCGGTCCTGGCCGCAGCCGGTCGGGGGGAGCGGCTCGGCGGTGACCGTCCCAAGGCGTTCGCGAAGCTTCGCGAACGCCCCCTGCTCGCCGAGAGCCTCGAGCGCCTCGAGTCCTCGGGCTGGATCGATGCAATCGTGATCGTGGCGCCCCCGGGGTGGGAGGAGCCATCGATCCTCGTCGCCGAGGAGCTTGCGTGCACGAAGGTGGTTGCCTGCGCTACCGGAGGTGAGACGCGCGCGGAGTCGGTGCGCGCGGGGGTCGCCGAAGTTGACAGCGACGCGGCGGTGGTCGCCGTCCACGATGCGGCGCGCCCCGTGCTTCCGGAGGAGGTGCTGGAGCGGGTGCTGACCGCGCTGAACGAGGGCTGGGACGGCGCTGTGCCGGCTTTGCACCTCCCCGACACGATCAAGCGCGTCCGGGGCGGGCAGATTGTCGAGACACTGCCGCGCGAGGAGCTCGTTGCAGCTCAGACGCCGCAGGCGTTTCTCGCGCCCGTGCTGCGGGAGGCTCTTGCCGGGGAGATCGCTGGCGCGACGGACTGCGCCGCCCTCGTCGAGGCGCGCGGTGGTCGCGTCACAACCGTTCCTGGCGATCCCCGGCTCTTGAAGGTGACCGACGAGGCCGACCTCGAGCTCGTTGCCTCGTTTCTGTGATCGTCGACTACCACATGCACCTGCGCGATCCCAACGAGCGGATCGATCACTCGGTTGAAGCGGTCGAGAAGTTCGTCCAGGCGGCGGCCGAGCGGGGCATCGACGAGATCGGCTTCACCGAGCACGTCTACTGCTTCGAGCAGACCCAGCAGCTCTGGAGCCAGGACTACATGCTCGAGCGCTGTATCTACGACCTCGACCGGTATGTGGGGGCGGTGGTGGAAGCCAAGGAGCGAGGGCTTCCCGTCAAGCTCGGGCTCGAGGTCGACTATTTCCCAGGCACAGAGCCCGAGCTCCGCGACACGCTCGCGTGCTATCCGTGGGACTACCTGCTCGGCTCCGTCCACTTCGTCGACGGCTTCCCGGTCGACCAGGAACCCGGGCTCGTCGAGAAGCTCGGCCCGCACGAGGCCTGGCGGCGCTACTTCGTCTGGCTGCGGAATGCCGCTCGTAGCGGGCTGTTCGACTCGCTCTCGCATCCGGACCTCGTCAAGCATCACGGGCCGCGCCCGGACGCCGAGGCGGTCCAGTTGCTGCACGAGGAGACGGCTGACGCGATCGAGGCGGCCGGCGTCTGTGTCGAGGTCTCGGCGGCCGGTCTGCACAAGCCTGTTCGCGAGCTCTACCCCGATCCGCCATTCCTCGCGGCGTGTCACGCTCGTGGAGTGCCGATCACGCTTGCCTCAGACGCGCACGCGCCGCAGATCGTCGGTCGCGACCTGGATCGCGCAATCGACCTTTCGCGCGCCGCCGGTTATCAGACGGTCACGATCTTCGACCGGCGCAAGCGACGCCAGGAGCCGCTCGGATGAGCGAGCTCCGGGTCGGCTTGGGCGTCGACGCCCACGCGCTCGCGGAGGGCGTTCCGCTCGTTCTCGGCGGCGTTGAGATCGAGTCTCCTCGTGGACTCGCCGGCCACTCGGACGGCGACGTGATCGCGCACGCGCTGATCGACGCGCTCCTTGGGGCGGCCGGACTCGGCGACATTGGCTCGCTCTTCCCGCCAGGAGAGCCGGAGTGGGAGGGCGCTTCGTCGCTCGATTTGCTGGGGCGCGCCGGCGCGCAGGTACGCGAGGCCGGCTGGGGGCTCGTCAACGCCGACTGCATCCTGATCGGCGAGGAGCCGCGGATCGCGCCCCTTCGCGAGCAGATGCGTCAGCGCCTAGCCGAGGCGCTGGGAGCAGACCCGGATCGGATCAACGTCCGGGCGACGACGACGGACAAGCTCGGCTTCACCGGCCGAAGCCAGGGCCTGGCCGCGCAGGCCGTCGCCCTCGTCGAGCGGGCCGGCGTGGCGGGCGGCTCGAATCCCAAGTAACAGGCTGTTACTAACTCCGGGTCTCCGCCCACACCCGGTCGGCGCCTGAATTGAGAGGCCGGGAGCGTTCCCCCGCCTCGATATCCAAGTAACAGTCTGTTACTAAGTCTCGGGTTGCCTGGCCCGGTTAGACCGGCAGGGTGACGCGGCCGGCATTGACGTTCACGAGGCCGTCGCGTTCTAGCGCGGCTACGGCGTCCGCGTCGAGATCGCCGACTCGTCGCGCGGAGGCGGCGACGAGTCGGAGCGTCGCCGCGCGCCGTTGGCGGAACGAGCCCTCGAAGCGGCCCTGCTTGCGCAACGCCTCGTATCGGCGTCCGCGAGAGGGGCAGTCCGCCGCCAGCGGGCACACGCCGCAGCGCGGGACACGGGCGAGACACACCGTCGCTCCGAGGTCCATCAGAGCTTGCGCACAACTCGGGTCGAACGCCTCGCCGGTGCGTTCCCGCACGCGCAAGACGTTCGTGTCAACGGGAAGCACGTCTCGGCCAAGCGCAAAACAGCCGACCGCATCGGCCGTGTAGCGGCCGACGCCCGGGAGCTCGGTCAGGTCGTGAGGCCATCCCTTCGCGGCAATGTGCCTGGCGGCGCGGTGCAGGCTAAGCGCGCGGCGGTTGTACCCGAGTCCCTGCCATTCGCGGATCACGTTCGCGGCCGGCGCGGCGGCGAGCGCTTCGACGGTCGGCCAGCGTTCGAGCCAGGCGAGGTATCTCGGCACAACCCGGTCGACCTGGGTCTGCTGGAGCATCACCTCAGAGACGAGGATCGCGTAGGGATCGCGCGTCCTCCGCCAGGGGAGATCGCGGCCGTGAGCCTCGAACCAGCGCAGCAACGACTCGCGCATCGCCGGGACAGTAACTTTCGGCTCGGAATGCGAAAAGTGCGCTTTGCCCCCAGTCCGACCGGTTCGCTCCACGTCGGGAACGCCCTGAGCGCGGTTGCCAACCGTACGTTCGGCGACTGGATGCTGCTGCGGATCGACGACACCGAC
>Ga0193730_1000538_pt1 | contig 10791 bp, 7 predicted proteins | sample U1a1metaG_FD_144919 | JGI IMG/M metagenome (GOLD analysis project Ga0193730, IMG submission 144919) | Soil microbial communities from a riparian zone of the East river system, Colorado, United States - U1a1 | ecosystem: Environmental > Terrestrial > Soil > Riparian zone | place: USA: East River...
ATCCACATTTTCATCGCGCAGTTCGAGAATCCGCTGCGCCACAAACTGTGCTTGCTCCGCGCTATTATTCAGCGCCACCAAAGCCGGCTTCAGTGCTTTTGATTCACGTGTTGCGCTTAGGTGTTTGCGGAATTGATGAACGTTTGCGGCGATCGCTGCGTTCGCCACCTCCAGAATTTCCGGCACGCTGCGGTAATTCATTTCGATTTTGAACACCTGCGCGTCGGGGTAACGCTTCGGAAATTCAAGGATGTTTTGGAAGTTCGCGCCTCGCCACGAATAAATCGACTGTGCGTCGTCTCCCACCACCATCACGTTCCGGTGGTCGCAGGCGAGCAGATCCACCAGGTCAGCCTGAATTTTGTTCGTGTCCTGGTATTCATCGACCAGAATGAACTGAAACTGCCGCCGGTAAACTTCTGCAATTCGCTCGTGCTGCTGAAACATCGACAATGTTTTTTGCAGTAGGTCGTCGAAATCCATCGAGTTGGTGGCCTTTTTCTTTTTTTCGTATCGCTCCTGAACATCTTGAATTCTGTCGAGTAGCGGCAGGAAGTAAGGGAACTTTTCCGCGAGTAACGCCTCCAGCGGTTTCTCCGTGTTGACGACAAAACTAAAAATTTCGGCGAGCACATCGCCTTTTGGAAACCGGATTTCCTTTGGATCGATGCCTGCGCCGGCCACCACTGTGTCGATCAAATCCTTTTGATCTTCCCGATCCATGATGGTGAATCCGCTGGAGTAACCGAGCGCGCTGCCATGCCTGCGCAAAATACGGTTTCCTACCGAATGAAAGGTTCCGCCCCAGAGTCCGCTGGCATCGACCGGCAACAAGTTCGCGACGCGATTCAGCATTTCCCGCGCAGCTTTGTTCGTGAATGTGAGGAGCAGAACGTTCCTAGGATCAATCCCGTTTTCGAGCAAGTAAGCGACGCGATAGGTCAGGGTGCGTGTTTTTCCCGAGCCGGCGCCGGCAATTACCAGGATCGGGCCGGGCGGCGCAGTGACCGCCGCAAGCTGCTGTTCATTCAGCTCAGCGGCGTAGTCGACGTGAATCGACGTCGAAATTGGGGCGCGTTGCAGTGTGTATTGCCGGGACATTTGATGATTGCGAATTTCAGATTGCCGATTGCGGACTGCAAAGAACCGCAGCAATAACAGGTTCGCAAATCGCAGCCCTAATCACGTAGAACTGGTGCCACCAGGGCCTCAGGAAAAACGCATGCAAGCTGCGCGAAACAGCCCTGCAGATACAAATGTTATTGGATGCCTGCGTCGATGCTCTTGATTTACGCAGCCATCACCGTGGCGCGCTTCCGGGCGGTTGCGTCGAGAATCCGCTTGCGCAAACGCAATGATTTTGGTGTCGCTTCCACGTATTCGTCGATGTCGATGTACTCGATGGCGCGCTCGAGAGTCATGCGGAGCGGCGCTTCCAGTTGAATGCCTTTGCCTTCGCCTTGCGAACGCATGTTCGTAAGGTGTTTCGCCTTGCAGGGATTCACTGGCAAATCTTCTGGCCGCGCGTTCTCACCTACGATCATTCCTGCGTAAACGTCTTCCTGCGGCCCTATGAAAAGGCGGCCGCGCGCCTGGATATTATTGAGCGCGTAAGCAGTGCTGGCTCCATATTCCATCGACACCATCACTCCACGGCCGCGTCCGCCAATCTCGCCTTTGAAGGGGGCATATTCGCGAAAAAGATGACTCATCAATCCTTCGCCGCGAGTCAGGTTGACAAGATCGGTCTCGAAGCCGATCAGGCCGCGCGTGGGGATGATCGCTTCAATTGACACGCGCGCCGCATGATGATCCATAACGAGAATCTCGCCTTTGCGATTGGCGATCGACTGCAAAATATCGCCAAGGTTTTCGTTCGGTAGATCGACATATAGACTTTCGAGCGGCTCGAGCAGATTGCCGTCCTCCGTCCGGTGAAAGATCGCTTCCGGACGCGAGACCATTACTTCGTAGCCTTCCCGCCGCATTTGCTCGACCAGGATTGCGATTTGCATTTCGCCACGTGCATTGATCTCAAACACGCCGGCGGTTTCTGTGTCATTTGCCTGGAGCGAAACGTTGCCACGTGTTTCGCGAGTCAAGCGTTCGCGAATATGTCGCGCGGTTACGTATTTTCCCTCGCGACCAGCAAAGGGCGAGTCATTGACAAGAATGTGCATCCGAATCGTGGGCGGATCGATGTCCACGAATTGAAGCGGCGTCCGTTCTTCGACGTCGGTGAGTGTTTCGCCAATGTAAACCTCATCGAAACCGGTGAGACCAACGATCTCGCCAGCACTCGCGTGCTCTATTTCCACCTGCTCTAATCCCTCGTATGTGAAAAGCGCTGTGACGGTAGCGCGTCCCCGCCGGCCATCACGCTGAATGCAGACGATCGAATCGCCGACCGCAACGCGCCCGCTCACAATGCGCCCCAGCGCAATTCTCCCGAGGTAATCGCTGTAATCGAGGTTCGACACGAGCATTTGAAAGAATGGCTCGCTGGAAATTTTTGGCGGCGGCACATGCTCCACGATCGCTTCAAAAAGCGGCGTCATGTCTTCGTTGTTTTTGTGCCCGCCACCGGACGGATTCGCCGTGGTGAACAGCTCGCGCACGGCAAACCCGTTCTTTGCGCTCGCGTAAATGATAGGGAAATCGAGCTGCTCGTCGGTTGCCTTCAGCTCAACAAAAAGATCGAAAACCATATCGACGACTCGATGCGGGCGCGCATTTTCCCTGTCGATCTTGTTGATAACAACGATTGGTTTGGCCTTGTTCTCCAATGCCTTGCGCAAAACGAAACGAGTTTGCGCCTGCGGTCCGTCGTGGGCATCGACGACCAGAAGCACGCCGTCCACCATTTTCATGATGCGCTCGACTTCGCCCCCGAAATCCGCGTGCCCAGGCGTGTCGACGATGTTGATCCGATAACCGTTCCAATGAAAAGCCGCGTTTTTCGCGCGAATGGTGATTCCCTTCTCGCGCTCGAGATCCATCGAATCCATCACGCGCTCCTCGATTTTTTGATTGGAGCGAAACGTGCCTGATTGGCGCAACAATTGATCGACCAGCGTAGTCTTGCCGTGATCGACGTGCGCAATGATGGCGATATTACGGATTTTATCCATTCGAGAGACGCTTCGTCCGGGGAGAGAAGCGTGGACTATCGCAGAGACCGAAGCGGAGTCAAACCTTGGCGACGCGAGGCGTGGTTGAGCTGGATTCTAAACGTTCGACCCTTGATGCTGGAAAAAAATCCAGAATCTGGAATCAAGCATCGGCCATGGCTACCTTCTGCGGTGCAGGTTCGACCCATTTGCCGTGTTCACGGATCAAATCCTGCAGCCGATCCACCGCTTCGGCTTCCGGAATATTGAACTTCACGGCCGTCTTACCGACGTAGAGATTCACTTTGCCAGGCGCGCCACCAACGTAACCAAAATCGGCATCTGCCATTTCGCCGGGGCCGTTCACAATGCAGCCCATGATTGCGATTTTCACCCCTTTGAGATGGGACGTCGCGGCTTTGATTTTCGCCGTGGTGGTTTGCAAGTTAAATAGCGTCCGTCCGCAGGAGGGACAGGCGACATAATCGGTTTTGAAAATCCGTGATCCGGCCGCTTGGAGAATGTTGTAACTCAAACGCAACGCCTGCCCCGGCGCTTCCTCACCCTGCACCAAAATCGCGTTGCCGATTCCATCGCAAAGCAAGGAGCCGATGTTGGTGGATGCAGTGAGAAGGGTGTTCAGGAATGACGAATGACGAATGTCCAATGACGAAGGAATGACGAAGCCCGCACCGCGCTTCGTCATTCGATCATTTGGGCTTCTTTCGTCATTCGTCATGCCGATTTCGTCATTTTGCGTCGCGGCACGACGAAGTATGTCCTTCAACAAAATCGGATGTCGCGCTTGCAACTTCGCCGCCAGCAAGCGGAATGCTGCGATCACCCGGAGATCGATATCATCACGCACGGTTACCAATTGCGGCGTGCTTTCCGAATTTATTTTCGCAACTGCCGAGTCATCGCGCGGATCGACTTCCCGGATCGCCGCGCTCTCGTAGACTATCTCAGGCTTGTAATCGCCCATTCTATCAATTTTGTGCGCGATCTTATCGAACGTTGTCTGCCTAACGACCACTCGAATCAATTCTCCGCCACCGAGTTTAACTCGTTGACCGGGATCACCGATCCCGGCTACAACAAGCGTTTCCGTAGCACGCCGTTGATACGAGAATGGATCGAATGACAATTGAGCGTTGAGCGTTGAGCTGCCTGCTCGCGAAAGCTTTCGGAGTTGAGCGTTGGGCGTTTTCTTGATGTTCTCAATCAGCGCTTTCGCCACGGGAATCTCATGCGGGCTGTCTTCGGTCAGTGAAACCCGGACCGTATCGCCGATTCCGTCTGCCAGCAGCGAGCCAATCCCGATCGCACTTTTGATCCGTGCATCCTCGCCTTCGCCAGCCTCAGTCACACCGAGATGGAGTGGATAGTTCCAGTCAGGCCCAAGTTGATCCAATCGCGCGACCAACAACCGATAGGCTGCGATCATAATTTTTGGATTGCTTGCTTTCATCGAGAAAACAAAATCGTGATAATCCAGGTCGCGCGCTATCCGCGCGAACTCGAGCGCGCTCTCGACCATCCCCAGAGGAGTGTCGCCGTAGCGATTCAGAATGCGGTCCGAAAGCGAGCCGTGATTTGTCCCGATGCGCATGGCAATCCCGCGTTTCATGCAAAGGTCGACAAGTGGCGAAAAGCGCTCGCGGATCCGGTTCAACTCCGCGGTATATTGCTCATCGCTATATTCGCGGATAACGAATTTCTTGGAGTCGGCATAGTTTCCCGGATTGATCCGCACCTTCTCGACCCATTTCGCAGCTTCCATCGCCGCTTCCGGTTTGAAATGGATATCTGCGACAATCGGCACATCGCATCCGCGCTCGCGCAAACCGTGCACGATATTCTCAAGGTTGCGCGCATCTTTCACTGTGGGTGCAGTGATTCGAACAATCTCACAGCCTGTATCCGCGAGCTCGATCGTCTGTTGGATCGATGCCTCGGTATCCATCGTGTCACACGTGATCATCGACTGGACACGGATCGGATTGTCGCCGCCGATGCCGACGTTACCCACTTTCACCTCGCGGGTCTTGCGGCGGTGATAAACAAATGGATTTTCGCAGTAATTCACTGCTTGCGCTTACGGGTACGCGAGCCGTTCGCCATCTCGTTCAACGCCACGATCATTTTCACATCGATTCGCTTCGTGCTGCCGTTGCGCGCATGGAGGTGAATTTTTCGATAATCACGCGAAAAGGAGATGAACTCCGGATGGTCCACAAGAAGGCGTGCCCCATTTGTCAGCACAAGCTCAAATGGTTCAAAGGGTGCGGCCGAATAAAGTTCTCGAATTTCCTTAACGTTCACTGTGGAAACGTTACGCGAGCGCGCAGTGACGGCAACTTTGCTTTCGATCGAGTTTAACGCACAGCCGCACAGCGCGTAACATTCACACGCTAAGGCGTCTGGCTGTTCTTCGGTTGCGATTGTGCCTCAAACTGGTCGAGCGTTTTTCTGACAAACGGCAAATCCTGCACGTCGAAGAAAGTGATATAGAGCATGTAACCGATGATCACGACCGCGCAGCTGGTCTGAACAACTTCCAGCACTCGCATGTTCACCGGTTTGCGCCGCACCGATTCAATGAGCGCCAGTACAACATGCCCGCCATCGAGCACGGGAATCGGTAGCAAGTTCAGAATTGCGAGGTTCACGTTCAGAATCACACTGAACCACAGCGCGAGTTTCCAACCTCCTTCAGCTTCAAAAAGTCTTACATAGATGTTCCAAATGCCGACGGGACCGCTCAAATGCTGCAACTTTACATCCGATTTCGGAGAGGCAACCGCGCCGATCGTCTTTAACGTGCTGGTCACGCTGTTGTAAACCTGCTCGATCGGATTCGGATGTTGGGTCGACACTATCCCCGCCGTGTCCCATTGAATTCCGATTCGCGGTTTCATTTCGCCGCTGGTGGGCAGAAGCGTCGGTTTCACCCGAACGTCAAGCCTCGACCCAGCTCGCTCCACGTGAACAACAAGCTCTTCGTTTGGGTGGTTGCTGATGTATTCCAGTAACGCGATCGGATTGTAGATCGGCGTTTGATTGAATCCCCGGATGATGTCTCCTGAACGCAGCCCTGCCGCCGCAGCCGGTGTGTTCGGCTCCACTTTGGCAATGATCGGTGTCTCTGCCGGGTAGACGAGTAGTTGGCGCACACTCTTTCTGCGCCATCCGCGGGTCTCCGCTTTGTAAGGCTCTACCCAAACGGTTTGCACCTTGCCGTCTCGCTGGAATTTCACCGCGATTTTCTTGCCTTCGCTTCGCACGACGTCCCAACTCACGCTGTCGTTCATTCCCATAAAGCGTCTAACCGGTTTGCCGTCCACTGCCAGGATTCTATCGCCAGGTTGGAGGCCAGCTTTCCGGGCTGGCGAATCAGGCGCAACATAGCCGATCACAGTCGTTGAATCCGCCTCGCTCACAGGATGGCCGACTCCCCAGACAATGACAGCGAAACACAGCGCCAAAAGCAGGCTGAAAAGCGGGCCGGCAATGGCTACGATGATTTTGTCGAGCGCCGAAATTTTCGGCAATCGGGCCCGGTCTACATCCGCCTTGCCCTCAATTATGTCCATTGGCGCAAGTTGCGGCAGCGCGACGAAGCCTCCGAACGGCAGCGACCCGAGCGAGTACTGGACGCCGTTAATTGTCTTTTTCCAGAGCGGTTTGCCGAACCAGATCCCAAATTTTTCTACATAAAGCCCTCGCCAGCGCGCGGCTAGAAAATGCCCAAGTTCATGGACCACAATTAGGAGGTTAAAAAGGATGAGAACCTCGAGGAGGATAAAAATAATGCGGACGGTGTGCAGAAGCATTGTGATTGGTGGCTAATGATCAGTGATCTGGTGATTGATTGGACACGCCACCGCGTCTGTCGTTGCAACTCTCTAACAACTTGGCGATTTGACGCATCCCTGCGCTTCGTTGCGCGCCCACTGATCGGCCTCCAATATGGCATCGAGATTTGGGTGCGCAATGGCGTTGTGCCGGTTCATCACTTCTTCAACAACATCCCAGATCTGTTGAAAACGCACTTGCCGATCCAGAAATGCCGCCACCGCGATTTCATTCGCGGCATTCATCACAGCGGGCAATGTGCCGCCGGTCTCGCCTGCCCGGCGCGCGAGATTCAGTGCTGGAAAATCCTCATACCGCGGAGTGAAAAATTCCAACTTTGATAATTTCGAGAAATCGAGAGGTGGCAGGGTGTTTGGGACACGATCCGGCCAGGTCACGGCGTATTGAATCGGAAAGCACATGTCGGAATAGCTCAATTGAGCGAGCGTCGAACCGTCTGTGAACTCAACCATTGAATGAACGATGCTCTGCGGATGGATGACGACCTCAACGCGCTTCATCTCGACGTCGAAGAGCCAATGCGCCTCGATCATTTCCAAGCCCTTGTTGAATAGTGTCGCGGAATCGATTGTGATCTTCGGTCCCATGTTCCAGGTGGGATGTTTTAACGCCCGCTCCGGTGTGATCGAATCGAAATCTTTGCGCGGCGTTTCCCGAAATGGTCCCCCCGATGCAGTTAGGATGATTCGTCTGACATCAGAAACGTCCAACGTAAAGGTTTCCGCATTGAGCGTTGAGCGTTGAGCGTTGAGCGCTGAGCGTTTGCCTTCTAAACATTGAAAAATCGCATTGTGTTCCGAATCGACCGGCAGAACATGCACGCCATTCTCTCGCGCCTCCCGCATCACTATCTCGCCCGCCATTACCAGGATTTCCTTGCTCGCTACAGCAAGATCTTTCCCCGCTTCAATCGCGGTGAGCGCTGGCCGCAACCCGCCAGTGCCGACGATCGCCACCAGCACCATATCTGCATCGGTCAGGCTGGCGATTTCGCATAAACCGGCATCTCCCGAAAAAATTCGCGGCTTGTACTCGAGCGTGCGCCGGAGGATGTCGATCTTCGTTTCATTGACGAGGCAAACAAATGGCGCGCGCGTTTCATTCGCGGTCGCGGCGAGTTTTTCGGCATTGCTATTCGCGGCCAGGCCGACGATCTGCATCCGTTCCGGAATATCGCGCGCCACCTTCAACGCGCTCTCGCCGATCGATCCCGTCGCGCCCAGAATAACGACACGTTTACGCTTCATTCAGACCTTAACCACAGATAACGCGGATGACGGGGATAACAGGAGTCAATCATGAAATTCAGGGTTCTTTTCATCCGTGGAATCCGTGGTGAAATTTTCTCAGCGTGTTCACGGAACGCGAATCACCAGCCGCAGGTAGAAGAATAAGAGCGGCGCGGTAAAAAGCAGACTATCCAAAAGATCCAGCGCGCCGCCGATTCCGGGGAGCAAATTTCCCGAATCCTTTACGTCCGTGCTGCGCTTGATGATCGATTCAGCCAGGTCGCCGAGCACCGCGGCGAATCCAAGAAGCAGCCCGAGGACTGTTGCGTGCGTCCAGGTCAGCGCCGGCAAATGGCCCGGCATTAATTTGAACAATGCCAGGCTGCACAGCAGCGCAAGAACAATCGCGCCAAAGAAACCCTCCCACGTTTTCTTGGCGCTGATGTGCGGCACCATCAGATGGCGCCCAATAGCGCTGCCGGTCAGATACGCTCCCATGTCGGAGAACTTTGTCACCGCGATCAAATAGAGGACGTAAAACTGCCCCGTTAGTTGGCCGCTGCTCGAACGTGGAGTCAGATAAACGATTTTCGTGATGAAATTAAAAAGCCAAAGGACGTAAAGCAGACCGAACAACGTGTAGGCCATCGTTTGCAATGGCTCATCGTGGCGAAGCCGGGTAAAGAGTTGTCGTCCAAAGACCGTCAGCAGAAAAAAAAGGAGGACGGCGACTTCGAAATCGTAGGAATGCGCCGGCCCGATTTTGGAAAAGTAATAAAAACTGCCGGCAAGCATGACAGCGCCGCAAATCATTCCGGTGATCTTGAAATTCGGGAGGCCCTTGTGATCGAGCATCCGATAAAATTCCAGCAGGCCGATCATTCCGAACACGCTGATCAACAGCCAAAACAAGACCTCGTACCCGGAGAACATGATCAGCAGCGCCACTGTCCAAAGCGCAATCGTGCTGATGAACCGCAGAATGAAAGTGGAGCGGGGTCCCGCGACTGCGGGATTCGTCCCGGTTTGCTCCAGCGTTGAAGACATGTACTTGCATCATCTCGGAGGAACGCGCGCCGCGCAAGAGGGGAGCGCACGCTTCGAAGAGGTCGCGGATCCGCCTACCGCCCGGTTCCACCGCGACGGGTTACACCGACATCACGGATGGGAGGGGAGACTGAGGTCGCGGAAGTCCGCGCTCTGCTTTTTGTCTCCACCGGCGCCAATGGAGTTTACGATGCCGGCCGAGATCGGCAATTATCTTCCGCTTGAAGTGAAACTGAATATCGTGCTCGAGGCCGCATTCAATTCAAGCCAGCCCGGCATGCGTCACGCCGGTGGATTGCCGCTACGTTTCCCAAGAATCAAGGTAGTCCGGTGTGACAAGAATGTGGATTCCGTCGATACCCTTCAGTGCGCTCGTAGTCTCGCCGAGCGCGACGCACAGATTCATCGGCCAATTTTGACCAGGGGCGTAAGTAGCTGGGATTTATTGCGGCGTGGGTGACGGACTTGGCGAAGTAGCCTCCACCGCCGGAGATGCTGCCGACGGATTTGTAAGAGTGGCCGCAGGAGATCCTGGCGCGCCAGAGTTCATTCTTTGCAGTTGTTCCAGCATTTGCTGCCTTCTCTTTTCTCTTAGAGCTTGCACCTGCGCGGGGTCGGGAAGCAGGCGCTGAGCATCGGGGGGAAGCTGTTGCATTCTCTTGTCTCTTTCAGCTTTCAACCGTGCGGCGTCGGGAGTCGGGCGCTGAACAACGGCGGGAACCCTGCGCTGAACATCGGCGGGAATCCGCCGGATGTTCGTTATCGCTTTCTCTCTGTCAGCCAACGCTTTCTCCTTTTCATCCAACGCTTTCTCGCGTGCGTCCAGCTCCGCTTTCCGTTGAGCAAGTTGCTGTTCAGCGGCCGAATCTTGTTTTTGGCAGGAGCAAATCATCGCAAAAGAGATGAGCATCGAAAGGGTAAAAAGTCTTTTCATATCAGGAGTAAACTGCAACTGATCTTCCGCAATTCGGACAAAGAAAACGGAAGGCCAACGGCTAGTCAAACGAAACTTAACGCTGGAAGCGAATCCGGTATCGCCTGGGGTGGCTGGGGCTTTCGACGCGAATTTTTCCGAACGAGCACCAAGGCAACGGGTAAAGGCGTTCGCCCCTCCCGCGCCGACAGCGCTATTGAAAAAGCCGGTCGTGAGAAACCATTCCGAATACCACCCAAGCCCATTGTTGAACCCGCCGCTGCTTAGATTGAGAAGGGCATTGAACCTCTCGTTGGTGTTGCCACCGCCAAGGTCTCCTTCTTGCGCTTGCGCTGTAGAGAGAAGCTCAAGGCAAGCAAAAGGGGACAGAATGGTTGTGAATGTTTTGAGGCTGCTGCGATTTATCATTAGCTTAACTTTCCTTTCATTGTTCTGGCTTCTCTTTCGCTGTTTTCCTGATTAGCCTAGTTTCCCGTTGTGCAAGAAATGATGGAGGCCGTTGTGAAGGCCAAACCGGAGCCAGGCCTTTGGCTCGAGGAAGTTCCCGTTCCAACAGTTCGCGGCGACGATGTGCTCATCCGCGTCTTGAAAG
>Ga0193730_1000539_pt1 | contig 10776 bp, 5 predicted proteins | sample U1a1metaG_FD_144919 | JGI IMG/M metagenome (GOLD analysis project Ga0193730, IMG submission 144919) | Soil microbial communities from a riparian zone of the East river system, Colorado, United States - U1a1 | ecosystem: Environmental > Terrestrial > Soil > Riparian zone | place: USA: East River...
ATGGGAAAACTTTCATTGGTCGATAACACAGTCGATCCGGCAACCGGAACGGTCCGCCTGAAAGCAACTTTCATCAACGATGATCGCCGGCTCTATCCGGGCCAATTCGTGAACGTGGTGATGACGCTCGGCACTGCGATGCAGGCGATCGTGGTGCCAACTCAGGCGGTACAAGTCGGGCAAGACAAATCATTCGTCTATGTAGTGAAGGCTGACGGCACGGTTGAGATTCGCACCGTAAAGCCAGGCACGGCGATGGAATCGATGACCGTGATCGAAGACGGGTTGAAGCCTGGCGAACAGGTAGTAACCGATGGCCAACTGCGACTGGTGCCCGGAGCGAAGGTCCAGGTCAAAGGACAAGGCGGCCGAGGTGGACAGGGACAAGGCGCTCAGGGGCAAGGTGGTAATCAAGGCGGGCCCGCGGCAGCGCCGGGCGCAGATCAAAGCCCAGGCGCGGGCCAGGGTAATGGCGGCGGACGGCGTGGTGGCGGTGGTGGTGGAAACCAGAACCAGTAAGATGTGGGTCGTTGAGTCCCGTAGGGACGGAATGTTTATAGACCAAATGTTCAATCAGATGGATGAGCTCCGTAGGAGCAAAATGCGTTCTGTGCATCAGAAATATTTCGCTCCTACGGAGCTCATAATGCATGCATGATTCTCTCTATAAACATTCGGCTCCTGACGGAGCCCGCGAGTTGTTCAAATGTCTGAACTCTTTATTCAGCGCCCGATCACGACGACGCTCATCATGGCCGGCATCGTTCTGTTCGGCTTTATCGGTTATCGCGCGCTGCCCGTAAGTGACCTCCCGAACGTCGATTATCCAACCATCCAGGTTACCGCCGAACTGCCGGGCGCCAGTCCGGAAACGATGGCCTCTTCGGTAGCAACTCCGCTCGAACGACAGTTTTCAACGATCGCCGGGCTGGCCACCGTCAGCTCCACCAGTACGCTCGGCAATACGCAGGTCACCCTGCAATTCGATCTCAGCCGGAACATCGATGCCGCCGCGCAGGACGTGCAGACAGCGATTGCGCAATCCTCGCGACAGTTGCCGACGGGCATGCCGAACCAGCCGACGCTGAAAAAAGTTAATCCCGCCGATCAGCCAATTGTCTATTTGATGGTGAGTTCGCCGACGCTCCCTCTGTCCAAGGTGAATGAGTACGCGGACACAACGCTGGCGCAGAGACTGTCGACGATTAGCGGCGTCGCGCAAGTGCTGGTCACCGGCGAGCAAAAGTATGCCGTGCGCGTGCAAGTCGATCCTTCGGCGCTGGCTTCAAAAGGGATCGGTATCGATGACGTGGCGACTGCTTTGCAACGCGGCAACACTAACATGCCGGTCGGCACGCTTTACGGCATTCATCAGAACCTGACCGTCCAGGCCAATGGCCAGCTCACCAACGCCGAGGAATATCGCCAACTGATCGTCGCTTACCGAAATGGCGCGCCGGTGACTTTGCGCGATCTGGGCGACGTCGTCGACAGCGTCGAGAACAACCGGCTGGCCAGCCGGTACAACGGCCAGCAAGTCGTCACCTTGACGATTCAACGTCAGCCCGGAACGAATACGGTCGCGGTGGTCGATGCCATCCGCAATTTGCTGCCCTCGTTTCGTCAACAACTACCCGCTTCGATCAAGCTCGACGTTCTCTATGATCGATCAGAGTCGATCCGCGAGTCTGTGAACGACGTGCAGTTCTCTCTCTTGTTGGCGATCGGGCTGGTCGTGTTGGTCATCTTTCTTTTTCTGCGCAATGTGCGCGCGACTTTCATTCCGACGCTCGCCTTGCCGACCTCGATCGTCTTCACCTTCGCGATCATGTATCTGTTGGGATTCAGTCTCGACAATCTTTCCCTGATGGCGTTGACGCTGTCCGTCGGTTTTGTGGTCGACGACGCGGTCGTCATGCTTGAGAACATCGTGCGCCGCATGGAAGAAGGCGAAGGCGCGATGGAAGCGGCGCTGAAAGGTTCGCGCGAAATTGGTTTCACGATCGTGTCGATGACAGTCTCGCTGGTCGCCGTTTTTATTCCGGTGCTTTTCTTGAGCGGCATTCTCGGCCGTCTCTTCCGTGAATTTGCGATCACTATCAGCGTCGCAATTTTGGTTTCAGGCTTTGTTTCATTAAGTCTGACACCCATGCTTTGCAGTCGTATTTTGAAAGCCTTTGGCCATCAAAAGCCTGACGAGTCAGAACCGCCTGCGGTAGCGGGCGGGCCGGAAGATGCGGGCAAGGATGCCCGCGCTCCAGTTGCGGTCCAGCACGGAAAGTTCTGGGAAATTACCGAACGCGGCTATGAATGGCTGGTCGGCGGATATCGCTGGACGCTGCAAATTGCTCTGGAGAATCGCGGGTTGACGCTGGCAATTTGCGGGGTGCTCTTTCTGGTTACGATTGCGCTCTTCTACATCATTCCGAAGGGTTTCATCCCCAACGACGATACCGCCCAGATTGTCGGCTACACGGAAGCTGCCGAAGGTATTTCGTTTACTGAAATGTCACGGCACCAGGAGCAGATCGTTGCTCTGATTCGCCAGGATCCAAACGTCGTCGGTGTGCTATCGACGGTCGGTCAGAGCGATGTCAGCGCGGCCAGCAACTCCGGAAACATTCTGATCATTCTCAAACCGGTCAATCAGCGACACAAGGATGTCGACACGATCATTGAGGACTTGCGGCCGAAGCTCGCATCTGTTCCGGGCATGCGCATCTATTTGCAGAATCCGCCGCTGGTCCAGGTGGGTGGGCAGGTCACAAAGAGTCCTTATCAATTGACGCTTCAAGGTCCGGATCGCGATGAGCTTTATTCCAAAGCCAACGAGTTGTTGGTAAAGCTCGCTGCGCTTCCTCAGTTACTTGATGTCACCAGCGACATCCAAACGAAGAATCCACAGCTCGACGTTGATATCGATCGCGACAAGGCATCAGCCGTCGGCGTTACCGCGCAACAGATTGAAGATGCGCTTAACGATGCGTATGGGACGCGACAAATCTCGACGATCTATGCGACCTCGAACGAGTACCAGGTGATCATGGAAGTGAAGCCTGAGTACCAGGAGGATCCTTCCTCCCTGGGGAAACTCTACATTCACTCGACGACTACGCCTGGAGCGGCAAGCCCGGGCGTGCAGGTGCAGACATCTTTGGCGCAACCGTCCCAGGCGATCACCAATACGCAGCAATCCCCGGTGGGCGTGACCACGCCGGCGCAAACAACGACAACCGGCCGCCTGGTTCCATTGAGCACGGTGGCGACATTTAAGCGGAGCATTGGTCCCTTGCTCGTGAATCACCTGAGCCAGCTTCCCTCCGCGACGATCTCGTTCAATCTTCGCCCCGGCGTGTCGTTGAGTGCGGCCACAGATCAAGTGCAGACACTGGCGAAACAGACTCTGCCCGCCACCATCACCACCAGCTTCCAGGGCACCGCGCAAATCTTTCAATCGTCGCTGCAAAATTTGACGCTCCTGATGCTGGTCGCTGTGCTGGTGATTTACCTGGTGCTGGGAATTTTGTACGAGAGCTTCATTCATCCATTCACGATTCTTTCCGGGTTACCTTCGGCCGGTCTCGGCGCGCTGTTGACACTGCTGGTGTTCGGACGCGAGCTGGACGTTTACGCTTTCGTCGGTCTGATCATGCTGATCGGCATCGTCGAGAAAAACGCCATCATGATGATCGATTTTGCCTTGACCTCTCAGCGCGAAGGCGGCAAGCCCGCGGAAGAAGCGATCTTCCAGGCGTGTCTGATCCGCTTTCGCCCGATCATGATGACGACGATGGCCGCGCTGATGGGGACCTTGCCAATCGCGCTCGGCTGGGGCGCCGGCGCGGCCTCACGTCGCGGGTTGGGCCTCGCCGTAGTCGGCGGACTAATGGTTTCTCAGGTGGTGACGCTGTATCTGACACCGGTGGTCTATCTGTATTTCGAGAGCGCGCAAGAATGGTTTCAGCGCAGACGAAAAGCCCGGCAAGGTGACGTGTCAGAAGCGCGGGCGTGAGCGAAGGAATTATTTATCATTTGTCATTGGACATTTGTGATTTGTCGATTTGCAATGCGTGAGCGATGAGGTCAGTACCACCTGCGTTAGCAGGTGGATCAAGGGGACGACTCCGGATTCTTTGTTAACTGTTCGATCCATCCGCTCACGCGGATGGTACTGACCTCATTGCTAGGCGATCCACAGTGATATGGCTAAACCGCAATCGAAACATCGCCGCGGAATCTCTGAACTCTTCATTCAGCGTCCGATCACGACGACGCTGGTGATGGTCGGAATTGTTCTGTTCGGCTTGATCGGTTACGCGGCGCTGCCGGTCAGCGATCTGCCGACTGTCGATTATCCCACGATCAACGTCAACGCGAGCTTGCCCGGCGCGAATCCTGAAACGATGGCGGCGTCGGTGGCGACGCCCCTTGAGCGAGCATTCTCAGGCATTGCCGGAATCGATTCGATCAACTCATCGAACTCGCAGGGCTCGACTTCGATCACTTTGCAATTCAATCTCAGCCGGAACATCGACGCGGCGGCTCAGGATGTTCAGACCGCGATTTCCTCGGCACTTCCCCAGTTGCCTCCCGGCATGCCCAACCCGCCCAGTCTACGCAAGTCGAATCCGTCTGATAGTCCGATCCTTTTTTTCGCTTTGAACTCAGACGTGCTTTCGCTGCCGCAGATTGACGAGTACGCCGAGACTTTGATCGCGCAACGCATCTCGATGGTTGATGGCGTGTCGCAGGTCCAGGTTTATGGCGCGACGAAGTACGCCGTGCGAGTACAGATGGATCCCAATGCGCTCGCCGACCGCGGCATCGGCGTTGATGACATCGACACTGGGATCCGCAATGCCAACCCCAATACGGCGACGGGAACGCTCTACGGAAAATTCTCGAACATGACGGTCCAGACCAACGTCCAACTGGACAATGCCGATCAATTCAAGACGCTGATTGTCGCGTATCGCAATGGCGCGCCCGTCCGTCTTGAAGAAGTCGCGAACGTTTTGGACAGCGTCGAGAACAATAAAGCTGCGAGCTGGTTCAATGGGCGACGCAGCGTCACCATGGCCGTGCAGCGCCAGCCGGGAACGAACACAGTCGCGGTGGTTGATTCGATCAAAGCGCTGATTCCGCAGTTCAAGCAGCAACTTCCCGCCTCCGTCAATCTCGACATCCTGAATGATCGCTCGATCTCGATCCGGCAGTCAGTCAATGACGTACAGTTTTCTCTGTTACTGGCGATGGGCCTGGTCGTCATGGTGATCTTTCTATTCCTGCGCAACGTGCGCGCGACGATCATTCCCACGCTGGCGCTGCCCACTTCGATCATCGGCACCTTCGCCATCATGTACCTGCTGAAATTCAGTCTCGACAATTTGTCGCTGATGGCGCTGACGCTGTCGGTCGGTTTCGTGGTCGATGATGCGGTCGTGATGCTCGAAAACATTGTGCGAAGGATTGAAAGCGGCGACAGCGTGATGGAAGCCGCGCTCAACGGCTCGCGCGAAATCGGATTCACGATCGTGTCGATGACCGTATCTCTCGTAGCCGTCTTTATCCCGGTGCTTTTCATGGGTGGCATTCTCGGCCGGCTGTTTCGCGAATTCGCCATCACGATCAGCGTCGCAATTTTGGTCTCCGGCATTGTGTCCTTGACGTTGACACCGATGTTGGCGAGCAAGCTCTTGAGAGCCAAGGACATTCGTGCCAGCGCTTTGCACGAAGACACCGGCAAACCTGTGCGCCGTCGCGGTTGGTGGGGATTCACCGAAGGTATCTATAACCGCGTGCTGCAGTTCTATGAGTGGACATTGCGCGGCGTGCTGCAGCATCCACTGTTCACCGTCGCGATCAGTCTGGTGCTCGCCGTCTTCACTTTTTATTTGTTTACCGTGGTGCCAAAAGGGTTCATCCCCAGCGGCGACACCGGCCTGTTGCTGGGCAGCACCGAAGGCGCGCAGGGCATTTCGCTCGATGACATGATCAAACACCAAAACGCGATCACCGACGTCCTCAAGAAGGATCCAAACATTCAGTCCTACGCCTCGACCGTCGGCGCCGGCGGACGAAATTCCGGTGGCAACAGCGGCACGATCTTCGTTGGTTTGAAGCCTTTGAATCAGAGGGTTAGTGCCGATGACGTGATAGAGGAGCTGCGCCCAAAGCTTGCGCGCGAACCCGGCCTGCGCGTGATCTTACAAAACCCGCCCAGCTTGAATATCGGTGGCGGCTTTGGGCGCAGCACGTACCAGGTGACGATACAGGCTTCCAGCAACGCCGAACTGATCGACAACGCTCCCATCCTGGAAAGAAAGATGCGCGACCTGCCGCTGCTTCAGGACGTGAACAGCAATCTGCAAGTCAACACGCCGCAAATCAACGTTGAGATCGATCGCAAACAGGCGGCCGCGCACAACGTGACGATTGCCCAGATTCAGACGGCGCTGGGCGACGCGTTTGGCTCGCGACAGGTTTCGACGATCTTCATGCCTACCAACGAGTATCAGGTGATCCTCGAAGCCAAGCCGGAATTTCAAAGCGATCCTACGGCCCTGGGCCGGCTGTATATTCACTCGTCCACAGGCAGCCTGGTGCCGCTGAACGCGGTGGCGAGTCTTTCTACGAGTGTTGGGCCGGCGCAGGTTAATCACTATGGCGAGATGCCCGCGACGACGATCTCGTTCAACCTTAAACCCGGAGTCTCGCTTTCGCAGGCGACGGTCGAAATTCAAAACACCGCGAAGCAATCTCTGCCGGCTACGATCACCACGACCTTCCAGGGATCGGCGCAGGTCTTTCAATCATCTTTGTCGAATCTGACTTTGCTGCTGCTGGTGGCTGTCCTGGTGATTTATCTGGTCCTGGGAATTCTGTATGAGAGCTTCATTCATCCGCTCACGATTCTTTCAGGACTACCGTCAGCGGGATTGGGCGCGCTGCTGACTTTGATGATCTTTCATCGCGAGCTCGACATCTATGCGTTCGTCGGACTGATCATGCTGATCGGCATTGTGAAGAAGAACGCGATCATGATGATCGACTTCGCGCTTGATAGACAGAGAAGGGAAGGCCATCCCGCGCGCGAAGCTATTTACGAAGCCTGCGTCGTGCGCTTTCGCCCGATCATGATGACGACAATGTCGGCGTTGATGGGCACGCTGCCAATCGCTTTGGGTTGGGGCGCCGGAGCTTCGGCTCGTCGCGGTCTTGGTTTAGCTGTCGTTGGTGGATTGATCGTCTCGCAAGTATTGACGCTCTATCTCACGCCCGTGGTTTATTTGTATTTTGAGAGATTTCAGGAGTGGATGGGTGGGGCTAAGAGTTCTGCGGCCGCTCCGAGTGCGACACCGCTGCACAATTCGCGCTAGTCGGTGCGGGACAAGCCCGACCGTCGGGGAGGGCGTCTGTTGTGCTTTGCGAATTTCAGGGCGCGAAGCGCGCGTCAGCATAAAGCCTGGGGCGTAAGCCCCAGGACAACAGACCTAAGAACCATCAAGCCCACGAAGCGGGCAACAGCTGCTTGCTAAAATCCCTTACTGGACGTGCCTGATAATCTTCATGCATGTCCGGCTCCTACAACAATCTCCTTTATCACATCGTGTTTTCGACAAAGGATCGCCGTCCTTTGATTGCGCACGAGTATGAATTCAGACTTCATGATTACATCGGCGGGACTCTTCGGCGAGCCGGTGGCATTTCGCTTGAACTCAACGGCACGGAAGATCACATTCACTTGTTGGCTAAGCTTCGGCCCGATCGGTCTTTCTCTGAGGTTCTTCGAGACCTAAAAGCGAACGCGACAGGATGATGGAGATCTTGCCAGGCAGGATGCGAAGTTTGAAAGCCAGGATTGAAGCTTGAGACGCGGGGTTGAGTCAGATATTTGGATCGGGTGATCTGTCGCTCGCTTCGCGGCGATGAGGTCCGTACCGCCCGCGTAAGCGGGTGGGACAAAGACGCAACGTGCGTTAAGCGATTATTCCATCTGCTCACGCAGATGGTACTGACTTCATCGCGATCTTGGTCTTTGACCTCGTAAGAGAAATTAGTGGTGAGAGATTAGGGCGCGGCAAACCCTCACCCAACCCTCTCCCAGGGGGGAGAGGGAGCAGAATCGCAAATTAACAATTTCCGCTACAGCTAAAACAACTGGAACTTGATCGTCAGGTACTTCTTCGGATTCTGGCGGAAGTCGTAGAGCATCTTCACGCCTTCGGACGAGAGGTTGTTGACGTTGTTGTAGAGAGATTCGTCGGTGATCATTTTGCCCAGCGTGCCTTCGCCGCGTTGCGCGCCGGCGACGACGCTGTCAATGCGCGCGGTAGTGGTGTTGAAGCGGGCGATGGCCGTGCGCGCGTCGTTGTAAATCGCTTCATCCTTTACCAGTTTGCCCAGCGTCCCGTTTCCGGCATTCACGCCGGCGATGATCTGATCGATCTGGTCCATTGAATGGTTTACGCGATCGGCGATGTGATTGATCTTGTTGTACATCTCATCGCTCTCAACCAGCTTGCCGGCGGTGCCGCGGCCTGCGGTAATGTCCGCCGAGAGCTTCTTCAAATTCGCGGCGATATCGTTGGCATTGTTATAGAGCGCTTCGTCGTAGATGAATTTTCCGGCTGAGCCGCGGCCGCTCTTAATTTGGGTGGCGAGTTGTTCGGCGTCGTTGATCGTCGCGTTCAGATTGTTGTAGAGCGACTCATCATTGAACAGACGGCCGACGGTGCCTTTGCCGTCACGCACATTCTTGACGACTTCATTCAATTGATCTGAGAGCTTGCTAAGTTTTTGGGCCAACTCAGTTCCGTTCGTCGCGAGGTCTGACATGGTGCTGCCCGCGGTCGAGGGCAAAAGAAAATTCTCAGTCACCGGCTGGCCCAGCGGAGTACCGGGCGTAATGTTCACAATCATTTCGCTGCCGAGAATGCTGGGCGCGGCTTGTTGCGCGGTCGAATCGCTGCGAATGCGATCGGTCGCCGGCACGCCGTCGATCTTCGTGTCGATCGTCAGGAACGTTTCAATCTTCTGCGGGGTTGGACCAGTGCCGACTTCCGATGGGCTGAGCAAACGGATGCGATCGACTTTGCCGATTTTCACGCCCGCGAGTTTCACGTCAGAGCCTTCGCGCAAGCCGTTCGCGTCGGCAAAGCGCGCGCGCAGGTGCAGGTGGCTCTTGAAGGGATTGAGTTCGCCCGTCGCGTTCACGATGAGCACGATGAGGACGGCGAGTGCGATAAAGACGAGCAAGCCAACCCGCAGCTCGCTCAGTCCGATGTTTCTGGTTGATTTTGGCATGGCACCACCTGCAATTTGCGATTTTGCAATTCTCTCTGTATCTCAGTGGAATCTCAGTGTCTCTGTGGTGAAATCTTTCGCGGCAACTTTTCACCACAGAGACACTGAGGGAGTCACAGAGCCACAGAGAAAACTCCGGACGTAAAGCATTGTCAATGACCGCGCAGAAACTTATGAATGTATGGATCCTCGGCCCGGCGCAAAGTCTCGTCGGTGCCGCTGAAAATAATTGAGCCGTTGCGCATCATCAAAACCTTGCTGTTGATTAGACACAACTTCTCGCCTTCTTTTTCGAAGACGACTTCGCCGGCTTCATTGACGACCGCGTACTCAGAAGTCAGGTAATCGAGATTGTTCATCTCGTGCGTGACAAAAATCGACGAGACGTCTTCCAGATCACGAAGCTTCATCGCGAGTTCGCAAATCGTGCGCGCCGTGGGCGGATCAAGTCCCGCGGTCGGCTCGTCGAACATCACGATCTTGGGATCGCCGACTAAGGCGCGCGCAATGCCGACCCGACGGCGCATGCCGCCTGACAGCTCTGCCGGCATTTTGTCGATGGCGTCTTCGAGATTTACGAATCGCAACATGCGACGAACTTCGCTTTCGACATCTTCTTCGGGCACGCCCTGCTCGTGCAGCTTGAAAGCAACGTTCTCGTAAACCGACAGCGAATCAAAGAGCGCGCCTTCCTGAAAAATCATGCCGAGCTTCTTGCGGACCTTCATCATTTGATTCTCGTTGTAGTCCGTTATGTTCTCGCCCTCGACGAGTATTTGCCCGCTGTCAGGTTTGATTAATCCCAGCACCAACTTGATCGTGGTTGACTTGCCGCAACCTGAGCCGCCCAGGATGATCTTTGTCTCACCCTTCATTACTTTGAAGCTCAGGTCGTCCAGCACCTTGCGCCCGTCATAAATCATCGTGACGTTGCGGAACTCGATTGCCGGAATTGCCCGATCGGTATCGTCGACTTCCCGGAAAGTAGACTCCGCCGCTTGATCGCTGACGCGATTGTCAATGGTCCGATCGATTGAATCTTGTGTCATCATGGCGTCATCATGTTTGAGTGCCCAGAATAAGTTGCAGCGCGCGCGCCAGAATGAAGTCCGCGATGATCACGATGATCGAGGCCATCACCACGGCGGATGTGGTCGAACGTCCCACGCCGACGGTCCCGCCTTCAGTCTTCAGTCCTTTGTGACAGGCGATTGTACCCATCAGGAAAGCGAAGAACAAAGGTTTGATAATTCCGCCGATCAGATCGTCAGTGGTGATTCCATCGCGAACTGAATTGAGGAACATCGAGGACGGCAATCCATAAAGAAAAGTCGACACCGCCCAGCCACCAACGATTCCCATCACGTCGCTAATCATAGTCAACAGCGGCAACGTGACGAGCAACGCCAGTATTCGTGGGGCGACGAGTTTGCGAATGGGATCAGTGCCGAGCGCGCGCATCGCGTCGAT
>Ga0193730_1000540_pt1 | contig 10772 bp, 7 predicted proteins | sample U1a1metaG_FD_144919 | JGI IMG/M metagenome (GOLD analysis project Ga0193730, IMG submission 144919) | Soil microbial communities from a riparian zone of the East river system, Colorado, United States - U1a1 | ecosystem: Environmental > Terrestrial > Soil > Riparian zone | place: USA: East River...
GGGTTCATCCGGCTGAACTCGCTCCGCTTAAAAATTCGCGCTGCCTTGAAAATAAAAGGTAGGGGCGATTGAACTTCACTCAGAATAGGCCTCAATCGCCCTGGTTCTTCTGGCGCGTTTCGCCTCGACGCTGGAGAATAAATGCAAAATAATTCGTGACGAAAGAACGTGGGGCTCTCCCTCGCATGCCTACTGAGATCAATAAGAAAATCGAGCTCGAGGTTGTCCATGTCCTGTTTCTCGACATTGTCGGCTATTCGACGCGGCTGACGAACGAACAGCAGACCTTGATCGATCAACTCAATCAAGTGGTCCGGAGTTCGGAGGAGTTCCACAATGCGGAGGCGGCGGGTCGCTTAATAAAAATCCCGACGGGCGACGGGATGGCGCTGGTCTTTTATAAGAGCCCGGCACAGCCCGTGGAATGCGCGCTGGAAATTAGCCGCGCGCTAAAAACATATCCGGAATTGCAAGTGCGCATGGGGGTGCATAGCGGGCCAGTCAGCGCGGTGACCGATCTGAACGACCGCACGAACGCTGCCGGCATCGGAATCAATGTCGCCCAGCGAGTGATGGATTGCGGCGATGCCGGACACATCTTGTTGTCGAAGCGCGTGGCGGAAGATCTCGAGCAGTACGGACATTGGCAATCGCAGCTGCACGATCTGGGCGAAGTGGACGTGAAACACGGAGTCCGCGTCCACGTCTTCAATCTATATAATAAGGAGCTAGGCAATCCGGAAGTGCCGGAGAAATTTCGGCAGGCAAAAGGGCGAACGGCGTCGGCAGCTCCCGGACGCGGTGAAGAGCTGTGGGTCGCCGTGCTGCCGTTTAAGAGTTCTGGTGACGCGGAGATGGAGTCGTTTGCCAACGGTCTCGGCGAGGACATTACGACCGGACTTTCGCGCTTTCGGTATCTATCGGTCGTCGCGAGCGCCTCGGCCGCGCAACTGAAGGGAGAGACTGGAGACGAGCGAGCCCTGGGTGCCAAACTCGGCGCGCGTTACGTGCTTGAAGGAAGCATCCGCAAGGGAGGTTCCGGCATTCGCGTCAGCGCCCAGCTCGTCGACACACAGGCGGGCGCGCAGCTTTGGGCTGAGACCTACAATCGGGATCTCGAGGGATCGACTATCTTTGCGGCGCAGGACGACATCGCCGCGCACATCGTCGCAACGGTCGCCGACAGCTACGGGATACTCGTTCGTTCGATGAGGGCCGCGATCCGGCAAAAGGACGACGCCGAGCTCACAGCCGTGGAGTGGCAGTTCCAATTTTTCGCCTACCGCGAGCAGATTACGCCCTCCGCCCACGCCGCACTCAAGAGCCGGCTGAAATGCGCGATGGAGCGGGAGGACGGGCAGTCGGACCTATGGGCCTGCCTTGCGGAAATCTATGTTGATGAATACGCGTTTGGTTTTCAAGACGACGCAACCTCTCTCGACCGCGCCCTGACTGCCGCCCGGCGCGCAGTCGAGATCGATCGGTCGAACCAGTTCGCGATGGTGGCGCTGGCGCAAACGCACTTCTTCCGCCAGGACCTTGCAGCGTTTCGTCCGGCCGCCGAGCGCGCGATGGCCCTCAATCCGCTCAACACTGACGCGGTCGGGATCCTGGGATTGCAGATTGTGCACGCCGGTGAGTTCGAGCGAGGCACCGCGATCGTACGCCGCGCGATGGACCTGAATGCCAATCATGCGGGCTGGATGCATTTCGCTCCTCTCTGGGATCACTTCCATAAAGGCGAGTACGAGCAGGCCCTGGAGTGTGCGAATCGAGTGGACTTCCCCGGATTTTTTTGGCCGTACCTCGTCATGGCCTCGGCCTGCGGGCACCTCGGCCGGCGCACCGAAGCTAAGGCCGCGGTGCGAGACCTGTTGGCGCTCGATCCCGAGTTCGCAGCGCACGCACGCTCAAAGGTCGGAACCTGGCACTTCGCGAGCGGCCTCATGGATCCCATCCTCGAGGGGCTGCGCAAAGCAGGACTTTCGATTCCCGGGACGGATCGTCCGACTCGCCGAGGCGGAGCAAGAAGATGATATGATCTTCGTTTCTAAACGCTACTAGAATCTGCGTCGAAAAATAATGGCCGCCGAAGTTAAGAAAGAAATCCAGCTCGAGATCGCCCATGTCTTGTTCATCGACATCATTGGTTACTCGAAGCTTTCGATTAACGAGCAGCGCGCGGCGATTGATGAACTGACTCAAGTCGTTCGCGCGTCTGAGCAGTTTCAAAACGCCGAAGCCGCGGCCCGCTTGATCAAGATTCCCACCGGTGACGGGATGGCGCTTGTTTTTTACAAGAGCCCGGAAGAGCCCGTGGAATGCGCGCTTGAGATCAGTCGCGCTCTCAAAGAACACCCGAAGTTACGACTTCGAATGGGAGCGCACAGTGGTCCAATCAGCGGGGTAGTGGATGTGAATGAACGCGCTAATGTTGCCGGCGCCGGAATCAACATCGCGCAACGGGTGATGGATTGCGGCGATGCCGGCCACATTTTGCTTTCGAAGCGGGTCGCTGAAGATCTGGACGAATACGAGCATTGGAGACCGTTATTGCATGATCTTGGCACGTGTGAAGTAAAACATGGCGTTCGTGTCGACGTCGTTAATCTCTACTCAGAGAGCGTTGGTAATTCGAAGATTCCAAAAAAAATCCAGCTCTTTAAGAAACAGAACGCCCGGATTCGTTGGATACAGTTGGCCACGGCGTTGCTCCTTCTCGCCGGCATCGTTGTCGCATTCACAATCGTTTCCCGGAGGCCAGTACGCTCGAACTACCCAATACCAAAAAAAAGCATCGCCGTTCTTCCATTCGAGAACTTGAGTGAAGAAAAGGCGAATGCCTTTTTCGCGGATGGCGTGCAGGATGAAATCCTCACTAACCTGGCGAAAATTTCAGAGCTCAAAGTGATCAGTCGCACCAGCGTGATGCAGTACAAGAGCGGCGTCGCGCGAAACCTGCGCCAGATCGGAGAAGATCTTGGCGTCGCGCACGTCCTTGAAGGAAGCGTCCAGCGCGCTGCCAACCGCGTTCACGTCAACGCGCAACTCATTGACGCTCGCAGCGATACCCATGTTTGGGCACAGACCTACGATCGAACCTTGGACGACATCTTTAAAGTCGAAGGCGAAATCGCCAGCAATATTGCAACGGCGCTAAACGCAAAACTAACCGAAACTGAGCAACAAATCCTCACGACGAAGCCAACAGACAACACCGCTGCCTACGATGCTTACCTGCGCGGTCTCGCCTTGGAGCCGCGGGGATGGTATTCCGCCGAAGCCAAGGAAACCCTGCGCCGGTCCTACGCCGAGGCGGTTCGGCTCGATCCCAAATTTGTCGCGGCGTGGGCCCGACTGGCGCGCATCGATTCGCTGATGGTTTTTCTGGGCACCGACGCGACACAAGAGCGACGCGACGCCGCCAGGCACGCCCTCGACACTGCGATCAAACTGCAATCCGACTCGACCGACACCCTGCTCGCGCAAGGGTACTATGACTATTGGGTGCTCCGCGATTACCCGAAGGCGAAAGATTTGTTTGCACAGGTGCGCAACCGTTTACCGAACAGCGGTGAAGTCCCCTCAGCTCTCGCTCTCGTCGCGCGCCGGCAAGGATTGTGGGATGAAAGCCTTAACTATTCCGATCAGGCATTAACATTCGATCCGCGCAATCCGCAGTTGCTGGCCGATCGTGCCTGGACTTATGCAATCATCCGCCGATTCGACGATGCTCTAAAAACCAGTGACCGCTTGCTAAAGATTTCGCCGACCGATCCGGATGCCACTGCTTACCGGGCGGCAATTTTTCACGCGCAAGGCAAGCTAGACGAGGCGCAGCAACTCCTCAGTGGACTCCATCCCGATTTCGCGAATGACAGCGTCACCGTGATTTTAATTCAACACTGGCTCTTTAATCGCGATTATTCAAAGCTGATCGAAACGCTCCAACCGGCTCTCACCGATTTAGGAATAACCGCGACGGGACGCGCCTTGTATCGAGAAGCAATCGGCTTTGCCCAGTTGCGATCCGGCGATAAAGCGGCAGCCAACCAAACACTGTTACAAGCACGCAGCGACTTAGAGTTACTCAAACAACGTGACGCCAATAATCCGGAGCTCGTAGCACACCTCGGCGCAGTCAACGCCTACCTTGGAGAAAAGGAAACCGCATTGCGGCAAGCTGAAAAGGCGGTCGCTCTCCTGCCAACTTCACAAGACGCGGTCATTGGACCGGCTTTGGAGGAAGACCTGGCCCGGGTCGAAGCCGAAGTCGGCGAAAATGATCGAGCGATTGCGCGGCTGCAAAAGCTTTTAAAGACGCCGTACTCGTCCGTTAGCCACACCGGACCGATCACTCCTGCGCTCTTGCGATTGCATCCATCCTGGGATCCGTTGCGCGGCGATCCGCGTTTCGAAAAACTCATCGCGCCGCTCGCACCGGGGGAGGCGAAATGAGGAACGCGTAGTCCCTTGCGGGTTGTTAAGTCTGGCGGCGTAGCCGCTAAATCCTCCCATTCCGGCGGGAGTTGTGGCCGCTTCGCTGCGCGAAGCGCCATCCGATCTATTCTGATTGGACTGTCGACGCGCCGCCGACAGGGCGGCGGCTACAGGAAGCCTTGCGATGCCTCGCGGTCGATCTTATATTTCATTCGATCAATTAACCAAAAGGATTAGCATGCCAACCACCATTGCTGCCCCCAAGAAAGCGGCCACCGCCGAGACGGATTTTCTTCCGCTCCAAGGCACCGATTACATCGAGTTTTACGTCGGGAACGCCAAACAGGCCGCGCATTATTACAAGACCGCTTTTGGTTTTCAAAGCCTCGCTTATTCCGGGCCTGAAACCGGCACTAAGGAGCGGGCCAGTTATGCCATTCGGCAAAACCAACTGACCTTCGTTTTAACCACACCGCTGCGCCCCGACAATCCCATTGCGGAGCACGTTGCCAGGCATGGTGACGGCGTGAAAGCGATCGCTTTGAAGGTGAAAGACGCCACCTCCGCCTGGCAGGAAACTACCAGCCGCGGAGGCAAGAGCTTCCTTGAACCGATGACTCTGACCGATGGCGACGGGCAATTGGTCGTGAGCGGTATTCACACCTACGGCGATACCGTTCATCTTTTCATCGAGCGCGACGATTACAGCGGCGTTTTCATGCCCGGCTTCGAGAAATGGGAATCGAATTACAATCCCTCTGAAACAGGATTGCTTTATTGCGATCACTGCGTGGGCAACGTCGGTTGGAACCAAATGAATCCGTGGGTGAAATTTTATGAGGACGTGATGGGGTTCCGAAATATTCTGACCTTCGATGATAAGGATATCTCGACCGAATACTCGGCGCTGATGAGCAAGGTGATGAGTAACGGAAATGGTTTCGTGAAATTTCCGATCAATGAGCCGGCCGAGGGCAAAAAGAAATCGCAGGTGGAGGAATATCTGGATTTTTACAACGGGGAAGGCGTGCAACACGTGGCCATCGCGACCAAGGACATCGTCAAAACCGTGACCGAAATTCAGAAACGCGGGATCGAGTTCTTGAATATTCCCTCAACTTACTACGACGAGTTGCCGGCCCGCGTCGGCCACATCGATGAAGACCTGGAGCCGTTAAAGCGACTCGGCATTTTGGTCGATCGCGACAATGAGGGGTATCTGCTGCAAATATTTACCAAGCCAGTGGAGGATCGGCCGACGCTCTTCTTTGAAATCATTCAGCGCAAGGGCGCGAAGAGTTTCGGCAAAGGCAATTTCAAAGCCCTGTTCGAGGCGCTTGAGAAAGAACAGGAGCGGCGAGGCAATTTGTAACCCAATACTGTCATGTTGAGCGAAAACGCCAGTCCGGCTCGGACCGAAACATCTCTAACTATTTTCTGGGCCTCGCTTCCGTCGCGAATATCGAGAGATTCTTCGACTGCGCTCAGGATGACAACCTAAAGGAAGGAAGACATGCCGTTTTATCAAAGACTTGGTCAGATTCCGCGGAAACATCACATCTGGTTTCATCGCAACGGCGCGGCGCCGACCTACAAGAACGAGGGCATCGCCTACGAACACGTCATCACGACGGAGGGATTTAACGAAGCCTATTCCATTATGTATCATCTGCGTCCGCCTACGCGTGTGCGGAGCGTTAAACTCCTGAAATGTGAAGAGCTGAAGAAAGCGGCGGACAGTCCGCTGCGTCATCACCATTTAAAGACCGCGAACATTCCGCGTCGCGGCGATCTCTACAGCGGACGCATCCCGATTCTGTTCAACCAGGACATGACAGCGTGGCGGGCCCGGCCGGAAAAGCTGTACGGAAAATTCGAGTATTACAAAAATGGCGGTGCCGACGAAATCATTTTCGTTTTCAAAGGTGGCGGCACGCTCGAGACGGTTTTCGGCAAACAACGTTATCGCGCGGAAGATTACATCGTCGTTCCTCGGGGAATCACATACCGGCTGGTGCCGGATAAGGTTGAAGAGGAGGATTATCTTATTCTCGAATCATCCGGACCGGTCCGGATTCCGAAACGCTATCTGAACAGCGAAGGTCAGATTAAAATGGGCTCGCCTTATTCCGAACGCGACTTTCACGGACCGACCCAACTGAATCCAATCGACCAGGAAGGGGACACCGAGATTCTGGTGAAAGATGGATCCCGCTGGACGTGTGTGACGATGGCGCATCATCCGTTCGACGTGGTTGGTTGGGACGGCTACGTCTACCCCTTCACTTTTAACGCTCAGGACTTTGAGCCGATTACCGGAACAGTGCATCAACCGCCGCCGATTCATCAAACCTTCGAAATTCGCGGCTACGTCGTCTGTACGTTCGCGCCGCGCTTGCTCGATACGCACCCCGAGGCCGTCAAAATTCCGTGGGTCCACGATAACGTCGAAGCCGACGAAGTTTTGTTTTATGTGCGCGGGAATTTTGGGTCGCGTCGCGGAATCGAGCCTGCCTCGATCACGCTGCATCCGCGCGGAATTCCGCACGGTCCGCATCCGGGCACGATTATGGCGAGCAAGAACGCCCAGCGCACAGAGGAACTGGCGGTTATGTTCGATACGCAGCACACGCTTGAGCTGACCGAGGCTGCCGTTGCGCTTGATGATGAGAAATACCCGTTGAGCTGGCTCGATTAATTATTGTGCAGAACAACGAGACCGAGCTAGAAGCAGCCGAGCGCCGCATTCGCAATATTCCGCGTTGCGGCGCGGCCAAACGAGCGGGCATGGAGCAATCGTTTTTGGAATTGCTTCAGGCTATTGGCGAAGATCCGAACCGGGAGGGATTACTAAGGACGCCGACTCGCGCAGCGCGCGCCTTCGAGTTTTTGACGAATGGTTATCGCCAAAGCCTCGATGATGTGGTTAATGGCGCGATCTTCGAGTCCGATGCAAGCGAGATCGTTCTTGTCAAAGACATCGAGCTTTACTCGATGTGCGAACATCATCTCTTACCGTTCATAGGACGCGCTCATGTCGCCTACATTCCGAACGGCAAGGTAATTGGTCTATCCAAAGTCGCGCGGTTGGTGGATGTCTTCGCGCGTCGCCTGCAAATTCAGGAGAATCTCACGATGCAGATCGCCGATGCCTTGATGAAAACGCTGCATCCCGCTGGAGTCGGCGTGGTCGTGGAGGCGAAACATCTCTGCATGATGATGCGCGGCGTCGAGAAGCAAAACTCCGTGATGAAAACATCATGCTTGCTTGGAACCTTCAAAGAGGACGCGCGCACACGTTCCGAGTTCCTCTCACTGCTGGTCGGAACATAGACTTCCAAGTCTGTGCGCCCAACGGAGTTGCACTCCGCTGAATCTGAACGAACAGCAGAAATTTGAACAAAGAAACAGCTGAGAAAATCTCCGCTGAGCGCACACGCAAGAATGCCTGTGTTCCGACACCGATCCTTGCACGATCACCGGCAGCATGTTTGCTCTTTTATGCTCCTTACTGTCAGCAAACGCGTCGAATTCTCCGCTTCGCGCCGATTGTTTTCCCCGAAATTTTCCGCGGAAGAAAACCGCGGGCTTTTCGGTGTAGAAAGCGCCGCGCCTTACGGCACCGGGCGCAACTATGTGACCTATTTTGTATTCAGCGGTCAGCCCGATCCTACTACTGGAATGCTGATCAACATCAGCGAAATTAAGGAACGCGCTGGCCAAATCATTCACGATCGCTACGACCATCGCTTTTTGAACGAAGATAATCCCGCCTTTCGGGATAAAGTGCCGACCGCGGAGAATATTTGTCGGCAACTTCTCGAGGATGTCGCACCGCTTTTTAGCGGCGATCCGGCAAGGCTTGTCGCGGTGCACCTGCGGGAAACTCCGGAGCGCAGCGCAACCGCTTATACTGAGGGCGCGATTGAAGCAAATTACTGGTTCGATTTCTCCGCGGCACGCCGAACGATTTCTCCGCATTTAAGTGCGTCCGAGAATGAAAAACTCTTCGGTATTTCCACCGGTGAGCATGGTCACAATTATCGGGCGCGACTTACTCTTCGCGCCGACTCAATTCCGGCAGAACCAGCACTCGGGACGGAGGAGGAAATTTCCTCATTGATTCGCCTATTCCGAACCCAACTCGATCACAAAAACTTGAATCGCGATGTCGATGCATTGCGCGGGAAACCGATTACGACCGAGTCATTGGCTCGCTTGATTCTTCAAAGCGAACCGGGCAAAGTGCCGTTATCCCGGGTTCGCTTGCATGAACGCGATGATTTCTTTGCGGAAGCTTGGAATGATGGCGGAATGTTCTTGGGAATGCGTGAAGCATTTAGCGCGGCGCACCGTTTGCATGTGCCTTCCTTTTCCGATGCGCAGAACGCTGAGCTATTTGGTAAGTGCAACAATCCGCGGGGACATGGCCATCGTTACGTCGCGGAGGCGACAATTGGCGGCGAATACGACGAGCGTTCGGGCGCGCTGGCGAATTTTGAGGAACTGCGCGACGCTCTGGGACGGGCGCTCGCCCCTTGGCGCGACAAACACCTCGATCTTGAAACCGACGAATTTCGCGACCAGCCGTCCACCGGCGAGAATATTGTGCGTGCGCTTTGGCCGAGGCTCGACGGCGCGCTTCAACAGCGCCTCTTGCGATTGCGATTATGGGAAACGGCCAACAATCGTTTTACTTTGCGCAGGGTGTAGCCCAGCCATCTGAAACTGTGAGGCCAACTCGCACGGGAGAGACCCCTTCTCTATCTGGAGGCCCGTGCTCCTGTTCCGCCAAATGAGGATGCTGGCGCCGCATGGCTAGAAGCGTGCCCCACTGTCTTTGTGCGCTAAGAGCTTTCAACAGGCCTGAGCTCGCTCTACCTTCTGAAGGCATATGATCAAAGGACTCAGCGGTGACGTTACGGTTAATGTGATCGCGTCGATCATCGCCTCGCTCGTCCTGCTCGCCGCCGGTTTTCTCTGGGGGAAATACAAGGAACGACGCAAGTACGGTCGCAATCTCGAGGATTATGATTTTTACCCGTTCACGATCAACCGCGAAAACTTCCCTGAATTCAATCTCAAGGATTTCCGGCTTGGGATGCATTATTTCCTGAAGAACAACGATTACACTGCAGCGCGACAATTGATTTTTATCGGCGAACAAAACAACGTTCGCGCCCAGCTCGAACCTTCGGAACAAAAGGTCTATGCCAGGCTTTTCGAGAAATACGATGGCAAGAAAATTGCCGACGACACGACCGAGTATTTGGAAAATTATATCCGGATTGTTCGCTTGATTGGAAAATCATTTCCGAATTCCGGGATCGAGATATTGCTCCACAACCTCGCCGACCCATCGCACTCCCTCATTGTCCTGGAAAATAACGTCACGGGCAGGCATCTGCGCGACGGTACGACCAATTTGCTGATCGATCTGAAGAAGCGCCAGCTCCTGCATGAGGACAAATTGAACTACGAGCTGAACATCGGCGCGCGCAGGTTCAAGTGCACCACCATACCTATTTTGCGAAAAGATTTCGGCATTGTCGGGGCGATTTGCATCAACATCGATGCAAACTATCTCACCGACGAGGTGATGCAGAGCAAAGAACGGATCGAAGCATGGTTCAAGAATTTTTGCCGAATCGATAGGCAGCTGGATGAAAACATCCTAAGTAAGGATGAGTACGCCAAGGCGATGAAAGGCCAGCGGCACTTCAAAGACGAAGCTTCTTAAGCAATTTCCTGGCTTCGCCCGCTTCCCAAGAGATGAAACGTTACCTCATCACTGGTGCCAGCCGCGGCATTGGCCGCGCGATCGCAACGAAGCTGGCATCGCCAGACGTGATGCTATTGCTGCATGGGCGAGATACCATTGCGCTGGCCGAAACCTGCCGGGCGGTGGAAAAGAGCGGCGGAAAAACGGCAAAATTGATTCACGATCTCGCCAACTTTCGCGGCATCGACGACCTGGTCGCAGAGGTTGGCCATAAGCCGATTGATCTGTTGGTCAACAACGCCGGCATTGCCGTAGTAAAACCATTTGCCGAAATCACGCGTCAGGAATGGGAGCAAACCATCGGCGTAAACGTAACCGCGCCTTTTTTCCTGATCCAACATTTCGCGCCGCGAATGCCACCCGGCTCGAGTATCGTCAATATTTTGTCAATCGCGGCGAAAACCGCTTATCCAAACTGGAGCGCATATTGCGGCAGCAAGTTTGCCCTGGAAGGATTGTCCACTGCGATTCGTGAAGAACTTCGTTCGCGCAAGGTGCGAATGCTCAACATTTACCCGGCGGCGACCGATACCGACATCTGGAATGCTGT
>Ga0193730_1000542_pt1 | contig 10730 bp, 13 predicted proteins | sample U1a1metaG_FD_144919 | JGI IMG/M metagenome (GOLD analysis project Ga0193730, IMG submission 144919) | Soil microbial communities from a riparian zone of the East river system, Colorado, United States - U1a1 | ecosystem: Environmental > Terrestrial > Soil > Riparian zone | place: USA: East River...
ACATGATTATGAAGAGTCCCGGCGAAAGAATGATGATCGCTTTCTTTCAAACTCTGTTTGTCTTCGGACATCGGCCCTGGAAAGTGGCTGATCCAGACACTCGCGATCATATGGGCGTAGGCGCATTCAACATGGTTCGCCGCCGAGTATACGAAGCGGTCGGCACCTATCAGGCGCTACGCTTTGAAGTCGTCGATGACATGAAGTTGGGCAAAGTCGTCAAAAATGTAGGCTATCGTCAGCGCAATGTTTTCGGTGGGGATTTGATCTCCATTCGCTGGGCAAAGGGCGCCATGGGCGTGGTACGCAATTTAACCAAGAATTTTTTTGCCATTATGTCATTTCAATGGCCGCGGGCGCTGTCAACATGTTTTGCTCTCGCATTTCTGAATCTCATGCCCTTCATCGGAGTCTGCGTGGCGTACGGATGGGAGCGGCTGCCCTACGCGGTCGCATTGTTAATCATATTTTTAATTTATGTTGGAATGTCTCGGATGTCACCAGTGCCGCCGTACTATTTTCTCCTGCATCCCATCAGTACAACGCTCTTCGTCTACACCATGCTGCGCTCCATGACGCTCACACTCTGGCGCGGCGGCGTGGTCTGGCGCGGTACAAAATATTCATTGGCGGAATTAAAGAAGGGAATGGTTTAGCAGACACTTACTCCTGCGTGCCCATCGGGTCGACCTGTTCTTCCGTCTGACCAGGCGTGGTCTGACGTTTCTTCTTGGCTTTCCGCCCCGCCTTGGGGTGACTGAATTTCCCCGCGCTGTAACGGCCCTTTTTCTCGACGTCGTAACCTCTGGGCAGGGGCGGAATTTGCCCCCCATCCCCAGTCAGTTGTCCGGCACGTTCCAGGACTATCTCCGCTCGTCCGTCATACTCCTTGACCGGCCCGTGGATCTCGATCATCTTGCCTTGCAACTGACGTACGTCCCCGACGTGCTTGAGGTCGCTGGGGAACACCACCACGGTGAAGGGGCACACGCGGTAGTCCTCGCAGAAATCAAGAAACGTGACGCCCCGATTACCTTCCTTGACCCTCAGCACTTTGCCGCTGACACATCGAGTTTCACCTACGTGTTTTTTGGCTTCCCCAATAGCGATGCAATCCGCAATGGAAATAGCGGGGAAGAGAAGTGCGACGATCAGCGTTGGAAGGGCGCACGGAACGCACACAAGCTTTCATTGTAGAAGTTGCAATTCGAGGTAGAGCGGAAAAGCCGGAATAGAAATGGAAACTATTCCCGAAATGGAGAGCAGGGAAGTGGGGCCAGTCGCGGACCGGCCCTCCGCTCAACAATCGTCAACAAACTTTAATTAAACGATTTCACTGCTGCCGCTTCGTCGTCTTTCACGTCGAAGACAGTATAGAGTTTGGTGATCTGGAGCAGGTCGTGCACTTTTTTGGTCAGATTCAGCAGCTTGAGTTCGCCTCCCTGGTTGCGCACCGTGGTAAACGCGCTAACCAGTTCACCGATGCCTGAGCTGTCGATGTAATTCACTTCACCAAGATTGAGCAGAATCTTCTTCTTTCCCTTGGAAAGCAATTCACGAACCGTATCGCGCAGGGTGACGCTGCCCTCGCCCAACGTGATACGGCCGCTGCAGTCTACGATGCTCACACCATCCACTTGCCGATTACTGATTTTCATGCTCACGGGGAAGCCTCCTTGCCGCCCACGGCTGGGCCATGGACGTGCTTGATAAGTTTGATTTCGGTGCCTGTATGGGAAGGATGAATATGTACCTCGTCCATGAATGAGCGGATGAGAAAAATACCCCGCCCCGACGTTTTTAAAAGATTCTCCGGGGCCAGTGGATCGGGAATCTTGCTGATGTCCAGCCCCTTGCCCTGGTCAGAAATGGTGATCACCAGATCGCGCGCGGTGCTCTCAAAATCCAACCTTACTTTCTTGCCCGGATCGTAGGCATTGCCATGCAGAACGGCATTGATGGCAGCCTCACGTACCGCCATCGAGATTCTCATGACCTCATCTTCCTCAAAGCCCGCCTCAGCCGCGATCCGCGTGGCTGTTTGCTCTGCGTTATCGACGGTCTCCAGCGTCGAATCCAGCGTATAGGAGACCTGTTGTTTGGCCATGGCGAAGATCTTATGAATAAGCTTGCCGACCCCAAATCCGTTCCATTCACCCTCGTCGCGTCTAGCGGGGAACCGCATGGTTGGCGAATCCGGTAGTTTGCCCTTCCACTAGACAAATGTCAACGCGGCGTGTCCTGTAGCAGAGGTTAGGCAGTCCCGTGCCCGTGCCCCGCCTACGATTAGACACCATCGCTAACAAAAAACCCTCAAACCGATGTGGATTACATCGCGACACTTCAGTATTCTCAGGGCGATGGCCATGCTTGCACTTACGGAATTGCTGGGCGAACCGGTTTTCGATCTTGGCGGTAGCCGATGCGGACGCATCCGCGAGCTGGCGTTGGCTCCGCAGGAAGATCACGCTCGCATCGCTGTGGTCATCGTGCGGACTAAGACGGGCGACCGCCTGCTGCCTTTTAGCTCCGTAACGTCCGTCAATGGCGGCATTCGGGCAGCCACGTCTTCCGCAGAATGGTCGCTGGGAGAAACCGGAGAAGGCTTGCTCCTGTTGAGCCGTGATCTGCTCGACCAGCAGGTAATCGATGTTTTCGGACGAAAGGTCGTCCGCGTCAACGACGTGGACCTGCACCACGAGTCGGTCGCGAATCGTCCAGTGCTGAAAGTCGGCTCCGTCGATGTTGGTCCCCGGGGCGCGGTTCGAAGGCTGTTGAAGGGAGTGGTTCCTCTTCCCGCCTTACGGGCCCTGTTGCGAAAAATTCCGCCACGCGCCATTCCCTGGGATTTCGTCGATCTTATCGAAACTGATCCCGCCCGGCGCGTAAAGCTCAAAATCTCACACGAGCGTTTAGCCCGGCTGCATCCCGCCGATATTGCCGATATCGTCGAGAACTTAGCCCCGGATGAGCGCGAAGCCGTCTTCGAGACTCTCGACGAGGGAGTGGCGGCCGAGGCGTTGGAAGAAGTCGATCCCAAAGTGCAAAAGGCGATTGTTGAATCGCTGGACTCCAATCGCGCAGCTGAGATTGTCGAAGAGATGGAACCCGATGCGGCCGCCGACCTGCTGGCCGACCTACCCGAGGAGCGCACCTCGGAAATCCTGTTGGAGATGAAGCCAGAAGAGCGCCGGGAAATGGTCGAACTCCTGGAGTTCGGCGAAAAGACCGCTGCCGGGCGCATGAATACCGAGTACCTGGCGGTCAATCAAAATGGCACCGTACATGATGCCGTCGAAACCTTGCGTCGCTTCCAAGGTGGCGTGGAAACGGTGAGCACGATCTACCTGGTGGACGATCAGGGTAAGCTGACAGGCGCGGTGCCGCTCGCCAAGCTGGTTTTGGCGTCTCCAGACACCCCCCTAAAGTCGCTTACGCAAGAGCCTCTGATCTTCACCAACGCAAAGGCGAAGGAAAAAGACTTCGCCGAGTTGTTCGACAAGTACAACCTGCTCACTCTTCCCGTGGTAGATGACAACAAGAAGCTCACCGGAGTCATCACTTCTGACGACATCATCAGTCTGCTGCGGGCGAAGCTGTAGGAAGAGAAGCAGCACTCAGCACTCAGCATTCAGCCAATAGGGGCTCATGCAAATCCGCAAAAGCTGCCCACGGGCTAAATGCGAAGTGCTAGCTGCCCAACGGCAAGACTTGGCATGTAGTCTCCCGAGGGAAATTTTGCGAACCCTGCACCAGCCCCAAATGGCTGAATGCTGAGTGCTGAATGCTGAATGCCCGCTGCTTTCTTCTGTTCAGATCCCTCAACTGCATTTATTCTGATTCGCTCGCTTCGTCCTTATGATTCGCATGAGATTTCTGAGACGTTGGAAAATCCGCGCGCTGATTTTTTTTGCCGTAGTCGGCCCGGGTTTCATTACCGCGAATGTCGATAACGATGCCAACGGCATCTGGACGTATTCCGCCGCTGGCGCCCAGTTCGGCCACATGCTCCTATGGACGATGATTCCCACCACCTTGGCGCTGATCGTCATTCAGGAGATCGCGGCTCGCATGGGTGCTGTAACGGGCAAGGGTCTCAGCGACCTCATCCGGGAAGAGTTTGGGTTCCGCATTACCTTCTTCATGGTGATTGGTGTCCTGATCATCAACTTTGGCAATGTAGTGGGAGAGTTTGCCGGAATTGCCGGTAGCCTTGAATTGTTCGGCCTTTCCAAGTACATCACGGTTCCGATCTGTGCCTTCATCGTGTGGATCATCGTCCTTAAAGGCCAATACAAGACCGTCGAAAAAGTTTTCCTGGTCGCGTCTTTCTTTTACGTCACTTATATCTTCGCTGGTATCCTGGCGAAACCAGCCTGGCTCGACGCTCTTGTATCCACCGTTAAGCCACCTTCCCGCGAAATGTTCCGGCAACCGAGTTACCTGTATATGGTGATTGCAGTGGTGGGCACCACTATCGCCCCCTGGATGCAGTTTTATCTGCAGGCTTCCATCGTGGAGAAAGGGGTGACTCGCCGCCAGTACAAGACTTCCCGGCTGGACGTGATCACGGGTTGCATTTTTACCGACATCGTCGCCTGGTTCATCATCGTTGCCTGCGCCGCCACCTTGTACGCTCACGGGTATCGCAATGTGTCGGACGCTAAAGATGCCGCCCAGGCTTTGCATCCGCTGGCTGGAGACTATGCCTACATCCTTTTTGCCATGGGACTGTTCAATGCCTCATTGTTCGCAGCATCGATCCTGCCGCTATCAACCGCATATACCGTGTGTGAAGGCTTGGGGTTCGAATCGGGCGTAGGCAAAGGATTTCGCGAAGCGCCAGTGTTTTACTGGTTGTACACAATTCTGATTGTGGCGGGAGCCGGTGTCATCCTCATTCCAAACTTGCCGCTGGTTAAGATTTCAATTCTCTCCCAAGTGGTGAACGGGGCAGTGCTGCCCTTTGTGCTGGTCTTCATGCTGCTGCTGGTCAACAAGAGGGAACTGATGGATACATACGTCAACTCGCCTTTCTATAACGTAATCGCATGGGGAACGACCGTCATCATGATTGGCCTCACGTTCGCTTTGTTTTGGACGATGAAAACAGGTTAATGGCTGGGGGCAATCTTTCCCGTTGCCAAATCCTTCACCAGCTCGAGATCGGCTTCCAGAAAATCGTACTTGGGCAGCTCGGATCGCTTGGCCCAGCGCACGTCTTTGAAAATCCTATTTTCCATCTCGCCGGTATATTCGTTCACTACATAAAAGCGTAATTCGACCGATCCGCCATTTTTATAATCGTGTCGTATGCGCGCCACCTCCTCGCCGATCTGCGCATCGATCCCCAACTCTTCTTCCAGTTCGCGCCGTAATGCGTCCCGTGGCTGTTCCCCGTCTTCGATCTTGCCCCCGGGGAATTCCCACTTCAGGGGCATGCTCTGATGACGGGTTCGCTGACACACCAGCACCTTCCCGTTTTTCAAAATCAAGGCTGCGACCACTCGCTTCATTGTCGGAGAGTCCGTTAAGGTTGGTACGGCGGGTTCAGGTGTTCACAACTAATTCACTCCGGCGGGAAATGACCGTTAATGCATCTTAGACCTGGCGGTTGTGGAAAACGCCGAGGATGAATCGCGGCTGCCAATGCGCGCAACCCTTGAATCAGCGTCGGCGCCGGAGTATTGAGAAATTCGTCGCGAATGCAATACATACGTCCTTCTCTGACGGCGCGCATTTGATTCCAGCCGCGTTGCTGAATGATCGTTTCAAGGGGAACGCGGTCGCCCGCTCCACACCAGGCGGTCACAACAATATCCGGGTCTTCCGACAAAACTGTTTCAGCTGATGTGCTCGAGCCCGGCGTTCCAATAAATTCTCCACCGGCGGCGTGCACGAGTTCGGCGACCCACGGCTGAGAAGCGATAAGCGGCTTGCCCCATTCTTCACAAAAAACGCGAGGCCGTATTCCGTTATCGATTTGGCTGCGCACACTCTCGATGGCCTGCTGCATTTCCGTGACGACTTGTTGCCCACGCTCGGCGACACCCATAATGCCGGCGATAGTCGCAATATCGGTATAGATGTCAGCTAATGTCTTCGGCGCCAGACCAAGAAAACGTGCTCCCGACTTCAGGATCTCGACCACAGCTTTCTCTTGATAAGGAACTGCCGCGATAACCAGGTCCGGCCGGGCTCGAACAATCTCTCCGCTTTGCGCAGTCCAGGAATCGGCGACGATTGCCCGCCCGGTCCGCATCACTTCCGGACACACATCCGCGCAATATTTCGTGCATGCAACGATCCGATCGAGCTTGCCAATCGCGGCAAGAATTACCGTAGCGCTCGGTTGCAGGGAGACAATCCGTTGCGGGGTATGGTCGGAGGACATCCGCTTCTAATGGTACAAGGGAGGTTACAATTCTGCCGAGATGTATTCTCCCCAACTCCTCGATCACTTTCAGAACCCACGCAATGCCGGTGAGGTGCTTGATCCCGACGCAACGCTGCAGATTGAAAATCCGGCCTGTGGGGACATTCTGAAGTTGAGCATCAGGATTTCCGACGGACGCATCGCGGAAATCCGATTTCTCGCCAAAGGGTGCGTTCCCGCCATGGCATGTGCTTCGCTACTAACGGAGTTATTGCAAGGAAGGACAGTGGAGGATGCACGCAATTTGCGCCGGGAGGAATTGGTGCTGAAAATCGGCGGCTTACCCGAAGCCTCCGTCCACGCCAGCCACCTCGCCTTGGATGCATGGGCGGCGCTATTGCAGCAACTGAAAACCTCGCGACGCTAGGCTAGGGAAAGTAAATTGTCCATCGTCGTGCCCGAGCTTCTTCTTCCAAGTCGGGATTCGGATTTATCGCAAAGGCATGCCGCGCGATCTCCAGCATTGCAACATCCCAACGCGAGTTGCCGAAGGCGGCATCGAGATCTCCCTGCACAACTTCGCGAATGGCGCGCGACTTGCCCTCACCGGTCGGTACGCGTACTAATCGATCGGTGATGACGCCTTGCTCAACTTGAACTCTCGCCGCCAAAATCCTGTTGTCAGGAATTCCAAAGTGCTTCATAGCCGCCCGGATCACCCATTCGTTGGTGGAAGAGACTGCCCAGATGTCGCAACCTGATTCCCGCAATCGGGGCACCAAGTCTCGCATCTCCGGGAAAATCTGGCTGGCCATGTGGCGCTCGAAATACTGACCGGCGGCACGCTGCACTTGGTCCTCGTTCAGGCCGCGGTGGATGGTCACCATTTCGCCGCACATCGTCTCTTCGTCAACCTTGCCCGACTTGTAGTCAGCGTATCGTGAACGAGCCCAAGCCACGATTTCATCCGAAAGCAGGCCTTGCTTTAGCTCCCAATCAAAAAAACCTTCGCCCGCGTCGCCAGCCCATAAAGTGCCGTCGCAGTCAAACGCAGCGATACGGGGCTGAAGACGGAGAACCGATGCGACAAAATCAACAGCTTTGGGGGATGAGGTCCGGCTCACACCTGTGGAATCCATTGCTAGAAGTTTACTTGAGTTGAGAAGAAACCTGCGACAGGAGCGCGGCGTATTCCTGCGGCGTGTCTACATTCGAAACCACGAGAGGGTCATCTACTGCAATGTATTGAATGTGTTGTTGATTCTCGTGCTCTATGTCGCGCGCGGTCGAAGTAGCGGGAGCTCGCAGAAATGCCTCAATCATCTCGCGTCCGACCAAAACAGGATGTCCGTGCTTCCCGCCGTATTCAGGCACCACCGCCCATTTTCCGGCGAAAAGCGCCGATTCGAAAGCTGTCAGCAGCGTTTGCAGCGTTGCCACGCTAGGCGGAGGACGGTCCACCAATGTGATCATTGCGCCGTCGCGTCCGCGATTCAACACGTCGCGCAAGCCGGTCTGGAGGGAACTGAACTGTCCCAGCTCGGGCGCGGGATTGCGTACCAAACCGGCGCCACTTGCGTAAATCACTGAAGACAAATTCGCTTCATTCTTGCCCACCACTACGGTGACAACATCAGTGAATGGACTCAGAGCTCGAATGGCTGCGGAGAGAAACGTCTGTCCCGGAGGACCCGGAATTGCCGACCCGGCTGGCGGCCACGCCAGTAGCGCCTTGTCCGTCCCCATCCGTGTCGATTCGCCGGCGGCGAGAATTAATCCACTCAGAGTTGGCGCCCGGCTCATGGGGGGAAGATAGCAGAAAGGCGAGATTTCCGATTGCCAATTTCCAATCGTCGATTGAAATTCTGAGGTGCGCCCAATTCGCAATTGGAAATTGGCAATCGGAAATTAGCGATTTGGCTCACTATCCTCCAGCGTTTCCGATAAATCGTCGCTCGTTTCCGCGGTCTCATTCCGCTGCCGATGAAACCAGCTCATGTGTGGCAGCGCGCGCTCGACATGACGGCGAGTCGCAATCAGCTCAGCGGCAATAGCTACGGCGATCTCTTCCGGTGTAATCGCTCCAATATCCAGCCCCACCGGAGCATGGACGCGCTCGAACAATTCTGGCGACAGTCCTTCTTTCGTCAATTCGCGGAAGACTGCAATAGTTTTGCGCTTGGAACCGATCATTCCAATGTATCGGGCGGGCGTTTGCACGGCCCAGCGCAAAACCCGCATATCGTCACGATGCCCGCGTGTCACGATCACAATGTAGGAAGACTCATTCGGAGTCAGCCGAGCCATCGCTTGGTCGAAGTCCTCGGCAATGACTTCCTTAGCGTCCGGAAAACGTTCGCGATTGGCGTAAGCTTCGCGATCGTCCACGACTGCCACTTCGAAACCGGAGTCTCTTGCTACTTTGTAAAGACTTACGGATACATGACCTGCACCAAAAATATAAAGTAAAGCTGGAGGTAGTACCGGCTCAATGAAAATGTCCAGGGTGCCTCCGCAAAGCAATCCAGTATCGTATTTAGGATCCTGGTTAAGATTGAAACTTAGGGTGCGCGGCTTCTCGCTTTCCATCACGTCGCGAGCGGCTTGCCACACCTCGGCTTCCACGCAGCCCCCCCCAATCGTCCCGACGATGGAGCCATCGTCACGCACCAGCATCTTGGCGGTCTTGAAGGATGGAATCGAGCCGCGCACATTGACGATCGTAGCCACTGCGCCACGCCGTCCGTCCCGACGTAACTGCACGATCTCCTCGTAGATATCCATCTCAGGCCTGATTATTCGGTTTTCCGCAACTCAAGTCAAACGCAACGTTGAAATCTCCCAAACGGGGGACTAAGCTTTGGGGCTGGCGTGCAAGGAGGACTCAATGCCCGTATACATGGTTGACCGTGATCTGCCCGGAATCAAGATGGATCAACTCGCTGCCGCGCAAAAAGCCGCCATCGATCTCAGCCAAAAAATGACTGCCCAGGGAAAGAAGGTGCGATACATCCGTAGCGCATTCGTACCCGCTGAGGAACATTGCATGTGTTTCTTCGAGGCAGCCAATCCCGAGGTCGTAAAAGAACTGAATGAAACCGCTAAGATCCCTTTCAAACGGATTGTCGAAGCCATGGACTTGACGCCCAAATAACCGCCAGGCCGCAACCTGCTTCCAGAGGCCGAACCCGCGTTCGGCCTTTTTCTGTAATTCATGTTAGTTTCTAGGCTCCTCAAAGAGGCACAATCCTAATGAAAGCGGTTCGTATTCACGAATTCGGCGGTCCGGAAGTTCTTCGCTACGAAGATGTTCCGGATCCAAAGCCCCGCAAAGATCAGGTACTGGTCCGCGTAAAGGCCTGCGCCATGAACCATCTTGATATATGGGTGCGCAGGGGACTTCCAGGGGTCAATCTTCCGCATATCCTGGGCAGCGACGTTGCGGGCGAAGTAATTGAAACAGGGGAGTACGTTACGGGCTTCCAAGCTGGGCAACGTGTGCTCCTGGCGCCGATGAGTTTTTGCAATCGTTGCTCGTACTGCACCTCAGGACGGCAGAATCAATGCCCGGAGTTCACGGTTCTGGGAAACCGCGTCGATGGAGGTAATTGCGAACTGATTGCTGTCCCTGCGGTCAACGTCATTTCTATTCCGCAAAGCCTGGACTTTAATCAAGCCGCCAGCGTTCCTTTGGTTTTCCTGACCGCCTGGCACATGCTGGTGGGTCGAGCGGGAATCCGTTCGGGGCAGACAGTGTTGGTCCTCGGGGCCGGTTCGGGGGTGGGCATCGCGGCCATTCAGATCGCCAAACTATTTCACGCGCGCGTGATCACTACCGCAGGCGATGAGAAAAAGCTGGAGAAAGCTCGCGCGCTTGGCGCCGACTATGGCATCAACCACTATCAGCAGAAGATTTCCGACGAAGTGAGGAAGATCACGAACAAAGAAGGTGTAGACATTGTGGTCGAGCACGTCGGGGCCGCCACCTGGGAAGAAAGCGTGAAGTCGCTCAAGCCGGCTGGAACGTTGGTCACCTGCGGTGCGACGACCGGCCCCAACGTCGGACTCGAGCTACGCTTCGTTTATTCACGACAGCTCTCGTTACTTGGTTCCTATATGGGAAGCATGGGCGAGTTGTACGAGGTGCTGGCACACGTATTTGCCGGTCGCCTGAAACCGATTGTGGATCGCACTTTCCCACTGAAAGATATCCGCGCCGCCCACGAATACATGGAGAACAGCCAGATGTTTGGAAAAATCGTACTGAATCCGTAGAAATGAAAATCGGAAATCGGAAATCGGAAATCGCTCCTCTCTCCCCGACTGATTTACAATAAGTGCAGCCATGTCCCCC
>Ga0193730_1000547_pt1 | contig 10706 bp, 10 predicted proteins | sample U1a1metaG_FD_144919 | JGI IMG/M metagenome (GOLD analysis project Ga0193730, IMG submission 144919) | Soil microbial communities from a riparian zone of the East river system, Colorado, United States - U1a1 | ecosystem: Environmental > Terrestrial > Soil > Riparian zone | place: USA: East River...
CATACAAAAAGCGTTGCCAGCAAACTAGCGGCGGACCAACCGGGTCGACAAAAATTTGCTGGCATTATTAATCCTCTTTAGGCAAACCGGGTGGCCGAGCGGAAAGTTTCGGTGCAGTGCTACGCGAGGTCCGCGCTGGGGTATCGATCAGGCCGCCGCGGACCGCTACTTCACCATTTCCGGAATGGACGAGCCGAGGTCTCGTTTTGGTTTCCATAAACGACGAGTGCTCCAGCAGTTGGCCATTCAAGCCGATTCGCGAATAGGACCACGCATGTGGCGCCGCGCAATGTAAGACATGCAATTGATTAGCGCGGTCGATCTCCGCTTGCGGTTGCTCAAAAGCGATGGCTCGGCCTAACGAATACGTCGCGTACACGACTCCTGTGTCCTTGTCCTGCACGCGTACGTATAAGGACGTGTGGTCTGGGAATCGGTTCGTGAGTAGCGAGTACGTGCGCACCTCCCCGGCTGCGGCAGCCCCGGTTGGAATTCCCACTGTTTGTTGCCAGATTGGCCGCGCGTCAGTCACCTCGAACACTCCCGTTCCAGAGTAAAAAAATTTCCCCAAGTCCGCGAAATAGACATGCGTGCGCACATGGTAAGCGCCGAAATCGTGCACGGGATAGAGCGGAGCAAGATCAATCTGCCGTGTGAGTCTCTGACCGGCTTCGATTTTCAAAGGCGGCTGGGCATTGTCTCCGTTTAGCGGCGCTATCGGCTGACCCTCGTTTCCAGTTACCTCAAATCCAAGCCATGATTGCCCATTTGCGTCTTGAAGCTCAATATCGCGTCCCGCCAGATTGGTAATCGCAAGGGTCGCGACTACCGGCTCGTAAGCGATGTACTGCAATCGCTTGAATTTCAGGTCCACTTGAATTTGCCCCGTCGCGGCCGTGGCAAAAAGCAGAACACAGGCGCACGGCAGAATGCGCTTTAACTTTGGCCAGCCCATCCAGATCGCGGCGAGACTCATGCGTTTCCGGGCTCGATAATGACCAATGGTATCATTGTGTACTCGTATTTTTCGAAGGAGGAAAATGCTGTAAAAGCCGCGACGGCTCCGCTTGCACCGCTTGCAAATCATCGTCGTAATAGATCTGAATAATGTACCCGAGGTATTTCCGCTGTCCGCTATTTGCGGCAGAAGCTTTGCCTCGGCCCTTTTGACCTGGCCGCACTGATGCAGCGGCCTCGGAAAGTGATGACTCAGACGAGGCACCAGCTGTTTTTGCGCGGAGGTACCGTACTGCCAGCACCTCTGGATTCGTCTCCGTCCAATCGTGTTTGGGTGTCAGCCATTCGTAATTTACGTCCGCGTCCGTCAGTTTGATATCCTTGTCACCAACCGTGTCGTAGAATTTTACAAAGATCTTCACTTTGTCGTGATCGATAGTCGCGCCGGGCTGTTTTTTTATACCGATCTGCAGCGCCAGGTTCTTCTCTGCATCCGGGTCGGGCGTCTCCGTCGTTTTGACTTCACTGATTCCCATTATTGGACCTTCCGGGCTGCCGCCGACGTCCTTGGGTGGCGCGGCATCAACTGCTGCGCTCGTGTTTCCCGCCTCCGCCGGGGGCGAACTCGAGACACCCACCTTCAAGCGGCGATCGGCCAAATCGTAGGTCGGGCTATCCGGGGGACTGACTTCTTTAATTTTGCGCCACACTTCGTTCGAGCGGTCGTAGAGCTGCATGGAATCGTAGGTTTTCGCCTTTTCCATCAGCACGGCTGTGTTATCGGGTTCGCTGTCCAAGGCTTCGTCGAAACGTTTGAGCGCCGTCGTAGTATCGCCCCGGTCGCGCAACTCCACGCCTTCTTGCACCAGTTGATCAACAAGCGACTCCGAAGGGTTTGGGATCGCCGGCGCTTGCGGAACTGCCGGCTGCACCGCCACGGGCGCAGGACTTCGAGCGGAAACAGATGGAGCGGCAGGGCGTGCTACAGCCGCAGCGGCTGACTGTGTCGAGACTCGGGCAGCGCGACCGCGGCCGACATAATACAAGGTCGCGGCGAAAATCTCCGCTAGGGCTAGAATCACAATCAGGCTAAGCCCGACGTGGAAGCGTGGATCGACTTGGATCGCGCGTGAGAGAAGAGTCCGCATAGCCCAATAAACCCATTTCTGTACGCGCGCTCTTGCCAGCCTGTCAACTCGGCTTCGCCGTGCTAAATCGTTTGAAGCGTTGAAGAATCAAACTGAAAGCCGGAGCGACGCCTTGGTAACCGTCATTTTTTAAATGGAAAGCGCGCTCAATACTTCAACGGTTTGGCAAATCACGCAGGGCTATGGCTTTTTATCGTGTAATATCGTCCTGGCTCAGTAATTTAAATCCTTCACCCATCAGCACCGAGGACGCGCATTCGGTGTCGTCCACGTGCAGCGCGATTGCCGCGAAGCCGCGTGGCCGGATTAGCAGCGGATAGGCGAAATGGACGTTGACCTCCGCCATCACCAATGCTGCGAGTAGTTTCACGAGTTGCGTGGCGACTTCCCGCAGCTCTACCACCACGACTTGGCTAACGCCGAAAGGAACATTTTTTTCACGGAACAATTTCTCCACTCGCTCAGGATCGCTCGCGATGATCCGTGCAATGGCCGAGTCGGTCGATTCCGATACGCTCAGCGCGACAACATGGGTGTTTTGCACACTCAGCAGTTTCACAACTTCTAACATCGCCCCGACCTTGTTCGGCAGGAACACGGAGAACTGCTTCACCAGCGGTCCTTCCAATTTTGAAGTCGTTTCCGGCAGATTCGAAGTCATTTGAATAGCAGCGCTACGACGCGACCCATACGCGCCACACCAACTATCTCATTCTCGGCGTTTTGTTGGCAAACCCAATGTGAAGGTGATTCGTTAAAGATTGTAAAGCGAGTAACCATTTTAAGTTTTTGGCCTTTCACCGCGTTGTTCAGGCTGTTTATTTTCCGTCGCAGCCTTACATTCGCTCTCCGATGATCGAAGAAGAAAATGAGCTGATAGCACTCCGCCTCAAAAAACTCGATGCGCTGCGGGCGAAAGGCGTCGAGCCGTTCAGTTCTGGTTTTGAGGTGAGCGGATCAATCGCGGAGGTGCGCGATGGATTTGAGGAGGGCAAGACGCTGCGTGCTGCGGGTCGTATCACCGCGCATCGCGACATGGGCAAAAGCCACTTCCTCGACCTGCGCGACGCCACAGGGCGAATTCAGATTTATATTCACGCAAATGAGGTTGGGCCGGAGCTCGTCGATCTTTTTCGCCTGCTGGATATCGGCGATCTCATTGGCGTAGAAGGAACATGTTTTGTCACCAAGAGCGGCGAACCAACACTGAAGGCGCGCACGTTCACCCTCCTTGCCAAGGCATTGCGTCCGCTCCCAGAGAAATGGCACGGATTACAAGATATTGAAGCGCGGTACCGGCAACGGTATCTCGATCTTCTTACGAACGAACGTTCCCGCGTAATTTTTGAAAAACGCATCGCGATTTTGCGCGAAACGAGGCGTTTCATGGAGGAGCGCGGCTTTCTGGAAGTCGAGACGCCAATCTTGCAAACGATCGCCGGAGGCGCGGCAGCTGAACCATTCACCACGCATCACAAGGCGCTCGGCCTCGATCTTTATCTTCGCATCGCGCTGGAACTTTATCTGAAACGTCTGCTCGTGGGCGGGTTCAACAAGGTATTCGAAATCAACCGTAACTTTCGAAACGAAGGCATTTCCAGAAAACACAATCCCGAATTCACCATGCTCGAAGCGTATTGGGCCTATGCCGATTTTGAGAAGATGGCAAACCTCGCTGAGGAACTGATTTGTCATCTCGCTGAGAAAATCTGCGGCTCACTAACGATCGAGCATCGGGACACTGATGAAAATGTTGTTCGTACGGTCAATTTTCAACGGCCGTGGCGCCGGGCGCGTTACCATGATGTGGTGCGAGAAGTTGCCGGGAAAGATTGGTTCGAACTCGCCAGCGAGCAGCGGCGCGATCGCGCCGTGAATGAATTCAAACTGGATATCTTGCCGCAACTTGCCGATTTCGAGGTGACGCAGCATGTATTCGAAAAGCTTGTCGAAGAGAAAACGATCGATCCATTGTTTGTGACGCACTGCCCCAAAGAGCTGGTGCCGCTGGCGAAGCAAAACGAAACCGACAATTCACTTGTCGACGTTTTTGAACTCATCATTAACGGGGCGGAGATCGCGCCTGGTTACAGCGAATTAAACGACCCGCTTGAGCAACGTCAGCGTTTGCTTGAACAGGCGGGCGAAGAGAAGCAAAAAATCGACGAGGAATTTTTGCTCGCGCTCGAGCATGGCATGCCGCCCGCCGGCGGCATCGGCATCGGGATGGATCGACTGACGATGTTGCTCACTGGTGCAGAGTCCATCCGCGACGTAATCCTATTCCCATTGCTCAGACCGAAGAGGCAATGAAAGGTAATTTGTTAAAATGGCTACATCGGTCCAATGGAAGATCCTCCTATTGTGACCTTTTCTAACGGCTTAACGTGGCGGAGCGGTTACCCGCGCTCCAGATCAACGGTGACCTTTGCGTTGATGCGATGGTTGGTGATTTTTCCGCCATCCACTTCAGCAGTAAATTCCTTGACGTAAACCCAGCGGATATTCCGCAGGGTTTTCGTCCCCTCGCTTACTGCGCCCTGTGCGGCATCCTCCCAACTCTTCGGCGATTGTGACATCAGTTCAATGACTTTAACGACTTTGGCCACGGCATCACTCTCCTTTCTATAGGTATCGCAGACTCCTGGCGACGTTGCGCGTGCGCACCTTGCAACGTTGCACAGCGAAGCAATCCGTTTTACCGCTTAAAGGTGCAAGAAAACGTAATAAAAACTTTCGATATCGCCGGCCTACCGCGTGATGAGGTGAGCCGCTTCGTTGCCGGTACTCATGCTGATCCGTTCCGCGTGTTGGGTCCACACAAGGTCGGTGACGACGTGGAGATTCGTGTCTTTCGCCCTGACGCGCGCGCGGTAGACATCGTGCTCGATCGAGAACCGGAGAAACCCATCGCTGCGGAACGCATTCACGAGGAAGGTTTCTTTTGCGCCACGGTTCCCGGTGCGGCGCGAGACGTTCCATACCACCTCCGCATCACAAAAGTGGACGGATCCGAACAGCTCACGCGCGATGCATACCAATACGGGCCCATCATGGGCGATGTCGATCTGCATCTGTTCACGGAAGGCCAACACTGGGAGATATACGACAAATTTGGCGCCCATTTGCGCAGAATCGGCGATGCAGCAGGCGTTTATTTCGCCGTATGGGCTCCTAATGCGCAACGGGTCAGTGTGGTTGGGGATTTCAACAACTGGGATGGCCGGGTCAACCCGATGCGCAAACTCATCGGCAGCGGCGTATGGGAATTATTTGTGCCCGGCATCAAGCAAGGTGCGCACTACAAGTTCGAAATCCGCAGTCAGACCGGCGCGGTGCTGCTCAAGAGCGATCCATTCGCCTTCTTCAATCAGCACGGCAAATCAACCGCATCGCTGGTTTACGATCTGGAGCGTTACACATGGAACGATGGCGAGTGGATGGAAGCGCGCCGGAAAAAAAACTGGCCGCAGAGTCCGATTAGTATCTACGAAGTACACCTCGGCTCATGGCGTCGCAAAACCGAAGAAGCCACGCCCGCATCGCAGCACGAAGCTGCTGCGGGCAGGGGAAATCGGCAGCTCAGTTACCTCGAACTTGCCGAGGAGTTGCTGCCGTACGTGCTCGAAATGGGTTACACCCACATCGAGGTGTTGCCTGTTGCCGAGCATCCCTTCGAAGGTTCCTGGGGTTATCAGGTCACAAATTATTACGCGCCCACCAGCCGGTTCGGTCCGCCTGACGACTTCCGCCATTTCATCGACAAATGTCATCAGGCCGGCATCGGCGTGATATTGGATTGGGTGCCTGCGCATTTTCCAAAGGATGCCCACGCGCTGGCCGAATTCGATGGCACCGATCTCTACGAACACCTGGATCCGCGCCAGGGCGAGCAGCAGGATTGGGGTACGCTCATTTTCAATTTTGGCCGCAACGAAGTGCGCAATTTTCTAATCGGCAACGCGCTCTTCTGGTTTGACAAATACCACATCGACGGCCTGCGCGTCGATGCCGTAGCTTCGATGCTTTACCTCGATTATTCGAGAAAGTCAGGCCAATGGATTCCAAATGTGTACGGCGGCCGCGAGAACCTTGATGCCATCCATTTTCTCAAACGCTTCAATGAAGTTTGTTACGAGCGTTTCCCCGGAATCATCACCATCGCCGAGGAATCAACCGACTGGCCCGGTGTATCGCGCCCGACTTATCTCGGCGGGCTCGGGTTCGGGTTCAAATGGAACATGGGCTGGATGCACGATTTCCTGGAATACATGAGCATCGACCCGATTTACCGGCGCTATCATCACGGTAACATCACGTTCTCGCTGCTCTACGCTTTCCAAGAGAACTTCATTCTTGTGCTCAGCCATGACGAGGTGGTGTACGGGAAACGCTCTTTGTTATCCAAGATGCCGGGCGACGAATGGCAGAAGTTTGCTAACCTGCGGATGTTCCTGGCGTGGATGTACGGCCATCCCGGTAAAAAACTGCTCTTCATGGGCGGCGAATTCGGCCAGCGGAACGAATGGTACCACGACACCAGCCTCGACTGGCAACTGCTCAGCCTTCCGCGGCACGACGGTTTGCGCAGGCTCGTGCAACATTTGAACTACATTTACAAGAGCGAGCCGGCGCTTTGGCAACTCGACGATTCTTACGAAGGTTTTGATTGGATCGATCTTCACGATGCCGATAACAGCGTCGTGTCGTTCCTGAGAAAATCGCGCGATGGCGACATGGTCGCCTTCGTGGTGAATGCTACGCCGGTGGTACGCTACAACTACCGCCTAGGTGTTCCCGAGTCCGGCTTCTATAGTGAGCTCATCAACACCGATGCCGAAACCTATGGCGGAAGCAATGTAGGGAATCTTGGCGGCGTACAAACCGAGGAGGTTCCCTGGATGGGCCGCGATTATTCGATTCTCGTTCACTTGCCGCCGCTGGCAACGGTGGCGCTTAAGTTGGACCGCTGATCTTTGAGCAATCCTTACTGTACGCGGGAGGAAGAAGTGTCGTTACAGCGAAGGTAGCAGCATCCCGAGCAAAATAAATTTTTCGCGACGATATTGGCGACAGCTACTGGCAAATTAAGAACAGAGCTCCATCTGGCGCAGAAGGTTAGCAATGCCCCGACCTTTGATGCTTATTAAGCTTCATGCATCTGGGCGACCAGGAGGGCATCCATCGGCGCAGTGGGATTCGAAGCCTACCACAAAGGGGTGAGGGCAAATATGAAATTAACTGTCGAAACAAAAGTGGGCGCTGCCGTAGCAGCGGGGTTTATAGCTTTGACTCTTGGCGCTGTGGCCCAGGGAAACTGGGAAGGCCAAACAGGTGAGCTTAATAGCTACGGGCCGACAAATAATCCTAAGGTTAATACCTACATAAGCCAGCAAAGATACGAGGGCTCTTTACAGCCACCGCAATTGATTGACGCGATTCGGTTGTAACGAGGAGGTGAAACTATGTTAGGTTGGGCTGTAACTTTTCTAATAATCGCGCTGATAGCAGCGGTCCTTGGATTTGGCGGGATCGCAGCGGCATCGGCAGGAATTGCCAAGTTCTTATTTGTGCTGTTTCTGGTGATGTGCGTGATCTTCTTTGTCTTCGGCTGGAGAGGAAGAAGGGTTCCGTAAATTACCGGCTGCCTCTGGCAATGGTGGTTCTGGGTATAACAACGGTGCCGGGGACATGGGGCGCGCCCGGCACGACATATTCCTTTCCCAATTCGTCACTGGTTCGGAGCGCCGATTTCGATGTGTCAGAAGGTGCGAGGTTTGCACCTTCCGAGGTAGCTCGGGAGAGACGAAAATCTGGAACTAGGATCCGAAAAGCTTAACTCCCCACAAGGCTAGGAACTGCATCAGCAGCATAATCGCTACAGCAAGCGTGATGACGGCGAATGTGGTCCACCCGAGTAAGTTGTAAAGACGAGTATTCTTGAGCTCCTTGGTCAACCTTTGATCGTTGATAAGCAGGAGAATGAATACCAGGAAGATCGGTAGCAAAACGCCATTTAGCACCTGAATCCATACTAACAGTTTGATCACTGGGACGTTTGGAATGAGCGCAGCGGCGGCTCCGAAAATTATCAGGCCAGTGAATAAAGTGAAGAAAAGCGGCGCTCGGCGAAAATCGAGGCCAACTCCTTTGGAAAAACCAAACGCTTCGCTTACCGCATAACTCGTTGCCAATGGTAACACCGCCGCGGCCAAAAGAGATGCTCCAACAAGGCCCACAGCAAAGATAATTCCGGCAAAGTGTCCTGCCACCGGCTCAAGAGCGCGCGCGGCGTCAGCAGCGGTATCGATGTTGTTTTTGCCGATGGCATGGAGGGTCGCAGCGGTGGCGATAATGATAAAGATCGACATCAGGTTCGAGAATATTGCGCCCGAATACACGTCGACCCGCTCCGATCCGTAGTGGATGCGGTCGCCACCTCTTTCTACGACAGAGCTCTGCTGGAAAAGCTGCATATATGGCGTGATCGTGGTCCCAATGAGACCTACGAGGAGGAAAATGTAATTCGGATCTCGGTGTAGCTTTGGAACAAAAGCGCCACTGGCCACTTCTCCCCAATGAGGATGAGCCATAAACGCCGCAACAGGATAGGCAAAAAAGACTAGCGTCATAAGAAGAAATATCTTTTCGACGCGCCAATAGTTACCAAACACGACGAGATAGAAAATCAGCGCCGCAGCCATGGGGACCGTGAAAAGCTTACTAACTCCAAAGAGTTCCGTAGCCGCGCCGATGCCCACAAATTCACTGACAATCAAACCGCCATTGGCTATCAGGATCACTCCGACCGCAAAGACCGCCCAACCAACGCCGAAGCGTTCACGAATGAGATCCAACAGCCCGCGGCCTGTTACAGCTCCGAGTCGCGCACACATTTCCTGAACGACGCAGAGAGAAACGGTGATGAGTAACATCACCCAGATCAGTTCGTAGCCGTATTGCGCTCCTGTGGAACTGTAGGTAGCAATGCCCCCGGCATCATTGCCGGCGGAACTTGCGATTAAGCCAGGCCCCAGGATCGCAAGCCAGCGCCAGATACCTGTGGAAGGAAGACGCAAGCCACGCAGTCGTACGCTTCTGCCACGAATGTTGATCCGCACCGCAGTGCGGATGGTTTTTGGACGCGGCGCGGCGGCTGGTGCTTCGGCCCGAGCGAGAGGCTCAAGCCCTGATCGGGCAGGCCGTTCGTTCATGAGAAGATCTTAGGAGCTTGGGCGGTCCAGCTCTGAGGAGCCACCTGCATGACCGCCGCGTCGACAGTAACAATACCAAGCAGTTGCTTTTCGCGTCCGATTACAGGGATCGCTGCCAAGTGACTATTAAGCACACGATAGGCTCCGGAATCCGCAGATTCCAAAGGGTCGAGCGTCGTTACGTAGATGTTGATGATTTCGTCTAACCGGCGTTCATCGTCTGCAACGATTAGATCCGGCAAACTTGTCGTTCCTCGCAGCACTGGACGCGCTTCGCTTTCCACGACGTAGAGAAAATGGGTGAAATCTGTTTGCTTGAGGCGCTCACGTAATCTCAGACGCGCTTCCCGGATCGTTTGATCCAAAGCCAGCACCACCATGTCGTTAGTCATGATGCCGCCAACGGTAGCTTCGGGGTAACGTAGTAAGTCGACAAGTTTATCGCTCCGTGCTTTTGGTAATCGCTTGAGAAAACTCGTCGTTGACTCGACTGTTAGCCGCCGTAACAAATTGACTGCATCATTCGCCTTCATTCTCGCCAAGAGGCGAACGGCCTGCTCGTCTTCAAGCTCGCCGAACACTTGAACTTGTCTATCTGGCATCATTGCCGCCAGCGTTTCAGCCGCAACTGCGTCTGGAAGCAGAGTGAGAAGTTCCGCCGCATGAAGGTATGGCAGTGAACTGCATAGACCGGCGATTTCCCCGGGGGGTAATCTTTTGATTCGCATGTGATAACCGGCACCATTTCCTACTGCATGAGCATCACCCCGCAGGAACTCGATATATTTCCAGTCGCAAGGCGAACGACTTGGTCCGCTGCCAAACAGTCGACGGCTTAGCCTGCGTAAAATCGCTAAGGAACTTGTGTCGGCGCCTTTCAGAAGCAGTTGGCCGTTCTCCTCCTCGAGCAACAGATCATTCGCACGAGTGGCGAAGCGTTTATTCAAATCGAGCACGAGCGCGTCCAGCACGTCCCGCTTTAGCAGCACTTGTTGAGGCGATGACTCGTCCGTTACCGATCGTGCAGCGCCGAAGTTATTTACATTGATTCGAGCGTGACGCCAGTCAATGCCTGTAACGGCGTGCCACGGTAACATCATCTGTTCGCGTTCTGAATTCCGATAGACAAAGTGCGTGACCGCGGGGTAATCGCTTTCCAGCAATCCAACGGCGATATCATCCAAATGACATCGGCGTCCACTGTCATCGAAGACGCGAAACTGCAGAAACGTCGAAAGCATGGGCATATCGTTTACGATTGAAGTCTTCGATTCGATATACCACTAGCACGTCGGGATTTTACGGCAACGCGGTTCGGTCCGCTGCCAGACTACTCGAGCGGCATGTTCGTTTAACGTCACGTAGCAGCGTTTCTCCTCTCACATAA
>Ga0193730_1000548_pt1 | contig 10670 bp, 9 predicted proteins | sample U1a1metaG_FD_144919 | JGI IMG/M metagenome (GOLD analysis project Ga0193730, IMG submission 144919) | Soil microbial communities from a riparian zone of the East river system, Colorado, United States - U1a1 | ecosystem: Environmental > Terrestrial > Soil > Riparian zone | place: USA: East River...
GGAGTGCGGCAGTTCCTAGATGTGTAGCTTCCGAGTAGCCGACGATACGTCCGTAACCAACCAGATAAAAGAGATGGCGCAGCGAAGCGAGTTGTATCTGCTCCGCCGCGCGCACGGCATCTACTCCAATTTAGTCTCTCTCCTCACACTTGGGAGCATTGAAGCGCTCTACCTCGCCGGAAAGGGAAATTCCCGCATCGATGTTAACGTAATGTAGCTTGTTTCCTGACTGCGCCACGACAAATTGTGCGTGGATATCTGGTTGTCCAGGAAACGAGATCGTCTCGGTCCCGGTGCAATCCGGGTTCACGGTATAGCTACCCGACCCTGTGCGCCAGCCCGTTGGAACGTTGCCGTTCACGCCAGACGCATCGAGTGTCGTGAGATTTCCCAAGCCGTCATAGGTCGTTTTGGTGACGCCGGTGAGAACCAAGCTAGTGCCATCAGGAAGGAAAATCAGGCCCTGCAGGGATTGGACCCAGGCGCCCTTAATCGTCCGGTTGGTGCAGCCGCTGGCATGGGCCGTTAAGGTTGACGATGCAGCCAGCGCGAGAATGAGCAGTAATAGCGAAATGCGGGACTTCATTGATGCCTCCAGAGAAGTTGTGTTGAGGAGCTCAAGCCTTGAATGCTCTCGACTGGAGGTTTGATCCCCCGTCTGGCTGCACAATCGCATGGCTCACAGGGTCCGCACAATGGACGGCGGGTGAAGCGAGGTGAACTGGTGGTGAACTGCGCAACCGGCAAGCAACGCAGAACAGTTAAGGGCGTTGAAAGTCGTCGAATCGTCGGCATCGGGGGAATTTGAGGTAAACTTCCATCAGTCTTTTGAGGTTTCGCGTTGGCTACATACGGTTCCCTCCGTCGGTCGTCTGCACGCTTTGACTTCTTCCACGTCGATCTGAGTAGTGGTGAATTGTTCCGGTCGGGGACGCTTGTGCCGATTCAGGACCAGCCACTCCAGGTGCTGCGGCTGCTTTTGCAGGCGGAAGGAAAGGTCGTCACACGCGAGCAACTGCGTGCTGCCCTCTGGCCGCAAGACACATTCGTGGACTTCGAACACGGGGTTAACACTGCCGTAAAAAAGCTTCGCCAGGCGCTGGAAGACTCCGCTGAACGTCCCAAGTTTGTCGAAACCCTGCCCAAGATCGGCTATCGCTTCATCGCCCCCGTGGAATGGGCGCCTGACGAGGGTCGTAACGATTCGCTGCCACGCGTGGTGCCAATTGCGCCGCCCGGACCAAAGGCAGTTCCTCACGTTCCAGCCAGCGAGGAGGGCTCTCCGGCGACACGCTGGCGATTACGCTTCGCGCTTCTCGCTGTCGGTCTGCTAATACTGGCGCCAATTGGGGGCTACCTGCTGCGACCCCGGCCACACTCACAGCCCGACATTCTGACCGTGGTGCCCTTTACAACCTTTCCCGGATTTGAGATCGCACCCAAATTCTCGCCGGATGGGAACCAGGTCGTATTTTCCTGGTTTGGATATGAGAAGGATTACCAATTTGACCTCTACGTCAAGCAGGTCGGGCAGGAGCGCGTGGTGCAGCTTACTCACCATCCCGCTGTATTTCTCGCATCTGCGTGGTCACCAGATGGTCGCTTCATAGCGTTCAAGCGCGAAGCCGAGCCCGAGGCTAGCGGTGTCTACCTCATCTCCGCGCTTGGAGGGTCGGAGCGTAAACTGGCCAGCATCAAGCCTTTCGGAGGTCCCGAAGCGATTGCGGTGAGCTGGTCTTCGGACAGCAAGTGGGTGGCATTCTCGGAGGCAAGTTCTCCCCACGAGATAGCTTCGTCTCCTGAGCACTACAGCATTCACTTGGTGAATGTCGAGACCTACGAAGAGCGGACCCTGCCCGCTCCTGCTCGTGAATGTGTCGACACGTTGCATCCCGCTTTCTCGCCCGACGGCAAGTACCTCGCATCGATGTGTGTGCTCACCGAGGGTGTCTTTAGAATCTACGTGCAAAGCCCCGATGGGACTCGTCCGCGCAAAGTGACCGATGTCAAGTCTTCAGGGGGTTTCGCGGATCTCGACTGGGCAGCGGATAGCCTTTCTCTGATCTACGCAGCGGACCTGCACCTCTGGCGTGTACCCCTTGCTGGCGGAAGACCGGAGCAACTGCTCTTCGCCCAGGATGCGGAAAGCGTGTCGCTCGCGCGCACCGGGAATCGGCTCGTGTACGCTCAGGTCCGACATGCCGGAAGCATCTGGCAACTTGAATTGGCGGGCCGGACAAAGCCAGTCGGTTCAGCAAAGAAACTTATCTCTTCCAGCCTCGGCGATGGTTATGCGCGGGTTTCCCCAAGTGGCAAGTTCATTACTTTCGAGTCCCGGCGCTCTGGGAGCCCGGAGGTCTGGGTGTGTGACCGCGACGGTTCGAATCCGGTCCAATTGACTTCCTTTGGAGGGGCGCAGATTGGCCCACCCAGTTGGTCACCGGACAGTAGCCGGATCGTCTTCGATGTACGAACTGCCGACAAACCCGAACTCTACATCGTGAGCATCGATGGAGGCCCTCCCAAGCAATTTTCCACAGGCACCCCCAACGCTTCCTATCCATTCTGGTCGGCAGATGGCCAGAGTATTTACTTTTCCACGGAACCACCTGGTGTGATTTGGAAGGCGCCAGTGGCTGGCGGAAAGGCCGTTCGATTGACTGGAGAAGGAGAGGATGGGAGCGCTCCGCAGGAAGCAGTGGAAGAGAAGCGTGTCTATTTCGACAGAGTTGAAGCTGGTCATACCCATGCTTGGTCTGCCTCCGTGAACGGCGGGGACGAACGGCCGGTAACCGGGATGCCCGCCGACATCGGCTGGGTACCCGCCCGAAACGGCCTTTACTTCATCAATGGCGCTCCGCGTCACTTTGCCCTCAACTATTTCGACTTTGTCACTCAGCACGTCCGTAAGATTGCTGAGCTGCCTGGCTTGTTCACCGTCTGGGGACCCACGCTCTCGTCGGACGGCCGTGCCTTTCTCTTCTCGGGAATCGAACACTCCGAGGGAGACATCTTCTTGGTAGAGGGATTCCGATAGTGTGCACTGGCCGGCACGGCAGGACGAATTTGAAGGGGTTCAGTTTTTCCGCTGGAACGGCGGAGCTTTAAGCAAGGCTGCATCCAACTCATTCCCCCTCCTTTTGGCGAACAAGGACGCTTCGCTCGCACAGGAGGAGTTCGTAGCGGATGTATTACGGGCCACTCGGAAGGGAATTCTGCCTTAGGTTAGGGCTTATGGAGCTTCCAGACGTCAGTTGGATGACTGGGTCGACTCGCCCGGTTGAACTTGCGTCATGCTCTTTCGGGGCTCTGTCGAAGGAGTTCCCATCGCCGGCGCACCGGGTTGTTGCGGGGCATACTTGGAAGCACATTTTGCCTGCAACTGTTTCGCCTGGAAAACGCCGTCACGGCCGAAGCTGCCTTCCGCGAGCGCCTGAGAGTTGTCTTTGAAAGTATCCGGGGGAGCTTCGGTGCCGTTATACACGACCCGTAGACTTTGGTCCTGCTCGATGAGCACGAATTCCACTCGGGTTCCGGTCCGCCGAATGGAGCCAGGTTCAACATTTCCGGCGACGCGCAATCGTTTGCTGTACGCGCTATCGCCCATCCCGCGCAGCTCTTTGATGGTGACGTAGTAGCTTTTGCTCTCCTGCACACCGGTGTACGCCAGATAAGCCAACGCCAGCAGAATAAGGACGGTTGCGCCGCCGAATTTCAGGTATTTGCTAGTTTCCTTGGACATAGACAACTCACTGCTCTTAGAAAACTCTATTCTTTGCTCCGGCGCGGGTCAAGCGGTGCCGCGAGCAACTTCCCCTGCTGCCCTTAGTCCGGAATGAAGCGCGCCCTGGATCCATCCCGGCCATGGCGAGGTGTGCTCGCCGGCGAAGTGGATGCGTCCTTCGGGCGTGGCCAAATACGGCACCACGCTGCGAAATTGTCCTGGTTTTGTCATCATGAAAGCGCCCTTGGAAAAAGGATGGTTCAGCCACGACCATGTGGTGGCGCCTTCGAAATTCTCGCGCATGCCGGGATGGATTTGCTCGAAGAGGTCCAACGACCGCTGTACCTGCGCCTCTTCGCTCATGCCCGAATATTCTCTCGCAAGATCTTCGTAGGTATAGGACATCACAATGCCGCGCTGGCCCGGCTGGTTATAGGTTGGGCTCCAGATCTCCATCGCCTGGTCTAGAGTGGCGAATCCATTGCGCCCGTCGGCTTCCCAGAATCGGCTCTTGGTTTGTGCATACGCACGTGTCACCGGTGACAGGTAGACGTTCTCGATGGCAAATGCTTTGCTCACCGACCATTGCGGATGTACTTCGATCCCCCTGAGCACTGTAAACGGCAGCGTGCAGATCACGTGGTCCGCCACGAGCTTGTGATGGGAACCGGCATTGGTGTAAGTGACTTCCACACTTGTGGGTTGCTGCGCCATGCGCACTACTACCGCGCCGTAACGGATGTTCCCGCGCAGGGCGTCCGCCATGGCGTGCGGCAGGCGGTCGTTGCCGCCGCGGATCTTCCATAACATCGGCACCGCGTGGCTGACCGAGTCGTGGATAAAATCGAGCAGTGAGTCGCTCTCGAATCCCTGCGAGAGATAGAGGATTGCGTCCGGAGACGCTCCCTGTCGGCGGAGGTAATCGCCCAGGCTGATCTCGCCCATTTCGGCCAGCGAAGGGAGCGGCCAGGCATCGGCAGGGAGCGGACGGACTTTCTCCTGCAGCGGTTGCAGATATTTTTTCGCCAGCCCGGCGAAACCGACCTTGCGCTCTTCTGCTGTGAGATTGACATCCAGATGCGTCAGGTCGGGATCTTGACCGTGCGGAACGACTTGCCGGTGTCCACGCCAGAGAAAAACGTCTGCACCGGATTGCGGGAAGAATGGATCCAGTTCCAGCTTAAAACGTTTCACATAATCGAGCGTTAGAGTGTGCGTTATGGGGATACGGCCGGCACCGGCTTCCGCATACAGGCCATCCGAGAATGGCGCACGGAGGGTATAGACGCGGCCTCCGGGACGTAATTGCGCTTCAAGTATGGTGACGTCGTGTCCAGCCTTTACAAGTTCCAGGCCCGCCGCCAGACCAGAGGTTCCGGCTCCCAGGATCACGACTTTTCTTGCCGGGCCTTTCCGCACTGCTGAACTTCCCATTTGCAGTGCGGGCACGCGGCCAGCGTACAGACTCAGTGCCGCCATGCTGCCGAGCTGCAGAAATTCGCGACGATCCATGAATACCCTCCCGAACTGGTACCCGCTCGTGGATGACCTGGGCAGTACTAATTCTGTTGGCCCTACAGAAATAACATACCTTCGGTAGCTGGCGTGATCTCGTAGCGCCGGCGTCCCGCCGGCTCTTGCCAATTTTGGTTACTCTGCGGGTCAGCCGGCGGGACGCCGGCGCTACAGAGTCAAATGCGTGAGTTGGTGGCGGGATTTGCTTCCAAGTTGCGGCGTATAATCGAGATTCATCCAATTTCCCGCAAGGTGGTGTTGGTTTATGGCTGTTACGAATGGCACTCCTACGAATGGTAACAATGGGCACGGCGTCCCCCAACCTCGCGCCGAATGGGTTGCTGGTCGTAAGGGCGAGAACGCCGACGGAAACTTTTCCCAGATGCACTATGCGCGCAAAGGCATGATCACCCAAGAGATGGAATATGTCGCGTTCCGCGAAAAGCTTTCTGGAGAACTAGTTCGCGATGAAGTGGCCGGTGGCCGCATGATTATTCCCGCCAACATTCATCATCCCGAACTAGAGCCGATGGCGATCGGCGTGGCTTCACTTTGCAAGATCAACGCGAATATTGGGAATTCGGCCGTAACTTCGAATATCGACGACGAACTCCAGAAGTTGCACACGGCGGTCCATTTCGGCGCCGACACGGTGATGGACCTTTCCACGGGCGGCAACATCCATGAAATCCGCGAAGCCATCCTGCGCCATTCGCCGGTGCCCATCGGGACTGTGCCAATCTATGAAGCCATTTCACGGGTGAAGCGGATCGAGGATCTGAACGCCGACGTAATGCTTGAAGTGATTGAAGAACAAGCCGAGCAAGGCGTGGACTACATGACCATTCACGCCGGGGTGCTGATCCAGTATCTGCCGATGATTTCCAAGCGCATTACCGGCATCGTGAGCCGTGGCGGGGCAATTCTTGCCCAATGGATGGCCTATCATCACCGACAGAATTTTCTCTACGAACGTTTTGCCGACATCTGCAAGATTTTCGCCAAGCACGACGTATCGTTTTCACTGGGCGACGGGTTGCGTCCCGGCTGCGTTGCCGATGCCAGCGATGAAGCCCAATTTGCGGAACTCAAAACGCTTGGCGAGCTGACCAAGAAAGCCTGGGAATATGACGTGCAAGTCATGATTGAAGGTCCGGGGCACGTCCCGCTCGATAAGATCAAAGAACAGGTCGACAAAGAAAAGGAACTCTGCTACGAAGCGCCGTTCTACACGTTGGGCCCACTGGTGACGGACATCGCCCCGGGGTACGATCACATCACATCCGCGATTGGCGCTGCCATGATCGGATGGCATGGCGCAGCGATGCTGTGCTACGTCACGCCTAAAGAACATCTGGGCCTGCCCAATGAAAAAGATGTGAAAGACGGGATCATCGCCTACAAAATCGCCGCCCACGCGGCTGACATCGCGCGGCACCGCCCTGGAGCCCGCGATCGCGATGATGCGCTCAGCTATGCGCGCTACAAATTCGACTGGGAGAAACAATTCGCGCTGTCACTCGATCCCGCGACGGCGCGTTCCATGCACGATGAAACCCTGCCTGACGACTACTACAAAGAAGCAGCCTTCTGCTCCATGTGCGGCCCGAAGTTCTGTTCCATGAATTATTCCAGCAAGGTGGACGAGTACAACAAGCAGGTGCACGGGCTGGAAAAGAAAGACTATTCAGAATTGGTGGAGAAGCTGGTCTCGTTGAAGTAGCGTCTGCAGCGCGTAGCTAAGTTAATCCAAGTTGGTCAGTCGAGTCGGTTAATCCAGATCAGAGTACTGTTTGACGCCGGCGTTTTTTTGCGCCTGCGTGTGAGAGGCGGGAGGACGCTTGTTATAACGCACCACGGTATCTTCAGCGACCGTGTCGGATTCCGCATGGCCGGCGGAAGCCGGACGCCGAGGCTTTGTTCTTAGCAGGCGATCGCTAGCTCGATCGTGAGCGGCTTGTGGAACAATCCTGGGAGTAGCGGGCTCGATCGCAAAAGCTGGGTGAAATCGCGCGACACCAGAGCCGTGAGCAGGAGGCAATTCTGCGTCGCCCATTTTATTGCCTGCGTCGAGCGGAAGCGTAGGAACAATCCTGGCTTTTTCGAATGGCACCGGCTGTTGTGCTTCTATCGAGCGTTGCACCAGGTTGGCCGGTAACGGTGAAAAACGGTTGGCAGATGCGCCTACCAATAGCGCCGCCACCGCTACCATAGCCAGAACGGTAGCTGTCTTCCAGAACACCTCGTCATTTTGCAAAACGCGTTTCTGCAGGATTCTCTGGCGATACGTGTTGGGGCGAACGGGAACCGCGTTCTGCATCAGCGGCACAACTTGCGGGGCTTGATCCCTGAGATCGGTTTTGGTACGACTGGTTAGAGCAGCAGCAAGGGCGAGTTCTTTAACCAGCGATTGCGAAACTAGCGAATCCGTAGGGATTTCTGCTTCGGCCAAGGGATGCCAGATTGGCCAATCGGAAAGTGGTTCGGTTTCTATGACCGAAACGTCGGCTTGCAGAATCGCTGACGTTTCCACGACTGGCTCGGGCTGTATTTCCGAAGCTCCTTCAAGTTCCGCCAGCCAGACTTCTTCGACGTCGGCAATTGCCGGGGCTTCCACGATTGTTTCGGGCTGAAGGTCCGAAATTGCTTCGGTTTCTACAAGCAAAATCGGGTCCGCCTGGACAATGGCCGGAACGTCCGCGATGGCTTCAGGCTGCGTAACTAAATATTCTGCGGAGTCAATTTCCGCTGCCATCGGCACTTCCAGCACAGGTTCGGAGATCGGGATTGGACCGGATTTGACGGCGGAATATTCATGAGCCACCGGCTCTGCTAGCTCGGCCAGCGGCAATGCGACCTCAGCCACGGGCATCGCGAGTTGTTCGGCGAGCGGTGCGGCAAGCTCGGATTCGAAAATAGGTTCCGGTTCGACTTCGCTGATCTCGGGTTGCGCAAGCGCTGCAGAGGCATCAACAGCAGTTTCCGTCGCCTCGAGGACCGGCATCAATTCCGATGTTTCTGATCGGTCCTCTAGCTGGTGTATTGCGACAAGGGGCTCAAGCTCATCAGATTCAGGTGGTTGGACGAAATCGTACGCCAGTTCCGGCTCAGGTTCGCGCATCATTACTGGCGGGGGCATTACCGGCACCGGTCGGGGACTCTCGGTGATCGCACCGGGGGCGATGAAAACGCACTTATCCTGAGCAAGCGCAATCCCGCTTGCGCTGGTAAGCGCTGCCTCGGACGCGCACTCTTCTACCGTAATTTCCAGATCGGCGGGTTCGGACGAAATCTCGTCAGGCGATTGGGTTACAACCTCGAACCCCCGCGCACGTAAATCTTTGGCTAGTGCGCCGGTATCTTCCGCCAACCAGGTAACAATCCTTGCCAGAGGCATATGGGCCCTTATCGCGGTTGAACCAATCAGCTATCAGAAGTTACCGTCGCCCTGATAAGGTCTCCTGGGCAACGCACAAGGCGCACCCTGGGTCTAACCGCGAACCATTTGGATGCACCCGGAGTCGTATTAGTTTACTGCAAAGTAGGATGCAGGGAATCCGCTTCAAGAAGGGCTTCGGCGGAGCCAGACGAGAGTTTTGCACACCACGGTCGAGTCCGCCCAAGTCAAGGATAGCGCTGCCGCGTCACGGCTGAGAGGTACCAGCCCAAACTGCTTTTGTTCCTAGCTCTTGGCGGGATACTATCCTACGCACGCCGGACCAAGTGGACCGCCATAAATCAGGGAAGCATCGGCTTGTAGCCCCCTGCGGGATCGTGCCCGTCGGGCCAAGGCTATGTAGGTCACGATTAACGGGCCGCTTAACTGTCAAAGTTCTATGATCGAACCTGCCCAGTACCAATGACCTCGTATTTGGTAGAGGTCAATTCCGCCAAGGCAAATGGGCCGCGGCAATGCAATTTTTGGGTGCTGATACCCATTTCCGCGCCGAAACCGAACTCCGCCCCGTCGGAAAAACGGGTCGAGGCGTTCCAGTACACCGCAGCAGAATCCACATAGCGCAGGAAATGGCGGGCATTCTGTTCTTCGCGGGTCACGATCGCTTCAGAATGTTTGGTGGAATGGCGGTTGATGTGCGCGATGGCTTCTTTCACGTCGGGAAGCACGCGAATTGCGATGCATAGCCGAAGATATTCTTCTCCCCAATCCTGCGGTCCAGCCGGAATCACATTCAATCCCGCAGCCATGCGACGTGTGGCTTCGTCGCCGCGCACTTCGACTCCGGAGTCCAGCAGCTTTTTTGCGATTCGCGGGACGTAATTCGCGGCAATGCGTTCATGGACCAGCAACTTCTCTGCCGCGTTACAGACTGAGGGACGCTGCGTCTTGGCGTTGATCACGATGCGGTCGGCCATATCGAAGTCGGCGGACTCGTCGATAAAGATGTGACAGTTCCCGGCTCCGGTTTCAATCACCGGCACCGTAGAGTTCTCGGTCACGTAGGTGATGAGCTCTGAGCCGCCGCGAGGAATGATGACGTCCACCAAGCCACGGGCTTTTATTAATTCCTGCACCGAGTCGCGAGTGCTTGAATCCAGAAGTTGAATCGCGCCCTCGGGCACGCCCGCCACAGTGGTGAGAATTTCTACTAATCGCTGATTGCTGTGGGCGGCTTCCTTGCCTCCTCGAAGAACGATTGCATTGCTGGTCTTGAGCGCGAGGGCTACTGTGTCCACTGTGACATTCGGGCGAGATTCATAAATGATGCCGACCACGCCCAGGGGCACGCGCACTTTTCGGATACGCAGACCGTTGGGGCGCGCCCACTCTGCCAGCCGTTCATATACGGGATCGGGAAGGTTCGCGACGTCACGTAGGCCTCGAGCCATTTCTGCAATACGCTCGGAGTTCAACATTAAGCGATCGCGCATTGCACCGGAGAGTCCGGAAGATTCTAAGTCTGCGCGGTTGGCCTCGAGGATGCTGGTTTCGCTCGCCTCAATAGTTTCCGCCATCACCAGCAGCATGGCGTTTTTTTGAACTGTCGACAGCTGCGCCAGTCGCGTGGAGGCTTCGCGGGCGCGCAATAATTTTTCGTGAGTCGAAACCGGCGTGCTGACCGTGGTTGCCATGTCAGGCTGTCCTGCGTTGCGGCGGAAAATAAGTGCCGATCTTGCGCTCCACCGCCCAATCAAGGGCGTGGGGATGATGGCCATTCACAATGGCGACGTGCACTCCGGCCTCGCTCGCCAGTTTGGCTGCGCGCAACTTGGAGCGCATTCCTCCTGTGCCCAGCTTGCTGTGACCATTGCACAACGCTTCCATTTTTGGAGTCAGCTTGCGCACTGTCCGCAGGAGGCGCGGACGTTTGCCATTGGGCACGTAGAAGCCATCCACATCGGTAAGGAGCACCAACCAATCGGCTTGAACCGCGGTGGCGAGCAGGGCGCTGAGTTCGTCGTTGTCACCGAA
>Ga0193730_1000549_pt1 | contig 10661 bp, 10 predicted proteins | sample U1a1metaG_FD_144919 | JGI IMG/M metagenome (GOLD analysis project Ga0193730, IMG submission 144919) | Soil microbial communities from a riparian zone of the East river system, Colorado, United States - U1a1 | ecosystem: Environmental > Terrestrial > Soil > Riparian zone | place: USA: East River...
GATTGGCGACGGCGGGAAAGTGGGAAGCGAGTCGCGCCCAGACGTCAATATGAGCGAACGCATAAGCGCTACGCGGACGGAGACGCCCCTGGTAATAATGCGAAAGAAATTCGGCCTTGTAAGTGGCGACGTCCACACCGACCGGACACTCGCTCTTACACCCTTTGCAGGAAAGACAAAGATCAAGCGAATGCTTGACGTCGTGGCTATGCCATCCGTCACGAATGACGTCGCCCTTAGTCATCTCCCACAGCAGGTGCGCGCGTCCGCGGGTAGAGTGCTCCTCCTCGCGAGTGACGCGAAAGCTCGGACACATGACGCCGCCGTCATATTGACGGCACTTCCCAACGCCGACGCATCGCAACGTGGCCTGGGCCAGACTGCCATGGTCGTTGCTCTGATCCTCGGGAAACTGAAAATGAGTTTTCGGTTCCCACGGATGATAATCGACGCCAAGACGCAAATTTTCGTCAAGCCGGTAAGGCTCGACCACTTTTCCGGGATTCATCTTCCACTCTGGATCCCAAAGAGACTTGAACTCCCGAAAAGCCTGCACCAGTTCAGGCCCAAACATTTTAGGAAGAAGTTCCCCGCGAGACTGCCCGTCCCCATGCTCGCCCGAGAGCGACCCTCCAAAGCTGACAACCAAATCAGCAGCCTCTTCCACAAAAGCGCGGTACTTGCTAATCCCGGCCTGCGATTGCAAATCAAAATTAATACGCGTATGAACACAAGCATGTCCAAAATGCCCGTAGAGCGTCCCGTGGTAGCCATGGCCGGCCATCAATTTTTTTAGCTGCCTCAAATAGTCCCCAAGTTTTTCCGGAGCGACAGCGGAGTCCTCCCACCCCTCCCAAGCCAGCGGCTCCCCCGGAACGTGCGAGGTAACTCCGAGAGAAGATTCGCGTACGTCCCAAATCTTTTTAGCTTGTCGCGTGTCAGTGAAGAGCCGCATTTGAGGAGGATTTGCAACACGGCTCAACTCCACCATCAGCTTGCGCGCTTGCGCTTCAGGTTCGCGCGAAGTGTTGCCGCCGAATTCGGCGAGCAACCAGCCTCCGCCTTCGGGAAGCAACTCGAGTCCTTCAGTATTAATTCCCTTGCGGCGTGTGTACTTGACCAGCAAGTCGTCGATGCCCTCAAGCCCAATAGGTTTGTGAGCCATGATGTCGGGAACGTGGTCAGCACATTGAAAAACGTCGGGATAAGCGATCACCAGCAACACGCGTTCCGGCGGACTTTCCACCAATCGGCAAGTGCCTTCGAGCACTGTCACGCACGTCCCTTCACTTCCTACTAACGCCCGTGCAACGTGGAACCCATTCTCGGGCAACACGTAGTTGAGGTTGTATCCCGAAACGCGACGTGGGATGTTGGGATAGCGTTGGCGAATGAGCTCAGAGTATTTGTCGCGGAGCGTTCGTAGTCCAGCGTAGATTTCTGCCCGACGTCCACCTTGGTTGATGATTGCGTCCAGTTCCTGATCGGTGGTCGAGCCAACCGTCATGCGCACGCCGTCGTAAGTCAGGATGTCGAGTTGCTCGATATTGTCATCGGTTTTGCCGGCCATCACCGAATGCACGCCGCAGGAGTTGTTGCCAATCATGCCGCCGATGGTGCAGCGATCGTGAGTGGCGGGATCCGGACCAAAAGTCAGTCGATGTTTCTCGGCAGTGTTGCGGAGATGATCCAGGATAACGCCTGGTTGCACTCGGGCAAGGCGATGGACTGGATCGACTTTGAGGATCGTAGCCATGTACTTCGACATGTCGACGATCAAGGCGACGTTGCAGCATTGTCCGGCGAGCGAAGTTCCGCCGCCGCGACAGAGGATTGGCGCGCCATATTTGCGAGCGAAAGCGATGGCAGCGATTACGTCGTCGGCGTCACGTGGAAGAACGACACCGATGGGAACCTGGCGATAGTTGGATCCGTCGGTGGCGTAGAGGGCGCGAGTGCCGTCGTCGAAACGGACTTCGCCGCGGATATGGCGGCGGAGATCGGCTGCCAGGCTCGCCGCGTCCACCTGGGCGGATTTGGAGGCGCGGGCGAGTTCTGAAAAATTGTCCGGCATCCGGGTCCGGGATGGTTAGTCCGTAGATTCGCCGCCGGCGATCGCCTTGCCGCTGACGTTGGCGATGTGGATCAGCGTCTTGCCCTCTTGCGGTTCGATGTTGATAGTGAACATGTTTTTCTTGTCGTTGGAAATAATTGTGTACTGCTTTTCATCGGAAACCGCGATGTTGGCGTGGGGAAGTTTCTTTTTGTAGAAATCGGCAACACGTTCTGGGGGATCGTCGGTCTCAAAGTCGGCCGCGATGGTATGCATCGAGCCCATGGTGACGCTGGCCGCGCTGCCTTTGCGGGCGCGGGCGCCAGGGTAAACATCAATTCCGAGATTGCGGGCAGCGTCGTCGGAGTTGTCGGTGCTCTCGACGGTGCCGAATGGAGTCTCTACCCGCACTTTGCCGCCGTCCTGTTCGACGCGGGTGTGTCGCGCGATGCGCCAGCCGATGAAAGTTGCCGTGCCGACGCCGAGTATGCAAAGTCCGACGATTACCGCGACCACGATCAAGATTACTTTGAGCGCATTGCTTTGTGCTGGTGTCGCAGGAGCTGTGGAAGCGACCGCGGCGGCGGGTACGGCTGCTCCGCACTTTGGACAAAACTTGGCGCCGGGTTCGACTGTCGCACCGCACGCATTGCAGAATGCCATATAGCACCTCCGGCCCGAGCTGGGCCTGGCGTAAGACGCGGAGTATATCGCAAGTTCCCTAGGATAAGCAGTGAGAAGGCTCCGGGAAAGGGCCCGCCCTTCGGCTGCGCTCAGGGCAGGGTTTCTCGAAAAACTCGAGAGACGAGGCACGCTCTATTAGGGCTTGCCAAAATTAGTTCTCCGTTCTTTGTTCTCGGTTCTCAGGTGCAGTCTTTCAGCCACACAAACTAGCTTAGGCCGAGCGGGCGAGTACTGTAGTCCGCCAAGCTGAGAGCGAGAAGAATCAGAAGCCAAAAAATGGCCGAGATTACTACGACGCTGGTCATCTTCTCGCTGGTGTACTTCAGATGCATGAAGAACAGAATCACTAACACGGCTTTCAGCGTCGCGATGGTCAGCGCGACAATGGTGTTAAATGGGCCTAAATCAATGAAGGCGACCCCGGCGGTTACACCTGTGAGGACGAGCAGTGCAATCCATATGGCGTAGTAGAGTTTGGTCGAGACGATGTGTTCAGACATAGGTCACTTTTTACGATCGATTAAATAGAGTAACGGGAAGAGGTAAATCCAGATAATGTCCACAAAGTGCCAATAGAGGCCGGCATTTTCAATGGGCGTGTAATAAGCAGAATTGTAGCGGCCTTTCCAGGCATAAAAGGTTAGCACTGCGAAAAGTCCAACGCCGATGACCATGTGCAGGGCGTGTATGCCGGTCATGGCGAAGTAAAGAGAGAAAAAAATCTGGATGCGCCGAGGATCGATCTTTGTATTTGGGTGTGAATGGGCTGTGGGTTCGAAGTGAAAAGAAGGACCGGGGACGTGGTGCTCTTCAAATTTGCTCGCCCATTCGACGCCTTTGATTCCCAGGAAAACCAGGCCCAGAAGGATAGTCGCCACTAGTAGCGTTACCAAAAGCTTGCGTTTGCCAAACTGAGCGGCGCGAACGGAGAGAGCAACCGTCAAGCTGCTGCAGATCAGCACTCCGGTATTAATTGCGCCCAGCCGAATGTCGAGAGTCTGGCTGCCGGCTGCGAACTCGGGGTAGTACCAGTAGCGGTAAATCAGGTAGGCGCAGAACATACCGCCGAAGAACATTACTTCGGTGGCGAGGAATAGCCACATTCCGAGCGACGCGGCCTGACGTTGCTGCTCCATGTCAGCAAAGTGGTGCTGCTGCGCTGGGTTGTGCGATTCGACGATGACCGGGCTATCGCTCAACCGGAACCTCCTTGGGAAGATCGATATTGCCATAGTCGTAGGCTTCCCAAGTGACCTGCGGAGTTTCCTCGAAATTAGAAGTTGGAGGCGGGGAAGGCGTCATCCACTCCAGGCCGGCTGCGCCCCACGGATTTGGTTCAGCGTGCTTGCCGTAACGCATCGACCATAAGAAATAGATCATCGGCAATACATATCCCACCGCCAGAATTGTGGAGCCAGCGGTCGAGAGCACATTCAAGACCTGAAATTCCGGAGGATATTGCCAATAGCGGCGAGGCATGCCCAGGTATCCGAGAATGAACTGGGGAAAGAAGGTCAGGTTGAAACCGATAAAGACAATCAGAGCGGCCAGCTTTCCCAAGCTTTCTGGATACATGCGCCCGGAAATCTTTGGCCACCAGAAATGCATGCCTCCGAGATATCCCATCACCGCGCCGCCTACCATGATGTAGTGAAAGTGGGCAATGACGAAATAAGTGTCGGTGACATGGACATCCACACCAAGCGCAGCTAGGAACAAGCCCGTCAGGCCGCCCATAGTGAACAAGCCAATAAAGCCGAACGCGTACAGCAGAGGCGTGGAGAACGTGATTGACCCTTTGTACAGCGTGGCGGTCCAGTTGAAGACTTTGATGGCGGAGGGAACCGCAACCAGATAACTGAGGAAAGAAAAAATCAGGGCGGCATAGATCGACATGCCAGCGACGAACATGTGGTGCGCCCACACCAGGAATCCGAGGACAGCAATCCCAATACTCGCCATAGCCACAAAGCTGTATCCGAAAATTCTTTTGCGCGAGAAGCAAGGCACAATTTCGCTTACGATGCCCATCGAGGGCAAGATCATGATGTAAACCGCGGGATGGGAATAGAACCAGAACAGGTGCTGAAACAATAAGGGATCGCCCCCGCGGGTAGGATCGAAGATTCCGAGATGGAAGGCACGCTCGAAGATGACCAGAGTCAGGGTGATAGCCAGAACCGGAGTGCCCAACAGAAAGATGATGCTGGTGGCGTACATCGACCATATGAATAGTGGCAGTCGCCACCAGGTCATCCCTGGGGCACGCATGCGATGGATGGTCACGACGAAGTTCAGTCCGGTGAGTATGGAGGAGAATCCAACGACAAAGATGGCAAGTCCGGCCTCAATGACTTTTGTGTTGCTGAAGGCTGTGCTGAAAGGTGTGTAGAAGGTCCAGCCGGTGTCCACGCCGCCGGTCAATACGGCGTGCATCATGAGAATGCCACCGATGATGTAGAGGTACCAGCTGAGAAGATTAATTCGCGGGAAGGCCAGATCCCGGGCCCCGATCATAAGAGGAACAAGGAAGTTTCCCAGGACTGCCGGGATGGAAGGAACCAGAAAGAAGAACACCATGATCTGGCCATGCATGGTGAAGAGCTTGTTGTAAGTGTCGGCCTGAACAAGATCGCCCGCGGGAGTGAGCAGCTCGAGACGAATCAGTAGGGCGAACAATCCGCCGACAAAGAAGAAAAACGTAATCGATGCCAGGTAGAGCAGCGCGATGCGCTTGTGGTCGGTGGTGAGCAACCACGACCGTACACCGTATTCCTGGTTCAAGTAATTCTCGCGTTCGGCGACGGGACTCATTGCGGTAGCCATTTCATTGCGCCTTTGGTGCTTTGAGGTTGTGTGCCGGCCGGCAGCATGGTGGGACTGCCTGCTGGTCCTGACGGATTCTCGCTCAAGGATTTGATGTAAGCCACGAGCGCATTCAGTTGTTCTTCGGTCACCATTCCCTGAAAGGGCGGCATGATCGGTTTGAAGCCAGCCACGATCTTTGCCGACGGATTCAGGATGGATTCGCGAATGTAGTTTTCATCTTCGATCACAGTTCGCCCGTCTTCCAGCAATACGGGCTTACCAAATCTTCCGGTCAAGTTGGGTCCACTCCCCTGGGCATCTAGCCTGTGACAAGTGCTGCAGGCGAATTGCTGGAAGAGACTCTGTCCTGTGGATGCCAGCGAGCCGGTGGCTCCTCCGCCGCTGAGCCAAGCTTCGTATTGCGAAGGTTCCATGACTACGACTTGTCCGATCATGCCGGAGTGTTGTGTGCCGCAATATTCAGCACAAAATAGATGGTAAGTCCCGGGCCGAGTGGGACGGAACCACGCGGTGGTGTAGCGACCGGGGACCACGTCCTGTTTGATACGGAAAGCGGGGACATAAAAGCTGTGAATGACGTCTTGGGAAGTCAGAATCATTTTGACGTCGCGTCCTACGGGCACGTGCAGCTCGTTGATTTCGCGATGACCTTCTTCGTGTTCAAGTTTCCACATCCATTGTTTAGCTACGACGTAAATTTCGGTGGCTCCGCGAGGAGGAGTGCGCTCCTGGAAAAAGATGACGGCGCCCCACACGAAGATGACCACGAAAACTCCGAATGGTATGACCGACCAGGTAATTTCTAGAATTGTCGAGCCTTCAATCTGCTCGGCAGCGTGGCCGGGACGTCGCCGATACCTGGCGGCAAACGCCAGGATCATGACGAAGATGGCCACGCTCATGAATGCAGACAGCACGACCAGAAAAATGTAGAGGGCATCCACATTCCCTGCGGTTGTGGAGGCGCGTGCCGGCCAAAGTGGAAAATTATCAAACATAATTTACGTAGCCAGTTTCGTGGTCCGTGCTTCTCCTGAACGAGTGGGCGATGAACCTCTGCGAAACATCACGAGCATGAACAGGCCGAGCGTCAGAATGGTGGCTGCCCCCGCCAGCCGCAAAATTCGCATGACGACCGCGCCATATTTGCCGGTCGCGGGATCGTAGTGATAGCAGTAAAGCAAAACCTGATCGACGAGGTTGCCGATTTTGTTCTGTGAAGCTTCGATTAATCCCAAACGCAAATCTTTGGGGGCGTACTCGACACCGTAGTAATACTGGGCGATGCGGCCTTCCGGGGTGAGCACCATGATGGCTGTGGTATGCGCAAACTGTCTGGACGTGGGATCGTATTGGTACTGAAAACCTGCAGCCCTGGTGAGCGCGTCGATGGACTGCTGCGGTCCGGTCAGGAAATGCCAACCCTGGGTTGCGCCGGGACGTCCGTATCGCTTCAAAAATTCTGCCTTCTTTGCGGTGGCCATCGCCGGGGTCTCACGTGGATCGAAGCTGACAGTAAGGACATCGAACTGGTTGCCAACATCGAACTTGAGCACACGCAGGGCGCTCTCCAAGCCACTGAGGACTTCTCCACAAAGCATGGGGCACTGGTAATAAACAAGATTGAGGATCATCGGCTTTTTACCGAAGTAATCTGCCAAACGAACCTGATTTCCGTTTTCATCGCGAAAGATAAGCTCGAGCGGAATCTGTTCATTCAGGTGTTGCTCGATGCCGACATTCTTCAATCCTGGCGGACGCACATTGGCGGGCGGCGACATAATGCCCTTGGTCATACCTTGGCCGAGTGCCGCGGAGCACAGAGTTAGTGTCCCGAGCAGAATCACGGCGATCATCAGCGGTTGCGAATTTTTTTTACTGCTCACTGCTTTACTTCCTTTCCTTTTTTGCGCGGCTTGGGCTGGCTGATGTTCGAACGAGTGGCGGCTTGCCTCGCCATATTCACTGGAGAGGGTGGAACCGCTCCAGCTTGAGGCCGAGTTGGCAATCCGCGTTGTGCGAGCAACTGCATGGCGCGCTCGATCGGAATGCGCGCGATTCCCGCCTTCTGATCTATCCAGCCGTAGCTATTTAGGTCTTTTTCTTCCTGAAGACGGAAGTCATTGATCTCCAGGCGCTCGTTGGTTTCCAAACGAGGCTGGGGGAATCTTGCAATGTCAGAGTTGGAAACTTTGCGGGAGTCAGTTTCAGTTTGATTGACCAGGGGATTCAACGGCGGCTGATGCTGTTTCTGGTAGGCGTCGAGATAGCCATACATGCCCTTCACCGCGAAATGGACAAGCACCCCAACCAGTGCCAGGACGATCAGAAAAGCAAAAATCCCGCGGGGACTCAAGTCTTCGCGTTCGTAGGCTACTTCCTCGTGTTCGCGGTGCAGATTCAATTCGTCACTCATGTGCCGGTTCCAATACTTCTGACGCAGAGACGTCATAGGCTGGCAGCAGCGGCATCGCACTCAGGTTGCGGAAAAAATAAGCCAGCCACAAGCCGCCGATGGCGACGGGGACAATCACGTCCGCCCAAGTCACGTGAAATGTTTTCGAAAAGTTTGGCTCGATGATCCAGAGCAAGTCGAGATAGCGCATGATGATCAGCCAGGTTGCCAGCAATGCCAGCCTGCGCACGTCACGCTTGAAGGGACGGGAGAGCAATAATACGAACGGCACTACGAAGTGGAACATGGCGAGGGTGAGCCCAATTGATCCCCAGCCACCGTTGAGGCGGCGCACGTACCAGGTGATTTCTTCGGGCAAGTTTCCAGCCCATATGATGAGCCACTGCGAGAACTCGAAGTAGGCCCAGACCATCACGAAGGCGAGCATGAGCTTGCCGTGATCGTGTACGTAGTCAGGCTTCAAGAGCTGGGACATGGGCTTGTAGTCGAAGAGAATTCTTTCGATGACTACGGCGAAGCAGAGAGCCGACAAAACCTGTCCGATCAAAAACAAAAGACCGTAGATGGTGGAAATCCAGCTGGGGTCGAGCGACATCACCCAATCGATGGCTGCGAACGAGATGGTGAAGGCGTAGAGGATTAATCCCGCGGCGCTGACCGCCTTGAAGCGGCGAGTATTGTCACGCACGGTGGGACGGTCCTGCTCAGCGGACCATTTGGTCAGGAAAAATGCGAGGACGCCCCAGATAGCGAAATAGAACACGGCGCGAATCACGAATGCGTGAACCGAGAGATAGCTCTTGGTAAGTTCGCGCAGATGCTCTTGAAGACGTGCGTCCGCGATCAAGTTCAGAGGACGCGCCCAGATATACAGTTTCGGCAAACCGAACAAGATGGGGAGAAACAGCAACGTCATCAACGGGACTGTCCGCATGGCGGCGCCAAGGATGCGGCGGATTACCATGCCCCATCCGCCCTTGGTTAGATGCCGGAGCATGAGAATTGCCATCGATCCCAGAGTGACTCCCAGCCACGCCATGTAGCCGAGCAAGTAGCCACGGAAAAATTCCTCGGGGCGGAGGAACGCACCAATCACCGAGATGACAGCGAAGATCACACCAATAATCAGCGAGCGCTGCTGGATGGTATTCACTATCGGCGGAGCCATCAGATCGAGATTGTCCGGGCGCGCCGCGGTCATTTCGGTTCCTCGTTTGGATTCTGCGATCTGGGCTCAATTTCCGGAAGAGTAGCGCCGGAACCGGGATCACCGCGAAACTCGGGGGGCACAGACGGGACTTGCTGTCCCGCGGGAAGATCTGAGGCAGTCGCACCCTGGCTCAATTGCAAAGCGCGGATATAGGCAACGATGCACCAGCGGTCGCGTGGCGGAATTTGGGAAGCATAATCAGGCATGGCGCCGAATCCGTTGGTCATGACGTCAAAGAAATATCCCAATGGAGCTTTGCGCAGGCGCTCGGTGTGAAAGGAAGGAGGAGGACGGAATCCGCGCTGGACAATCATGCCGTTGCCATCGCCAGTGCGCGAATGACAGGGGGTGCAATATATGTTGAAACGTTCGCGTCCGCGTGCGAGTGCGTCGAGGTTGACCGGGAAGGGCATGAAGTCGCCGGGGTTCGCGCCGAGTTTTCCGGTGTAGAAGTATGCGTCTTCACGTAATTGGCCGCGGGCTACTGTTCCATCTACCGGCATTCGGGCGGAGCGCAGGTCGGCGAAGAAATCGCTCTCGGCTAGAGGCTTGAAACGTGGCTGGTCATGCATGTCCTGACGGCAGGCGGTCAACATCGTGATCGCCATGAGCATGGGGAAACATTTACGGAAGTGCGACGTGATACTAACTGGGCACCTCCGAAATTGATCGCGGACCTAGAGCTTCCAGAAAGCGGCGGGTTTCGACCGTGTTGAACTTGGGGTCGGTAGAAAAGACCATTAGGAAAAATCTGTCTTTGGTAGCGAAAGCGAAGCGCGGCACGTTGAATACAGGATGGTAGGGCATGGGGAGACCGTTGAGAGCCAGCATGCCTAGTACGGCGGCTACGCCCGCGAAAAGGATGGTCATTTCGAAAGTGACCACGATGAATGCGGGCCATGAGTGTAGAGGTCTGCCACCTACATTGATGGGGTAGGTAATGACGGAGACCCAATACTGGAGAGCATATCCGGACAAGCAGCCTACTAATCCGCCGATCAGAACGACCAGCGGTACGGCGTTGTGATGGAATCCGATAGCCTCGGACAACTCTTCGATGGGGAAGGGGCTGTAGGCGTCGATCTTTTGGTAGCCGGCTTCGTAGGTGCGACGAGCCGCAGCTACCAGATCGCTGGGCGAATCGAATTCGGCCATGATGCCGTAGATCGGAGTGCGCTTCATTCCGGCTTCACCTCGGCTTGCGGCAGCAGAGTGCGCATTTCGAATATGGAAATCATGGGCAGGATGCGGACGAACAGGAACATTGCGGAGAGGAACAATCCGATTGTGCCGACGTACGTCAGCCAGTCCCAGCGCGTCGGGTAATACATTCCCCATGACGATGTGAGGAAGTCGCGGTGCAGGCTGACGACCACGATGATGAAACGCTCCAGCCACATTCCGACGAGGATCACGCCTGAAACCATGAATAGTCCTAGCGGGCTGGTGCGCAGCTTGCGAATCCAGAG
>Ga0193730_1000551_pt1 | contig 10639 bp, 3 predicted proteins | sample U1a1metaG_FD_144919 | JGI IMG/M metagenome (GOLD analysis project Ga0193730, IMG submission 144919) | Soil microbial communities from a riparian zone of the East river system, Colorado, United States - U1a1 | ecosystem: Environmental > Terrestrial > Soil > Riparian zone | place: USA: East River...
CGCAACCGCTCCGGCTAACGCTCCATCCGCTGGTGATGGTGGGCGGATTAGTCGCAGTGATGCGGAACGCGGAAAGCAAGCTGCTGTCGGCGCGAAAAACAACATACGTGGCCTGGTTAGTCCGGTAGGTGGCCGCTGCCTGGATAATCGCGCTGTTAGTAACCTGTGATGAAGCCACCGGCGCGGTGATTCCGCCGAGGTTACTGCGATTAAGCAAATATGCCTTGCCATCTTTGCCCAGTTGAACCACCAGACTGGATGGCGTCGCGCCAGGCACATCCACCAGCAATGGGCCGGAGCCACCCAGATCAGTGTCGCCACCGTCGAGCAAGAGCCAGTTAGTGGGCACCCAGTAGTCCATGGGGTTGCCGCTAAAAATCGGGCCTGGCTGGAAGCGAATCACTGCTTCACCGCCACTCCAGTTGCCGTTAGTGCTGAAAGTGTTACCGCTGGCAATGAAGGGATTAGCGCCGTCGCTGGCAACGCCGCCCACTGCCCATATCCCGCCGCCGATGGCACTCGTAGCCCAAGCCGTCACATGGGCGGGATTGTTTATCGGCACACCGACTACCCAACCGCGATACAGCCCGCAATCACCCGCGTGCCCGGAATAAGGCACATAAATCACTCCATTGACGAGCCCAAGGGCGGCGCGTTCGTTCTGCACCAATGAAGTAAAGGTCGTGCCGTTGAATACGGCATGAAGGTTCACATCCACAGGCCATCCGGGATTGGTTGCGCCCGTGTCCACGTTCAGTGAAAAAATGAAATGCTTCTTGGTCGCGCCATCGATCATTGCGTCGAAAAAAAGTGATCGCGATGGAAGATCGACAACGGGCGTGCCAGTGATGCCGAGCGGGCTGATGTTGCCGCACGGCAGACCTGACGAAACCGGCGGGCCGACGTTCCGTTGCCAAATCACCGTGCCATCCGCCGCATCGAGCCCATAAACATAATTCGATTCAGTCACGGCAATGACCATCGCCCTGCCGTCCGGACCGCCCTCGATGTAAAGAGGCTGGGCGTAAACATTGCCAGCAATCGTCCCATTGAAGCCCAAGTCGCGCGTCAGACTGGCGGCAGCGCTCTGCGTGAAAGCGGGATCGATATAAAGACCGTCACGCGAAGCATGGTTGTGATGCTGAGTCACGTTGACCTGCGCGTTTGTCGGAAGAACCGCGCTCCACAAACCAGCAACGACAAGTGACGATATGGAAATTAGAGGTTTCATAACTAAGCGCTCGATAATTCTGTGCTCCCTTCTACCACAATGCGCTGCCTTCTTGTCAAGCACTGCGGCAAAAGAATTCAAATCCTCTGAAGGAAGAAAGAGACCTGCCCACGAAAAACACGAAAACCTGTGCTGAGCAGCTTCGCTGCAAGGCAACGCTTAACCACGGATTATACTATAACGTTGATATCCAGAATATCAGTTTTTTGGCGTCCTTTGGCGTATTTGGCGGATCTCCGTGAGTTTTCGCGTCTTTTCGTGTGTTCCGTGGGCAAATTGATTGTAGCGCTAAAGCAAACGCGGCGTCGCCGATGCACGCAAGGTGGATCGGCCGCTCCGCGGCCGATGCTAAATAAATGCGGCTTCGCCACCACTGTTGGCATCGAGCCACCGCCGGACGCCGCGTTGATTCAGTTCAGTTCAAATTGACTCTTTACAGGGGTGGACCACCGAAGCGCACCGTGACTTCATTGGAGCAGTTGGTAGTCCCCGCGTCGCACACCTTATAGGTGTAACGCGCGTTACCACCGCGCACACCGATGAAGTCCTTATAGGACCCGCTGTTGGGCACCGTCGCAATAACTACCCCATTACGATAGATGTCGATATTGGCCGCATTCGACCCGCTCCAGGTGAGATCCACCGCATGCCTCCCCTGTAATCTGCGCCCCGAGGCGCTGAGGGTGATCCCGCCCGGGGTCGGAGTTGGCGTAGCCGTTGGTGTCGCTGTAGGAGTAGGTGTTGGCGTTGGGCTAGGTGTCCCCTGCGGGGTAGGAGCTTGTATTTGGACCGTGATTGGGGAGCCTGTCTTGAAGAAGCCGACCGTTGCATTTGTAGTCTGTGGCGGTTGATCAGCATCGAACCGGAAGTTATACAGTGTGCCCCAGCGAATCGCATTGGCGTTTTGGTTTTGTGCAAAGGTTTCCGTCGCCCAGGTTAGAGTACCGGCAGTCTGAGTCGGAGTCCACGGAGTACTGCTAAATCCAGCGTCTCCTACAGTTCCATCATGCGCCCAGCCGGGATGCTGAGGCGGCGCATGAAACCCTATGTTGCTCACACTAATTCCGGGTCCCAGAAGCACACTGAAGGATTGAATAGCCCGATCCAGGTTCTGGTTATAGACGGCATACTCATAGTGCCAAACTCCAGCCGAGGGGTTGGTCACTTTGTAGCCGAGCACTCCAAAGCCGTCGTTGCCCGGAGCGGGTTCGATCCGGCCAGGTGGGGTCTGGCCCGTCCATGCGAAAATGGCGGGCTGCATGCGCACCGTGCCACCGACCGGTGTAAAGGTGAAATTGGTGGTGCCGTTCACATGATACTGCTGGTAAGAAGCGTTGTTATACATGTTGCATTGCCCGTGATGCCTCTGGCACCAGGCGTATTCGTGCGGGCTAATGTATGCCGCTTCGGCATAATAGGTCGCGCCGGGGTTTAGCGTTGTGTTCAGGTCGTTGGCTTCCACGAGAATCCGGTGGGACGTGCCTGTATGTACGTGGCCGGCGTGGTTGTTTGGAGGTGTTTGTGAATCGCCCCGCGGAAAGAACCCGGTGAACGGATTGACCCAGGCGCGCGAACCCAGGCCGTTTTGACTCGCATTTAAGTTGGCGCCGTACGGGTCGGAGCATCCTACGCACAGGTGCTGGCCTGTGACGCAACCGTTGGTGTTGCACCCAAAGTTGCAGGCGTCGTCTTCCAATGCCAGGAACGCATGCTTCAGCCAGGAGTGCCCAACTTGTTCAAAACGTTCATCGTTATTGGCGCCACCGCTCATCCGATAGAGATTTTGCGGAATGACCGGGTGATCGTTATCTGGCAATGAAAACCAATCCAGGGGCTGGTCGCCGTTGTTACAGGAATCGGTTCCCACTGCGAGGCCGACCTGGGTCCCGTCGCTTCCAAATTGCTGTAATCCGGACAGCTCTCCAACGATCACATCCGGGCCCGGGACAAGCGAAGGGACGCCGGGTGCACCTTGAACGGGCGGCAACACTGCCGACCGGGGTTGGCCATTAACCATCTGCGTGATCTCGATCGGTTGCATGGCGGCTCCAACGGAGATATTTCCAACCACCGAACCAGCCTCCGAAGGACGTCCAAGCTTCCCGGCGAACTCTTCTGAAAGCAGAAGCCTTCCGCCTTTAATGCTAAGCAACTGAGCATTGGCATCGTAATCGTAGATATTTCCTTCTACATTGAAAAAGACGAGCCCGGTCTTCCCGTCGCGCACCGCAAGATCGAAAGCTGCGCCCGAAGGGAGTTTTTCAACTTCGAGCTGGTTGAGGGACGCGCTTAGGGCAGCAGGAAGCCCCGAAAGCGTTCGGCGCTGCGGGATGAGCGCCATCGCTGACTCGAACTCAGGGCCACGTAAAACATTGTTAAACACAAGAATCGTGAAAAACGAATTCGGCGCCACGGCGAAACGCAACGTCTCTAATTTTCCGGTGGCCGAGCTGACCCCATTCAGCCGGTTTAGATCGACATCCATCGCGACGCTTCCATCTGCGATGATCATCTTCTGAAGAGTGCCGGTGGCCCCGTCCTGGCTATCCGGCCTTTTCTGTTTGGAGCCTGCCACAGAATTCTCCGAACTGTTGCAGAAAAGCAAAAGCAATGGGAGCGCGAAACGAATGAGCTTTGATTTTAACATTGTATCTTAACCCTCCGAGGCTTGTGCCGTCTGGCAAAGTTATGCGTAAACGTAAACCGCAAGTTTTCTCATGGGCCACGCAGATATGTAAAGATTTTTTCAAAAAAGTTTCTTTAGAATGTCTGGATCGCACCGCGGGAATACCGTTGAGAAAGAATGGAATGACGAAGCAGGAATGTCGACTGACGAAGGAATGACGAAGCCCAAACGACGGGGAAAGTCGCTCGATTCGTTTGGGAATCCCTCGTGATTGGTTACATCGTTACAACGGACGCGCTTCCACGCTTTAACCCTTCAACGCTTCACGGGACATAACGCAGTAGGGAGTGCCTGGACCCAGCTGAGGCGGCTACAAAGCAACGCGGCGTCCGGCAGCTGCTGGACGCCGCGTCGATTACAATCTCCTAGCGGGACTCTTTACGGGTTCGGGCCTCCGAACCTCACCGTCACCTCATTGGAGCAGGTCTGGGTCCCAGCTTCGCAGACTTTATAGGTGTAGCGCCCACTGCCACGCACCCCGATGTGATCGGTGTAGAAACCGGCGATGTTCGGCACAGTGGCAATCAGCGCGCCGTTGCGATAAATGTCGATGTTGTTCGAGGTAGCTCCATTCCAGGAGAGGTCCACCGCCTGCTGCCCCTGCACCTTGTAGCCGCGCGCACTGAGCGTGATCTGCCCCGGTGTCGGAGTAGGCGTAGGTGTTGGCGTCGCAGTAGGTGTTGCTGTGGGGGAAGGCGTCGGCGTCGGTGTTGGTGTAGGAGTAGGGGTTGGGCTTCCCTGAGAGGGAGCCTGGATTTGAACCGACATGGGCGTGCCGGTCTTAAAGTAACCTACTGTTGCGTTCACAGTTTGCGGGGGCTGGTTCGCGTCAAACCGGAAATTATACAACGTGCCCCAGCGAATCGCATTCGCGTTTTGGTTTTGCACAAAGGTCTCACAGCTCCACGTTATAGAATCGGCAATTTGAGTCGGGGCCCAGGGAGTGCTGCTATACCCGGCATCGTTCAGGGTGCCATCGTGTGCCCAGCCGGGATGCTGAGGCGGCGCATGAAAGCCGATGTTACTGATGTTGGTTCCAGGGCCTAGCGGCACACTGAATGATTGGATTGCCCGGTCGAGGTTCTCGTTATACAGAGCGTACTCATAGTGCCAGACCCCAGACACCGGGTTAGTTACTTTGTAACCCATAAACCAAATCCCATCGTTCCCCGGAACGGGCTCGATTTGGTTCACCGTCGCGCCCGTACTGGTCCAAGCCATAACGGCAGGCTGCGTTCGCACCGTGCTGCCAAGAGGCGAAAAGGTGAAGTTGGTCGGTCCGCCGCCGACGCTATACTGACGATAGGAGGCGTTGTTATACATGTTGCACTGCCCAGGGTGAGTCTGGCACCAGGCGTATTCGTGCGGAGTAACATATGCCGCCTCGGCAAAATAGGTGGCACCTGGATTGAATGGCGGGTTCAAATCATTGGCCTCAACAATAATTCGGTGGGACACACCGTCGTGCACGTGTCCGGTATGATCGTTGGGAGGAGTCGGCGAATCCCCCCGCGGGAAAAAGCCGGTGAATGGGTTGATCCAAGCGCGCGAACCAAGGTTTGGTCCCGAATTGAGACTGGCCGAATAAGGGTCCGAGCATCCCGGGCATAGGTGGGAGCCAGTGGCGCAACCACTGGTGTTACAGCCAAGGTTGCAAACGTTGTTCTCCAATGCCAGGAACGCATGTTTCACTGAGGACTGGCCAACTTGTTCGAAGCGCTCGTTGTTGTTGGCGCCACCGCTCATGCGATAGAGATTTTGCGGAATGATCGGGTGATCGTTGTCCGGCAATGACAACCAATCCAGCGGCTGGTCGCCATTGTTGCAGGAATCCGTTCCCACCGCCAGACCCACCTGGGTCCCGGCGCTCCCGAATTGCGCCAACCCAGAGAGTTCCCCAACAATCACATCGGGCCCAGGCAAAAGCGTAGGCGCTTCTGGTCCGGCTGCGCCTCGCAACGGCGGCATGACCACCGATTTGGTTTCACCGTTTACGAGCGTCTGAACTTCGATCGGTTGCATCGCAGCGCCGATCGAGATTTTTCCAACTGTTGCACCGGCGTCTGCTGGCCGGCCCAGCGCGTTGGCAAACTCTTTTGAAATGAGAAGTCTTCCCCCAGTGATGGAAAGCAACTGCGCGTTGGCATCGTAATCGTACTGGTGTCCTTCGACATTGAAAAAGACCAATCCGCTCTTGCTGTCGCGCACGACGAGATCAACCGGTGCGTCCCAGTCCATTTTTTGAATGGCGAGCTGACCGAAGGACGCGTGAAGCGCCGCGGGGAGAGTACCATAGCCGGGGTCGTTGACCTCGGCCCCCGCAGTGTTTTGCGGGATGAGGGTCATGGAACCAGTTTCGGCTGCGCGCAACAGATCGTTAAGAACCAGAATAGGAAGGAAGGAATTGGCCGCCACGGCGAAGTGCAATGTGACGGGTCTTGCCACCAAGGAACTGCTTCCATTCAACCCGTTCAGATCGAGATCCAACGTGACGTTTCCGCTCTCAACGATCATCTTTTGAAGTATGCCGGTTGCCGCATCTGACATTTTCTGGCTGGGTTGGGCTGCGTAATTTTCCCAGCCACTTCCGAGAAGCGAAAGGAAAGAGAGTGTGAAAGCGGTCAGTGTTTTCTTTAGCATTTTTTGGTCCTCCGATTTTGCGTTGTTAGTAAGCTTATGAGTTGAAGTGGGAATCTTTCTAATGAATCGGGCTAGCGAGGCCAAGAAAAATTTTACAAAATTTTATTGGCGAGTTCGAATGGACTTTCAATATTACGCTGCTCGAAAGACGCGGCGCCGCTTGCACGGCGCCGCGCAGATTGAACCTGCTTGCTACGGGGAGTTATCCACTGCCAAAGGTCACCGTGACCTGGTTCGAGCAGTTTCCAGTCCCCGCTACGCACACCCTATACGTATAGGTTCCCCTCCCACTGCGGTTGATGTGATCGGTATAGAAACCACCTTGGTTCGGCACGGTGGCAATCAACACGCCGTTGCGATAGATGTCGATGAAACCCGAGGTCGGCCCACTCCAGAAGAGGTCCACCGTTTGCAGGCCGTGCACTTTGTAACCACGCGCGTGCAGCGTGATCTGCACCGGTGTGGGTGTAGGTGTAGGAGTCGGAGTTGCAGTCGGTGTTGGTGTGGGTGTGGGTGTAGGCGTCGGGGTAGGGGTAGGCGTAGGCGTAGGGGTTGGTGTGGGAGTTCCAGTCGGGCATGGACCGGTCGATTCCACAGTGGTCGTGGCACCTCCGCCGGCGCCGCCGCCGGCCACGAACCCGCGTGTGTTGAACAGGCTAGTGGCCGAGCCGCCCTCGTGGCTTGCGCTGTACTGCGGCCCTGCCCGCCACGCATTGGTGCCCGGATTGTAGATCCACACCTGTTGGTTGATTGGCAGACCCAGGCAGCCGACTATCCACAGTTCATTGTCCTGGACGAACCCGCCTCCTGCCTGGCAGGTGCCGCCCGTGGTGGGCAGCGGCGCAATGGTGCGCCAGGTGTTCGCAGTCGGGTTATATGCGAATTGTGCGCCTGGCGCTGTCCCGCCTCCGACCACGTAGATTTCACCATTGAGCAGCACCCCGGGTATGTTGCCCTGACCTGCGGGCATCGGAGCGCCGGTGGTGTAGCTATTGGATCCCGGGTTGTAGATGTACACGTCAGTGTGGCCTGTGCCCACCGGGTTGTACCCACCGATCACGTAAACCAGGCCGTTAAACGCTACGGCCGATCCACCGGAGCGCGCCGCGGGCAAGTTCATACCCATACTCCAAGTGTTGGTGGTGGTGTTATAGATCTGCATCACGTCCAGCGGGCCACCGAACTGGATGCTGTTGAACCCACCCGGCACGTAGATGATGTCGCCGATGGATGTGGCATGGGACTGGGAGTGCGGGACTGGGATGGGCGCTCCCGTAGCCCACACGCTGCCGTTGAAGAAGTTGGTTGCGGTTACGTATGGGTCGGTGCCGTTGAAGCCGGTGATCGCGTAGAAGGCGTTGCTAGCTAGTGCGCCTGATGCGAAGGCCCTGGCATTCAGCATGGACGGCTCAATCCGCCATCCTGGTGTGCACGTGGGCGTGGGCGTGGGTGAAGGCGTTCCTGTGGGCGTAGGCGTGGGAGTCCCGCAAGGAAGCAGCCACCTGCCCGCGTTCACTATCACGCGCCCGAACGGCCCTGAGAAATTCTCAGGGTTAGCGCCGAGGTAGGCATTTATGCCCACGCCGGTATGCCCGTTGTTGATCTTGTACGCACACAACTGCTGGCTGTCCTGGTACAGCGCGACCGACACCGCGCCAGGGCTCAAGGTGAGAGTATGGCGGAAGAAGGCGCACAGCGACCCAGCGGAGATGCCCTGCATCAGGGGGTGGGTCGTATCGTAGGTGCCCAGGCAACTGGTGGTGAAGTTGGTCGGGCCGACGTTGAAGGGTGTGTACCCACCGGTCATCCACCGCCCGTCCAAGCCGAACGGCGGGCCAAACCAGTCGAAGTTGAGGCCCACGACGACGCCGCCTGTATCGGCGTAGTCGGCCAGCACGTTACCCATCCCCACGGGATCAGAATACGCGTTGTTGGAGAAGGCTACGACGATGTTGTACTGTTCTAACTGCTGCAGCGTGGGCGTGCCGGAGAAGGCATCGAACAGGTCTACCGCAGTGACCCCCGGTTCGGCGAGTATCTGGTTCTGTAGCGTGGTCGGTGGCCCCCCTATGTCAGAATAGGCGATCAGCACCCGGAATGTGCATGGCCCCGGCGTTGGCGTTGGGGTCGGCGTTCCAGCCTCGGTACAGACGTTCTCCATTTCCGCGCTGGCGACCGTGGTAGAGCCGTTATAACCGCCGGCGGCGATAATCAGGCTGTCACCGATTGCGCCACCGCTTGTGAACGACCGGAACTGGTTCATGTTCGGAGAACTGGTCCAGGTGTCGCTAACCGGGTCATAGTATCTGCCAGCGTTAGCGGTAGCCGGAGCGTTCGGCTCCATGTGGCCCTTGAACAGCGACCAGAATGATGACGTCTGCTTGTTCGGCACATCTACGATAGAGAACGCCGCTTTGCTTGGGTCGCCTCCCGGGCTGAACGGGTTGCCCCCACCAAATACCCACAGCGCGCCCGAAGCGGCGGCACTGCCAGGCACGTTGTTCTGGAATGTGGCAGGCTCGCTGGCCTTTTGCGTATAAACGTTAGCCACCGGATCGTATTCCCAAGTGTCGTTGATGATCAGGTTGTTGGCGTCGCGCCCGCCGGCGGTGTACAGCTTGTCATTGATCACGCCATAGGCGAAACCGCCTGCCGGATGCGGAAACGGGCGAGTCCCGGTGAGATCGGTCCAACTGTTGGCCACCGGGTCGTATGCCCAGGTATTGGGCTGGGCGCTGGTCACGTCGCCGGTGTTGAACCCGCTGAGGATATAAATCCTGCCCGTGGCAGAATTGTAACCGCCAGCCATGAAGCTGCGCACGTCCGGCATGGGCGCGCCGGTGCTCCAGGTATTGGAGGCGATATCATAGATCCGGGTGATGTTGTAGTTCGTGCCGCTGACAGCGTCTTCACCGCCGAAGACGTAAATCTTGTTCGTTGGCGGGTAATAGACTGCAACAGCCATGATCGCAGCCTGCGGCATGTCCGGCAGCGGCGTCCATGTGTTGGCTACCGGATCATACCGGTTGAACACGGCCAGGGTGTTGCTCAGACTGAAGGAGTAACCACCGGCAGAATAGAAGTATGTGCCGTCAGAGGCGCCTGCCGCACCGTAAAGGTCAATCGGCATGTTTGTCACCGACTGCCACGGCCCGGGCACGCACTGGAAGGGTTCGCGGGGCCAGGTAGCGGGAACCACCCCGCTGGCGTCCGGGAAAGTCACCGGGCCCGTGGCGCGCGGCACATCCTCCATGTTCGCGGCGACGTTTGGCTTGATCGCCGGTCTGGCCACGCTTTGTTTGGCGGCGTTTCGCTGCGCCAGCGCAAATGGGATGGCGCAGGCGGCCACAAGCAGAAGCAGATAAAACGCGCTTCGGAGAAGATGCGCTTTGATGGTAGGGTTAATTTGCTTTTTCATTTTAGTGTTGTCCTTGTTCGAATCCTGATTTACTCAAGTGCCAAAACAATTGGGAGCGGAGCACCTTTTTTAGTCAGGACCGCCAACAGATGTCAATACTTTTTTTTAAAATTTCGTTACATTTTTGTTACGGCCGAGGACGGCTACGCTGCAACCGAAGTTTTAACCGTGGATCGGCCTGCGCCATCCGCCTTCGTCCCGCAATCGGGGGACTACGGCGTGATAGATTTCACGGATGACATCAAGAAAATGACGAAATCCAAATGCCGAATGACGAATCAATGACGAAACCGGAATGACGAATGGCTACGCCTCGTTAAATCGTTGAATCGTTGAATCGTTGAGTCGGATCCGTTGTAACGATTTAACCTTTTTAACGAATCACGTGGGCTCTCCCAACGCTTCACGGGACACAACGCAGCAGAGAGCGCCTCGAGACCCGCCTTCGCTGGGGCTACGGCGTGGCAGGCGGATGGCGAGAGGGACTACAGGACTATGGACCACTGACAACGGGATCAAGGGTCGATAGCCCGGTAGTCGGTAGTCGGTAGTCGTTTGTCGCTAGGCCGTGGCCGGTGGTCGTTCTGCCTCTCGCTCGATACTCGATGCTTGATCCTTGATAGGGCCTGCGTGTCCAACTGATCACCCGCCTTCGCCGAGGCTA
>Ga0193730_1000553_pt1 | contig 10619 bp, 8 predicted proteins | sample U1a1metaG_FD_144919 | JGI IMG/M metagenome (GOLD analysis project Ga0193730, IMG submission 144919) | Soil microbial communities from a riparian zone of the East river system, Colorado, United States - U1a1 | ecosystem: Environmental > Terrestrial > Soil > Riparian zone | place: USA: East River...
CTTCTTCTGGAGGTACCGTCACCCTCTGGGCTATTAACCCGAGTAGCTTCGTCCCTCCTGAAAGAGGTTTACAACCCGAAGGCCTTCTTCCCCCACGCGGCGTCGCTGCGTCAGGCTTTCGCCCATTGCGCAAGATTCCCCACTGCTGCCTCCCGTAGGAGTCTGGGCCGTGTCTCAGTCCCAGTGTGGCTGATCGTCCTCTCAGACCAGCTACGGATCGGAGCCTTGGTGGGCCGTTACCCCACCAACAAGCTAATCCGCCGCGGGCTCGTCCCCGGCCGGAGGCCAAAGCTACCTTTTCCGTCAGCCCCGAAGGGTCGACGGGCCATCCGGCATTAATCCGGGTTTCCCCGGGCTATTCCGGTGCCGAGGGTGGATTACCCACGTGTTACTCACCCGTTCGCCGCTGTCCCCAGAGCCGAAGCCCTGGTTCTCGCTCGACTTGCATGTGTTAAGCGCGCCGCCAGCGTTCGTCCTGAGCCAGGATCAAACTCTCCGTGAAGTTGGTTTGGCCGTTCCAAGGCGGCCGCGCCGGCAAAGCCGACACGTCCTCCAGGTCGGCACCGCAAGCGGTGCCTTAGGGCCAAGCTTCTCTTCGAGCTTGAGCTCAAAGGTCTACCCCAACCGAACCGGGGCAGACGGGTTATTGCTTGATTCCCCTCGAGCACGCAGGTGTGACCACGCGCGCGAGAGGTCTCGACGTAAACGCTCGCTGCTGAGTTTTCAAAGACCGGCGCTAACTTCGCGACGACGTAAAAAAGCCTCCGACTCGCGCCAGAGGCCTCCAGTGGTACAGATCCAGGTCGTATCCGAATCTTCTTGGAGGCGCTCCGTTCGTTGAGTTACAGGGACCTTGTTACACCGCCTCGACGGCAGCCGCGGAATGATAGCAGCATCGCGGGCGCGGAGTGTCAAGAAATCCGGTCTAGGCCGAAACCTTGAGGAACTGACGCTTTCCGGCCTGAAGCAGCGCCCCCCGCAGCCGCTCTGCCGGTAGCTCGAGGTCGTGCACGGGCTCGCCGTCGATCTTGACTCCGCCCTGCTCGATCACCCGTCGCCAGTGGCTGTTCGATTGCCCGAACTGCGCCTGCAGCAACTCGGGCAGGTAGACATCACCGCCGTCGACGCCCACCTCGGGAATGTCGGCGTCGTCCGGCGCCCGCCCCTCGCGGACCACACGCGTGAAGTGGTCCTCCCCACGTTTGGCTCCCTCTTCGCCGTGCGAACGCCGGGTGATGAACCGTGCGAGCTCGAGCTTCGCTTCCATCGGGTCGCCGGCGGGGGGCTCCCTCTCCATTACGAGCCGGTACCACTCAGGTAGCAGCTCGTCGGGGATTCGCATCGCCCGCCCGAACTGCTCCTCCGGCGGCGCCGTCAGCGGGATGTTGTTTCCGAGCGAGGAGCTCATCTTCTGCCCGTCCCAGGAGACGAGGAGCGGGGTCGTCAGCACGACCTGCGGCTCGAGACCGTAGGCCTCCATCACCTCGCGGCCGGCGAGGAGGTTGTAGAGCTGGTCGGTGCCGCCGAGCTCGACGTCCGCCTCGACCGCGACCGAGTCGTAGGCCTGCATCAAGGGATACAGGAGCTCGGAGACCGAGATCGGCTCGCCCGCCGCGTAGCGATTGGCGAAGTCGTCGCGTTCGAGCAGCCGGGCCACGGTCAGGATCCGCGTCAGCCGGACGACGTCGGCGAAGCTCAGCCTCGAGAGCCACTCGCCGTTGTAACGGACTTCGAGATGGTCGGAGTCGTCGAGCACGATCGTCTTCGCCTGCTCGAGGTAGCGCTGCGCGTTCTCGTCGATCTCGTCCTCGGACAGGATCGGACGTTCGCTCGAGCGACCGGAGGGATCGCCGATCCGGGTTGTGTAATCGCCGATGATCAGGACGGCCTTGTGGCCCTCGTCCTGGAAGGCCCGCATACGCTGGAGAGGGATCCCGCGGCCAACGTGGATGTCGGGTGAGGTGACGTCGATCCCGAGCTTGACGCGGAGCGGCCGACCCTTCGCAAGCTTGCGCTCCAGCTCCCCCGCGGGCAGGACGTCGACCGCGTTACGAGTCAGCTCGGCGACGCCCATGGGTGCGCCCACTCTACCGTTACAATCCCGCAGTTCTGTTGCGCCGACGACGTTCCGCAGTGGCGCGGCCCCAGGGTCGGCGCCGGATCCGGAAGCTTCGCCTCTTTGCACTGCTGGCAATTCTGGCGGTGCTGGGCTTCGCCTCCTTCAGCGTCGGTCTGGTGACCGCGATCGCGGCGCAGATCCCGTCCCTCGACCCGAGCCGGATCCACAACCAGAGCGACGGCTTCATCTACGCCGGCAACGGTCGGGTGCTCTCCGTCCTCCGTGGTTCGCAGAGCCGGATCCTGCTCCGCTCCGACCAGATCTCGCCGTTGATGAAGCAGGCGATCGTGGCAATCGAGGACAAGCGCTTCTACGAGCACCGCGGCGTCGACCTGCGCGGGATCACGCGCGCCCTCTGGGCCGACGTACGCGGCGGCGGCGCGGTGCAGGGCGGCTCGACGATCACCCAGCAGTTCGTCAAGAACACGTACACCAAGAACCAGCGTTCGATCGCACGGAAGCTGAAGGAGGCGGCGCTCGCCTGGCAGCTCGAGCAGCGCTGGTCGAAGGACCGAATCCTCACCGCCTACCTGAACACGATCTACTTCGGCAACGGCGCCTACGGCGTCGAGCAGGCGTCGCAGACGTACTTCCACCACGGCGCCGGGCCTGGCAAGCTGACGCTCGCGGAGGCGGCGCTGCTCGCCGGAATCCCGGAGGACCCGGCAGCGTACGACCCCGCGGCGAACCAGAGCGCCGCCCGCGAGCGGCGGAACCTCGTTCTCCGCGAGATGCGCGACCAGGGCGACATCACCCAGGCCGATTACGTGCATGCGATCAACCAGAAAATGCCGAACCGGCAGCAGATCCAGCTGCCGGGCGATCAGGGCCCGGCGCAGTACTTCGCGAACTACGTCAAGCAACAGCTCGTCGACCGGTACGGCTCCGGCCGCGTCTTCGGCGGCGGGCTCAAGGTCTCTACGACGATCGACCTGAAGCTTCAGAAGATGGCGCGAAACTCGATCGGGAAATGGCTGACCAATCCGGGGGGACCGACCGCCGCGCTCGTCTCGATCGACCCGCGCGACGGGCGCGTGCTCGCGATGTTCGGCGGCAACAACTTCCGCAAGAGCCAGTTCAACCTCGCCGTCCAGGGCGAGCGGCAGGCCGGCTCGTCGTTCAAGCCGTTCGTGCTTGCGACGGCCATGAAGGAGGGCGTCGCCCCCAGCACGACCTTCGTTTCGAAGCCCGTAACGATCAACGCGGGCGGACGTCTCTGGGAGGTCCACAACTACGACGACTCCTATCTCGGCCCGATCACGGTCACGCAGGCGACTGCGTACTCCGACAACGCGGTCTTCGCCCAGCTGACCAAGCTCGTCGGCCCCCAGAACATCGCCGACACGGCCAAGTCGCTGGGGATCAGGAGCAAGCTGCAGCCGTACTTCTCGATCGGGCTCGGAGCCCAGGGCGTCAACCCGCTCGAGATGGCGCGCGCGTTCTCAGCTTTCGCAAACGGGGGCAAGCGCATCGACGGCAGGCGGTTCCGCAACGAGCCGCGCGTGATCCTCAAGGTCGCAAACAACAAAGGCAGAACGATCGACGACAACGCCGCGCGGCCGGTTCAGGCGCTGTCGGAGGAAGACGCTGGGATCGTCACCTCCTTGCTCCAAAACGTGGTCAAGTACGGGACCGGCAAGGCGGCCGTGCTCTCGGGCGGGCGGGCGGCGGCCGGCAAGACGGGCACGACCGAGAACTACGGGGACGCCTGGTTCGTCGGCTACACGCCGCAGCTCGTGACCGCCGTCTGGGTCGGTTATCCGAACGGCGTTCGTCCGATGACCTATGAGTTCCACGGCCAGCCTGTCGCCGGCGGCACGTTCCCGGCGCTGATCTGGAAAAGCTTCATGGAGCGTGCCCTGCCGTACCTTCACGACCCTCCGGAGAGCTTCCCGTCCGTCTCGATCCCCTACGCCTCATCGAAGAACGTCACTTACCGCGACGGGCGGCTCCAGCTCGACAACGGCTACTGCCGGGACACGGAGTCGATCGAGTACTTCGGAGACTCGGGTCCGAAGCACACGGCGAACTGCCTGCCGAACGAAGTGGAGGTGCCGAACGTCGTCGGCGATCCGACGCACCAGGCGAAGGCGATTCTCGCCGGGCAGCCGTTAGCGGCGACGCTCGTCTACAAGCCCGCGGCACCACGCCAGCGCGTCGGCGTCGTCGTCAGGCAGTTCCCCGCTGGCGGACACCTTTCCTCCGGGGCGCGGGTGACGCTCGTCCTCTCGAAGGCCCTGCACGGCGTCGTGCCGAACGTCGTCGGATTGACGATCGACCGCGCGCGCAAGAGGCTCGAGCGGCTCAAGCTCGAAATAGCCGTCTCGCCGAGCGACGCCCCGGGCTCGGCGCGGATCGTCGCCCAGGCGCCGCGCGCCGGACGGGCGGCGGCGCCTGGCATGGGGATCACGCTGGCCTCAAAGCCCGGCTGAGGTACCGCGAGCCCGCCAGCCCGTAACGCCACGGCAGGTCGGCGGCACGGGTGATCCCAACCCGCGGCCCGCGGACGACTTCGGGGTCGTCCGTCCTCGGCTCGAGCCGGAACGGCGCGCGATCGAGCGCCAGTCCGTCGTGCTCGTGTGTGATCCCGAGCGCCTGGCAGACACGCCCGGGGCCAGAGCAGAGGAGGCGCTCATCGTCGATACCGCGCCGCTTGCGCATCAAATCGAGCTCGCGCGTCGGCTCGAGCGCCCTGATCAGCACGGCGTCGGCGACGCCCTCAGGCTCACAGACGAAGTTGACGCACCAGTGGATCCCGTACGAGCGATAGACGTAGGCGTGCCCGGGCGGGCCGAACATCGACGCATTTCGCTCGGTCCGCCCCCGGTAGCCATGGGCGGCCGGGTCTTCGTGGTGGTAGGCCTCGACCTCGACGATCTTCCCGCCGATGCCTTCGACGAGGAACGTAGCGCCGATCAGCTCCTCCGCAACGTCGTGCACCGAGCGTGCAAAGAAATTGCGGCGAATCACCGGTTACCGGCTTTCGCGTCGTAGCGCAGCAGCGCCGGAATCGCCAGTGCCAGGACGCCGCAGCCCGCGATGCAGGCGAGGCCTCCTGAGACGATCGAGAACCGAACGCTCGTCAGCGAGGCGAGCACGCCGGCCTCGACGTTGCCGAGCGTCGGCGCTGCGGCGACCTGCGTGAACTCGATCCCGGTGATCCGACCGCGCATCGCGTCCGGAGTGGCGACGAGCACGATCGTGCTGCGGAGGACGGCGCTGACGAAGTCGGCCGCGCCGGCGACTGCAAGCATCAGGAGCGCAAGCCAGAGGGCGGTCGCGTAGCCGAACGCTACGAGTGCCGCACCCCATAGTGCGGCGGCGACTATGACGCCGAGGCCCTGTCTGCGGAGGTGTGCGAGCGGGCCGGAGAAGATCGACGCCAGCAGCGCGCCCGCATACGGCGCCGCATACAGGAAGCCCACGGTCTTCGACCCACCGCCGAAGTGCGCTCCGATCGCGGGGAAGAGGGCCATCGGCATCCCGAAGATCATTGCGTTCGTGTCGACGAGGAAGATCCCGAGCACGACCGGCTGGCTGCGGACGAAGCGGAAGCCGTCGACGATCGAACGCAGGCTGGCAGCCTCGGCGTCGTGCGCCGCGGGTAGCTTCGGCAGGAGCCAGATGCTGACGAGCGAGGCTGAAAAGCTCGCGACGTCCAACAGGTACGTGCCGGTAAAACCGAGCGCGGCGATCACGAGGCCCCCGGCGGCGGGGCCGGCGACGGCATTGAAGTTCGACGCGAGGCTGTCGAGCGACGAGGCGGCGACGATCTTCTCCTCGCGGACGATCCGCGGCAGGAGCGATCGCAGCGCCGGGGTGCCGAAGCTGAAGACCGCGGTGCCGGCGAAGTCGAGCGCGTAGAGCGCCCAGACGTGCGGATGCGGAAGCGACGCATTGACGGCGAGCCCGACCGACACGAGCGCGAACCCGCCTTCGGCGATCAGGAGCATCGTGCGCCGGTCGACCGCGTCGGCGATCGCGCCGCCAACGATCGGCGCGATCAGCAGCGGGCCGAGCGTCGTCAAGTAGAGCAGCGCAACCTGGAGAGTCGAGTGCGTCAGCTCGAACAGCTGGATCGGCACCGCGATCCACGTGATCTCGCCCGCGAACCAGGAGATCGTCTGGCCGAAGAATAGGCGGCGAAACGGCCGCGACTCGCGCAGCGGGCTGAGGTCGATCGTGACTCGGCGCAGGAAGCCAGCGGCCCGCGGCGGCGCGGCGCCGACCGGCTCTTGCTCGTAAGGTGGCTCCGGGCCGCTCAGCTAGAAAAGCGGCTCGGTTTCGCCGGGCTTCGCCGTCGACTCGAGCAGCTTCCGGGCTCGGCGGCCAAGATCGTTGACGTCGACTCGGCCTTGCTGGGTCTGCTCGGCCACCCGCTCCGCGAGATCGAGAGCCTGGTCGAGTAGCGGCGTGCCGCCGGCGGCCTGGCCCATCTCGTGCAGGATCGTCCGTTCGGTGCGGGAGGCCACAATCGGCTCGTTGACCCCTTCCACCCAGACGAGCGTGCGCCGGCCGTGCCCACGGCGGTCGTCGCGGATCGGCTCGATCGCGTAGATCTTGTCGGCCCGGGCGTACTTCCCGAAGCCGAGGAAGATCATCCGGTTCGCGTCGACCACGGCCGTAGTATCGCCGCCCGGCCGACTCCCGCGTGTCCGCTAGAAGCGGTTCAGCAGCTTGCCTAGCGGCTCGAAGACGATGCGGCCTGGTAGCGAGGCGCTACGGGTGTTGTAGGCATAGAAGAGCCCGGCCTCGGTCAGTCGTACGCCGACAAGCGTCGCCGCCGCCCCGGGCCGGAGCGGAAACGAGATCCGCTTGCCGTCGCTCAGGCGAACCACAACGATGCTCTGCGACCCGCGCAGCAATGCGAGCCTGGAGCTGACATCAGCAAGCCGCAACCCAGCCGCAGTCCCGAGCGGGAGCGAATTGATCACCGCACCAGTGGACGGGTTGTAGAGGTCGAGCGTCAACGCCCTCTCGATCGCCAGCCTCGTCTTGCTCAGCGCCACCGCGCGCGCGTTCCCGGCCGGACCCGGAACGGTTGCGACCTGTGAGCCGCTCGCGGCACGAACTGTCACGCCACCGGCGGCCTGGACTGCCATCCGGACGCCGCCGACCGCCACCAGCGGATAGGCAGCCGCCCCACGCGTGACGACGATGCGGTGCCCGGCCGCGATTCGGACGATTTTCTGGTTCGCCACCCGGAGCAGCGGATCATTCTCTCCGCACTCCTGGTCGGCAGGCTTGTCGCAGACCTGCGTCCAGCTGTTATAGGCAAGCAGCGAGCCCCCTCCGAGGAGGTGCCCCACCCAAGCCCCAGTCGGGTCGGCGCCGGCACGATCGCCGTTGGTCGCGAACTCGATCTGCTTCCGGGTTCCTCCCAGCTTGGCAGCCATCACCGTCATCTCGAGATTGTTGCCCCCGCCTTGCTCGATCCAGGCGACGCTCCCGCCGCCGACCGCGAGCTGTTTGACCCCATCCCCCGAGCAACCGAGGATTCCGGGTTTCACCCGAGTCGACCTCTTGCCAGGCGCGGTCCAGACGACGATCCGTCCGCAACCGGGCTTGACGTGCGTTGTCACCGCGACCCGGTAACCGTCGGCCGCGAGGACGGTGATGCGCCCATGGACGGAGAACACAGCGTCCGGCCGCCCAGACGGTTGAGCCGCGCCCGCCAAGCAGACCGCGATCAGGCCGACCGACGCGAGCGCGCCCGATCGGATCAGCCTGGCTTTGACGTGACTTAGAGCCATTGCCCAATGACTGTAGGCACTGGTTATTGCGATTTCGTCAAGACCGTTAGCCGCTAGAGCGAAGCCTGGAGCGCCTCGATCACGCGCTCCTGGTCCGCGGGCTCGATCTGCGAGTAGAACGGCAGCGCGAGCGTCCGCGAGCATGCGTCCTCGGCGACCGGGAACATGCCCTCCCGGAAGCCGTACTGCTCGCGCATGAACGGCTGCAGGTGGACGCACGGGACGTACTCGGCGGTTCCGATCCCCTCCGCCCGCAGGTCGGCCATCACGACGTCCCGGTCGAGCCCCGGCGCCAGCTTGACGACGTAGACGAACCACGAGCGCGTGTGCTCCGCGTCGTCGGCGAGCGGCGTCTCCACCGCGTCCACGCCCGCGAGCAGCTCCCCGTAGCGGGCCGCCGCGGCCGCCCGCAGCTCCAGGATCCGGTCGAGCTTCTCCAGCTGCGCGATTCCGATCGCGGCCTGGACGTCCGTCCAGCGGTAGTTGAAACCGAGCCGCACGTGATCGAACCAGGCGCCCGTGTCATAGGTCCGCCCCTGGTTGCGCATGCTCCGCACCAGCTGCCACTCCTCCTCGGAATGCGTTATGACGACGCCGCCCTCGCCGGTCGCGATCTGCTTGTTCGGATAGAACCCGAAGACGGCCGACGGCCCATGCCCGCCGAGAGGGGTGCCTTTGTACTCGGCACCGACGGCCTCTGCGGAGTCCTCGATCAAGGCCAGCCCGTGGCGCTCGCAGAGAGCCCGCAGCTCGTCCAGCTCGCAGGGGTAGCCGAACATGTCGACGGCGACGACGGCCTTCGTCCGCTCGGTGATCGCGGCCTCGACCGCGGCCGGATCGAGGTTCAGCGTCCGCGAATCGACGTCGGCGAAGACGGGCGTTGCGCCCTCGAAGATGAAGCAGTTGGCCGAGGCGACAAACGAGACCGGCGAGGTGATCGCCTCGTCTCCCGGACCGAGACCGGCGATACGACAGAGCAGGTGGAGGCCTGCGGTGCCGCTCGAAACCGCCGCCGCGTAGGGGGCGCCCACACGCTCCGCGATCAGCTCTTCGAAGCGATCGATCGTCGGGCCGAGGGACAAACGCCCCGAGCGCAGCACTTCGAGGACGAGCTCCTCCTCCCGCTCGCCGATCCAGGGTCGCGCAAGCGGGATTTCGCGGGTGCCGGTGCTCAAGCTTCTGCTGGAGTGCGCTCGGCGTACTCGAGCCACTGCGCCCAGCGCTCGCTGCGCCCGCGCACGGTGTCGAGATACGCCGCCTGGAGCTCGAGCGTCACGGCACCAACGCCGAGCTCGACGTCGTCGACCTCGCGCAACGGCGTCACCTCCGCGGCGGTTCCGCACATGAAGGCCTCGTCCGCCAGGTAGAGATCGGATCGGATGAGGCTCTTCTCGACGACGCGGTAGCCGAGGTCCTGCGCGATCTGGATCACGGTGTCGCGCGTGATTCCCGGCAGGATCGAGGTAGAGAGGTCGGGCGTGTAGATGACGCCATCCTTGACGATGAAGATGTTCTCGCCCGAGCCGTCGGCGATGTAGCCCTCCGCCGTCAGTAGGATCGCCTCCTCGTAGCCGGCCCGGTTGGCCTCGGTCACGGCGAGCATCGAGTTCAGGTAAACGCCAGTCGCCTTGGCCACGTGGGGGATCACGTTCGGGCCGATCCGTTGCCAGCTCGAGATCTTGGCGCGGATGCCCTTCGTGAGGCTGTTTTCCCCGAGGTAGGCGCCCCAGGGCCAGCTCATGATCACGACGTCGACCGGGTTGCCGACCGCGGAGACGCCGAGCTCCCCGTAGCCGAAGAACGCGATCGGGCGCAGGTAGCACTCAGGGAGGCCGTTCACCGCGATCAGCTCGTGCGAGGCCGCGCGCAGGTTCTCGATCGAGAAGCCAAGATCCATCCCCAGCAGCTTCGCCGAGTTGTCGAGCCGCTTCAGATGGTCGGTGAGCCGGAAGACTGCGGTCCCGTTCGGGGTCTCGTACGCTCGGATCCCTTCGAAGACGCCCGAGCCGTAGTGCAGTCCGTGGGTGCCGACGTGGATCCGCGCGTCGTCCCACGCGACCAGCTCTCCGTTCATCCAGATCTTCTCGGTCTCACGCATGCGCCACCTCCTTTGTACTGAGGATACAAGCCAAATCGGCGCATAGGGTCAGGGGGAACCTCCCGGTTCCCCCTCAGGCCCCCTCCACTGGTCCGCGTCGCGGACAGGCCCTTCGGGCCGGCTCTCGACGGCGTCCATCGGTTGAGCGCGGGAGAGCCGCATCAGCTCGGCCGGGGCGAGCGCTGCCATGTGCCTCGTGGAGCCGGCGCCTATCCAGACGAGCGGGTGCTGGAGCAAGGAGCGGTCGAGAAAGACCGCCTGGACTCGCACTAGCGGAAACGGCGCCACCGCGCCGGGCTCGTAGCCGGTCGCCTCCCGGACCTGTTCCGCGCCGGCGATCCGGGCCGCTGAACAGCCGGCTGCCTCCGCCACCTTACGTTTGTCCGCGCGGCGGTCCCCCGGCACGAGCACGAGAATCGAGCGGCCGTCGCATTCGAAGACGAGCGACTTGACGATCTGGGCGAGCTCGCAGCCAACCGCCTTCGCTGCGTCCTCGGCTGTGGGCGTTCCGGCCGAGAACTCCTCGATCCGAGACTCGGCGCCCGAATCCCGCAGGTACAGCGCGACCCGCTCGACCTGCTCCGGCCAGGGAGGCTTGGCCACGCACGGAAGCGTAGCCAGCGCCAAGTGGCCTGGCCGGTGACGTCGT
>Ga0193730_1000554_pt1 | contig 10616 bp, 12 predicted proteins | sample U1a1metaG_FD_144919 | JGI IMG/M metagenome (GOLD analysis project Ga0193730, IMG submission 144919) | Soil microbial communities from a riparian zone of the East river system, Colorado, United States - U1a1 | ecosystem: Environmental > Terrestrial > Soil > Riparian zone | place: USA: East River...
GCCGACCATTGAGTCGGGCCACGAATAGCAGTCAGTCTCTCTTGCTGGTTGAGGTATTGATCTGGACATTCACATAGCAGTTGACCGGGCGGCGCGATTCATTCAAGCCTCGCCGGATCAATGATGATGCAAAACGCGCAACCGCCGCTCCGGTCCAACGATTTGTTGGGCGGCCCAATGCGGCAACCTACCATTCCGAAATATCGGCGCGCAACCAAACGCCGTTCGTTCGATCAGCGAAGGGATTATTCGTCGAATTCAGTTTTCCGACGCGACCAGGAATAGGTGGCTGCCACCCCGACGGTGAATTGTTTCCGATTTCCAGTCGCCATGCCTGCCAACCATTCTGAGTACGTTCGACAACCGGCAAGACATCGACGCCGGCCATCCGCGCGCGTGGGCCCTTTGCGCGACGAAATTCAGGGCAGCGTTGAGCAAGAACGCGGGCGATTCTGCCAGCGGTCGGTTGCTTGTCCGACTCGGTAGCAACAACGATTTCGCGCACAACTTCGCGATCGTTTTTGGATGGAGCATCACGGCTGATAACAATTTTTACCTTGCGCATTACTTTTAGAACTTTCGAGGTCCGCCCAACGATTGAGTTGAAGCGGCGGCGTGATTTTTTCAAGCGTCGTCGGACCAATTAAGATGCGAAACACGCTCCCGCCGCTCGCGTCCAACGATTTGTTGGGCGTGTCCTATTTAGTGGCGTCACGAATTACCGGGATGCCGTTACGCTGGTCGTAAGCTTGGATGCCAAGTTCACGCAGCGCAAGTGCGCCTTTGCCCGTGTAATATGCACGCCGCGAAACAGTCTGAAACGTGCGCATGAACTTTCCGCCACGCAATCGATAGACGTCAATGTGATATGTGTGATCGGTGTAGTGTGGCCCCCGGTCCCAGATGAAGTTCCAGACAGCCAACCCGTAACCGAAGCGTTTGTTTAGGTAGCCGAAGTAATAACCACCCTGAACGTTGGTGATGAATGGCGTCTCGTTAAGACGGCGCACCTTCCCGCCAATTTCACCGAACATAGCCAAGTAGAAGCCGTCATCGGAACCGCCTGTGCGTAAAGCCACCGCCATGATCATCGGCGTATTGAATCCCCGCACGCGAATAACGCGAAACCTAACAACGGGTCGAGCGGAAGAGGGCTCGTCGGCGAGAGGTATGAGCCATTTGTCTTTGTCTTCGATGAAGGACAGCAGCAATTGTCGATGTGTTCGTTGGGAAGTGAAAACCACGTGCGGAAATTTGCCGACTTCCTCGCGCGCCTCAACCGCCACGCGGCCGTTGACAGGAAAATTGACTACTTCCGATTGAGCGATTGCGGGTGCCGCCGCGACTGCGGACGATAACAGCACCAACAGCGTCGAAGTTTGTATGAGGTTTCGAATCATGTTACCTGCCAGCGGACACGCCCAACTATGTATTATCCGAACGGTCTGTACTTATCCGAAATTGAATTCGTATAAGCCTCTTATAAAGCGTCTTATACCCCTCGTATTTCCAAAACGCAAAAAATGAGGGCGAGAAAACTCTTCGCGCTCCGATAACAAGAACCACTCCGCTGCGCCCGGTGAGATGGTGGCTTCGCCTATCTCACGGAGTAAATCCGCAGGCGCCGAGAGAAGATGGGGATAGGGTGTCTGCGTATGCTGCGCACCCTCATCCCTAAACCCTCTCCCTTTGGGAGAGGGTTGGGTGAGGGCTTGACGCCGGAAGCCTTTTCTTACCTATGACCTGACGAGAGATGATTTCGCTCAACGAGCGAAATCAGGCTGTGCCACGCTGATGCGCGGCAAGTCTCTGACTTGCCGGCCCCCACCCTTTCCTTCTCAAGGTCTATGACCGCCTCCAAACGATCTTGTCAATATCAACTTTCAGGGGCTCATCTTCATTTGGGAAGTTTTTCCAAATGCGAGCACTGGACCAGCGATAATCCTCGACTCGCTTGACCAAGCCGGCTCGTACGGGGTTTTGATGAATATAATTGACCTTCTGCATGAATGTTGATTCGCCGATAATCGAAAAGACATCTGAATCGTGTTGCCACAATGAGTAACGATGACTACGCTTCCAGTTGTCGTGCTCCAGTTTTTTGAGAGACGCCTCATGCTTCATCTCCTTCAAGTAACCCAGCACCCGACGACTAACAATCCCTTTGATGAATTGAAGCACGGTGGACGGCTTTCGGGGACTATCAGTGACCAGATGAAAATGGTCCGGCATGATGATGTATGCGAACAAAAGAAAACCGCATGAAGTCCGAGCTTCGTCGATGGCCCTACAGGTAATTGACTTGATCGCTTCTGTCCTGAAAATCGGCAAGCGGTCTTTGCCTACTGCGGTTATGAGCAAACATGGATCATCTTTTGAGATGGTGAGTCTCACACCAAACATCATATCGGCCTTGGCAAGGAAGGAATTTTGCAAGGGATGGCTTTGCCACGCTGATGCGCGGTAAGTCTCCGACTTACCGAGAAGGGTCGGAGACCCGGAGCGAAAGGGGGGCGCTCCGGCAAGTCAGAGACTTGCCGCGCATTGGCGTGGCAGAGCCATTGGGCCAGGGGCTGGATACAACGAGAGCAACTTGTTAGTCAAAGACTTGCCGCGCATCGGCGTGGCAAAGCCATAATGCAAGTCGCCTCGCTTCGGTTCGAGATGAACTTAGTCAAAGACGGCTTGGGCTGAAATCGATCAACTTACGGATCCAGCGGGTCATTCGCCTCGAAGAATAATGAAGCAACGGATGGTTTGAACTCCGCCGAGGTTGGAGATGCTCGGGTGATCCACTCCAACGGAAAATATCCCAGCTCTTTCAAACAACGAGTGCGAAAATCTTCCTTCGTCGTATAAGTAATATGGTCTTCGCTGGAAGTTACCAGGGCCTTTAGATCGGCCGGTATTCCGTACCGAAAAACGAGACGTGCCGCGTTACGAAAATTTGTAGTTGTATGACGTGCGTAGGGATCGATCAAAATACTCTGCGCCGCTATCTTGTATTTCGCCATCAAGTATTTTTTCATCTCGATCGCTTCGGAGAAAGGCGTCTGCATCGGGTGAGCATGGCCACCAGAAAGAATAATCAAAGGGGCTTTGTGCTCGAGGAATAGTTGGGCGCCCTGGTCCGCCCGCTGAGCGCCGATCTTACTTATCCGGGCCGAGTCCGACGGGCCAGAGCCCAGAACCAAAATGAATGAATACGGATAATCGCTCCACCTGATCTTCTTCAGGTTTTGAACGGCCGCTTTGTTTTCGCCGGCTGCAAGCGGCTCGTAACGGCCCGCTTCATCACGTCGATTGGCCTCTAACAGTTTCAGCGCAAAATCGAGCGTCGGTTCAAAAAACAGCGCGTCTTTCGAGAGCTTGATCTCCGCCGTCTTCGTCTTAAGGAGTGTGCGGTATGCTTCACTGGAAACATCAAAGCTGACCTTATCAATGTCTTTATAAGTTGGGTCGTTGCCAAGACCGTAAACACTCAGCAGCCGGTTCATTCCGTTCGCCGCATCTCTCCACGCCGCAATCAACATCTCAGGATCGGATTGAGGATTGTATTTGATGAATGCGCCTGAGCGACGCATTTCTATCGCGAGTTTTTTGAGTGACGGATGCTTAGCCAAGCCTTCGAATTCGTTTGCTACGGCATCAATGTCTAGACCACTGAAACGAAGCAGACGGTCGAAGCACGCGACGTCGTTACAATTCGCGGCCATGCGGAGAGCCTGAAGCTTATCTTCGGACAGCTTTTTCAGGGCTTTGTTTTCGCTTAGGAGTCTTCGAACGTCGGGATGCCTCTGAAACAGACTCAACAGATAGAAGTTCTTGTCCTGGACCGCGTTACGAAATGTGAGCCGGTAAGAGCTGTCAAAGCTTGAGGAGTTGAGCGCCGCGCTCTGAGCAAAAGCAAAGCCTGGCGAGTTAAGCGCGGGGTTCTGAGCAAACGAGGTATTTGCTAACAGAACGAGAGAGAGAATTAAGTGTCGAAGCATCATGAATCTTCAGTAGTCGCTAGACCAGGAAGCGGTTTGCCTTTCATTGATTCATTCTTACTTTTCCGGCCCAGTCCAACGATTTGGTACTGCCTTATATTGGTTTCGTGATCTCTTCCCCCTCAGCCAGAACGATCCATGAAATCACACGAAATCGGCACGAAAAAAACGTTCGTGGTTCGTGGATGAGGTCTCACGCCTGGTATTGGCTCCGTCACGTCAACTCCAAGCCTATTTGCCGGCCCTTCGCTTTGCCGCTTGGTTTAAATAGTTTTCGGGGTCGAAATCGGCGATGTCGATTTTGCCGAAATCCCTGGGGGGCGTATAGATTGAGGTCTTCATCTTATCAGGATTGTACGTGTGATAGTTCAGCTCTTCGACGCGAACCAGCTCCCACGTCTTATCAATCTGCGAGTAATTGAATTTGTAACTATATTTCCAGCGGTCGGAACTTCCGCCGTAGTGCTCGACGCTGAAAGTGTTGCGTCCTGCTATAACGCCCTCAAAGGGATCGCCGAAAACGCCGCCGCACTGCGAACACATGACAATTCGCTCGTTGCGCTTCGTTAGCACGAGCTTCCCATCGGCGCCTCGCAAGAGGATCAGCAGCGGGCGTTGATCGGAGGGAAAGTCATCTTTGTCCTTCGCGGGATTCGCTTTTTCCAGCACAAGAATAAAATCACCGCGGCCGTCGCCGTTTAAGTCTCCGCTTTCGAGCGCAATCGCCTTGGTGCCTTTTTCGACGAAGGGGGTAACTTCCAGGGGGAGTTTTATTTCTGGTTCCTGCGCTGCGATCACCATTGGCGCGACGCACAGTAAGATTAAAATCGTCACAAACTGTCTCATTAATTCTCCTCAGAGTGACGGTTGGTAAAACGTGCCTGAGAGTATAACCGAATACCGTCGCCACGGTTCATCGTGGGTGTCTGTTTTGATTCGCCGGATCGTTTCTAAGTAAGATGAGGAGTGATTTTCGGCGGCATTTCAATGGGCGAAAAAGTCTTAATCGACGGCAAGATTCAATCGTCACCAAAATAACTAACGATGGAATTGAGCCGCGACCCGGGTTGGTTGTTGCCTCAGAGTATGAACTTACCGATTCATTCCGGCCTTTTCGTCCGGGCGGGCTTTCCGCTCAAAACGAATTTGTCCCCACTCAATTGATAGTCGAAGGTCACAACATTCTCCGGTGCGGCGAATGAGCCGTCCATCAACGCTTCGACAATGACATGGCCGTTTACAATCTTGGGACCATGCTCGCCTGCGTACTGCAGCATCCCCTCGGGATAGCTCTTTTGGTAATCGCTCTGCACTCCTGCGCTGTCGAGCCGCGCCAACAAGTTTGCCTGACCGCTTTGCAGTGAGTAAGCATGGACTTCAAAAGCCCTCAAACTGCCGGCTGCGCTTCCGCACCTGATCAATACGACGGCATCTTCGCTCCCGTCCCCGTTCACGTCTCCATAAACAATCTCTTCTTTGGCGATGTTGAAGAAATTATTATCACTATCCTTAAATTTGCCGTTGCGGACTTTGACCGTTTTGGGAAGTCCCGCATCTTCACCGCAGACTGAGCCTTGATAACTGTAATTGAGAAAGTCGATGCTCCGAATTCCCGAAGCCGTTTTTGATTGAGCGAACGTAATCGAGCTAAACGCCAAAATAAATACCGCAAGCAGAGCGATTTTGATTTTCATCTTTTCCCCTTTCTGAAAGCCGATCTTTCAATCACGGTACATGCAATGTCAAGCGGTAACTCGCAGGCGTAGTGGTGAAGTTTGAGGTGGCACGCGCATCTCGCGCGTGGTTCCACGGAAGCGAAACAGGCTATTTGGAGTACCGGGCCAATATATGGATCGGAAGGCTGGCGATCACATTCAACCTTCGATCCTAATCGGAGAGGACCATTCTCCTCATCAACGCATCCGCGGGAAACTGCAGCGCGTCAAGACTGCGGGACAGGTAACCGGCATTACTTTTCTTGTAGCCTTTCCAGTCGACATTGCATTTGGCCAGACCTTCGCTCTTCGTGAAATAAATTTTCTTGTCCGCCAGGCCTTCACTGCTGGTGAAGAAAATCTTCACGTCCGCCAACCCTTCACTGCTTACGAAGTACCATTTGGCGTCGCCGCTCGCCAGCCCTTCGCTGCTCGTAACGTATATGAGACAGTCGGCCAGCCCTTCACTGCTGGTCTCGTAAACTTTTACGTCGGCCAGTCCCTCACTCGAAGTCCGATAGACTTTCACCGCTTCGGCCGGCACCGCTGCCAGCAGGCCTACCAAAACGCTTAGAAGCACGAGTTTCGTTCGCATGCATCTCCTTTCTACGTCGAGACCCGGCGGGCGATTATGATCGGGCGCGAGCATTTGAGCGACTTAGGAGCCGCAGAATCTCTCGAATAATTCCTGCGCCGCTCGCGCCCCATCTTCGCTAAGGACGACGGATTTGCTCTTGCTCTTTGGATCGCCAATCAAGCCCTTTCGATGTAAGCGATCCAAGGCGTCCCAATCGTGACCCTTCCATGCGCGAACGATTCCGTGAGATCGAGAAGACGTTAGGTGAAGGAGAGCCAGCACCAGTTCATCCACTTTATCTTCGTTGTAATCCATGCCGGATATGTAAATCTCTTCTCTCGACATATCAATCGAATTTGAGCGCATCACCGATGGGCATGACTGTAACCCTATAAGCTGAGCCAAAAACGAACGGCATCTTCAATTGGCGAGAGTTGTCCCGGCTGGAATGTACCCAACTTTCGAATCAACTTGGCGTGTGGAATTGTTACGAGGTTCTGCGCATCAAAGGCACCCTCGCGCAGATATGGGACCTTGATTGAAACCTCGAATCTAGAACCACGTGTGCTGGTGGTATGAGGCACCAACGTCGCTAGCGCTCTGTCTTCGTCAGCCGCCGGAATACTCAGCACCAAGCACGGACGAACTTTTGCCGCGTATCCAAGATCAACAAGCCAAATTTCGCCGCGATTAGGATCGGGCATCCTCGGCCTCTCTGCGATCTAGTTCAAGGAAGGATTCTTCTGCGCTGAGGACAAGTTCATCATCGGAAAGGGAGCCGAATTCCATCTCTGCGGTGCGACGCAGAATTGCAGCCGCAACTTCACGCTTTTCGGGGTCCGGCAAACCATCAAACGAATCGATGATATTTTGTGCGGGTGTTCCCATCGTTAACTCCTGTGCGTAATTGAATCGCAAGTCAGAGGAATTATCAACTGAGCAAACGAAAAATTTTAAGGCTTGATGATTACGTCTACACTGAATCTGTTATTCCCCTTTACGCGTAGGCCGCGCAGATCATTTACGAAGTTCGATCGGTCGGTCAGCTCTCGATTTCTATCCCAAACATAAGCTATGAGCTTTTTGCAGTTATCGTGAACGTGGTAACTTTCAAAGTCGATTTTTAGCTCATCCGCAACTCTTTTTGCGTGTTTTGAATTACGAACGAACTTAACTTCAATTAAAGTCGAGATGCCAGGAATCACAATGTCGATGCGTTTAGCGTTTCCGGCGTGAAGCCTCGTATGTTCCTCGAGTCTGGCATCCGGGAATATACTTTTTACCATCGAGAACAATAAGTCACGTACATCTTGCTCGACATCAATGCGATAACATGGTCGATTTCCGCCACGTTTTAAAAGATGTTCCGAAGCTGATGGGAACATCTCTAATATCTCCGTCAGAATGAAACGCCTATCGCCGGTGTAAGTCTGAGATATGTATTCATAGCGATCTTGCTTTCCACCGCACACCAACGCTTCCAGATCGTCCCCGATGAACGCCGCAAAGCAGAAGAGCGTATCTTCCTGGCCGATGCTAATAGTCCATTCGTTATAGTCTTGAACTCGCTTCCTAATTCTACGGTTAGACAACTTCATGAGAGCGATATCGGGATCTCCGTTTTTTCTACAGAGCGCTTCGAATTCATCATAGGCGCATGAGGCTTCAACATATTCCACGATCTCTGCGGGGGTGAGTCTAATACGACAGAAGCGCGACTCGTTATCATCCTCCTGCCAAAACTGAGCATAGATTGCTCCCTCTTCTTCGAGCGTGCGCAAATCGTCTAAAAAGTGTGGTTCCAGGTTTGGGAAGCGTCGGTTGAAGAATTTCATTAAATGTTCGTCTCCCGAACGTACTACTTTTTCTCATCTTTCTTCGGCACTTCCGGCGCCGTGAAATCCGGCAGCGGATCGCCCCAGATATAATGATTGAACCATGACAGATTGTGTTGCATCACCGCGCGCATCGCTTTTGGTTTCGTGATCGGGTGGCCGAAGCCTTTGTAGACAACCATCTCGACTTTTACACCGCGATCTTCCAGTCCTTGTCGCAACTCATAGCCATTTGCAATCGGCACGCGGCGATCGAGCTCGCCATGCTGAATCAATGTCGGCGTCTTCGCGTTCTTGATGTAAGACATGGGCGAGGTCTTCTGATAAATCGCCGGGTCCACGGCGGGATCGTTTCCCAGATAGTTGATCGTGAACGGCGTGATGTCGGTGTTGTAGTAATAAGTGGACCAGTCCGAAATTCCTGCTCCGACGCTAATCGCCACGAAGCGATCGGTCGAAGTGGTCAGAAACGCGGAGATGTAGCCGCCCTGGCTCCAACCCATGCAGCCGACTTTGCTTTTATCGACCCAACCTTTGCTGATCAGATAATCGACTCCCGACAGAACGTCCCACGCGTCGCCCACGCCGAGATTCCCCACATTGAGTTTGCGAAACTTCTCGCCATAACCGGCGCTGCCGCGATAGTTCACTTTCAGAATCAGCGCGCCGCGCGCGGCCCAGATGTCCGACGGATAATAGCGAGCGTCCGGCGTCAGGAGCAGCGGCCGATCGGTTCCCGTGGGCCCACCATGGATGACGCAGAGCAGCGGATACTTCTTCGTCGCATCGAAATTCGCCGGCTTGATCAAGATGCCTTCGATGGTCGCGCCATCCTGACTCTTCCATGAAATGACTTCGCGGGTGCCGAGCGTGAAGCCGCGCGCCTGATCGTTTAAGTTGGTGAGTTTGCGCGGGACGAAGCGTCGCATGTCGGACACGAACACCTCGTTCATGCTGGTCGGCGAGCCGGCTGCGAATGCTATTGCGTCGCCATTTCGCGATAGAGAAAAACTACCGGCCATCAGATCGTCAGGAGATGACACCCGCGTGATTTTGCTGGTAGCGGGATCGACGCGAAACAGATGAGAGGCGGTTTTCTGTGATCCGGCAAAATAGATTCCGTCGGGCTTCCATTCAATCAAGCCCGGATTCTCGTCAAAGCTATCGGTGATCGATCTGGGCGTGCCGCCGTCAATGCCGACCACCGCCAATCTTGAATTGCTGGCGAAGAATTTCGTGTTGCCCATCGCTGACGAAAAGACAATCTGTTTTCCGTCAGGCGAGAAGCGCGGATTGTTATCAGGCCCGGGGGTCGCGACGATCTTCTTCACCGAATCGTCGCTTAACTTCAGGAGGTAGATGTCTGAGGTCACTCCCTGAATCAAATCAGGATTGATCGTGGCGCTGAATACCAGGCTGGTTCCGTCGGGCGACCACGCGAACGAATCAATGCTGAAGTCTTTCTTCTTCGTGCGCTGCTTTCCAACCAGAGGCGTCTTCATCGCTTCGGCAATATCGATTGTCCAGAGATGAACATAGCTGTAGCCTTCGCGCACTACGTCGTAATCGCCGTAGTAATCTTTGCGATCCTTCAATGGTTGCGACGTTGGTTCAGTGGCCGTGTAGGCGATCGTCTTGCCGTCTTCGGCCCACGCAAAGTTGCTGATCGCCGTTTCTGATTTGGTGAGCTGTTGCGCCTCTCCGCCGCTTGGGTCGATGACGAAGATTTGATTCTTGTCTTCGAGGCGATTGCTTAAGAAGGCCAGCCACTTTCCGTCAGGCGACCAGCGGGGATTCGTCGAAGACTTGTCACCGCGAGTTAATTGAAAGCTCTTTCCGGAGCCGCTATCTGTCAGCCAAATCTGGGTGATGAACGCATCCTGCTTGAAGTCGCCATAGCCGACTGTGTACGCGACCCACCTTCCGTCCGGCGATATCTGTGTCCCGCCGACGGATTTGATCGTGAGTAGATCGTCGAGGGTAGGAACGCGAGTTTGCGCTCCCGTCGCGAATGCCGTGGCCATCGCTATTGCGCAGTAGCCAAGCAGAGTGATCAGGCGCCGAGTGATTTGATTCGAGAGTTTCATTGTGTGCAACCTTGGGTTTTTAGTTAGGTCCTAATTTTCGGCGGCTCGCTTCCGTCAGTCCCGTAGGGACGAAATATTTATAGAAAACATGACCGCGCTTTATTTTCTTAGCCCATTTATGGGCGGCATGACGATGTCGCTCCTAAAGGAGCTGTGGAATTCATTTTTTCCTGGGTTGCTACAAATATTTCGTCCCTACGGGACTGCGTCAAAGTGCCTGATGGCTTGTTCTGACTGGCAGCGCCCATCACAGACTAAAGTCTATGCTATTTCGGTCTTCGTTTCTTTGCGTAGATTGCTTTCACTGTTGAGATAACGCCATCCGTTTGTTTGGGCGGGGGCTCTCCCAGTCTTCGCGCGTCGGCGAAAGCTTTCTTCTTCGCGCGGCGTACGTATGCGCGAAGTTCCGG
>Ga0193730_1000556_pt1 | contig 10600 bp, 12 predicted proteins | sample U1a1metaG_FD_144919 | JGI IMG/M metagenome (GOLD analysis project Ga0193730, IMG submission 144919) | Soil microbial communities from a riparian zone of the East river system, Colorado, United States - U1a1 | ecosystem: Environmental > Terrestrial > Soil > Riparian zone | place: USA: East River...
GAGCGCACTCCACCGTTGTCGTTGAGCAATCGCGAGCAGACCGATGTCGAGCAACGCAATATAGACGAAAAGTCCGAGCGGATGATCCTGACCCGTTGATAGCAATAGCGGCGTGAGAAAGCCGCCGGCGATACCGAGCACAGCGACGACAATCGCATTCAACCGGACTGCGAGCAGGAACGCGACCGCCGTAATCAGCGTCATCAGCAGGAAAGTCGGAATGAGACCGAAGAATGAGAAGTGATAATAAGACCGGCAGGCAAACGTCACGGCATAGAGCACAAGGATGCCAGTCGCGCACAGCGTCTGCGCGGTGACGGCGTTTTCCTTCCGTTTTAGAAGCAGACCGCCAATGAGAAGACCGACGCCAACGACAAACCCGATGGCAACCCGTAGCTCCGGCGGGATGAGATTGTGCTCGAACGAATATTTAACGAAAAACGCTACGCCGAGGAAAAGCGCGAGCCCGCCGATCCACGCGAAGAGTTTCGCGCCCATGAATTGCTCCCAATTAATTGGCGGTCTGCGCGGCGCTGCGATTTGAGGAACGGTTGCTTGGACGAATCTTTCCGGAATTGGCGGCGGCACCGATTCTTTCTCTGGCACGGCCGGAGCAGGTGTTGTGATCCGGACCGGTGGCGGGGCGGTTTCTGTTACTGCCACAGCGCCTTGCGGCTCCGGGATGGGGACGGTATCCCTTTCCAAACCGCGTACTTCATTTTCAAGTGATGACAATCGCGCAGCTAAGTCGTCAAGGGCACGCTTCGCGGTATTTGCCTTGGCGAGCGCGACAAACGGCAGGACGCAAATTGCAATCAACAGACCGATACTAAAAAGGATCAGGAGTTCCATTTGTTCGTTAGGTTTGACCCAATGTTGGGCTTTGCCGAAGAGGATAACTGCTTTGCGCGGCGGATGTTAATTGATAAAAATTGCGGATTTCATCGACGCTTTCGATCGTGAACATTCATCACCTGGAGTTGTTCTATTTTGTCGCGAAACACGGCGGCATCGCAGCCGCGGTGCGGAACATTCCCTATGGCATCCAGCAACCTGCAGTGAGCGGCCAGATCGCCAAGCTCGAGGAGTCGCTCGGCACCAAGCTTTTTCAGCGACGCCCATTCGCGCTTTCGCCTGCAGGCGTGGAACTGTTCGAGTTCATTAAGCCGTTCTTCGACAACGTCGAGATCGTCAGTGAGAAGCTCCGTCAAAACAGGTCGCCACAATTGCGCATTGCCGCGCCTTCAATCGTGTTGCACGACTATATCCCCGAGTTGCTGCAGAAGCTTCGGACGAAATTTCCCGAATTTCGCCTTTATCTGCATGAAGCGGCGCGTGCCGAAGCCGAAAGATTACTCCTGGCTCGGGACGTCGATCTTGCGATTACCCTTGTCGAGAAAAAATCGCGCGCTGGGATTGAGGTTCGGCCGTTACTTGAGCTGCCGTTGATTCTGCTCGTCCACAGAAAGTGGAAGCTCGCTCGCGCAGAAGACCTGTGGAAGCGCGACAAAATTGAAGAAACGCTAATCAGTCTCCCGCGAACTGACCCAATCCACGCTTCCTTTCAGCGCGGTCTTGAGCGGATTGGAGTGGAATGGTTTTGCGGTATCGAGGTCAACTCGGCTCGTTTGATCGAGCGTTACGTCGCGGGGGGTTATGGAATCGGTTTGGCAGTAGCGGTGCCGGGCTTCAAGCCGGCCCAGCAGGTGCGCGTTTTAGAGTTGCCGGATTTTCCCCCGGTCGTTGTGGGCGCGTCGTGGTCAGGCAAGCTTTCGAATATTTCAACGCAATTGCTGGCCGAATTGGAAACCGAAGCGCAAGTGCAGATGCGCCGAATGAAAGGCAGAGCCAGGCATTAGCCGAAGTTAATTTCGTTGCCGTTGCGGCGTGCTAATCCGCCTCGTCTTTGAGCATTGATTTGAGCTGCTCGCGCAATTGCGAATTCTCTTCGTGTCCGTGAGCAGAAATAGCATGCTGCACCGCTGCTTCGAGCACCTCTTGCTCACTTCCAGAAATTTTTAGGGAGCAATTTTTCTCGCTGGGATAATCTCTGCAATCGATCGATTTTCTATTCGCCATGTCAGCCTCCTGTTCTTTTTGGTTTTCCTTCGATTCGCCAGCCAGAAAGTTTTATTACGCCCTCCGAGATTCGAGTGGGATCTAATCACGTCTCGCGCTTCTGCTACGCTTCAAAAAGCGGCGTCAAGCCGCCGCACTCCAAAGCCCCGAAAGCTTTCGGGGCGAAAAAGCCGTGCTGATTTGTGTTAATTCGTGGTTAGCTCTTCTTTAATTCGTCCAAATCTTTCAGGACTTGCTCGCTGTGCTCGACCGGTTTCACCCCGGTGTAGACTTTCGCGACTTCGCCTTTCGGGTTGATGATGAACGTGTTCCGCGCGGCAAGTTTGCTGCCTTTGTAATCCATCACCGATCCATACTCGGTGGAGACTTTCGCATCCGGATCGGCGAGCAATTTAAAATTGAGCCCTTCCTTGGCGCAAAAATCTTTGTGCGATTGCGCGGTGTCCACGCTTACCCCAAGAATGACTGCGCCGGCGCCCTCGTACTTGGCGAGATCGCGCTGAAAATTGTGCGCCTCCATCGTGCAACCGCTGGTGAAATCTTTCGGATAAAAATAAAGCACCACCCATTTGCCGCGATAATCTTTCAGGCTCACCTGCGACCCATCGCCGGTCGTGAGACTAAAATCCGGCGCGGCCTTGCCGACCTCCGGTTGCTGTTGAGACTCCGCTGCCATCAAGGCCAACGTGCCAAGACCAAGGAATGCTGACAAGATGATGTTTTTCATATCCATGCCTCAGTTTTCGAGCATCAACGCGGCGAGTCAAGGGCTGCGGCGAATTGGCTTGCGCTTTGGCGCCCGGTTTGAGGCAATAAACGCCGTCTATGCCAAGGCCGATGGTTGCCGAAAGTCTTCCGATTAAGCCAGCGCGACTGATTCTTGGTTTGATTGCCTGCATCGGGCTGGTCCTCGCGTTGTTGACGCTGTTATTCGGTTTCACGTCGATCCCGGCGAACTCCATTGGGGTCAAGACACGGTTTGGCGCATTCCACGATAACGTTAATCCCGGTCTGGCTTACGCCATTCCATATGTTGATGAAATTCAGATCGTCCCTACGCAGCGCCTGCTAAAGCTCGAGTTCGGCTTTTTCACACCGGGCGCGACAAACATTTACCAGGGCGACCCTGAGCCGCAGGAAACCGAGACGATGATCACAGGCGACCTCAACACCGCCCTGGTTCCGTGGGTGGTGCAGTACCGCGTCACCGATCCGAAGATGTATTTGTTCGGAGCGCGTGAGCCGGAGAAAACGTTGCGCGATCTTTCCGAAAGCGTGATGCGCGAAGTAATTGGTGATCGCACTGTGGATGAAGTGCTAACCATTGGCCGGCACGACATCGAGACGTCAGCCTTGAAACGCCTGGCCGATTTGAGTTCGCAATACGGTTTGGGAATCCAGATTCAACAGGTGCAGCTCACAAGTGTCCGACCGCCGCCAGCGGTGCAGGCGGCGTTCAACGATGTCAATCAGGCCCAACAGGAAAAGCAAACCGCAATCAATCAAGCTTGGGCGGTGTATAACGACGCCGTTCCGAACGCGCGCGGCCAGGCGAAGGAGCGCGAGAAACAAGCCGAAGCGTATGCCTTCCGCCGGGTGAACGAGGCAAAGGGCGAAGCGCAAAAATTTTCATTATTGCTCGTCGAGTACCGGAAAGCATCTGACATAACGCGACGGCGTCTTTATCTCGAAGCGATGCAAGCGATTCTGCCCAATCTGCAAAAGAAAATCATCGTCGATGACAGTTTGAAGAACATTCTCCAGACGTTGCCGCTGTTGCCGACGGAACAAACCCGGACCTCGCCATGAATGTGATCGATGTGACTCCGCGACCCGCGGCGATATCGGCCGTTGTGCGTTTTTTGCAGAGCCGATTCATGTCTATCTTGGGAATTCTTTTCATCTTGACCGCATTCAAATGGGGAACGCTGCTGTTTATCGTCCATCAATATGAAACCGTGATCATCACGCGTTTCGGCAAAATCGTTCGCACCATCGCCACACCCGGATTGAAAATGAAGCTGCCGGTTATCGATAAAGTGCAGCGTTTCGATAAACGGATTCTCGCCTGGGACGGCCCGCCAACTGAATGTCCTACCAAGGACAAGCTTTACATCATTGTCGATTGTTTCGCGCGTTGGAGGATCAGCGATCCGTTCCTCTACTACAATAGACTCAATGATGAGCGCAGCGCGCTTTCACGCCTTGACGACATCCTTGGCAGCGAAACACGCACGGCCGTCGCCACGCACGATCTCGTCGAAATCATTCGCGTAACCAAAGGACGAAACCCGTTGCGCGACGAGGAACTTGAGAAAAGCGGCACCATGTTGCCCAGCACGATTCCCGAAATTGAACTCGGTCGCGGTGAGATCGAAAAACAAATCACCGAACGCACTCGGCAGAAGATTGCCGATTTCGGAATCGAATTGCTCGATGAACGTTTCAAGCGCAGTAAATACAATCCAGCGGTTGCGGAGAAGATCATCGAGCGCATGTCGAGCGAGCGGCATCAAATCGCCGCACGGTTCCGTTCGGAGGGACGCGGCGAGGCCGCGAACATCAACGGTCAAAAGGAAAGCGATGTGGCATCGATCAGTTCCACCGCGACAAAGAACGCGCTCGAGATCGAGGGAAAAGCCGACGCCGAAGCCGCCGCGATTTACGCAGCGGCATTCAGCGCGCCTGATGCGCAGGAACTCTATTCGTTTTTGCGAAGCCTCGATGTCATGCGCGCCGCGTTTGAAAAAGACACCACCGCAGTACTCTCGACCAACAGCGATCTGGGCCGAATGTTGAAGTCCATGGCCGAAGCCGTGGCGTCAAAACCGCACTGATGGGCTCAGGCGTGAATCCGCGTGTTTCTGGGGAGCGCAGGCTGCTAGCCTGCTGATCTCGGCAGCTTGCCGAGATGGGTTAATGGGCGTCACCTAAGAAATTACGTGTGCCAAGATGTTGCCGGCAGGGTTGCCGGCAACTACAGGCTGGCAGCCTGTGCTCCCCAGAAGCTGACGCGCGCGCTACCCAACACTTGTGAAACCTGTTCGAATGGTCGTTTATCCTTATTCGTGAGAATCTGGACGATTGGCCACTCAACGCGCAGCATTGACGATTTTGTTTCACTGTTGGAACAGAACGGAATCAAGTTGCTCGCTGACGTGCGATCATTGCCCGGCTCGAAGCGCTATCCGCAATTCAACAAGGAAACGTTGGCGGAATCACTGAACGCCCACGGAATACGCTACGAACATTTTCCTGAGCTGGGCGGAAGACGAAAACCGAACGCTGACTCGCGCAACACGGCGTGGCGCAATGCGTCATTTCGCGGTTACGCCGATTACATGGAAACAGAAGAATTTCACAAGGGTGTCGAGCGCCTTCTCGCCTTTGCAAGGAACGAGGACTTGGGCAGCCGTCGAAATGACCGTGACGGTTCGGAAACCGTCACTCCTTGGAGCGTTGCGATCATGTGTGCAGAAGCGGTGTGGTGGCGCTGTCATCGTTCGCTGATCTCAGATCACCTGAAGGCGTGTGATATCGAGGTGATGCACATTCTCAATGCTAATAAAATCGAACCGCATCCGTTCACATCTGCAGCGCACATTGTGAAGGGCCAACTGAGCTACGGCGCCGAATCGCTATTGTAGGGCGTTTCTGTGAAACGCCGGCGTGGTTCGCGCCATGTGCGATGTGCAATGTAAGCGGGCACCGGCGGCTCGATTCTCTCTCGCTCCATCATTCTTTCCGCCAGCCAGTGGAACCATTCGGAGCCCGTCTCGCGCTTTAGCTCGCGACGCCATTGCTCGGCCCAAACCTGAAGCTTCTTCCAAGAAAGAAGAATCGGACCGCTAAAGAAATCGTCCACCAGATCAAGGGTGAGCTCGTGGCGAAACAGCAATACACCGATGCTTTCCCAAGTGAGCGAAACCAGATACACCGCATCTTCGCCATCAGGCCCGAGCACTTCTCGAATTTTCTGTGTGTCCGCGCCATCGGGCAACGACAACACACGGCGGAGTGCACTAGTAAAAGCTGGGCTCTGGAATGATCTCACTAGCTCGAGCATTGCCTCCCGTTGTCTGCGTTGGCGGTAATGTCGGATTTGCGCGGCTGCGAAAATGACGCCGGCCGTCACGGCAAATGCATTGATCAAATTTGCCAGAGTCGAGAGATCCATTTCAACGAGGATCGGTGACGCGACCGAGAAACAAACAGACGCCACTCGGCACATGCTGAATCGCGTAAACGAATGGACGATCGACTTTCACTTCGATCGGCGGCGGGGGAGGGGACCTTAAAGCAGTCCCCGCCATCATTGCCACGGCGGTTGCCGCAGCCGCTTCCGTTCCTTTTTCGTCCACTGCGATGAAGGTCTTGTGAAAGATCTGCGAGATGTAGAGGTAATCGTTCGGCTTGCGCGGCGCGATCTTGTCGAAATTCGCGCTGCCCTGCGGCTTGTCGAACGCAGTCTTCATCCCGAGCGCTTCAAAGTTTTCGGCTAACGCGATTGTAGGCGGCTCAATCTTGAATTTTGGCAGATAAAGATCGACGTCGCGCGTTTGAAGCTTTGCGCAACCGGCGAGCATATCACTCGTCAGCTTTGACTCGAGGGCACGCAGACCGCTCACGTCGTCGGGAAGCAGAACCAGGAACTGCAGGTCGTCGCCGGCGTAGGGAAGGCTCACAGCAGTAAATCCTTCGCGCTTCGCATACCCGAAATGCTTATCAGTTTTGTGCATCGTCGGAACATTGACAGGCGTTCCGCCTCGAAGATGAAACGGTTCCGGTTGCGTCGCGTTGTCGGAAAATTCACTGGCCCAGGGGGCTTTTAGATAAAGAGCGTTCGCCAGGACCAGGCGCGTTGTTTTGTCCAGTGCCCCTCCTGGGATCAGATCGCGAATCCGATCATGCGTCTGGTCCGCGACCCATTTGTTAATGCGCTGCGTAGCTGACGCAGCATTGGCAACGAAATCGATAGGCTCAAATGCTCCGCCGAAATTTTGTTTCACCAATGACAGGAAAGCCTCGCGAAACGCATAGCTCTTTTGCGCAAAGAGCCGATTGGCGATGTTCAACGTGATAGGCTCACTCGGGCCACCAAATTTTTTAGATTGTTTTACGAGCTCGGCTGTCTTTGCGCGCATCTCCTCCAGCGAACGCTGAAGTGCGGCAAACGAGGCGGGAAAGTTGCTATCGTTGGTGAGATGCAGAACGCGCGCCATCTCGGTGCGAGTTTCGCCATCGGCGCCGAGGAATGTCATCGCCAGAGCGGTTTCAATTGAGTACGGAGAGACGCAAAGATTGTCGTCGCGCGTGGCGAGCTGATGGTGAAGATCGACAGCGAGCTCATTTGTCGCTTTTGCCGCCAGGTCAAAGTTTGTTGCGCCGTGCGCCATTCCAGCGACTAACGCGCCGAATACGTGCAAGATCAAAAGCCGTTTCATGTCGTGATGAAACACTGAAATTGGAAGTGTTGCGATGAATTTTGGAGTGCGGCGACATGTCGCCGCTTTCAAAGCGCGGACGCGTCCGCGCACTCCAAATTTGAGCGACGTCGATTTGTCGTGGCTCGTTGTATGCGATGCTCTCAAAATCCGCCTCTCCCCTTCAACAAAGGGGAGAGAAATTGAGGTGAGGGATTCCGAGCGTTAGTCTAGTCAGATGCAAACCCTCAGCCTAGCCCTCTCCCTTGGGAAGGGAGCGGTGAACACAGCTGCGTATTGCAGACACTCATTAGCGCTGATTTAGTGCGTGACCTGAAGAAAATCATGGCCGCGCAACGCAAGCCGAACCTAATTCTTTTTCTACCGGACCAGCAGAGAGCGGATACGCTCGCTTGTTACGGGGGTGTGAAGGTTCACGCTCCCAATCTTAACAAGCTTGCTTCTGAATCCGTGGTTTTCGAGCGGGCCTACGTCACCCATCCGGTCTGCACACCTTCGCGTTCTTCACTAATGACCGGTACGTGGCCGCACATTAACGGATGCACGCGCAACAGCGTGCCATTGGATCGGCGGTTTCGCGTTTTTCCCGAGCTGATGGAGGACAGAGATTATGAGACGTCATACATGGGCAAGTGGCACCTGGGCGAGGAAGGGCCCGCTGGACGCGGATTCCGCGAATGGATTTCGACTGAACACCACGGCGACTACACAAAGTTCCTAATCTCAAAGGGCATCACGCCCGATAAACAAAACGGCCGATTCTCAGAACTGGCCATCAGCAACCTGCCCCTTGATCTATCGCGGCCAAAATTTCTGGAGCAACGCGCCTGCGAATTCATCGAAAAACATCAGCGCGATCCTTTCATTCTGGTGGTGGCATTTGTAGAACCGCACTCGCCCTACAATGGGCCGCTTAACGACGAGCATCCACTGGATGAAGTGGCACTCGATGTTACCGCCACGTTTCCCGAGAGTGAAAGTATTCCGCTGCGCTACCGGCTAATGCGCGAATGGCAGCAAGCGGAAGCGATCCTGGATCGCCAGCGATTGCCGACTCAATTGTTTTTCGGAATCACGCCCGAGGAATACCAAAGCATCAAGCAACGCTATCTAGGTCTTGTCACTCTGGTGGATCAGAGCATCGGCGCCATTCTTGGCTGCTTGGAACGGTTCGGCTTGAACGAGCACACGATCGTTGTGCATACGAGCGACCACGGCGACAGCCTTGGCGCGCATCACCTTTTCGGGAAAGAAACAATGTTCGAAGAAGCCGCGCGCGTTCCGTTGCTGATTCGGCTGCCGGACCAGACGCGCGGTAAGATAATTTCGCAACCAGTGAGTCATATCGATTTCGTGCCAACGTTACTCGACCTGCTTGGCCAACCCAGACATCCTCAATGCCCCGGCAAAAGTATGCTGCCGTTGATTCAAGATGAAGCCATGACGCCAGATAATGTCTTTCTAGAATGGGCGCCAAACCGGACAAAAATAAAGAAGGGAACATCACTGGCCCGGCGGCGCATGATCAAGCGCGCGGTCGAAGAGTCTACTCGGACGCTTGTTTCTCCAGACGGCTGGAAGCTTTGTCTGCGCGACATGGATTTAAACGAACTATATAACTTGAAGGACGATCCCTGGGAAACGCGCAATCTTTACTCGGAGCGCCAATACGCCTCAATCGTTTCCCGCCTTGCTAGCGAGATTCACCGATGGCAGGAATCCGCAAACGACAAATTAAGGATTTGAGGGGTAGCGGGTGCGAAGGCATCCAAAGGACCAACCGGAACACCGCGCATCAACGTAGCGACGCCGCGCCGCCCAGACGGCTCTCTGGGGACAGCGCGGCGCGCCGTTCCTGGCGCCTGACAAAGACTTAGAGTCAAGGCTTGATGATCATTTTGGCTGCCATGGGTTGGCCTAGCGCGTATCCCAAGCCAGATGTCAGGGTCACCACGACAGTATATGATTGCTGGAGGCCTCTGGGGTCGGGCAAGGTTTTGACCAGGATTACTCCGTAGCCCTCGGGGCCGACCTGGGACGGGGGGACAAGCGCAATGTAATCAACCCCGGGGATAGCGGTGCCGCTAACAGAGTAGTTTACATACGGGAAGTAAGGGATATAACCCTTATCACTGGACGTGGTCTGCCTCATGTCCACAACGAATGAACCGGTTTTCCCCCGGTGCACATCGCCGCTGCTATGAATAGTAGCGACGAGAAGTTGCCCAGGAGGCTGAATTGCCTCGTTATCGCCGCGTACCTGAGTGATCGCGCTCCCAAGCACGAACACCAAGCCGAGGCTTAGCAGGAGGTTCTTGATGATTTTTGTTTTCATATTATTTATTTTTCTTTCTTGTTTTGGCTTTCTTTGATTTCTCGTTATTGAGAACTCATTTCTGGCCGTTCACTGATGTAGTGCGTAAAATCTGGCGCGAGGTTACGCGGAAAATTCTAGAGGCAGCCGTGCCGGCTGCTAGAAGACAACTTCTTCAAAACGAACAGCGAATCGCGGACCACCTAACTTGGCCCAGGCTACGGTGGGCAGGTAGCGGATGTCACCGATCAGGGTAAAGATGCTTTAAACAGAAGATAACAACCGAAACCAAGGTCCCTTTTGGTTTAGCGACTCTTTGTTATCTGGGTACGAAACTGACGAAGAGCTTATTTCGGGGCTAGGCCTAACCGACTCCGAGTGAAGCGCGCTCGCTACCGGAACATATTCTCTATTGCAGGTGCAGCCGGGGTCGGTGACCCCGGCCACATGCTGCGGATTCACGCTTTGGACTTCCAGATCCATTTCGCCTCAGGCGATATTCATTGAGAAGAGACTGGCATTGGCTGCAAGGTGACATGTGAAAAGGTTTCGCTCAGAGCCTGTCCGGAGGCAAACGTGCTTCGCGTTGCCTGCTGAGTGAACTTGTAAATGGCATTCGGGACGACGCTGCCGGTGCCGGTGACCCCGCCCACATCTACCACAAGCAGATTGCCTGCCCCATCAAAGGCCAGACTTTGTGCGCTGCCCGGCACCGAACCAAAGGTCGTTCGAGGATACCGATGGAGAACTCCAGGCGGATCGT
>Ga0193730_1000559_pt1 | contig 10566 bp, 8 predicted proteins | sample U1a1metaG_FD_144919 | JGI IMG/M metagenome (GOLD analysis project Ga0193730, IMG submission 144919) | Soil microbial communities from a riparian zone of the East river system, Colorado, United States - U1a1 | ecosystem: Environmental > Terrestrial > Soil > Riparian zone | place: USA: East River...
GGGTTGGAGAAGAATTCACGATTCTGGATCATCAATTCGATACGCGTGCTGTCCATGTGGACGATACGGCCGGCGCCGATATTGAGATGTCCCACTTCACTGTTGCCCATCTGGCCGTCGGGCAGCCCCACGTATTTCCCACTGGTATGGATCAGTGTGTTGGGATATTCGCTGAGCAAGCGATCGTAGGTGGGCTTACGGGCCAGCGCGATGGCATTGGCTTTCGTCTCGGCGCGATAGCCCCAACCATCGAGAATGATGAGGACCAGTGGTTTGGGACGGGTCATCTGGCGATTATTGGCTATCCGGCTTTGCTGGCGTCCGCGGGGCTTTCCTGTTTAATTCTTCTTCCTTCATCATCTTTTGCATTCGCTCCATCATTGCATCCATTTGTTTTTGCATACGCCCGTAGGAAAGCTGCATGGATTCCTCGGTCATCGCCGGCATTTCGCGGAGCAGTTTCTGCCCCGTAGGAGATGAGTAGAATACGTTCATCGCGCTGACATCCGTTCTAGTCAAGTGTTTCTGATAGACCGGAACCAAATCGTCGATGATAGCGTCCACTGGAAAGTCTTTCATACTCTCTTCCATCATGGCGTCAAACTGCTCAAGTCGCTCCTCCGCGATCTGCGGGTAGCGCTTCTTCATGGTTTCATGAACCATGGCGCTCTGTTGTTTGGTCATCGACTCCATCACAGAACGCATCTGGTCGTGAATGTGCATGACTTTGAACAATTTCAGGACGTCTTGGCGGCTGGCGGGGCCCTTTGTCATAGGTGATGGTTGGCCAGATATTACCCCCTTGGTTGTGAACAGAACCAACAGGACGCCGATCAACTTTAACGGGCGATACGTCATACTCACACCCTCGCAAACAGAATGCTCAATAGCTCTGGTTTGTTGGGTTTTTTAGGTGGGCGCTTTGGTGGTTTGAGACCGGTCATCGTTCGAAGAGTTCCTGCGCGAGTCGCGAGCGATCCATCTCCAGGTAGACGGCCACAGAGGAGATGATTCCATTGAGCGTTCCTAATTTTAGAGCGTTATGTGCTGGGATTGTTATGTAATGATCGGCGCCACGCACGTTCGATTTCAATCGAAGATGACTGCCAGTCTGCCGAATAACCTCGTACCCGTATCGGCGAAGAATTTTAGCCAGGTCGTGACCGGAAAGATCACGAGGTAATCTCAAACGGGAATGACCTCATCTTTCACAATGTGCAAACGGATAATGGCAGGAGCCGAGCCGTCATCGAAGTGGCAACGCACCGCGTCGCGCACCATCGCTCGTAGTTCTTCCAAGTTTTCGGCTTGGGTGAAGATATCGTGGCCCAAAGCACGAGCTTCATAGCCGCCTTCCGGCGACTCGTGAACGGAGAAGATAATCTCAGTTTCTTTCATTGCCGTCTTGATTATACTCGTGCTCCTGACTCCCCAAATTGTCATCGCTATCGCTTGTAGTTGAGCGCCTTCAGCCCCAGGAACCTCGCCGAGTCCCCAAGCTCTTCCTCAATTCTCAGCAACTGATTGTATTTTGCGACGCGGTCGGTGCGTGAAGCCGATCCCGTCTTGATCTGGCCTGCGCCGGTGGCGACTGCCAGGTCGGCGATGAATGTGTCTTCGGTTTCTCCGGAGCGGTGCGAGATGATCGAAGTGTAGCCGTGACGGCGGGCAAGGTCGATGGCATCGAGAGTCTCGCTCACCGTGCCGATCTGGTTGACTTTGATCAAAATTGAATTGGCCACGCCGCGGTCGATTCCTCCCTGGAGACGCTCGGTATTGGTGACAAATAAATCGTCGCCTACAAGCTGAATTTTGCTGCCAAGTTCTTTGGTCAGCAATTGCCAGCCGTCCCAATCGTCTTCCGCCAGGCCATCTTCTATGGACACTATCGGATAGTCTCGCACCCACTTTGCCCAGTAGCGCACCATTTCTTCTGAAGTCTTGGCCGACTTGTCGGATTTTTTGAAAACGTATTTGCCATCTTGATAAAGCTCGCTGGCCGCGGGATCCAGGGCAATGGCGATTTGTTCGCCAGGCTTGTAGCCCGCCTGCTGGATTGCTTCCAAAACCAATTCAATGGCCTCAACATTTGATTTCACCGAAGGGGCGAATCCGCCTTCATCACCAACGGCCGTGTTGTAGCCACGTTTCTTGAGCACGCCTTTGAGGGTGTGGAAGACTTCAACGCCCCAGCGTAGTGCTTCCGAAAACATCTCGGCTCCCACCGGCATCACCATGAATTCCTGAAAATCCACGTTGTTATCGGCGTGCGCGCCGCCGTTGAGGATGTTCATCATGGGCACGGGCAGCAAATTGACAGCATCGCCACCCAAGTACCGATATAGCGGGAGCTGATACTCGGCCGCTGCGGCGCGGGACACTGCCATGGAAACCGCGAGGATCGCGTTTGCGCCGAGGCGGGCTTTATTTTCCGTGCCGTCCAGTTCGATGAGCTTCTGATCGATGACACGCTGCTGCGAGGCGTCCATATTGGCGAGAGCATTCGCGATCTCGCCATTGACGTTTTCTACCGCCTTCGACACGCCCTTACCGAAATAACGCCGGTTGTCGCCATCGCGGAGTTCGACCGCTTCATGTTCACCGGTAGAAGCGCCGCTTGGCACAATGGCGCGTCCAACCGCACCGTTGGCAAGCTGTACCTCAGCTTCGACCGTAGGATTGCCGCGCGAGTCGAGCACTTCGCGAGCGTGAATATCGCCGATATTAGTCATTGGATGATGTTTGTCCTTCTCTGAATGAGTGGCCTTGGAGTCATCGAGCGCAACTCGGGGGAAATCCGGATCGAACGTAAGCCGGCGTCCCGTAAGATAACCGATGCCGCTATAGATATTCCCCATCGCTGACCTCGAAACTCGCGATTATAAATCAAGCCCTTATCTCTGCTGGTTCAGGCATCGCTTCCGACATTGTTCCGATGTGGGGAGTGCTTTACAGTCGAGTTCAGAATCGAGAGAAATAATTTCAGGAGGCAAGATGAAAAGATTTGTTGCATTGCTTTGTGTGTTATTGGCTACGACCATCGTCGTGGCAGAGACCAATCCCTGGCTCCCCGCCGGCACTGTACTCAAAGTGAAACTGGAAAAGACACTTTCCACATTTTCCAGCAAGGGCGGAGATCCCTTTATGGGTCGAGTCACAGAAGCTGTCATCCTGGGTGGCAAGACCGTGATTCCAACCGGAGCCACAGTCGAAGGACGTGTCACAAAAGTAAATGAGCCGCGACGCATTGCCGGCAAGCCGACCATTGGTCTTTTCCCTGAGACGGTGATCCTGCCTAACGGAGAGCGCTACCTGCTCAACGCACCCGTGATCGACACCAGCCTGCGCAACGGAACCGATGTAGACGAAGAAGGTCAGTTCAAGGGCGCCGGGCACGATGGCAAAGATTTGACCGAGATCGGTATGGGCACCGGTGGCGGCATGTTGGCGGGAGGCCTCATCGGCGGCGGCAAGGGCACGTTGATCGGAGGAGCAATTGGGGCTACAGCAACAGTCGCGCATTGGCTGGGAAAAAGGCGATCCGCTGTGCTGCCAGCGGGAACGGAGTTGGTGATGGAGTTGAGCCGTCCGATGGAGATGACGGCGGCTGGCGGGGGCGGACGGTAAAAAAGGCGACGATAAGAAAGAGCAGGACAGTCAGACATTGCGGGGCAGCAATAAAGCGGCGGACAATCGAAAACCAGTTCTCCGTTCTCTGTTTTAAGTTCTCAGGTTAGGCTGTTGCTGCCAACTCGTCTTCGCTGACGAGTTGTAACTCTATCCATCCTTCGAGTGGTAAGGCGTCCACAGGTAATCCTTGGCGCCACAGGCTGAAGCGCAGGCGTAGCTTTCTTGCGCTCTCAGCCTGGAGCCAATCGAGCGGCAACTTGAATTCGAAGTTCCTGGCCAGCGCCAGCGTTGCGACAGAGTTGGACTCTTGCGAAGTGGCGAGGATCTGTTTTTCGTCGACGCTAACTTTCCAGTCCTGAATTTGACCATTTTGCACGCTGACGTCGAGGCGTAAGGCGCGTCGAGGGCGCGACCCATCATGCTCGAGCGAATCAGCGGCCCATGATTCCAAATTAACTACCAGATCGAAATCCGTCTCTGGGACTTTGCCATCCGCAAAATCCAGACGTCCGTAAACGTTTTTCTCGTCGATGCCGGCATAAACTGAATCGAGAAGAAATTGTTTGCCATGCATGGAACCGGAGCGGTGGTCGGCGGTATAGACAGCGGCGCCCATCCACTCGAAGTAACGCACCATGTCGCCAGTAATTCGAGGATGAATGTAAGCACTCTGGTGAAGGAACGCGGGCCGTGTGATGCCGGCCATAATCGGCTGCGCCAAGTAATCCGGCGGACGCGCGCCGAGCGCCTGATAAACGTTGGACAAATGTTTGCGGTAAAGTTCATCAAAGTCGCGATCGTTAGCTGAGTGATGCTCGGGACCGTACCACCAATTCCAATCACTGCCTTCGGCAATCAAAATCTCTTCAAAGGCCAGTTTGCGCTGCGACTCGACCGCGCCGGGTGACGACTGATCGTAGAAGTCGCGGGCGTGGTAGAGGTAATCCCAGGCGCGGTTGTCCTCGGGAGCGCCAATCCAGACGTTGAAATTGGCGTGAATCCAGGAGCCAGGGACGAGCGAGGTGAGGTGGCCAAAGTTTTGGTGTCTCTGAATCGCTTCTGAAACGGTGACGGCTTCGACGCCGGGTTCGTGCTGGAGAGCGTCGTAAAAACGCCGCAGGAATTCCCTACCCGACTGAGGATAGTATTCCCAGGCATTCTCACCATCGAGAATGATCGACAGCACCGCGTCTTTGCCTTGGTCAAGAACTGGTTGCGCAGAATGCTTAATGCTTCGCATGAGGTGAGCGGCTGCCTCCTGTGGAGGCATGCCGGAATAGACAAAGCCGATCAGGTCAGAGATGGTGTGATCGCGAAAAATCATGTTCATCTCGGTCTGACCGCTGTGGTAACGATGAATGTTGTAGAGCTTTGCGGCGGACTCGGCAGGCAGGCGGCCATCGCCCTGGCGCGAAAAGGAAACGCCCAGGGTTCGACCTAGGACCTCTTCATCGGTGGCCATCCACTTCACACCGAGGTTTTGAGCGAGGGCGAGAACTTCTTCGGAAACACTGCCTTCCGAAGGCCAAACTCCTTGAGGGCGGATGCCGAAAACTCTCTGGTGCAAATCGAGGCCGCGCTGAAGCTGCTCACGAGCATCTTCGGGATGTCGGAAGCGGTGCTGCGGCGGGGGCAATCCGGGCGTGGAAACCGCGCCCATATTCGTATCGCAGACGAGCGGCAGAATTGGGTGGTAGAACGGTGAAGTGGAGATCTCAATGGAGCCACGCTGCGCGGCTTCCCCGTGTGCGGGAAGAACTTTAGCCAGTAATTCGCGCTGATGAAGGATGACGAAGCGCTGATCGTCCAGCGAATAGCCCCGGCCTTTCTGGATCAGGGCGGCGACTTCGGGATCCTGAAGAAAGAACTCATCCAACCAGGCAATTTGCGAAAGCACTTGCAGGTCGGTGAAATCTTGTGGCTGAAAATATTTCTCGGCTCGATCGGGAGTATTACCGCTGCCACGAAAACGCTCCCAGAGCTCGCGGTAACGAGGATAGCGGCCAATCATGTGAACCGGATTGGCCTGGAAAAGGTACTGTAATGCGAAGCGGCGCTCCTCGGGAGTAAGATCTTTCGCTGGCTTGGCGGCCACTTGCAGAAAGGGATCCTGCGCGGTTCCAGAAACGTAGTCCTGTATCTGCGTGATCAGCGATGGAACGAGGTTGAAAGTCTGGTGGACGTTGGGAAATTCATCAAGCAGCTTGACCATGCCGTAATAATCTTTCAGGGCATGGAGGCGAACCCAGGGCAGACGGTATTCGCCAGAGACCAGGTCTTTGTAAAAAGGCTGATGCTGGTGCCAGAGGATGATGACGCGCAAAACAGGCATTGATATTGGTTCGCCCCAAAAAGGCAAAACATGAGGCGAACTGGCAGTCTAGCATGTGACGGCACCCTACTCCGGTACACTAGTGACGAGCGCAATTGAAACATGCCTAAGGAAATTATTGAGGTAGCCGAGCGTCGCGCTGACGTCAGTCTTTTGACGGATCAGGATATCTATCTTTTCAATGAAGGCAATCACTACCGCATTTACGACAAGCTCGGCGCCCACGCTTACAGCGTAAATGGCGAAATCGGCACCAGCTTCAGCGTGTGGGCGCCCAATGCCCGCCAAGTTTCTGTGATGGGCAGCTTCAATAGTTGGAATCCTGATTCTCATCCGCTGCGAGCTCGTGCAAATTCCGGCATTTGGGAAGGCTTTCTGCCTGGAGTGAATCAGGGTGCTTTATATAAGTTTCACATCGTCTCGAATAATCAAGGTTATGTTGGCGACAAAGCGGATCCGTTCGGAGTTTTTCACGAGAACCCGCCGCGCACCGCTTCAGTGGTTTGGGACCTGGCTTACGAATGGAAAGATCGGGAATGGATGGCTCAACGTCAGAGCCGAAGTTCGCTGCAGTCGCCGATTTCAATTTATGAGGTCCATCTCGGCTCCTGGATGCGAATTCCCGAGGAGCATAACCGATCGTTGAATTATCGCGAGCTGGCGCCCCGGCTGGCGGAGTACGTACAGCACATGCAGTTTACCCACGTGGAACTGCTGCCGGTGATGGAGCATCCGTTCTATGGTTCCTGGGGATACCAGACCACTGGATATTTCGCGCCTACGTCGCGCTACGGAACGCCGCAGGATTTCATGTTTCTGGTGGATTACCTTCACCAGCACGGAATTGGCGTCGTCCTCGACTGGGTTCCCTCGCACTTCCCTTCCGACGCGCACGGTTTGGCTTATTTCGATGGCACACATCTTTTCGAACATGCCGATGTGCGCAAAGGATTCCATCCTGATTGGAAAACTTTCATTTTTAATTATGGACGCAATGAGGTCCGCAGCTTTCTGCTCTCGAGCGCCATGTTCTGGCTGGACAAATATCATGCCGACGGATTGCGAGTGGACGCGGTTGCCTCCATGTTGTACCTCGACTACTCCCGCAAGCAGGGGGAATGGATTCCGAACAAGTATGGCGGCCGGGAGAATTTAGAAGCGATCGATTTCCTTCGACAATTCAATCTGGCAGTTTATAAAGAGCATCCTGGAATTCAGACCTACGCCGAAGAGTCGACATCGTGGCCGATGGTGTCACGACCTACCTACGTCGGTGGTCTAGGTTTTGGCATGAAATGGGATATGGGATGGATGCACGATACCCTGCTCTACTTCTCGCATGATCCCATTCATCGCCGCTATCACCACAACACGCTTACGTTCCGGATGTTGTATGGCTTCACCGAAAACTTTGTGCTGCCGCTCTCGCACGATGAAGTCGTCCATGGTAAGGGCTCGCTGCTCAATAAAATGCCGGGCGACGAGTGGCAGAGATTCGCCAACCTGCGCCTGCTTTTCGGATACATGTATGCGCAACCGGGCAAGAAGCTGCTGTTCATGGGTGACGAGTTCGGACAAGGACGCGAATGGGCACACGACCGCAGCCTGGACTGGCATCTACTGGGATCGTCGCTGAATCGCGGAGTGCAAACCTGGGTGGAACAGCTGAACCGCCTATACCGGAACGAACCCGGTCTTCATCAGTTCGATACCGACCCCGCTGGATTCGAGTGGGTCGACTGTAACGACACCGCCGCCAGTGTGATTTCCCTCCTGCGTAAAGGGAGCTCTCCTAAAGATACGATATTGATCGTGTGCAACTTCACCCCAGTGCCGCGGCAAAGTTATCGAGTGGGAGTTCCTTCTGCCGGGTTTTGGCGGGAACTTCTGAACAGCGATGCTACGGAGTACGGTGGAAGCGGACTGGGAAATTTAGGGGGACGGACGGCTGAGCCCGGACCTGTGCACGGGCGGCCTTATCAGCTCAACCTCACGCTGCCTCCGCTGTCCACAGTCTTTCTCAAAGCCGAATAGTCGTCACTGGTGCCGAGTGTTGGGCAGTCCTGAGCCGGTTCAGGCACGTCTCATGACAACAGTCTTAGTCAGGCGGCATCTTCCGTGATGATCGTGTGGCAATCTGTCCGATACGACGTGCCTCAAGCAAAGCTTCGATGTGATCCACAATCTTCTCGACGGATGCACCTTTAGGAACGGCAGCGTCCACAAAATACGGCGTTTCCTCCAGAACAGGTAGCGACCCCGAGATCACGATCACCGGAATCTCCGGATCGTAGCGTTTCAGCTCAGCGGCGAGTTGGGCGCCGTTCATTCCTGGCATTTCGTAGTCGGAGATGACCGCGTCAATTTCTTTTTTCCTGGAACGGAACAAGTTCAAGGCCTCGTAACCGCCTTCGGCCAACAGCACTTCGTATCCGTGACTGCCTAGCATCGCTTCGTACAGTTCACGGATTCTAGGGTCGTCGTCTACGCACAGCAGTGTCGTTCGGTTCATAGGGGAGGGTCTGGCCTTTCATGATCTCCTCGCAGAATCCGGTCGAAGAAATCATGAATGTGTATGCACGAGAGATTCCAAACGCCAGCCCTCCGAAAGATTCACGAGGGTGCCCCGTCTAAGCTCTGCTTGGGCGGGGGTTTTCTCCGGGTGACCGCACGGTTGAAAAAGCTCGCCCTGAGAGAAGTCGAACGGATTACCAGCTTGGTCCCACTCAATGCAATTCGATCAAAGTCAAAATCCCCGCCCAAGCAGAGCTTGGGCGGGGCACCCTCGAGAGTTGGGATGAGCGGCGGAATTCGGTTGCGACCTCATGCTAGACTCGCTCTCACCGGCGCCCATGCGGATTCTGACCCGCTACATCTTGCGCGAAGTTACTTCCCACGCCTTGATCGGAGTGGGGGTGTTTACCTTCGTCCTGTTCACTCGCGATCTGGGACGAATTCTCGAACTGGTCGTCCGCAATAGCGCGCCACTTCCCAGCGTCGCGGAAATTTTCTTCTACACCGTGCCGGTGGCGTTGATCTACACCATTCCGATGGGTGTCCTGGTGGGCATACTGATCGGACTTAGCCGGCTGGCTGCCGATAGCGAGATCACGGCCATGCGGGCTAGTGGCATCGGGGTATGGACTTTCCTGCGAATCGTTTCCATCTTTGCGGTCATAGCCTGGATCCTGGCTCTGGTGAACGGTGTTTACCTGGCGCCCCGGTCCCAGGCGGCGCTCGGGCGCCTGCAGGATCGGCTCAAGACTTCACAAGCTTCGTTTGAGATCCAGCCACGCGTATTTTACGAAGGCTTTCCTCAACTAGTACTTTATGTCCAGGACGTGAAGAGCGCTCAGGGAGCAGCGATCTGGAAGGGAGTATTCATTGCGGACATCAGCACGCCCTCCGCGCCCAGAATCACCTTAGCGCAGCAAGGCATCCTGGTGAGCGAGGGTACGGACACCCTTCACCTGCACTTGAGCGATGGCGCGACGCATGAGACCGATCCCAAGATTCCCGACCAATACCAGATCTCAACTTTTAAGCAGACAGATATTCCAATCCTCGTACCGCAGGCCGACAACAAAGAAGACCAGGCATCCGTGCCGGTGGCGGAATTAGGCACACGGGCGTTGCCGGTGGAGGCCGGCCGAGTAAAAAAATACATGGCGCGGTGGTACTGGATCGAGTTCCATCGCCGCTTTGCACTACCGACGGCCTGCCTGGTACTCGCGCTGGTAGGTATCCCGCTGGGGTTGTCGTCGAAAAAAGGCGGCAAGTCTACAGGCTTCGTTCTGACCATCGTGCTGGTATTTGCGTATTACTCGCTTTCTCTGGTGGGAGTTTCATTGGCGCGGCAGGGAAAGGTGTCGCCGGGGTTAGGTGTCTGGCTGGCGAATATCGTGTTCCTTCTGACGGGCGCGTTTCTACTTTGGCGGGCAGAACGTAAACCTCTTGACATTGCACCACTACGGAGTCTCTGGCATCCCTTTAAAGCGGGATTGCAAGAAGGCGGAGGAATCCTGATCCGTCCCAGCCCTCCCGAAGATGTTTTTAAGCGCGCGGCCAGCCGCTGGCGTGTGTTTAGCGCCCGCTTTCCTATGATCCTGGACGACTACGTGATGCAGGACTTCATCGCTTATCTGCTGATGATCCTGGCTACATTTCTGATATTGATTTTGATCTTCACTCTTTTTGAACTGTTGGGAGACATTCTTAGAAACCAGATCTCGCCCCTGGTGGTGGGAGAATACCTTCTCAGCGTCTCGCCTTACTTTCTCTACAACATTACTCCCCTGGCGGTATTGCTGGCTGTGCTCGTCACTTTCGGGTTGATGCAGCGCTCCAGCGAAATTATCGCGATTAAAGCGACGGGGATTAGCATCTACCGCATCGTCCTGCCTGTACTGGTAGTGGCGAGCCTGCTGGCCACAGGGCTTTTTTTCTTCGACCAGTTCTATCTGCCGCATGCCAATAAACGGCAGGACGCGCTGCGCAACTTGATCAAGGGTAAACCGGCGCAAACTTATCTCAATCCTGAGCGCAAGTGGATTTTCGGGCAGCACTCGAGCATCTACTATTACCGATTTTTCGATTCTGAACGC
>Ga0193730_1000560_pt1 | contig 10559 bp, 9 predicted proteins | sample U1a1metaG_FD_144919 | JGI IMG/M metagenome (GOLD analysis project Ga0193730, IMG submission 144919) | Soil microbial communities from a riparian zone of the East river system, Colorado, United States - U1a1 | ecosystem: Environmental > Terrestrial > Soil > Riparian zone | place: USA: East River...
TCACTCTCCGCAACGCAGACAGCCGACTCCTGGAGGATTAGTCGCGATTCCAGTTGCAGGTCGCACGCCAACCCAAGGCCTCCACTAACTCACTCATTTGATTGATGTTGATGGCTTTCGCTTAGCCGGGTGCCCGGACAACTTGTCCGCTCCGCTATGTGTCCCTTAGGTGCCAGGAAAGGTGTCAACCTGCTGAATCAACGCACCTAATCGGGATGTCCGTAAAAAGGACAGTTTGTCCCGGCCGAGGGTGGGATGTCAGCAATTCTGACCCACGAAGGTTTTCACTGGGGTTCAGGAGTTCAAGGGAAGCCGCAAAGCGGCGCAAGAATACAGCCCACGGCGCAAGCCGTGGGTATTCAGGAGTTTCAAAGGAAGCCGCGAGGCGGCGTAAGAACCAGACTTCTGGTCCGCCCTGCGGCCATTGAAACCGCTGGTTACCAAAGTTTCGATTTCCCCGCGTAAGTCGTTGTCGGGAAGTGGGTTAAGCTGCTATCCCTTACATGACATAGCTCCCCGTCAGATAGCCCGTATGAATGCGGAGGGACGTGGTTAACCGCTCTCAGAATTGGAGAGACTTGACCCCGGGCGCCAAGCTGCTCATCAGCCTTGTCGTCACGGCAGGCACGGGTGTGCTTCTCTACGCCGCCATCAATCCCATCAGCAAGAACATCGCTCAGTTCATTTGTTATCTGTTGATCGCGCTTCTGGCCTCACGACTAAAAGTTAATTTGCCGGGAATCACTGGCACTATGTCGGTGAATTTTCTCTTCATTCTTTTAGGCATTTTGGAACTCAGTTTTACCGAGACTCTTGTCCTGGGGACTGCGGCCATCATGGTGCAGTGTTTTTATCGCGATCGCCCCAGCTCGATTCAGGTGACGTTCAATATCTGCGCCAGCGCTTTCTCCATTGCCGTCGCCTATGACGTGTATCACATAGCCTTCAGGCACTGGCCGGCCAACACCCATCCCCTGGTGCTGATCGTTGCCGCCAGTACGTACTTTGTAGCCAATACCGGTTCCATTGCGGCCGTCATCTCGCTCACTGAGGGCAAATCGCTAAGGCGAATCTGGGTGGAATGTTATTTCTGGTCGTTCCCTTATTACCTGGTTGGTGCCGGGCTTGCGGGCGTAGTGGGGTGGTTGAACGGAAAATTTGGCTGGCAAGCATCGCTGCTGGTAGTACCCGTGATTTACCTAATCTACCGTTCTTATCGCCTCTACCTGGGCAAGCTGGAAGATGAGAAACGTCACGTGGAGGAAATGGCAAACCTCCACTTGCGGACCATTGAAGCCCTCGCTCTGGCCATCGAAGCCAAGGATCACACTACGCACGATCACTTGCAACGAGTACGGGTGTACGCCATCGAGGTAGCAAAAGAGCTGGACGTGACTCCGGGAGAAATGGAAGCCCTCCACGCTGCCGCGTTGTTGCATGACATTGGCAAACTGGCGGTGCCAGAGCACATCATCTCTAAACCCGGCCGATTGACGCCGGAAGAATTCGAGAAGATGAAGATCCACCCCGTGGTCGGGGCGGAAATTTTGGAGCGCGTGCGATTCCCTTATCCCGTAGTACCGATTGTGCGAGCCCACCACGAGAAGTGGGACGGCACCGGGTATCCCTTCGGCCTCAGGGGTGAAGAAATCCCGATCGGAGCGCGCATTCTTTCTGCCGTGGATTACCTGGACGCACTGGCCTCGGACCGCCAATATCGCCGGGCTTTGCCGCTGGAAGAAGTCATCCAACGACTGTCGGCGGAATCGGCCAAATCATTCGATCCGAAAGTTGTGGATGTCCTGCAGAAGCGTTATCTTCACCTGGAAAAATTGGTGGAAGATCAATTTGGACATGAAGTCGCCTCCAAATTATCCACTGACGTGAAAGTGGAACGGGGACTGGCGCCAGCCGCAGGATTTGAAGACATCACCGTAAAAGACGCTCCTGGTCAGGAAGCGAACTTCCTCTCCTCAATCGCGGCTGCGCGGCAAGAGGCGCAAACTCTATTTGAGCTCAGCCAGGATCTGGGAGCCTCACTGAGCCTGGGTGAAACTCTCTCCGTCTTTTCTTTGAAATTGCGGCGTCTGGTTCCATACGACGCGATTGCCATTTACGTCAAACGCAACGCCGAACTCATCCCCGAGTATGTTAACGGCGACAATTTTCGTCTATTCGCGTCGCTCCGTATCCCGCTAGGCCAGGGGCTTTCCGGATGGGTCGCGCAAAACAAGAAGCCCATCATCAACGGCAATCCTTCGGTCGAGCCAGGATACTTGAACGATCCAACCAAGTTCAGCACCTTGCGCTCCGCTTTGGCAATCCCTCTGGAAGGTCTGGCCGGCGTGGTTGGCGTGCTTGCGGTTTATCACGCGGAACGAGACGCTTTTACTTCCGATCACTTGCGCATCCTGCTGGCCATCAGCTCCAAGATGGCGCTGGCAGTTGAGAACGCGCTGAAATACGAACAAGCGGAAAGCTCAGCCACCACCGACTATCTCACCGGACTACCCAACGCGCGTTCGTTGTTCCTGCAACTCGACCGGGAATTAGCCCGCTGCAAGCGTGACACCTCCTCGCTCACCGTCATGGTCTGCGACATGGACGGGTTTAAGCAGATTAACGATCGGTTCGGCCATCTCGAGGGCAACCGCGTACTTCGTCTCTTCGCTGTGGCTTTGAAAGAGAGTTGCCGAGAGTACGACTATGTGGCCCGTATGGGTGGAGATGAATTTGTAGTTGTCGCTCCTGGCTTGCCGCCGGAAACGGTCGCCAAAAAAGCGGATCAACTGCGGGAACTGGCCAAGCATGCCGGCCACGAAGTCTGCGGCGAAGATATTCTCTCACTCAGTGTGGGCCAGGCTTTGTATCCCAAAGATGGACAAGATGCCGAGGAACTGCTGGCTGAAGCCGATCGCCGCATGTACATCGAAAAGCAGCAACAGCCCTCGCGCAAAAACCGCAGGCTCTATCCGCGAATGAAGTGCCGGGTGACCATCGAGTTGCAGCCTCATGGTTCGGAAGCCCCGTTGCTCGCGAACTTGACCGACATGAGTCTGGGCGGCTGCTTCGTGGAAACCAGCGCCATCATGCCTGCAGGTTCCAAGCTCAAGCTGGTCTTCTCCATCGATGATGGCAAGATGCAGGCGGAAGGCAGCGTAGTGCGCATCGATCCCGGCTCCGGTGTCGCTGTCCGCTTCAACGATATGAATCGTGAAGAGCGCGACAAGATGCATCGCGTCCTGGAATTCGTTCAGAACAGCACGAAGTTTTACGACAACCGCTATCTCAGCAAGCTTTTGAATCGTTGATTCGGCAATCGCCTATTGCTATGGGAGATGCACCTCAAGTTGTCTGGATTGGCAAAACTCGCGGTCAAGATCGTGGCAGTCGTCCTGCTCGGCGGTTTTCTCGGCGCCACTTTGGTACGGCTGGCTCCCGGCTTCGGTGTGGATGAAGAAGAGCTGGACGCACGTCTTAGCAATCAAAGTATTCAAGCCCTGCGACAAGCCCAGGCAACGGATCAAAACCTCGCCGCTTTCTATTTTCATTATTTGAATCGCGTCCTCCACGGTGATCTGGGCACTTCGCGCACTCTGCAGCGTCCAGTCTCACAACTTCTCGCCGAGCGCATGCCCGAAACTCTCAAGTCAATCGGTCTGGGACTGATCTTCGCGTGGGCATTGGGTCTTTCCCTGGCAATCGGAATCGTGATGTCACGCGCGTGGTATCTCGATCTCAGTGCCAGCTTGTTCGCCGGAACACTACTCTGTCTGCCTGCCGCGGTGTTGGCTTTGCTTTTTGTCTTGGCACAGGCGCCGGCACGTCTTGTCCTCGGACTGATTGTTTTTCCAAAAATCTTTCGCTTCTCGCGAAACCTGCTGGCAAGAAGTTCATCACTCCCGCATGTACTGACTGCCAGAGCCAAAGGATTAGGCAACATGCGTCTGCTGTTCTGGCACATTCTGCCGCCGGCAGCGCCTCAATTGCTCGCGCTGGCCGGAGTATCGGTGAGCATCGCATTCGCTGCCGCCATCCCCATCGAAGCTCTATGCGACCTGCCGGGAATCGGACAACTTGCCTGGAAAGCCGCACTGGGACGCGACGTAGTGTTGCTGATCAATCTCACCATGATCGTGACGCTAGTCACGCTCGTGGCAAATTCCGCTTCCGACTTGATGGGCCAATCTTTTCACCGGGCATCCGCATGAAGTGGCCCCGCTCCATCGCAATTGTGTTTCTTGTGGTCATCTCCACCGCATGTTTGCTGGCTGACTTTGTGGCTCCGGCTTCTTACGCTCGCCAGTTTCGCGACGTTCCCGCGGCGGCCCCTTCGCACCAGCACCTGCTAGGAACCGACGATCTGGGACGCGACCGCTTCTCTCGAGTGCTCTACGGAACTCGTGTGTCGCTATTACTAGCCCCCGCTGCCGCCTTGCTCTCCACTTTGTTGGCTGCGCTGATTGGCGGCATCGCTGGATTCGGCGGCGGATGGTTGCAACGCTGTGTGATGGCGGCAACCGACCTTTTCCTGTCACTGCCCTGGCTGTTCTTGCTGATTACAGTGCGCGCGCTTTTGCCACTAAACGTGTCGCCGGAAGTCTCAGTAATAATCACCTTCGCCTTGTTGGGATGCCTGGGTTGGGCCGGCGCCGCTCGCGTCATCTGCGCCGACGCCCGCGCCCTCGCGCAATCGGATTTTATTTTGCTGGCCAGGGCCTCAGGCAGCAGCGGCTTTCGTCTCCTGTGGCGGCACTTGGTGCCCAACCTTAAGCCGATTCTCTATGCGCAGTTTTGGATCTCGGTGCCGGTGTTCATTCTCACCGAAGCAAATCTCGGAATTCTAGGACTCGGCGTAGCTGAACCTCTCCCATCGTGGGGAAGTCTGTTACGTGAACTGGAAAGCTTTTCCACCATTTCACTCCAAGCCTGGCAGTTTGTCCCGCTGCTTTTGTTCATCGCAACCGTTAGCAGCTTTCATCTGGTCCTGACCAAAGAGGAGTTGGCATCATGAGAAAACGTACGTGGTTTGTTCTGCTAATTGTTGTTGCGCTGCTGGCAAGCGCCGCGATTGCGCAATCCGGCGGAGAACTACGCTTCTGTCTACGTTCCGAACCGAAAACGCTAAATCCGCTGCTCATGTCCGACGATTCCTCTGAGACCATCCGCTACCTGACCGGAGGCGTCCTTCTCCGCGTAAACCGCCTCACTCAGCAACCCGAACCGGAACTGGCCACCAGCTGGAAATTAACCAATGCCGGCAAGACCATCACTTTCAAGTTGCGCGACAACTTGCGCTTCTCGGACGGAACAACCTTCTCAGCTGACGATGTGGCCTACACGGTCCAGCAGCTCATGGATCCTGCCTTACACTCGCCGACCGGAGACGCATTCCGCTCTGGCGAAGGCAAAGTGCAAACACAGTTGCTGACAAAGAATCGTATCGCCATCACTTTCCCGGCTCCCATTGCGGGCCTGGACAAGCTGTTCGATCAAGTGGCCATCATGTCAGCCAAATCTCCGCAGAAAGAAATGGCCGTCCTCGGACCCTACTACGTAGCAGAAAACAAAGCCGGCGCATACCTGATCCTGAAAAGAAATCCCAATTACTGGAAACATGACGCCGCCGGCAGACCGTTACCCTACATCGATTCCATCCGCCTCGACATTCAGCAAAACCGTGATATCGAAATGCTCCGCCTGGTACGTGGCGAGATCGACTTCATCAACTCCCTCGACGCCGAGTACTTCGACAAAGTGATGTCGGAAAATTCCTCAATGGGGCACGACGCCGGCGCCTCCCTGGACGCGGAATTCATGTGGTTCAATCAGGTCCCCACCTCACCGCTGCCTTCGTACAAGAAGGCGTGGTTTACATCCACCAATTTCCGTCGCGCCATTTCGGAAGCCATCAATCGCGAAGACCTGTCCCGAATCGCCTTTCGCGGGCGCGCTCGACCTGCCGTAGGCCCGATTTCACCAGCAAACAAATTCTGGTTCAACTCCAAACTACAACCTCATCCCTTCGACCAGAAGTCCGCTCTCCAACGTCTCAGTCAGGACGGATTCCACCTTCAGGATGGTGTGTTGCGCGACCGCGAAGGCCATGCCGTCGAATTTTCCATCATCTCCAACTCCGGCAACAAATATCGCGAACGCATGGCCACCATGATCCAGCAAGACCTGACTGCCATTGGCGTCAAGCTGAACGTAGTCACCCTGGATTTCCCTTCACTGATCGAGCGCATGACCCGCACCTTTGATTACGAAGCCTGCCTGCTCGGGCTGGTGAACAACGAACTCGATCCCAATTCACAAATGAACGTATGGCTCAGTTCCGCCGAAAACCATCAATGGAACCCGAGCCAGAAAACACCCGCCACTGCCTGGGAAGCTGAAATCGATAAATTGATGCGCGCGCAAGCCTCCACCCTGAACCCGGCAAAGCGCAAGGCATTCGTCGACAAAGTCCAGCAAATCGCATGGGACCAGGAACCGTTCATTTATCTGGTAAACAAAAACGCGCTCTCGGCAGTATCGCCCGCGTTGCACAATGCGCATCCGGTGGTGTTACGGCCACAGGTTTACTGGAATATCGATCAGCTCTCGCTAGGCGCCGAGGTAGCAAGGAACCGATGAGTGACGCGCTCCTCTCCCTTCGTCTGTCGGTCGACTATCCGGGTAAACACGGAGTGCTCCGCGATCTTTCCTTGGAACTATCCCACGGAGAAGTCCTGGGCCTGGTAGGCCAGAGTGGATGCGGCAAGAGCACACTCGCCCTCGCGATCCTAAGACTCCTCCATCTGAAAGGCGGCACCGCGGAAGGCACAATTCATCTCAATGGCCGCGACCTGATGACCCTCAAAGAGCGCGAAATGAGAGCTCTGCGCGGCCGTGAAATTGGCCTGGTCCTGCAAAGTCCAATGTCCGCGCTGAACCCAGCATTGCGCATCGGCGCACAACTCGACGAATCGTGGAATGTCCACCGCCAAGGCAGCCGTCAGGAATGCCGCAAAGCGCTGATGGAAACTTTGGAGAATGTCAGCCTGCCCGCGGAAGAAGAATTTCTGAAACGATATCCGTCACAACTCAGTGTCGGCCAGGCCCAGCGAGTGCTGATCGCAATGGCCGTTCTCCATCGCCCGCTGCTGCTGATTGCCGATGAGCCCACCAGCGCCCTCGACCTGATCACCCAAGCAGAAATCCTGCAATTGTTTGCTGCCCTCAACCGAAAATTCGGTATGAGCATCCTCTATATTTCGCATGACCTGCTTTCCGTAGCCACCATCAGCCATCGCGTGGCGGTCATGCATCAGGGAGAGATTGTTGAGTGCCGGAGTACTGCCGAAATATTCCGCGAACCCGCACATACCTACACGCGTGATCTCATTCGAGCGCTTCCTGTAGTGCCGCGTTTAGCCGCGGCTGCGGGAAATAAGTAGGTCTTACTTCCGCCCGGGATGAAACTCCCCTTTGTTGGAAAATTGCGAATAGGGCCACTCATTCTTCTTCTTGGCCGGAGCGGCCACCACCACCGTCGGAACCGGAACTTTCGTTTCGCTTCCCCAGTCCGCTGGTTCCGGACGGATACACCAGACGTTCCCCGGTTGATCCAGAGCGATGCCCACCAGCCAATACTTACCCTCCGTCCCCAGCGGGACACAGTTCGCCACCCGTGCCGTAACGCTGGTACCGCCCGGCAACTCGTCCAGTTCTACCGGGACTCCCGGCTCCAATGGCTTAGAGAGCCGCACCCCGCAGCCTTGCGGATTCACTACTAAGGTGTAACAACGTTCTGAGGTTCGAACGTCAGTATCCAAACGGGTCAGACGGAATGGGATCTGCGTCCGGATTCGAGTACTGCGGCATCCGTGGTCGTGCGAATTCGCTGTCGATTCCATATTTGTGGTTATCTAAAATTCTACGTCGGAAGTCAGCTCGTTCTTGCTGATCCGTCGGATAAAAACGCACCAAAGTAACCGCTGTAGATATGAAAATGGAATTTACGGGAAGCTGACGGCGTCGGCTCACACGGCAAGCGGTTGGATCTGGATCAGCGGTCCATGGACGGAGGCGTGCGCCTTTCGCAGCATGTTCGCGGAAAGGATTCCCGTCCGTTGAAACGACTTCTCACAATCCGCGGACGACGGTCCGCGCATGTTGCCCTCCATGTATGCCAGCCCGGGACAACGCGAGCACGTCCCCACATGGCTGCATGTCGAACAAACTGGCAGATCCTTGGCGCGGATAGAACGAACCTCATTCAATTCGGGCGAATTGCGCCAGATATCAATGAACTTCTGTCGCCGCACATTGCCACTCGGCAGGGGAAACTGCACGCAGGGAAAAACATCTCCATAGGGACTGATGTAGCCAGCCGTATGTCCAGCGCTGCACGGGTAGCCTTCCATGACGTCTTCGTCCGGCGATGGTGGAGGCGCGCAAAACTCTTCCACATCTCCCACCAGGTTCTTGTTATGGAAGACCGCGTTTAGTTCTGAACCAGGAATTCGCAAATTCAGGATGGAAGTATCGCCATCGATCTTCGGAGTGATGGTTGGATCCAGGTTGTAGATGACCCCCAGTTCCTTGGCCAGCGCTTGTACTCCGGCGTGTTCGCCCATGTTCACTGTCATGAGCACGTTAGCGATTGCGACCTTCAGGCCCTGCGATTTCAGGAAACGAACTGCCGCGACACTGCGTTTCAGGGAGCCGGGCAATTTCGTGATCGCATCGTGGATCTCAGGACGGCGCGAATAAATACTGATCTGCACCTGCTGCACACCCAGATCGCGCATCCGCCGGGCTTCCGATTCGCGGATCATTACGCCATTAGTCTTGATTCTGACATTGAATTTGAGCTGGCGTGCGTATTCCAAAATCTCAAAAAAATCGCGCCGCATCAGAACTTCACCGCCGCTGAGAGTCAGGAAGAAGGTCCCCGACTCTGCGAGTTGTTGCAGGACATCTTTGATTTCCGCGGTAGTCATCTCGCCGTGATCATCGTGATCCAGATAGCAATGAACGCAACGTTCGTTACAGCGATACGTAACGTCGAGATGGACGTTCAGGGGAACTCCCAATCCCAGGGCGCGCTCGTTCATCTCCCGCATCAGGCTCATGCTGCCTCCACCGGATCCGCGGAGATATCGAAGGGACGATCGGAGACCATCAGGATGCCGTGCTGTGAGAGTTCATCCACGAACTGTTCGGCATCGCGGCTCGCAATTTGAAGATCCACATCGAATTCATTGCAAACGTTTCGAGCCACGATTTCGCTAAGCGGAGTGCGGCCATCCGCCGCTTGCCAAATCGCCGTCGCCACTTGGTTCAGAGTGAAGAATGTGGAGTCCACTGCGGACATCACCATCATCTCTCCGCCCAGCATGCGCGCGGCTATCTGCGAGCTTCTCGCGATGTATTTTTCGCTCATCGGATTAAATCCCAAATACGTGCGTCGGGCACAAATCTTAACCGGCGTACCGGCACGCGGTCCACAAAGTCACAGGCCGAATGAAAAATCATTTCGACCAGCTCCGTGTCTTCCGCGAAGAACAGGATATTGCGCAGCAAACAACGAACCGCTTCAGCCGTATTTACAACTTCAATTTTGTTCTCGGGCCCTTTCTCCAGCAGAAATAAGGTCGCGACCGGTGCCGAACAATTCGTACCCACTCGGGCCAGTTCGCCGGTAAAGGGAGTCCCGCAGGCATGATAACCCGTAGCCTCGTGGCGTACGTACGAAACCTCATCCGTTAATAGGATCACATCTGGAGGCGCTAGCCGCGAAATGGTTGTTTTGCCCGCTCCCGAGATTCCCGAAAACAAAAATGCTCGATCATCACGGATAGCGCTCGCGGCATGCAGCAGAAATCCGCCTTCCCGCGCCAGGATCAAGGTGTGTACGATGCGCAACACAGAATCGATGGAATAAGGATTCGCCGACTGCCGTATATGTCCCCGGCCGGCGCGCTGATCCCAGTGCGCTCGAAAATCTCCGCGCCGCAGGTGCCACACTCCATCCTGCATTTCAACGTGTGCGTCTTCCGCAGCCTCCGTTTCGGAGGGGGTAACCAGCTCCAGCTCAAACTCGAAGTTACGACCGGGTAGTGAACTGATGAAGCCGGTGTACCGGTCGATCAGCATCCGGCGGAAGGAAGAGTCCCGAGTACGGAACAGAATGGGCGTGCCGCCAATTTCAACCGCAATCTCGTGGCTTTGGCTCAATTAATTATCCCGCTCCTGCGCTCTGTCTCGGGCGGCCCGCGGATTACACTCTCGCTCTGTCCAACGACCATTCGAAACCGCGGTTTCCATATATTCGAAGCGCGGCCCGGAGCACAAAACTCCAATGGCAAAGTAGCCATGCGGCCAACAGTCGCGATGGAGACAGCTTCCGCGCAGGAGTAATGCGCGCGCCATGCCGATGGATCGCTGTAACCTTTCCCAGCAAATCCCTGTCAAGTACTTGCGGATCTTCGCAGGGCATGGAGTCGCCACGTGTGATCAGGAATTTTTCCCCAGCAGCAGACTTGCGCAGGATGCGGTGAACAAAGAAC
>Ga0193730_1000561_pt1 | contig 10524 bp, 10 predicted proteins | sample U1a1metaG_FD_144919 | JGI IMG/M metagenome (GOLD analysis project Ga0193730, IMG submission 144919) | Soil microbial communities from a riparian zone of the East river system, Colorado, United States - U1a1 | ecosystem: Environmental > Terrestrial > Soil > Riparian zone | place: USA: East River...
CCATACTCGAGGGCGAGAAGCGCGTTCTGCTCCACCATGAGAACGGCTATTCCGCTCGAGGCGAGCTCACGGATTAGGACGAAGACGTCCTTTGCGGCAGTGGGCGACAGTCCGGCGGTAGGCTCGTCCAGCAGCAACACGTGCGGATTGGTCATCAGAGCGATCGCGACCGCGAGAACCTGGCGTTGACCACCGGAGAGATTGCCGGCCTTCTCGCGAAGCTTTCCGCGGAGAATAGGAAAGCGGCAGATCTGCTCTTCGATCCGGCCCTTCACTCCCGATCGCAGCAGGTAGCCGCCCATCTCCAGATTTTCCTGAACCGAAAGGCCGCCGAATACGTTGCGCTCCTGCGGAACGAAGCTGACGCCGTGCTCGCAGGCCGCGAGAGCGTCGCCGGGCGGAAGCGCGGCACCATCGATCGAGACCTGACCGGTGCGCTTCGGGAGCAGACCGGCGAGCAGCTTCAGGAGCGTCGACTTGCCGGCACCGTTGGGGCCGATGATGACCGCGAGTTCCTTCGGCCCGACGGTCAGATCCACTCCCTTCACGATCAACTCGGCGGTCGCGTAGCCGCCGCATATGTCGCTGGCATTGAGCATCGTCATGAGAGCTGCACTCCCAGATAGCACTCCTGAACACGGCGATCCGCCGTCACCTCGTCAAAACTTCCTCTCGTGAGAAACTTACCTTCCGCCATGACCACGACGTCGTCGCAGAGCCGCTCGATGAGCTCCATCTCGTGCTCGATGAGCAGAATGGTCACGCCGGATTCGCTGATGGCGGCGAGTTGATCGGCGATCTCGCCGACCAGAGTGGGATTGACGCCGGCCATCGGCTCGTCGAGCAGAATCATCTTGGGGTCTGCGAGCAGTACCCGGCCGATCTCCAGCAGCTTTTTCTGGCCCCCGGACAGGTCCGTGACGAGATTGTCGAGGACATGGTCGAGACGCAGCCGCCTGGCGATCTCGTAAGCCCGTTCACGCAGCGCCTGCTCCTGACGGCGAACGGCGCTGGGATTCGCGAGAGCGCGCAGCATTCCCTCTCCCGCCTGCCTCGGGCCGTACAACATGAGATGCTCGAAAACCGTCATCCTCGGACACCCGCGCGCGAGTTGGAACGATCGGACCAGGCCGCATCGAGAGACGGCCTCTGGACGTTTGCGCGCTATGTCGAAACCGTCGAAACGCACGGCGCCATCGAAGCCGTCGACGAGACCCGAGATACAATTGAAAACCGTCGTCTTGCCGGCGCCGTTGGGGCCGATCAAACCGGTGATCGTGCCGGCTTCGACGGAGAAGGTAGCGCCATCGAGGGCGCGGACGCCGCCGAAGCTCGCCCTGATATCGCTTACCTCAAGCAACGACCCTGTCGTCGGCATCGGTCCACCTCGCCATGACGTGCCACCGGCCGGATGAACGTGTCCGGCACATCTTTCCACACACCCACCGGGTTTTTCCGGGCAATTATTTGAGTGTTTCCACCCGGCACCTATTCACTTAGGTTAATATGGCCTATGCACTTAGTGCTATAGGTGTTGGACACTTAAGTGTCCGGCACGATCGACGCCCGGGAGAAGAGATGAGAAACGCCGCAGAGATCGACTTCCGCCGCGCGTTCCAGGACGCGCCGGTGGGCCAGGCCATCGCGAGCAGCCGAGTGATAACCGCGTGCAACAAGGCGTTCGCCGAAATCTTCCGGGGCAAGCCCGGCGAGTTCACCGGAACGACCTTCGAACGCCTTTATCCGACGCACACGCATTTCGAGAGCGCGGGAATGCGCGTCGGCCCGCTGCTTTCGAAGGAACGGGTGTTCGCGGACGACCGGGTCATGCGCCGCCTCGACAGCGAACTGTTCTGGGTCCACGTGCGGGGCTTCACCTATACGCCCAAGGACCCGCACCGGAATACGCTGTGGGTTTTCACCGAACTCTCAAACCGACAGCCAAAGAATCTCACAATCCGAGGTTCGCTGACGCCGCGCGAGCGCGACATCGCGGCCCTGCTGATCGAGGGGAAGACCGGAAAGGAAGCCGCGCTCGCTCTCGGGATCAGCCCGAGGACGGTCGACATCTATAAGACCCGGCTTCTGCGCAAGTACAGCGTGACGAACACGCCTGATCTGGTGCAGAGGCTTCTGACCGGCTAGGCGTCCATTCACCGCACGCCTAGCCCGCCGATATGAAAGGCCTTAATCTCCAGATATTCCTCGATACCGAATTTGGATCCTTCGCGGCCGATTCCCGACTGCTTGATGCCACCGAAAGGTGCCACCTCGAGCGAGACCGAACCGGTGTTGAGGCCGACCATGCCGAACTCCAGCCCCTCAGCGACGCGCCACGAACGGTTGAGGTCGGATGTGTAGAAATACGAGGCCAATCCGTAGGGAGTCGCGTTGGCGATCTGAAGGGCTTCCTCCTCGTGCTTGAACCGGAAAAGCGGAGCGACCGGCCCGAAGGTCTCCTCGTTCGCCAATTGCATGTTGACCGTCGCGTTTGAAAGCACAGTTGGCTCGACAAACCGATCCATCGACCCGGTCTTTCCGCCGAGCATGATCTTGGCACCGTTCGAAAGCGCGTCGTCGATATGACGACGCACCTTGTCGACGGCAGCCCGGTTGATCAGCGGGCCGATCGTGACACCCTCGTGCAATCCGCTGCCGACGACGAGCTTCGAAGTCTCCGCCATGAGGCGGTCCGCAAATCTGTCATAGATTCCGTCCTGGACGAGAACCCGGTTCGCACAGACACATGTCTGGCCTCCGTTGCGGAATTTGCTGGCCATCAATCCCGCCACCGCGAGATCGACGTCGGCGTCTTCGAACACAATAAAGGGGGCGTTCCCTCCCAATTCGAAGCTGACGCGCTTGATCGTGCTCGCGGATTGCTGCATCAAAAGCTGTCCAACACGCGTCGATCCGGTGAAAGAACTTGCGGACCGAAGGGTTTGATGTGAGCTCGGCACCAATCTCCTGGGGCAATCCGGTCACCACCGAAAAAACTCCCTTGGGAATGCCGACCCGCTCGGCCAGTACGGCCAGCGCCAACGCGGAAAACGGCGTCAGTTCCGAGGGTTTCGCGACGATCGGACAACCGGCCGCCAGCGCCGGGCCGGCCTTGCGGGTGATCATCGCATTCGGGAAGTTCCACGGCGTTATCGCGGCGGAAACCCCAACGGGCTCCTTCAGAACGAGGATACGGCGATCCGCGGTGGGCGCCGGGATGGTATCGCCATAAAGTCGGCGCGCCTCTTCCGAGAACCACTTGATGAAGCCCGCACCATAGCGGATTTCTCCGGCCGATTCCGCGAGCGGCTTGCCCTGCTCCATCGTCATGATCAGGGAAAGGTCGTCGATGTTTTCGAGCATCGACCGGTACCACTCCTCAAGCAGACGTCCTCGCTCGCTGCTCGGACGAGAGCGCCAGGCCGGCCACGCTTCCTCCGCCGCCTTGACGGCGCGCCTGGTCTCTTGCTCGCCTAGCGCCGGTACGGTCCCGATTTCGGCGCCGGTCGCCGGATCCATGACGACGACGGTGGCGCCCCCGTCGGCATCGACCCATGAGCCCGCGACGAACGCCTGCTGACGGAAGAGGCGCGGATCTCTCAAACGCTCGCTTAGATACATGGAGACCTCCGAAAATGAGGTCTACAGCATCGCATCTTCGCCCGGCAGGCTCTGCCGAATGAATGCTGCCTAAGGCGACGAAAATGCCGTCTCGACCAATCTTACAGAATGTCCTGCGGCGCCCAAGTGGTCTAATGACACAGAAGAACGCGCCCGTTTTCGACTGAGGTCCCCGACATGACTGAGCTGAAGGCTCTCGCCACCTACGACGACTTCGCTCGCCTCGACATCCGGATAGGCAAGGTCGTCGAAGTCCAGCCCTTTGCCCGAGCGCGCAACCCTTCCTACAAGGTCGGCATCGACGTCGGGACCGATCGGATCATGTGGTCGAGCGCCCAGATCACGAACTACGAACCGGAGGCGCTGGTCGGCTCGCTGGTTGTCTGCGTCTGCAATCTCGGACCCAAGAACATCGCGGGGTTCACGTCCGAACTGCTGATTCTCGGCGCAAAGAATGTCGATGGTGAAGTGATCATTCTCGGTCCCCGCAGCGAGGTGGCTGTCGGAGAACCGATCTTCTAGTGGCAATTGTGCGTCGCCTCTGGACAGGGCGCGACAGCAAGGCCTGCGGTTTGGCGCTTCGACGACGATAGAGCATGCTGTTTATCGGTCGTCTTCGGCAAATTGGTCGAAGGAGCTTGGGTAGGATCCCAGCATGGCCAGCGCCGGTGGCGAGGCCGATGCATCAGCAAGGGATCCAGCCATGTTAGCCGCTCACAGCACCGCCGCCGAGCTCGCCGCACTGCGTAACGCCAACATCGCGCGCGGCGTCCTCACCGCCCATCCGATCACCATCGCCCGCGCTGAGGGCGCATTGGTTTGGGATGTGGAAGGCAAGCAGTATCTCGACTTTGTCGCAGGCATCGGCGTACTCAACGTCGGCCACAACCATCCGCGCGTCGTGGCAGCGGTGGAGAAGCAGCTTAAGAGCATTACCCACATGGCCTTTCAGGTCGCGGCCTATCGGCCGTATCTGGAACTTGCCGAAAAGCTGAACGGCCTGATCGGCAAGGGCGAAGCCTACAAGAGCATCTTCCTGACCTCCGGGGCCGAGGCGGTGGAGAACGCGGTCAAGATCGCCCGCGCCTACACCAACCGCTCTGCCGTGATCGCGTTCAGGGGCGGCTTCCACGGCCGGACGATGCTCGGCGTCAGCCTCACCGGCATGAGCCAACCCTACAAGCAGAACTTCGGACCGTTCGCCTCCGAGATATTCCACACGCCGTTTCCGGACGCCTATCGCAATATGACAACTGAGCGCGCGCTCGAAGCGCTGGACGAGGTCTTTGCGACCGATATCACCGCGGACCGTGTCGCCGCGATCATCATCGAACCGGTGCAGGGCGACGGCGGCTTCCTGCCGGCCCCGGTAGCGTTCCTCAAGGCGCTACGGGAGATCACCAAGCGCCACGGCATCGTGCTCATCGCCGACGAAATCCAGACGGGTTTCGGAAGAACCGGCAAGCTCTTCGGCTTCGAGCACTCCGGCATTCAGCCCGATCTCGTGACAGTGGCCAAGAGCCTCGCGGGTGGGTTCCCGTTGTCCGGGGTGGTCGGGCGAGCCGAGATCATGGATGCTCCACTGCCCGGTGGTCTTGGCGGCACCTACGGTGGCAATGCCATCGGATGCGCAGCAGCGCTCGCGGTCATCGAAACCTTCGAGCAGGATAAACTGCTTGACCGTGCGGAACGTCTTGGCGAGAAGCTCGAAGCGGGCCTTCGCGAGCTTGCGCGGAAGCACTCAATGATTGGCGACGTCCGCGGACGGGGCTTCATGCAGGCGATCGAGTTGGTCACCGATCGTAAGACCAAGACGCCGGACCCCGATCGAGCGCAGCGCGTGATCGACAACGCCCGTCAACGCGGACTGCTAGTGATCAAGTGCGGCGTCCATCGCAACGTCATCCGCTTCCTGGCGCCGCTCGTCGTTTCAGATGAGAATCTGGATAAGGCTCTCGCAATAATCGACGCGGCACTATCGGCCGAAAGCGTCAAGGAGGACGCCTGACCCTCGCGCACCGGTCGAACGCCGGACACTTAAGTGTTCGGCGCTCGCGCGGACAGGCCGCAAACCATATAATGAAGCTACGCCCTTCCCTCTTCTGCGGTGGACCTGTGGGTACCACCTACCGGTCGTAAAAGCGGAGGGAGACCTTATCGCGCGGCTGGAGTTGACTGATTGAACGGCGCCCCGAAGCTTGATCGGATCGATTTGAACATCCTCGTCCAGATGCAGAAGGACGGGAGGATGACGAATACCAATCTGGCAGACGCTGTAGGCCTTTCAGCGAGCCCGTGTCTGCAGCGTGTGAAGCGTCTCGAGTCCGCCGGATACATCACAGCCTACGGTGCGCAGATCAACCTTGCCAAGCTGACAGAGAGCATAACGGTCTTCACCGAAATCACCCTGGTCGATCACCGCAAAGAAGATTTCGTAAAGTTCGAGGCCAATATGCGCAACGTCGACGAACTGATGGAATGTCATCTTGTCAGCGGGGGGTTCGATTACCTGCTGCGCTTCATTTGCCGCAACATCAACCACTACCAGGAGCGGATGGAAAACCTGCTCGATCGCAATATCGGGATTGAAAAGTATTTCAGCTATATCGTGCTGAAGTCTCCCATCGTGAAGAACGTTCTTCCCTTGAAGACGCTGCTCGACCCTCAGGCGCAATGACCGCTTTGCGCCAGAAGCTGCCCTTGGCGGGATCGAAATCCAACTTCCGCCTTATCCCGAAACCGGACTCAACTCGGCAATCGCGGCATGTCCGAAATGTGCCAATACCGTCCCAAGGGCCTTGCTCGATCAACCTATTAGCGCGAAAAGATCGACAGTGGTGGGAATGCTCATTCGGGAAGTCATGCGCGCCGAAGCGCCTCCATTTTCCGAGAAGCGGGGGCACGCTGATGAGCGACGAGAACACCTGGACAGGCCCACTCGTGGACGCCCATGCCCACTTCTGGGATCCGATCGCCAACGATCATCCCTGGCTGCGCCCGGACGTCATAATCCCGCTTCGTTACGGCGACTATTCCGCAATCAAGCGACGCTATCTGCCTGACGACTATCGCAAGGACGCCGCCGGTCACGCCGTCTGCGAGACGGTTTATGTCGAGACCGAATGGGATCCGAATACGCCGCTCGACGAGACGCGCTACGCATCCGGACTAAGCGCCCGCTATCGCCTGCCAAATGCGATCGTGGGACAGGCATGGCTCAATCGCGACGACGCCGCCACGATCATCGCTCAGCAGGCGGCATTTCCGCTAGTGCGAAGCATCAGGCACAAGCCGGGAGGACCGGCGTCGCCCAATGAGGTCGGTCGTACACGGACGCTGATGTCCGATGACACATGGCGGTGCGGATTCGCTCTCCTGGAAAGACACGGCTTGCATTTCGACTTGCAGACGCCGTGGTGGAATCTTGACGAAGCGATCACGTTGGCGCGCGACTTTCCGCGTATGTTGATCATCCTCAATCACGCAGGCTTGCCGGCTGATCGCAGTCCGGAAAGGCTCGCGGGCTGGCGCGCTGCGATGGCGCGTCTTGCCGAGGAGCCGAACGTCCGCGTCAAGATTTCCGGCATCGGCTTGCGCAACCGTCCTTGGAGCGTCGACGACAACTGCTGGATCGTCGAGCAGATCGTCGCCATGTTCGGCGCGAGTCGCGCGATGTTCGCCAGCAATTTCCCAGTCGATAGCTTATGCGGATCGTTCGACACGATCTTTTCAGGCTTTAAGCGGATCGCCGCACGCTATTCGAAGGCGGAACAGGCGCGGCTCTTCTGCGAAACAGCGCGCGAAGTCTATCGCACAAACGAAAATGCGCGGACGCCGTCCCAAGCCAGCTGAACACTCGGCCGCCGTATGGATCACGCTGGTGACACTAGGAGACTTCGCATGTCCATTTCTCCACGATCGCGCGTGCGACTTTTCCCGAACCGTGGCGCGACTAGGCCCTGACGACCTGGGGCAGCGGCTTCTTCCCACACAAGAGCTTGACGAGGTCATCTGGTATGCTTACTGGTCTTACCAAGGTAAGGTCAGCGAGGAAATACGGGTGGAGCTGAAACGGGTGGACGACGGTGAGAAGGGCTTCGAGAAGGTGTTCGCCTTCTTACGCGATCGTCTGCTCGCCGGCTCGCTGAAACCCGGCGATCGCCTGGTCTCCGAGCGCGATCTCGCAATTCAGCTCGGCGTAGGTCGGCCGCTCGTTCGCGAGGCGCTTCGGGCGCTGACGATGCTAGGCATTGTCGAGATCCGGGATCGCATCGGCACTGTCGTGACGCGACCGGACGTCTCGGTCCTGAATGACTTCTTCACCTTCGCGCTCGCCCAGCAGGCGGACATGCCGGATGACGTGATGCAGGCCCGCGTCGCGATCGAATGTCAGGCAATCAGGCTCGCCTGCGAACGCGCAGACATCGCCGATTTCGAACGTCTGCAGGCAGCGCTGGCGAGGATCGCGGAAACGATCAACGAATCGGACGCCGGCGGTATGGCCGACTTCGAATTCCATCGCACGATGGTGCTGGCGTCACATTCGCAAACCCTGGCCGTCCTGCATAATTCCATGGCGGGCCTGCTGACTCATGTGCATCGCAATCGCCGCGAGCTCGTGCAGGCGTTCCCTTCGATGAAGACGTATCTGATCGACGATCACCGGCGCATCTTCGAGGCAGTCGTCGCCCGCGACCCGGACCGCGCCGATGCAACGCTGCGAAAGCATTTTCAAATCGGCGACGAGTACCGAAGGCGCGCCATCGTCGGCGAAACCGACAGCATCACGGCGTCGCCGGCGGCAAATCTCCAAACCAGAAAACGAGCCAACAGCAGGAAGACCACATGAAGATTGTCGTAGGTTCGGATCACGCCGGCTTTCCCATGAAGGCGGAGGTGCTGGCCTTCTTGAAGGAGAGCGGGCACGAGGTGCTGGATGTCGGCAGCTTCGATCCCGCTCCGGTCGACTTCCCGGATATCGCACGCAAGGTCGCCGCCGCCATCACGACGGGCGAGGCAGAGCGCGGCCTCATGGTGTGCGGCACGGGCGTCGGCGCCTCGATCGGCGCGAACAAGATGAAGGGAATTCGGGCTGCCGTGTGCCACGATGTCCATTCTGCCCACCAATGCGTCGAGCACGACGACGTCAACGTCATGTGCATCGGCGCGCAGATCGTGGGTCCCTGGCTCGCCAGGGATCTGATTGCGGCCTATTTGGGCGCGACATTCTCCACCGCCGAGGAATTCCGGCGTCGGGTGGCCAAGCTCGCGATCATGGATGACGAACGTTAGGAAGCAAACGAACACCAAGAAACAAGACAAACGGGAGGAAGCAGTGTTGAAAAAGATTGTAGCTTCGATGGCGCTTGCCATCACCGCGTTGGCAACCGTAATGTCCCTCGCACATGCGGACGCGCTGGATGACATCAAGAAAGCCGGCAAGATCCGCATCGCCATCGATCTTGGCGTGCCGCCCTATGGCATGACGGATGACAAGCTGCAACCGACCGGCCTCGACGTCGAGGCGGCACGGCTTCTCGCCAAGGATTGGGGACTTGAGTTCGAGCACGTGCCAACCACAGGCGCCTCCCGGATTCCTGCGCTTCAGACCGGCAAGGCCGACCTCGTGATCTCGAGCCTCTCCTACACGGCCGAGCGCGCGAAGGTCATCGATTTCTCGTTAGGCTATGCCGTGCTGCGAACGGTCGTCGCTGCCCCGAAGTCCGTCGCCCTCAAGTCGCTGGCCGATCTCGATGGGAAGACGGTTGGCACGGTGCGCGGCACGACGCACGACACGCAGCTGACAAGAGAGGGGCCGAAGGGGATGAAGCTGGTCCGCTACGAGGATGACGCCACCGAAACGCAGGCCTTCCTCAGCGGACAAGTCGACATCTTCTCGACTGCGGAAATGATGGTCCCGCAGATCGACAAGAAGAACCCGGCGCGGCAGGTAGAGCTGAAATTCGTGCTCGACAACTTCAAGCTCGCTGTCGGTGTGAAGAAGGACGAGAAGCGCCTCGTGGACGAGGTCAACGCCTGGATCGCCGCCAATCTCAAGAACGGCCGGCTCAATGAGCTGAACAAGAAGTACTTCGGTGACGACCTACCCGAACTCATTCTGAAGCAATAGGACCGGCCATGACCAATATGATCTCTCGGCGCCTGATCGCAGGTCTGGCGCTCGCAACCCTGTTGCTATCGTTTGCGCCGGCACAAGCCGATACGCTCGACAACATCAAGAAGGCGGGCAAGGTCCGGATCGCCATCGACACGGCCATCCCTCCGTTCGGCATGACCGATGACAAGCTGCAGCCGACTGGATCGGACGTCGATACCGCCCAGCTTCTCGCCAAGGATCTCGGGGTCACCCTGGAGATCGTGACCACCACGGGCCCCACGCGCATTCCGATGCTGCAGACCGACAAGGCGGACCTGGTCGTGTCCACGCTGTCGATCACGCCCGATCGTGCCAAGGTAATCGACTTCTCGATTCCCTATGCCGATCACCCGTCGGTCGTGGCGTCGCTGAGCACGATCCCGCTCAAGGAGATGTCCGACCTGGCCGGCAAGAAGGTCGCCGTCGTGCGCGGCACGACGCAGGATACTGATCTTACCCAGCAGGCGAAAGGCGCCCAACTGGTGCGCTACGAGGACGACGCCACGATGGCGCTCGCATTCGCGTCGGGCCAGGTGGACATTCTTGCGACGGCGCGCTCGCTGCTGCCGGCAATCAGCAAGAAGAACCCGACACGCACGGCAGAGTCGCGCATCACAATGCAGACGTTCTACCTCGCCATCGGCATGCGCAAGGACGAGCCCAAGCTGAAGGAGTGGGTGAACGGCTGGGTGAAGAGCAACCTTCAGAACGGGCAGCTCGGCGCAATCTACAAGAAATATCATGGC
>Ga0193730_1000562_pt1 | contig 10500 bp, 10 predicted proteins | sample U1a1metaG_FD_144919 | JGI IMG/M metagenome (GOLD analysis project Ga0193730, IMG submission 144919) | Soil microbial communities from a riparian zone of the East river system, Colorado, United States - U1a1 | ecosystem: Environmental > Terrestrial > Soil > Riparian zone | place: USA: East River...
CACTAGAAATCGTATTGTTATTACTACCAGTTGATGTTGCTCCCAATGCAACAGTACTAGCTATTAATAAAATAGATACGGTGAAGAGGGCAAATGATATTGATATGGCTTTTCTTGTTATTGCTGTTTTCGACAAGTAGCCATTATATTTATTACGTATTTCTTGCTTGGCAAACATGATATAATTATCGAAATGCAGTATAAATAATTTTGTAGCTGGAATATTTGCTGTTAGTAGTCGGGTGGAAGCGTGTGTTTTTATGACTATCGGCCTTGAATTCAGCAATCGTCAGGTTCCCTAGTGAAGCTGATAATACTTTTTTTTCTCAGCTGGTGCAGAATTTTCGGTCAGTATTCAACATCCTTTTAACAATAGCCTAATTTTATCAGATGTTTTCAACACGAGTGTATTTCTGTGATTATGTGTCTATTAATTATCTCCTATTATTGTAGTGGATTAATAGAATGTCCAATTATGTCGTCTCCCTTCCTCATAAGACAGCATGCACATTTATTCTCTACACAGACTTGCGCTTGTTCATGTTTGCAAATGGGGCATTTGCAGCCTTCTTGTTGTTCTTCTCCTTTGACAGCATTAGCTTTCTTATTCTTCCTCTTTTGTTCGTACTTTGACCTTTCATCAACATATAACCACAATAAGATCAAAGGTATTCCTATTGCAAAGAATACTGCTATTGTGCGAACTGGAACTCGTATTACAAATAGTAATATTCCAAAACACAACGTCCCTATTCCTAGAGTAGAAAGCCACCTTGTTGTAAAACTAACCATACAGTAGAATCACATCATTCTGTATACCCTGTGTGCATGGCTGCCTCACATATTCTAGTAGTTTCTCTTCTCCTTCTCTTCTTATTTCATCTTCATTTTCTTTAAAATTGTAGATATTGCTTTCTCTTCTTCTTATTATACCTCTATCCCATACTTCAAGTATTTCTTTAAGTTCATCTATTGAAAGCTTTGATACTCCTGCGTCGCATTCCATTCCTCTTGCTTGAAAAACCTCCACAATTAAATCAAGAATGTCATCTTTATGCAGCGCTTGCTGTTCTCCCCTAGTCAGCAATCGATTACTTATAAACCCCAAAAAAGCAAGTTCGCTCATATTTTAATCTCTTGACTTGTAATATTACACCAAACTTGTTATTAACATCTTTCATGTAATGGATTGAGTATTCCTAATTTCCACATGTGTTTCATCCTTCCATATGCAATATACTATGCTTAAACGTCTATTCTCATTTAGGACATGACATCTCGTTAAGCTTTGTTCCACAAGACAAACTATAATGATAATTACAATAGAGGGTTACGCAGATGGACAAGATCATCTTTTGATCAGAATGGATTCAATGAAGGGCATAGTCACGAATATATTCAAGGTTACACAGATGGATTCAACCAATTACGCGCAGACGTGAAAGGAAATAGCCCATAGTTATGTGAGTCTGCGATGTATGATTCAAAAAATTTTCTATGTATTTAAAAGTATTTCTCTACGAGCAAGACTGATTTATTGCAGCTAATTATACACAAAATATGTGATTCATTTGAGATACGAACTGATGTTTGAACTAATGAGCCAAGAATAACAGGTAATACTTGTTAGATTGCGTTGCCACTAAGGTTACCTATCGTTATTTAAAAAAGACGGCTCTAAAGAGAAAAAAAGGTTTTCTTATTGCTTGAAAGCCTGTTGTTGTGCAGTAGAGTATGAACCCCATGCTTTCACTGCATTGGTATTAAACTCTGTTATTGCATCAACGGTTCTGTTGTAGATTCTCAGATTCTCTCTTGCTGCGTTAATTGCATTGATTGCAAGGTGGTTGTTTATATCAGCTACCTTCGTTAGGTCGTTGATAACTTCAATTGCCTGTCTGGCAAATTGTTCCGTGTATGATGTCGCTGCGGTTGTTGTTGCTACTGGAACATTCCAGATACTTGCAAATTGTTTTTGAGCCGAAATCGCATTTTCAACAGTATTTTTTACAGTCTGGATGTAATCTAGCTGCAGATTAGAGATTGAATGTGCGTATTGTGGCTGAATTTTCTCAAAAGCGTCCACTCCTTTAATAATATTTTCTCTTATTGTGTCAGATATATCGTGTGATTCAGTTGTTCTTACCAATGTATCGTCTTTAGAAGATTTGTTGTCTACCATTTTTTATCATCAGTATTACTTACCGTTGCTGATATATAAGGCTTGGTAATAAACGGTAGTAATTACCATATAAAACCTTCAGGAAACATGGGTGGTCGGTCTCTTTATCATTGCTCGAGATTAATAAATTTAGATATTATTTCTAAATCGGATCATTATAAAAAGAAGAAAGTGGCTTAGCTATTAGCCATCTTCCTAAAAGAACCATCTTTAGCTGTAACAACACCAATTTCTACCAATGGTCTTTCTCCTAATGCTCTTTCTATTGCCTTATTGCTCAATTGAATGGCTTGCTCCATACTCATATCTGTGCTATATTCTTTTTGAATTACGTCAAGAGCAATATCTGAATACTGACCTATTGCTAGGCCAGCTCCTCGATAGAATGTTCCACTTGGGTCTACTTGGTATAGCTGAACCCCGGTTTGATCTATTCCTGCAATTATTATGGAGGCTGCCTGAGGTCTAACAGCATAAATTGTATAGTTGTGCAAGTATGAACCCAGATGTTTTGCTAGTGAATTTATATCAATTGGACTCTCATACGTAAGCCTATGTTTCTGTGCTGCTAACCTTATCTCATCAATTAATTGCAATATATCACCTATGTATCCGGAGCCTGTTGCACCTATGTGTTCATCAATTGTAAATATTTTTTCAGCAGGTTCTACCAAAGGCTTCGTCGGCTTAATATGGCTAGATATCAAAGCAAAGCTGGGTGTTTTTATTCCGATAGTAGTTGACCCTCTGTTTACTGCTTCTAACGCGCTATCTACTAATACTAGTCTACCTTCAGGACCATAATAGTAAGGATACCTGGTGCTACTAATACCCGCACCACCAGTTTCTGCCATTTCTAATGAGTCGCCTCCTTTTTCACTACCAAGAGGTTCGGAATCACCAGGACATCAATGCCATTCCCTGAACCTGGGTCTCGTTCCATTGCTGCTGCCACAGCCTTGGTGGCAATTTCTCTTGCTTGGTCATTTGTAATTTCCTTGTTATACACACTTTCAAGTACTCCATATGCAATAGGAGAACCTGAACCAGAAGATGCAAAGTCTTCACTGGTTATTGCACCGCTCATATCTGCCGAAAATATATGTCCACCTTCTTGGTCTACACCTGCCACCAATAATTCTACAAAGTATGGTTGATAGTTCTTAAGACCAGAATATGCCAGGTTTGCAATTAGCCTCGCAGATTCTTTTACAGTAAGCGGAAATCCGCGACGTAGCTCCATTAATCTCCTTTCAGCTTTTGCAACTTTAATCATATACTCTGCATCTGATAGCTGCCCGGCTATTGCTACTGCTAGAAAATCATCTATTTTTGCTATTTTTTGTGTTATTTTTGAGCCTATGAAAAAGCCTTTACTTGCTCTTCTATCTGAGCCAAGTACAACGCCTTCATTTGTTTTGATACCAACTATTGTTGTCATTACTTTTTTCTCTTCCTCTACTAGTATCTAGAAAGACAAAGCATAAATTGACTAGGACTTATAGAAGCAAGTCACATACAAGTGAAATCGATGAGTGAGCCTCAGTTCATAGATGTATTTGTCAGGTACTATACGGTAATAGTACCCTATCCCTAATGAAGTTTGCTCATATTCATAGATCACAGTATCTTTGTATAGGACTGGGTTAAAGGTGAATCTTGGAGTACTATCAATATATATCTTATATATCTTCAGAAGTATATGGCGGGTTCTGAGAAATACAAATGTGATATTTGTGGTATAGTATTTGTAAGTGATACAGAACTGGCTAGGCATCAAAAATTTGTGCACGAAAATAAAATGTTTCAATGCCAAGCATGTAACAAGTTTTTTGACAAGAAGCAGGAATTTGAAAAACATGTCGAATTTCATATTAAACATCATCCGTCTAATTTCATTAATACTGACAAGAACAAGCGAGAAGAGAATACAGAAGAAATAGAATCGATCCTATTAAAACAAAGTGTTAAACAAAAGAAAGCTCGTAAAAGGACTCGCGGGCCATACAGGAAATCATCATCTTAATTGGTTATTTTTGCCAAATCCGTTTGACCTGTGAATGCCAAGAGCAACGAAAAGTTCAACGCGCGTCTAAAATGCTTTTCTGATTAGTAGTAGATTATTTTTCTTTTTCTTAAGCTAAACACTTTGTACATATATCAAGAAATATTAGTGTCTTCGGCAGTAGACAATCTTGGCTATTGACAACCACAAAGATGAAAATGTCTACCAGGAAAAAAGGTTTAGCCTAACGACAATAAAAATATTTAAAGATGATGACCTATAAACGATTGAGAATATGATTTGTTAAACTCAAACAACAATAACAACAACAGCATATCTTTATGGCTTCATAGAAATGAAGTCGTATTATTGGCATTGAGTATAATAAGCATGACGATTCTAATTCTTATCCAGACTTCAATTTTCGATATTATTAACAATGATAGTATGAATTCACATTCTTCAATCTCTGAAAATATCTTGGTAACTATATCAATTATTTTGATTGTACTGATATTTCTTCCTATAACGCATAAAGGACTTGCACCTATTGCAATAGCTGGTATAGGAGTACCTTTGCTACTTGCAGGTACTGCAATTCCATTTATGGCACACAATAACTATGCATATTTTCAAAATGAGAAAAATGGGACAATGATAATTAATGAGAAGAATAATAATATCTACTTTATCACTGAAGGATATTTCTTACTTGGGATATCAATGACTGTATTTAGCATGGTGACTGCATTTAAACCTAGATTACTGTATGTAAGAAACCGACCTGCGGAAGAATTAGATATGGTTTTGTGGTTCGATCATTATCCAATATGGGATGATTTTGGTAGTGGGGGTAATTTTAAGAGCGATAAGAATGAGAATAAGATGAGGGTTTCTGTAGACAGATACCATGACGTAGCGAGAATTCCTCTCAAGACTCTTATGAATGAACAAGAAAAGTACCTTTTATGGCGCTATGAATACATTCTTGTTGTAGTCCATGGTACTACCTATATGGCAAAACCTAATAGCTACGTTCCTCACACTTCCATAATCTTACGAGATAAAAATAAGAACAACAGAATGCTTGGAAAGGCAAAGTATAATGGTTACTTTGTGTAAAGTGAAAAGACTGCGTGTATCTGATGCCCACTAAAAGTTAGAAGAAAACGAAAAGGCTGCTAGAAGAGTATGAGAGAGGTGTTATTGGTAGTTTCTCAATGTAGTGCAGCAACAATGATAGAAAGCGAACTGAAAAATAAAGAGTAATAGCATTACCATTGAGATAACAAATTGATAGTTTTTTTAGATATCCATTTAATCTTTATTTATTAATTCAGATTAAACCTTTCTTTAAGATCCTTGATTCTGTTTCTTAGGGTTACTTCCGATATTCCAGCAGCATATGCGATATCAGCTTGACGTATATTCACACCAGTCCTAAGACATGCTATATACAGTACTGTTGCTGCAAGCCCCATAGGGTTTTTGCCAGCGGATATTTCACTCTTAGTAATTTTATTCATAACGTCTATTGCTTGACGTTTTGTCTTTTCATTAAGACTAGCCTTGTTACCTACTTTGACAATGCACTTTATAGGATCAATAATTGGTATTTTTATGTCAAGTTCAGAAGTCAAAATTCTATAACTTCTTGATAGTACTCTTCGTTTTATGTTACTAGCTACGGCGATTTCTCTTAATGATTTTGGGATCTGTAGCTCTCTACAAGCAATGTATACTGCAGAACCAATTGTAGCAGATATTGTTCTCCCACGGATTAATCCTATTTCTTGAGCTTTTCTATAGATATATGCACTCTTCTCAACTATAGCATCTGGTAATGCTAGTTTATCCTTTAATACGTGAAGTTCACTAAAGGCTTGTTGGCGGCTTCTATCATCAGAGGTCTGTGTTCTTAAATCCCATGTCCTTAATCTTTTCATTGTAGAAAGAGTTTGTGAATCAATTTTGCCTCCACTGGAATCCTTGTTGATTCTTCCAATAATAGTAGAAAGTCCCATATCATGTCGTGCCAATGAGATAGGCGTTCCTGTTCTGCTTTTATCATTTGTTTCTTCAAGGTTGAAAGCACGCCATTCTGGGCGATCTTCTTGAATCCTTTCTAACATAACAGCGCCACAGGCACTACAAATGATCTCGGCAGATTCAGGGTCGGTGATAACCACATGATCCTTGTTACATATCGAACATACAATTGAAGTTTGCATTATCGTAATAAAATGAGATAATTTACTATGACATTTCAGTAATATAAATACCACTAATTGCTGGCCGTACGAATGAACAAAGAACCCGTACTACCTTTTGTAAGCACCGAAAAAATGGCTAAATGCCAAGACAAGAACTCTATCTCGTCATTTACGCCCTCATTGAAAATATGGTTTCTTCTAGTATCCTACTTGTTTGTACTGTGCTCTAGATGGTCTGTGGGGAAGTGTCATTGAGAAGTTCAATTCTCATCCTGTACCTAGATGTTTATACAATTTAGTTGCCTTAATGCTATCTGGTGAAATGGGTTCGTATTTGATTATAAAACTTTGAATCTCGAACAAATATTAAAATGAATCCGGTAAGTCCATCAACACCCAACAAAGAGAAGGAAGGAATGAGAATTAATTTGCTCTCTGAAAGTCATTTACCTACCTATAGTGTGCCAGACTGGCAACTGGCTCTCCGGGTTTTGTTTCTCTTTGTGTCTTTATCTTTCTGACTGCATCTTCAAAATGTCGTAACGATACAAGTGCGTCTGATGAATGTTTTGCTGCATCTTCAGGTGTCGGATACTTTTGAAGGTACTCATGTAACACTAGAGAAATTGCAGTATTGGGAACTGCTGCTACATCTGCACCACTGAAACCTTCTGTCTGCTCTGCTATTTTGCTTAAATCTATGTCTCGACTAATAGGTTTACCTCTTGTATGTATCTCAAGGATTCTGACTCGAGTATTTCTGTCTGGATTTGGTACATAGACAATCCTATCAAATCTCCCGGGCCTCAGTAGTGCCGTATCAATCATATCGGCTCTGTTAGTTGCAGCTACTACCATTACCCCTTCTATGTCTCCCATACCACCTCCTCTTGTAGCAGCAATAGAATCTATTTCGTCAAAGAATATTACACAGGGAGCTGCTTGCCTTGCTCTTCGGAATATTTCTCTAATTCCTCTCTCTGATTCACCTACCCACTTTGATATTAATTCAGGTCCCTTTACACTGATAAAGTTGGCTTCAGATTCTGTAGCAACTGCTTTTGCCAAAAGTGTCTTACCCGTACCAGAAGGTCCGTGTAATAGTATGCCCTTAGTAAGAGTATGGTTAAGCGTCTTATATAGATCAGGATATCTTAATGGCCATTCTATCGCTTCTTGTAAATCACGTTTTATCTCTTCTAGACCCCCTATATCTGTCCATCTAATGTCAGGTATTTCTAAATAGACTTCCCTCATTGCAGAAGGCATAACATCCTTTATTGCCAACTCAAAGTCATTCATAGTTATTACCAGTTTATCTAATGTTTCAGGTGATATCTTTTCATCTTCTAGATTAAGCTCCGGTAACAGTCTCCTTAAGCATCTCATAGCAGCCTCTTTGCATAAATATTCTAGATCTGCACCTACAAATCCATGTGTTACTGCTGCAATTTTTTCCTGATTGACATCTGATTCCAGAGGCATATTATGCGAATGGATCTGCAATATCTCCAATCGACCTCGCTTGTCAGGAACTTTGATTTCAATTTCTCTATCGAATCTACCTGGTCGTCTTAATGCAGGATCTATCGCGTTTGGTCTATTAGTGGCTGCAATTACGATAACCTTACCTCTTGATTCTAGACCATCCATCAATGATAATAGCTGTGAGACTACTCTTCTTTCAACTTCACCAGTTACTTCTTCTCTCTTTGGAGCAATCGAATCAATCTCATCTATGAATATAATAGAAGGAGCCTTTTCTCTAGACTCTTTAAATATTTCTCTTAATCGTGCCTCAGATTCTCCATAGAATTTACTCATTATTTCAGGACCAGAAATATTAATAAAATGAGCATTAGTCTCATTAGCTACTGCCTTTGCTAATAATGTCTTACCAGTTCCAGGTGGTCCATGAAGAAGAATGCCTTTTGGTGCTTCAATTCCAAGCTTTTCAAATATTTCAGGATGTCTTAATGGAAGCTCAATCATCTCCCTTACTTTTTGGATTTCTTCTTTTAACCCACCAATGTCTTCGTATGCAACATGTGTCATTCCTCTTAGTGTTTCGCTTTTTTCTGCAATATGGAACGTTGTCTTTTGAGTAACTAACACTGCACTAGCAGGGGTTACTTCAATAACTTGAAATGTAAGCCTTCCGCCAAAATACGGAACCATGACATTATCCCCTTTTATGAGGGGTACGCTCTCCAATGCATCAGCTAGATATCTTTCATCAATAGATGGTATTGCTTCTAATGGAGCAACCATTATCTTCTCAGCTGGTACTGCCTTGATTTTTGTTATTTCGACAGTATCTCCAATGGCTACACCAGCATTATTTCTTAAAAGGCCATCAACCCTGATAATACCTTTTCCTTCATCTGAAGGATAAAGAGGTAAACACTTGGCAACCGTTCTTCGTTTGCCTCCTTTAATCTCTATAACATCACCAGTAGATGCACTTAAAGAATCCATAGATTCGTAGTCTATACGAGATACTCCACGTCCAACATCCCTAGTGTAAGCTTCAAGAACCTTCAGAGTAAGAGTTTTAACCATGATTAATCTACCTTTTCAATCACTCTTTATACACTTTTGTATATTCAGTCTATCAACTGTCATTTATTATCATAAGACGTACGTAAGATTTATCTATAAACATATGTATGCCACCAAACAGGTCGCAAGGAGATTACCACTTTTATTGATATAAAGTATCTAATAGATGGAAATTAGCAATAGCACCAACTTGATTGAAATGGGATTTGATATTAGATGGCTTGAAAATATTGCATGTATTATTCCTAGCCAATTTTCACACCAAATTCTTTACGTGATCAAAAGGTGTAGCTACCTCGAGGGTGGCGTTGATGGTAACCATTATTGTATCGCCTCAGGATGATGTTGCTGCCATGCATTCAGGTACCTACGCCAAATCCAAACGCTTTCAATGGTCCAAACGTCCCAAAGTGGCCAAATGATCCATGCGAAAATCCTCCATCAAATCCACGAGATCCTCTATGTCCAAACGGTCCAAACATTGGTGGATGTCCAAAGGAAGATATTGGCTGACCTTGTGATGTATACAGAACTTTACCATTTCCAGCATCGATGATTACTCTGTATGCGGTATCTTTGTTAGGATCCGCTATTAAATATGTATATGTTAGATAGCCTTGTGTTACTCCCAAATGACCTCCCAATATTGTGCCATTGCCAACCTGTTTTCCTGCTGTTTCAGCAGCTGCTGTGAATGAAATCTTAGTATTCTCTTTCAGGAGAATCTTTATATTTTCTCCAACATTTACTGAACCGTTGATTTTAGGTATTGTAGTGCTATATGCATTCATGTAGGTGTTATTGGTGTTCGTCACCATCTGCTGTTGCCGTTGCGCCGTTGTATATGCTACAGGGAAGATTAAGAAGATGGCTGATATTAATATTCCAATTCCTAAGATGGCCGGAATCAGAATCTTTTTGTTAGTAAATTTTGTCGACGTAGTCATAGAAGAAACGGTGACAATGGCTATATTATTCATTGTTCACCTATGATACGTAACTTAGTTACCTGAAGCCTTCTTTTATTCATGAAATTATGTATATAGAATAATGCTTGTACATCTAAAAAAGAAATTTGATAAAATGTCCATATTTTTTATATATCATTAACATAGTCAAAAATAATCCCACATTTATTACCTGTTAAAGGAGCTAAAAGTTTATTTCTCTGTAATACATTATATAGAATATCCGATTAGCCGAAAAAGTAGACTGATACATCACTCTGGCCACGGGTGTAAGTAAAGGCTTGCATTCGCTTCAGGAATGATGGATGCTGTCCTATGCAGTAGGTTAACCACCTCCTCAACAAAGGTGGGGAGTATGAGCTGGGGTTAGCATGGGAAAACCACGAGGCTATGTCCTAGCCTATCAAAGTAGTCTTGCAGGGGAAACCACATGTCTTCGAAAGCTAATCGGTTTCATATCTAAATGTTAATTGCGTCCAAATCAAAGAGTATTTGACTACGACTTACCACTCACAGTATATGTTCTGCCCTTAGTGTTCTTATCCTGAAAAATTCTATGCTGCATAGGGC
>Ga0193730_1000563_pt1 | contig 10499 bp, 25 predicted proteins | sample U1a1metaG_FD_144919 | JGI IMG/M metagenome (GOLD analysis project Ga0193730, IMG submission 144919) | Soil microbial communities from a riparian zone of the East river system, Colorado, United States - U1a1 | ecosystem: Environmental > Terrestrial > Soil > Riparian zone | place: USA: East River...
CTTGATCATTAATAATGAAGTCCATTTTACTAGTATAATTAGTTATAAATATCATATAAATATTATAGTTCTCTTCCAGAGATCACAATAGGTTCTTTATATAAATGGAATGCCATTGAAGCATAATTATCAGACTCTAAGTGATATTCTCTGAATTCATTAAATAACTCTTCAAATACACCTTGAGTAGCTCCACATTGATACAATATCTTGACTTCAACAAAAGGTATTAATGTCTCCTTCTTAACAACATACCCAAATGGGACCACAAAATTAGTAATTTCTTCTTCATTCATATCTCGTATGAATCCTTGAATTAAAACACCTTGAGTTATTGAATTAACAATACAATATAACCAAGTGTATTTTGTCTTAGGGTCGAAATCCATTTCCATTTTAAAGATATCAACGGCACTCATTAGATTTCCAATCTATTAGATTAATTAATGAATCTAACACTCGAATGAAAATAAATTATTTCTTCAATATTAAGTCCATTATTTTCCTTTACAAACTTAAATTCTTTAATACGTCCCTCTTGAATCATTTCCCGAATAACATTACTTCGAGTAACTTCACTATCGAAGTAATCTTCTAACCAATACATTAGCGATATATCGCTAATGTAACCTAATGATTTGATTCGTTGCTCTAATAGATCAGATAAATTAATTGTAGTTGGCATCTAATAATTTCCTAATACATTTGAGTAAATACCTCTAAAAAATCTCCAACCTATTTTTAATTCTCTCAACTAATGATTTGTGCTCAGCCAATGCTTTCTCTTGGCTAGAATATCTGCACTGATATTGATCATTAGTTCCACCAAAATCATAGTTTCCCAAAGAATAAGTTCCCCTCTTCCAAAACCATGATCAATTCCTAAGAACACAGTTGAAACAATAATTTCTTCTTCATTTACTATAAGTATATCTCGTGCTAATACTCTATTAGAGTCCATCCATTCGGCATATTTAAATGTATCTAGTTCAAGAACTGGGACGCCATCTTTCAGAATATAAAACATTGGATCTCCTAGTATTTGTTGAATTGAACATAAAGAATAGAACCTGTTCTTAGATACAATCTAAGAACTTCTTCGGAACTGTGGGCTATCATTCATCTGATCTCCTAATCTATTAGAGTTACTTTGTTAATTCTTTTCTAATATTAACTACAAAACTACCAAGTTCTTGGGTAAATTTAGTCAAACAATTATCGCAAAGATCCATTTCGATTTTGATGATTTGCTTATCTGCTCCTTTTCTTCCTGCTTTCCTAGCATGTAGTTCTTCCTTGATAACCTCAATCTTGATAGGGAAGCATTTTTCATTCTTGCAAAGATCACAGACTTTCATTTGATTCTCCTGGTATGAGTTAATCTAAGCTAATAGAGTTACTTTTCTTCTTTATCTTTCTGAACGAAAATTAATTCTGATTCAGACCGAGTGATGATTACATATCGAAGATTTTCTCCTGGATCTGAGCCATTTCACTCTTAGCTCTAGGGTGTGGGCACCTTTATATTAATTAAAGTTTTCACTACCCGGTATCCGCCACTCCAAATTATTACGTTGGTTATCTAAGACATTACCGTTCTTGTAACAAAGTCGATGTTCTGGTGATGGTCGAGGCTTACCCATTCTCTCCAATATCATTTCACACATTAAAATATAAGTTCTCACGCCATTAGCTTCTTCGACCCGATAGGCTAATCCTTCCATCTTACCTTCAAAATATTCTGGCGGAATAATTTCTTTCATAATTCCCTCTGTTAGAGTTAACACTTTACTGACACTTGTAGCAACCGCAATTCTGCTCATGGGGTCCAATGTACGGTGGCTCAGGTATAATATTTAGCCACGCAAATTGGCCAAAATAAAACTTAGCAAATTCATTATATTTAATAGCTGCACTGACAGCTAAATTAAATGATCCTAAATTAATTGTTTTATCCTTATAGCTAATATAAGCTCTCCATTTGTTTCTTGATGTACACCAAGATACACCTTTATATCCAGATTTATTATAGTGATTCATATCTCTATTAGAGGCGTTTTGTCCAACTGTTGCTACTCTTAAATTTGATCTAAGATTATTTAACCCATTCCCATCTTTATGGTCAACATGCAATTTACCTATTATAATTCCTTGATTAATAATAATTGCCCTCCCTAAATTAGTTGTAATTCCATTAGAATCTCTGTACCAAGCAAACCATCTAATAGACCCATCTTTTCTTATATATGACCCAGCATGACATGGGGAATTTTTAAAATATAAAAAATCTTGTGGATCAACAATTGTATACATCCCATTTGATAAATATAATTTATTACTCATTTTTCATCATCTTCTTTCTGAACGAAATATAACTCTGATTCGCTTCTAGTAATGATTACATATTTAAGATTTTTTTCTTGAATCAAAGCTGTTTTACTTTTGGCTTTACTATGAGGACACAAATCCGAACGTAAGAAATAGATTCTCTTTTGTTGGAGACCTTTGCAACGGTGGCCACTTAAGAAGAGGATAACATCATTTTCGGAAACATTATCTTGGAAAAGGCTATCAATCTTCCCAGCTACTTCAGCTAATAGCTTGCTATCTAAGCAGAAGCTTTCTAAAGCTTCGCAACGATCACTAATTGCAATGGCAGCTTCATCGCGACCCGCTGCTGAATAATTTTGTACCAGCTGACTTTTATAGAGTCCCAATTCTTTTATAAATCGTCGAAGATAATCCATATTCAACGGGTCTTCAAAAATTCCAGATTTCTCTAATTCTTTAATAATAATGTCCATAAGCTGCAAAAGGCTTCTACCAAGATCTTTGCCCTTGACCAGAGCGGGAATACCCTTTCTAACAAATTCGAGACAACGTTTGACTAATGGTGCCGTTGTACGACAAATTACTTCTATGATGGGGACAATTTCCTTGGCTAGTTCTAAAACCTTATCAGGACAACGGAAGCAAATTGTAAGCTTCAATTCCTTGCAATTAAATTTCTCTTTAATTTGGTCACAGGCGTCGGGGAGTGATCCCCGGAAGCCATAGATACTTTGATTTGGATCACCTACAAACAATAGTCTAGTTGGTTGATTCTTATAAATTCCAAGGAACGACTCTATTAGCTTAATATCACAAAAATTGACATCTTGACATTCATCAACAATAATCCAGGCTGGAGCTTTCCCTTTCCAACCATAATAACAAGGCATCATCTTTTGATCATCAAAATCACACTCTTGAGTAAATTCGACTGAAGTCCAATACACCTTATCAACCAATTTCTTGAAATTCTCACGAGCGTAATCAGCTTGATCTGAACTTCCATCAGGAAGTTCAATATCGAAATCCTTTAGAATTCGATCGATCCAATCCGAAGTATTGTTTCGGACAACATAACTTTTCAGTAACCCGACGACTCTCTTCAAACTGCCCTTCACCACTGAATATACTTTTTCTTGGAACCATCGCTCTAATGGAGTAGAAGACAAGTGATACTTCAAAATATTGTCGGTCTTGAATTGATCTAATTTGACATTGGGAATATTTTCCCTACATAATCCCCATCCTAGTGAATTTAATGTAGTTGAATTTACATTTATGAAATTACGTTCTTTAACTCTATTAGCTAGCTCTCCAGCTATTAGCTTAGTGAAACTACAAAGGATCACTTGATCTTCATCATCTATAAAATTTAGACATTCGATGATTGAAGTGGTCTTACCAGATCCGGCCACGGATGTTAATAATCCGTGACCTGATCCAGAATCTATCCATCTATATAAGTCTAATTGCTGTGGCGTCGCTTTCATGTGAATTACCCATTTAAAGGGATATGACTCTATTAGATTATTTCTTTATACTTGATGGCAATGGATGGCCGAAGTTATAGATTACACAATCCGTTGTCCGATCAGTTGGATGGACTCCCTGATGTTTTTGAGGAATTGGAATACATTCATCGAAGTCAAAGAAGAAAGTAGCTGCCTGTTTGAATCCTTTGAATTTTGGAGGAAAGGTTCTTTTATACCCTTTATAACAATTAATAAGTCTAAGTTTGGAGTATTTCTTGCCCAAACTATTAAGTATTTCTTTCCCCAATCTATTAGCTGAAGGAATATCTACTATGTTTGAAATTACAAGTTCGGTCGGATCGTCATCATCCCAACAAATGTACCATATTTTATCTTCATAGACTCCATGTAGACATGGATTCTTGTAGAATACACCATCTTCAGCCAAAACATACGTTGGAATAAGTGACATTTCATTCTCCTGTTAGATTAATACTAATAAATGGATATAATTTAAGAATCAATCCAGCTAATTTTGTCCTCCCAGATCTCAATAACTTCATCAGGAATAGTAATTCCTAAGTTGAGATCAATTCTCTTGAACTCGAAAGCTCCCCAAGTATAATTTGCGGCAGTTATAGTTTTGCAAGTTGCTTCATAACAACATCCTATATCAAGTTGGACTCTATTGAGGACAAATCCTCCTGACTCTAATAGATAGGCGAATTCATTGAATTCCATAATGTAGACCAACCAAAGCTTCAAAGCTTTTAATCTTGGTTTCTTAGGATCTTGTTCAGCTTTTAGCTCTTTAGCTCTCTTAAGAGTAACTTCCCCTTCTGTTTGATGAAAATAGAATGGAGTCCAAGCGATTGTTCTAACCGTAGGAATAAAATCAACGAGTTTGCCTTTGTACTTCAAACCGTCTTTGGTTGCTGCAAGATACTTGAGTTCCATCGGACTCTCCTATGAACTATTAGAGTAAGAAGCATCTAAGAAATTAGGATGATTTCTTAATCATATCACGATCAGCGAGATGATAAGAAAAGTTATGATTGTAATAGGCTCTATAGGCTGCGGCAGTCATCAAGGTTAATTCATTACTGAAGTTAACTTCGACGGCCACCGGACTACCTGCTCCCGAAATCTTTAATTTGTATCCAGGATACAAATTAAAGATTTCAATGATTCTATCCTGCGTGAGAGGTAAGATCTTTATAGTTGTCTCCTCCATCAGAGCCTATTCCTAAAATGAAGCATTTCACTGTGAACTCTACTAGATTATGAACATCGGAAGCTAATCCGATTCCGAATAGATCATTCCTACTAAGCTTCTGGAAATGTTCAGGAGCGTAGCTTGTTAATATTCTACGAATCGCATCAGCTTCTTTTGCTGTCAAAATCATTACCGGCTCGATTTCCATATCAGCCCGTAACTCCTATATTTCCGGCGATGAATTCTTTTGCATTATTTGCAACATCAATTGATGTATACATTGGAAGATGGAGAGTCATTCCACTTTCCATATGATACTCAATCATGAACCGTTTGTTCGTTACTCTATGAGAGTAACGAACAATAAAACTTGTTCTAATATCAAGATCTATAAAATCTTGAACAACATAACAATCGTACTTCAGTATTTTACGATGTGTAAGATACTGTTCATTAGTAAAGAACTTATCTTTTTTAAGCATTTTATCTCCAGTTAGGAACTAATCGAATCAGCAGTTGATTGAGTCTAACCACAAATCTAATAGAGTTGCGTATTCTTCTTCTAGTCCTGAAGGCACATCGTATGACGCATGTTCGATATGCCCTAGATTTGCATAATCTTCAAATTCCCCTTCTTTATCCCGAAGGATAAAATTAAGTTGTCCGTTCTCAAAAAGCTCGAAATTCTTAGATATTAAGTTGAACACTCTAATAGCTCCCGAATGAATGGTTGGTTGTATACCAGATAATTAGTCCGGTATTTTATCTGTGAACGATTCTCTCAAATCTACTTCTTGTCCACATAACTTACGAGTCCATAACTGACCGTAAGTTTCAGCTACTAATTCGGCTTCGTACTTATGTGCGAAGCTAGACTTATAGTATAGACCACTCTCCTCATGCTGTATAACCCACTTGTTTTGACTTTGGTTTTGGATCTGTATGATCGAGAATATATTTGACATCGATTGTCATCTGCCCTTCTAAATAAGATGGATTGATAACTTTCAAACTTGTTTTGACTCTATTAGCTTCCTTTTTAGTTTTGAATTTAAGATAGTACCATCGTTCAGTCCTTTCATCTTGAATATAATATTTTCTATGACCATCTAGTCTCTTCCCTATAACTTTATACATAATTCGTGGTACTTTCTCGCGTCGGAACGAAATCTTGATTCAATTTATTTTCATCAATTTTACACTCTTCTAGCTTTTCACGTATGTCATGTGCTTGGGCAGCCGAAGTAAAATAATTTTTATAGTACGCCCCACTTATATGTTCGATATAATATATGCCGGAATTTTCAATAATAGAAAGCTCTCTTCTTCCGTAGCCTATTCTAACAGCTCTCCCCTTCGGAAATTTAGGCATCTTCTCTTTTTCTGGAATCCATTTTGTAACGATCGATGGATTCGCCAATGGTTTGATACCGGGCAAAACATTATTGATTTGGTAGTCTAATAGATTCAATGGTGTGTAATCATCTCCTGAAGTGACTCGTTTCATCTTGAAGAAGCTAGCTTGTAAATATAATTCAGCTTTGAACTCCTGTTGTAACTCAGCTCTAGTTTTAACTTTTTTAGCCATCATTCTACCTTAATAGAGTAAGAATTTGATAGAAATAGTTTGGCCATTTAGAGTAGAGTAGCCAAACCGGAAAAGGAAAATTCTTTTCCAAGCCCATTCTATCATAATCTGTAGGCTCAAAGCAAACCTTTTATCCAATAATTATCCTTAATGAAGATTAAAAACATCATTTATTTTCTACTCTACTCTAAATGGTGAAACTATTTCTATAAAGCTTTTCCAAAGCTTTTCTAAAGCTTTTCTATAAAGCTTATAGCCTTTTCTAAAAGCCTTTCTAAATCTTATACAAATTCTCTAATAACTCTTTTAAGATCTTTATTAGAAAGTATCTTGGCACATTCGATGAATCGCCACTGGTCATTCAATGGGACTTGAGTTAACGCCCAAGCATTAGCCCAACTAATTTCTTTTAACTCCACAAGTTGCCTAATCTCCGGCTTCAATTTATTTGCTAAATATTGACGCATCTATTAGAGTCCCAATCTATTAAAGTTAATTGTTTCTTTGTTCCCACATCTCAAAAACCCATTCAACTGGTTTTTTAATTTCTTTAGCTAATTCTTCTAATGTAAGATCTTTCGATTTCAGGATTCTTTCGATTTGTTTTCCGTATTCCTTTGGATCGGTAGGAATATGTTGTCTAGCAGGAATTATCTTTCCATCGATGAAGTCCATCATAACTCCTAAGCTATTAGAGTTCTAGTCTTTCATTTTCTACAATTATACTAGGAAAGAGTTCATACTTGAACCCTTTATATTCAATAAGCCACTTCGTGAATCTAATAGATTCACTGGCTCTTGCTACTTCTTTTGAATTCTTTTCAAATAACTCGAACTCACTGAAAAGTGTATTTAAATTTTGTCCAGGTTGTCCTGAAAGAATTTCAAGATGAACTGGTTCATCTGCAAAATGACCAGATATTTTGTAAAAAGCCATATTAAAAGTTACCTTTTTTATTGTTACATTTAAAGCAAGAAAGTACCCAATTTTCAGGACCATTTATCCCTCCCTTCGAGGAGGGTATAACGTGGTCGATTGTAATTTGGTCTAATGGGACCGATCGATCCCTTTCAACCGGAGTTAATCTTAATATTACTCCACAGTAATAACATCGATGCTTTTGTTTTCGTAACTGTTTTTCTTTCCATATTTTATGCTTGGCTTTAATCAACTTCTTGTAGTCTATCATTAATAATACCCTTTCCCCTGGAATGAAGTCCATTCATCACGAAATTTAAGGAAACTCTCATAAAGTTCCCAAAGTATTCCATTTATTTTTCAATCGAATGGTACTCTAACATATCGAGGCTAGTTTTAATAAGAGGTAATCCGGGACTAATAAAATCTACAATATGTCGCTTAGTTATATTATCAATACCATAATCTAAAAATTCAGTCTCTTCTAGCCATGATTTTAAATCTATTGTCATTTTACATTCCTATTGTTTTTTAAAATTTGAGAAAGTCCTAGTTGCGAATTAGATTCTTCATCCTCTTCGATTTCAATTGGATCATCTGAAATTAATGGTTGTCGCATTACTCTAATAGCTGCTGAAACTTCTGATTCGTTTTGGTCATCGTACATCTTCCAATTGAACAAAATTGCTCTAGCCAATTCCCTAGCTTGGAAATTAGAACCTAAAGAATCCTTCAAATTATTAAGAGGCCAACTTTTCTTATCTAAAAGTCCAGCTTCCTCGGCTTCATTTTTAATCTGTTGAACACGTTGATAACTAATTCCAAAAGACTTGGCAATTTCAGTCAACGTCAATCTCGGATAATCATCTATTAGAGCCTTGAGAATTTTAAAGGCTCTGATAGGTGATTTATTTTGATTAATATTAATTTCTATACCATAGCTTTTAGCTATATAATAAATTGAATTAGATTTTAATCCTGTTTTTATAACAATATTTTTAACAGATTCGCCATTTTCAATTAAATTAATAACTTCGAGTTCTTGTGCAGTAGAAATCATTTTGATTAGTCCTTGAAAATATTGCCTTACTGATCAGCGACTTTATTTAAAATGCCTATTTTTATAGCTTGATTTTTAATCTTTTCTACATCCTGTCTAGGTATCTCAAGACGTTTTGCAATTTCAGATGTACCCATATTTGGATTATCTATTAGAGTCTTAAGAATTATAAATGCTTTTACAGGTAACTGTTTTGCGGCAGGGGTAACTTTTAAATTATGTTTTTTAGCGATTCCATAAATTTGTGCGTATTTTAATCCTGTTTTACTTTCAATAATTCTATAAGTATCAAACTCTTTGATCAAGTTAATAACCTCATTTTCTTGCTCTATAGTAATAACTATTTTTTTCATATTTATCCTATTTTCAATCCTACTTCAATCCTACTTCCTGTTCCACAAGAACATTGCTAGTGCAGCCACGTCAACCATATCACCCTTTTCAACATGCATCTTGAGTTGTTCTAAAATTTCATCCTCACTCCAGTTGGGATCATCCCAACCACTTACTCCATCTCTGAACTTTTTCCTTATTTTGACTCTAATAGCTTCAGAGAAATCTTTTGTCAAATCTGCCAATGCAGTGGGCTCTGCAAATAAGTTATGAGTACATTCTCCGACACTCCGACAACCACACGATTCAATATACTTCTGAGTAAAATACTTCATTTCTGTCCCTTTTTAAAGTGCCTTCTAAGAGCTTTGATTTCTTCTGGATTCAACTTACTAATTGCGGATTCAACATTTGATTCTTTAAGATCAGTCAAATAATCGCTATAATTCTCATAGATTTTAATTTCAATCAATTTCTCTGTAGTATCTGGATTTTCTCCTTGCACAGCATTTTCAATTGCTACTCTACTAGCGTCACGTTCTGTTATAAAATAACCGAGTACAGTATCAGCTCTCCTTTCTCCAGAATAACCTAGATCCTTGAGAATGGCCACGTAGACTTTCTGCTTGAACGTGATCATAGCTTCTCCTTATTAATTATTTCAATCTGATTCGATTTTGAAACCGACTTCTTTTTCATTATTAAATATAGGAACTGCATGCAGATCACCAGTTATTTTTATCCAATGTCCTCTAGTTTCTTCTACTTTTCTATTCATTAGACCTATAGGTCCATTTAATGATTCAAGAAATCTAAGATACTCTAATAGAGTTGAAAGTCTACTTTGAGCTTCATTTATTTCTTGTTGATTATATTGTTTGGAACCTTGATAAAGAATTCTAATATCATTATGAGCTTCTTTGAAGTCTATTCTTGAATACTTCACAGTCTTATTTTCCTAGTAGTTGTTCGGTTTGTAACAGCTTGGAGACCTATAGCTCCAATCTTACCTTTCTTAACATCTGTTATTGATTTTGGATCTAATTCTAGAATATGATTATATTTAAAAGTATCTCCTATTCCGAGTATCCAATGATTACGGTGGTGGACTAGAACATATCCTTCATCATCTACTAGAGTAACACATAAAATATCAAAAGCTTGTGTAGTCTCAAGGTATTCTAGATCCCATTTATAAATATTGTTTCCATTGGTTACACTAATAGCTTTTGTAAAATAGATTTCTCCATGATTGGTAATAACAATTGAACTGAAATTTAATAATTTGTCTATCTTTAGATTATTAATTCGATCTAATTTATCAATTAAATAACTTCGATTATCTATTACTTCTACTTCCTTTGCAATCAAAGGAAGATTGGAAGTAGTTGTAATCCCGATAACAGATCCTATGAAATCCATTTTGTCCTCTAAATAATATCTAAATAGTATCTAAATAGTATCTAAATAGTATCTAAATAGTATCTAAATAGTAATTGTAATTTTATTGAATGTACGATCGATTATAACTGAATTGGATTTCACAATAGCATACATTTCATCAGCATCAATCCCAAGTT
>Ga0193730_1000564_pt1 | contig 10488 bp, 8 predicted proteins | sample U1a1metaG_FD_144919 | JGI IMG/M metagenome (GOLD analysis project Ga0193730, IMG submission 144919) | Soil microbial communities from a riparian zone of the East river system, Colorado, United States - U1a1 | ecosystem: Environmental > Terrestrial > Soil > Riparian zone | place: USA: East River...
GCCGAACACCGTGGATATCCCGGATCTCGAGGGCTGGCAGGCCAAACTCGCTGCCAAGCGCGGCGTGATCCAGGGCATCAACATCAAGAAGATCAAGGAATTCGACAATTTCCTGCCGATTTTCACCAAGGGCGAACTCGACGGGCAAAAGATTCCGCGTCAGGGCGTCTCGCCCTATGAAGCGATGTATGTCAAGGAAGCGGATTCGACCGATCTGCACGACGGCGTCACCGACTGGGCGACATTCCTGCCGCAAGTCTACAACGCCGACTCCATCGGCTACCGGCCCGATCTTGTCGATCATCCGGTGACCGAATGGAAGGATCTGCTCAATCCCAAATACAAGGGCAAAGCCGCGATCCTCGACGTGCCGGCGATCGGCATCATGGACGCCGCACTCTGTTTCGAGAGCGCTGACCTGATCAAGTACGGCAATAAAGGCAACATGACCAAGAAGGAGATAGACTTCACGATCGAAAAGCTGATCGAACTGAAGAAGTCGGGCCACTTCCGTGCTACTTGGACCACCTTCGACCAGTCGGTGCAGCTGATGGCGGCGGGCGAAGTCGTGATCCAGTCGATGTGGTCGCCGGCCGTCGCCGCCGTCCGCGTCAAGCAAATCCCTTGCGTCTATGCGCCCGTCAACAAGAAGGGCGACAAGGAAGGCTATCGGGGTTGGTGCAACGGCCTCGGCCTGATGAAGCATCTGAGCGGCAAGAAACTGGAGGCCGCCTACGAATACATCAACTGGTACTACACCGGCTGGCAGGGAGCCTTCGTCAGCCGCTACGGCTATTACAGTCCGGTGCCATCGACGGCGAAGAAAAACATGACTCCGACCGAATGGGCGTTCTGGTACGAAGGCAAGCCGGCGCCGGAAGAGATCAAGGATCCGTACGGCGTTCCGATGGAAAAGGCCGGCACCATCCGCGATGGTGGCTCCTTTCTGGAGCGCGTCAAGAATATCTCGTGCTGGAACACGCTGATGGACGAAGCCGCCTACATGAACAAACGCTGGAACGACTTCAAAGTCGCCTGATGCATGCGTAACAAAAGCCTGAGGCGCTCGCCGTCTCGGGTATTTCATTCTGTGATGTGGCGTTGGTGGATTCGAAAGCGGATGGAAAGCAAAGCCAAGGGAGGACGGGGCAGCGTAGGTTGGCTGCTGATCCTTCCCCTCGTTCTCATTCTGGTGCCGTTCTTTATCGTACCGATCATCGGCGTGGTCGCCGCCAGCTTCGTGCAGAGCGACGGCTTCGGCGGCATCATTCCCAGCTTCACGCTCGACAATTACAAGGGCGTCTTCACTTCCGGGCTTACCTATCAGCTGTATTGGGCGACCTTGAAATTCTCGGTGTTTGCCTGGTTCTTCTCGCTGTTGATCGGTTTCTGGATCGCCTATTTTCTGGTATTCCATGTTCGCAACCCACTGCTGGCGCTCGGGCTTTTCCTGATCTGCACGGTGCCGTTCTGGACTTCGAATATCATCCGCATGATTTCGTGGATTCCGCTGCTCGGCAAGGAAGGGCTGATCAACAGCGCGCTGATCGAGACCCATGTCATCGACCAGCCGCTCGACGTGCTGCTGTTCTCGAGCCTCGCGGTGGTGATCGCCTATGTTCATCAGCTGACGATCTTCATGATCGTGCCGATCTTCAATTCGATGGCCCGGATCGACAAGCGCACCATCGAGGCGGCGCGGGACGCCGGTGCATCGCGGTTCGAAATTGTTCGCTTCATCGCCCTCGGATCGATCTTCGTGGTCTCGATCGTGATGGGTGACTTCTTCGTCGTGAAGGTGATGTCCGGCGGCGGCTCGGCGTCGGTGGTCGGCGCCTTTTATGAAGACATCGGCGTGCTGCAGTACCCGACCGCCGCGGCCAGCGCCACCATCCTGACAATCATCGTGTTGTTGCTCGTTGTGGCGATCCTGCGCACCGTCGACATCCGCAAGGAGCTGACGCGGTGACCGACCATCCGCTCGCAGCCGCTGACGACGATCCGGTGCCGATCCGGCGCGGACGCGCGTTGGCACCTAGCCGAGATGGCCGTCCCTGGACGTTCTACGTGCTGGCGACCTTGTTCACCCTGTATGTCATCGCGCTCTATGGACCGATGGTCTGCATCTATATCCTGTCGTTCCAGGACGTGCGTGGCGGCCTGGTGTTTCCGATGCGCGGAACGTCGCTGCACTGGTTCGTCGATCTCTTCACTCAGGTGCGCACCGGCGACGTCAAGGGTGCGTTCAGCCGCTCGATCCGGCTGGCCGTGGTTGTGACCATCATCACCGTCGTGATCTCCTTCATGTCGGGGCTCGCGTTCCGCAAGCGCTTCGCCGGCGACAGCGTGGTGTTCTATCTGATGATCGGCAGCCTGGTCGCACCCGGCCTGGTGCTCGGCATCGGCGTCGGCCTGATCTGCAACGTGCTTGGCATCGAGACCAGCTGGTACACCACCGCGCTCGGCGCGCAATTGTCCTGGACGCTGCCGTTCGGCGTGCTGGTGATGTTCGCCGTGATGTCGCGGCTCAACAACGCCTGGGAAGAGGCGGCGCGGGACCTCGGCGCCAGCGCCTGGCAGACCACCTTTCTCGTGATCATCCCGATCCTGGCGCCGGGCCTGGTGGCGGTCGCCCTGTTCGGCTTCACGCTGTCCTATGACGAGTTCACCCGCACCCTGCTGACCGCAGGGTCGCTCAACACCCTTCCACTCGAAATTTGGAGCATGACGCTGAACGTTACCTCGCCGTCGTTATACGCGCTCGGCACGGTGACGACCCTGATCTCGTTCGTCATCATCGGCGTTTGCCTCGGTACCATCGCGCGAATCCAGAAACGGCGCGCGGCCGGGCCGGCGGCACACTAGGGAATCAACAGAGCTATGGCTGTCGAAAACGGAAGCATCGAACTGGCGGGCATCGTCAAAAGCTATGACGGCACCACCCCGGTCGTCGACGGCGTCAACCTCAAGATTCCCGACCGCGCCTATTGCTGCTTCCTGGGTCCGTCCGGCTGCGGCAAGACGACGATCCTGCGCATGATCGCCGGCCATGAGGATCCGACCCATGGCGAGATACTGATCGGCGGCCAGGACGTCGTCGGCCTCGCGCCGGTCGAGCGGCGTACCGCGATGATGTTCCAGTCCTACGCGCTGTTTCCGCATCTGAATGTACGCGACAACATCGCCTTCGCCTTGCGCGTGCGTGGCGTGGGGGTGCAGGAACGGCGCAAGGCTGCCGATGCCATGATCGAGAAGGTCAGGTTGACGGAGTTGGCCGATCGGCTGCCGGCGCAGCTTTCGGGCGGTCAGCAGCAACGCGTCGCACTGGCGCGCGCCGCCATCACCGGCCCGAAAGTGTTGCTGCTGGACGAGCCGCTGTCGGCGCTCGATGAACAACTCAGGGTGCAGATGCGGCAGGAACTCCGCCGGATGCAACGTGATCTCGGGATCACCTTCATCCACGTCACTCACACCCAGCTCGAAGCGATCGCGATCGCTGACATCGTCGTGGTGATGGAAAAGGGCAAGATAAAGCAGGCCGGACCGGCCCGCGACGTCTATGACCAGCCGCAAGACCGCTACGTCGCCGAATTTCTCGGTGGCCAGAACGTCCTCACTGGCCGGATCGAGCGGGTCGAAGGCGACAGCGCGATCATCGTGTCGCAGGAGATGCGCGACGTCGTGGTGCCGCTTGGCGTCCGCCGGACCGCGTCAATTGGGGATCGCGTGGATTTTGCGATACGCCGCGACGATGTCGATCTGGTGCGGCCCGAGATCGGCGGCGGTAGCCGACGCGCCAAGGTGCCGAGCCGGGTTCGCGCCATCGAATACCAGGGAAACTTCGTCAAGGTCATCCTGGACAAGATCGGCGACGACGAATTGATCGCCTATGTCCCGGATCGTGTATTCTACCGCGACCCCTTCTCGGTCGGAGACGTGGTGATCGCTGGATGGGAAAAAGAAAAGACCCGGATGCTCGCTTGAAACAGACTGCCGGTCGAAAGATGCAACAGGAGAAACGCGCATGAATGTCGAGATGACGGTCAACGGGAAGAAAGTGAAGGCAGATACTCCGCCGTCCCTGCTTCTATCCGATTTCCTCCGCGAGAACCTCAATCTCACCGGCACTCATGTCGGCTGCGATACCTCGCAATGCGGCGCCTGCGTCGTCCACATCGACGGCGTCTCGATGAAGAGCTGCACGCTGCTGGCGGTCACTGTTGACGGCAAGTCGGTCACGACCATCGAAGGCCTCGCCAAAACGGCCGATGCCGACCTGCATCCGATGCAGCTGGCCTTCCACCACAATCACGGCCTGCAATGCGGCTTCTGCACACCCGGCATGATCATGAGTGCGGTCGATTTTGCCAATCAGACGCCAAACCCCACTGAAGGCGATGTGCGGCACTGGCTCGAGGGCAATATCTGCCGCTGCACCGGCTATCAGAACATCGTCGCGGCGGTGCTTGCCGGCGCCGCCGCCATGCAGATCCAGGCGGGAGGCTGATCATGAATGTTCATACAGGCATTGGCGCCTCGATCCTTCGCAAGGAAGACCGCCGGTTCATCACCGGCAAGGGCAACTACGTCGCCGATATCAAGCGCCCGGATATGGCGATGGGCGTATTCCTGCGCTCGCCCCACGCGCACGCGCTGATCGAGAGCATCGACATCAAGGCGGCTGCCGCACTGCCCGGCGTCGCAGCAATCTACATCGGCGCGGATCTTGCCGCGGACAAGATTGGCGGCCTGCCATGCGCCTGGGGCGTCAGCAACGCCGATGGCACGCCAATGAAGGAGCCGCCGCGCTCGGCGATGGCGGTCGACAAGGTGCGATGCGTCGGCGACGCGGTGGCGTTCGTGATCGCCGACACGGTCGAACAGGCGCGCGAAGCGGCTGACGCGATCGAGGTCGAATATAAGGTTCTGCCGGCCGTAGTCGGCGTGCTTGACGCGATCCGCCCCGGCGCTGCCGCCGTGTTCGACGACATCCCCAACAACACCTGCTTTGACTGGGAGTGCGGCGACGCCAAGGCGACGGCAGCGGCGTTCAAGAATGCGGCTCATGTCGCCAAGATCAGCCTGGTGAACAATCGCCTGGTCGGAAACCCGATGGAGCCGCGCGCGGCGGTGGCGGAATATGATGCCGGCCGCGACCACTACACGATGTGGACCACCAGCCAGTTCCCGCATGTGGTGAAGGTGCTGATGGGCAACTTCGTGTTGAACATCCCGCAGCACAAATTGCGCATCGTGGCGCCCGACGTCGGCGGCGGCTTTGGCGTGAAGCAGTTCCTGTACGCCGAGGAGATCATCACCACCTGGGCCTCGCGCAAGGTGGGTCGTCCGGTGAAATGGGTCAACGAACGCAGTGAGGGCTTCCTGTCCGACGCCCATGGGCGTGATCATGTCAGCGAAGCGGAACTAGCGCTGGACGAAACCGGCAAGTTCCTCGGCCTGAAGGTGCGCACCATCGCCAATATGGGTGGCTACCTGTCGACGTTCGGCCCGAACATCCCGACCAACCTCTACGGATTGCTGCTGGCCGGCGTCTACACCACGCCCGCGATCCATTGCGAAGTCAAAGGCGTGTTCACCAACACCGTACCGGTCGACGCTTATCGCGGTGCCGGCCGTCCCGAGGCGACCTTCCTGCTGGAGCGTCTCGTCGATGTCGCGGCCAGCGAGATGAAGATCGACAGGGCTGAAATCCGGCGCAAGAACATGATCGACGCGTCGCAATATCCCTATCAGACGCCGGTGATCGTCAAATACGACAGCGGCGACCCGAAAGCCTGCCTCGAAAAGGCACTGGAGATCTCCGACTGGGGCGGTTTTGCCAGGCGCAAGGAAGAATCGAAGTCGCGCGGCAAGCTCCGCGGCATCGGTCTCTGCACCTATGTGGAGGCGTGCGGCCTCGCGCCTTCGCGCATCGTCCAGTCGCTCGGCGCCCGTGCCGGCATCTTCGAAAGCGCCACGGTGCGGGTCCATGTCACCGGCGATGTCACGGTGCTGATCGGGACGCATAATCACGGCCAGGGCCATGAGACGACCTTTGCGCAGATCGTGTCGGAAAAATTGTCCATTCCCACCGACAAGATTGAGATCGTGTTCGGCGACACCGACAGGGTGCAGTTCGGATTGGGCACCTATGGCTCGCGATCGCTGGCCGTGGGTGGTACCGCGCTGTCCAAGGCCACCGACAAGATCATCGCGAAGGGGACCAAGATCGCCGCGCATATGCTCGAGGCGGGTGAGAGTGACATCGTATTCGAGAATGGGTCGTTCGCCGTGCAGGGCACCGACCGGGCGAAATCGTTCGGCGACGTGGTCGGCGCGGCTTATGGCCTGGTGAATTTTCCGATCGACGTGCTTGAGCCGGGCATGGAAGCCCAGGCATTCTACGATCCGGTGAATTTCACCTATCCCGGCGGAGCCCACATTGCCGAGGTCGAGATCGATCCGGACTGCGGCTCGGTCGATCTCGTATCCTATGTAGCGGTGGACGACATCGGCACTGTGATCAACCCCATGATCGTTGCGGGGCAGTTGCACGGCGGCATCGCGCAAGGGGTCGGCCAGGCCCTGTTCGAGAACTGCGTCTATGATGAGACATCCGGCCAGATGCTGTCGGCGTCATTCATGGACTATTGCATGCCGCGCGCTGACAACATGCCGAACATGGAAATCGTCACCCTGTCGACGATGTGCACGCATACCAGCTTCGGCGTCAAAGGCTGCGGCGAAGTCGGCACCATCGGATCGCCCGCGACCGTGATCAATGCCGTGGTCGATGCGCTGTCGCATCTCGGCGTCAGTCATGTCGACATGCCGGCAACACCAAGCCGTATCTGGCGCATCATTTATAATAGCGCCAATCAGCTGCGCGCAGCCGAATAGGAGCAGGCGATGAAGGACTTTTCATACTACAAGCCATCCACGGTGTCCGAGGCTGTCGCCCTGCTGGCCGCCAGCGGTGAGAACCGGCTCCTTTCCGGCGGCATGACACTGCTGCCGACCATGAAAATGCGGCTCGCATCGCCAACCGCCATAGTCGATCTGGCCGCGCTGCCTGGGCTGACCGCGATCACGGTCGGTGGCGGCAGCGTAACTATCGGCGCGATGACGACACATGCCGAGGTCGCTGCTTCGGCTGAGGTCAAGGCAGCGATCCCCGCCCTTGCCACGCTCGCCGGCCTGATCGGCGATCCCCAGGTCCGGCATCGCGGCACCATTGGCGGATCGATGGCCAACGCCGACCCTTCGGCGGACTATCCGGCAGCAGCGGTTGGCCTTGGAGCGACGATCATCACGGATCGTCGTGAGATCGCCGCGGACCGCTTTTTCACGGCGATGTTTCAGACCGCGCTCGAACCCGATGAGATCATCCTGGCCGTCCGCTTTCCGATCCCGGACGCAGCCGGCTATGCCAAGTTCAGGAGTCAGGCATCGCGTTTCGCGCTGGTTGGCGCCTTCGTTGCGCGTTTCGGCGGCACTGTGCGCGTCGCGATTACTGGGGCTGGGCCGGTGGTATTTCGATCCGGGGACATTGAGGATGCGCTAGCGGGCAACTTTTCGCCCGAGGCGCTGGCGCGGATTTCGATTGCGCCGTCAGGATTGAACTCCGACATCCATGCTGACAGCGAGTATCGCGCCCATCTGGTGGTGGTGATGGCCCGCCGGGCTGTCGGACAGGCCCTCGGACACAAGCCATCTTGACGCCGCCGCCGCGCGACGTGTTGCCCAACGAGGCGGCAGGCGATGATGGAGATCGCGCCTTATTCGGCCGCCTCCGGGAGAGCAGGCCGCATCGAGGCGTTCGCCGTCTCGGCGGCGAACTCGAGACGGCTGGAATCCGAGCCAAGATAGCTCTCAAGATAATTATACAGCGCATCGATGGCCGCGAGGTTGCGGCCGGCCGCCCGGTAGAGCAGTAGATCGACCGGTGGCAATAGCGGAAAACCCTCATTCGCGCCGATTTCGCGCAGGCCGGGCGTCAGCGCGCTGCGGCCCAACACAGTCACCGCCATGCCGGCGAGGGCGGCTGCCTGCAACCCGACGGCGCTGGCGCTGACACAGGTGATCTTCCAGTTGCGACCGATCCGCTCCAGTTTGTCGATCGCATGCTCCCGATAGATGTTGCCGGCCGGCAGCACCGCCAGCGGCACCGGATCGACCCAATGCGCGTCGGAATCAGCGCCGACCATCCAGATCAACTGCTCCTGGCCGACGACTTTGCCGCCGGAGAAACCTTCCATCTTGGTGACCAGCGCAAGATCGATCTCTCCGCGGCGGACCAGTCCAACCAGCGGTGTCGACAGTTCGCAGCGCAGCTCGACCTGCACTTTTGGAAACGCCTTGCGAAAGCGGCTCAGAATCGCGGGCAGAACGAAGGCTGCGTAAAGATCAGGCGTGCCCAGGACCACGGTCCCCTCGACGTCAGGCGAGGCCAGCCGCTGCAGCATCTCGTCGTGAAGCCGGAGGATGGATTTTGCGTAGGACAGGACGAGGTCACCGTCGTCGGTGAGAAGTTGGCGGCGCCCCTCGTGGCGCAGCAGCGTCGTGTTGATCAGTTCTTCCAGTCGCTGCAACTGCAGCGTGATCGCGGGCTGGGTCCGCCCAAGTTGCCGCGCGGTAACGGTGATGCTGCCGGTCTGAACCACCGACACGAATGACCTCAGCATCCGAATATCGAGGCTTAACAATGGCATATCCAATCGCCTCCCTTATGGTGGACGATGCAGTTCTTGTGCCATTGGAATACGGTCGTAGAGCTCGGGTGCCGGCCCCTATGCCCTGAATGGTCGAATTGAGGGGCTCGTGGGTTGATAGACGTCCACGTTGGATCAGATGCGTCGTCTTGCCCCTGTCTGGGCCATATCCGGCCAGGGCAGAAAACTTCCGTGATAACCCTGAGGGTGAGGAACGCCGTTATTTCCCGGCCGCTATTCCCGCGCCGATTTTGGGCATCGCCCTTCGCCCCAACAGCGCTGGCGCACCAGGTGCCAGGGCGAGAAATGCCTGCTGTACGACTGCGTGCGGCGCTGGCCGCGCCGAGAACGTTCATCTGGGCTTTCAGCTTCGCCCAGGGGGCGGACCGCAGCGATGGGCAAGTGGCTGCATCGAGGCCCGAGACCGCGAAATAATAAAGTCTATTCATCAAGCGGCGGCGCCGAGCTGAGCATAGCGCCCTGATGCCGCAATGGTCACGTCGTGGGGAAGGCAGCGACGATCAATATGGATTGGCCGATGTGGGCTTCAAATTGCAGTTGACTGCAAATCTAACCTCCCAAAGTCCGATAGATGCCCTTGCGCTCGCGTGGATGTTCATGCACAGCGCGTCCCAGCGGCTGTAGATCCACACATTGTACGAAATCGGCGCGACCCAAAAATACCAGTTTGGATCATGGGTGCACCCGAGCGATTTTGACTGTCAGCAGCTTCCAGCACGGCCACGCCTGTGTGCCAAGTGACGGATGATAAATGCGCCGATCAAACGTGATGCTCACGCGGTGACCTCATTACTGTGGTCGCGCAAACCATCCCGGAAACGGTTTTCCAAATCACGTTTTGTCCCATCGGTTTCTATCGTCTTTGGAGGGCGCGTTTTCCAAAAAAGATGAGGACTTTCAAAGAGCGCAGAGAATTTTAAGTCCCTTGCGTCTACCAGTTCCGCCACGTCCGCTTTGGTCGTCAGATCAGATACTTAGCGCGTTTCCTGGCGAAGTGGAATGAGCTTTGGCCGGGAGGGCGCGCTCCTTCCATAGTAGAGCGCGTCTGTTAAGGCAAAGCCTCAATGCCGACACCTGCCGGTGGTTTACGCAACCTCAATGTTGTCCACTTACGAAGGTCGCATGATCGCTCGCATTTCCTTTTCCCGGCCGTTGCGGCGCGCTGCTGCGGCGCTGGCGCTGCTCGGGCTCGCCGTCGGGCTGAACGGCTGCGCCAACATGAGCGACAGCATGACCTCGGCTTTCGCCGATCCAGCCAAATACGATCTGTACGAGTGCAAGCAACTGGAGACCGAGCGCAAGACGCTTGCTACGCGGTCTGCGGAGCTGCAGGGCCTGATGGCGAAGGCCGAAACCGGCGTCGGCGGTTCTGTGATCTCGGAGCTCGCCTATCGCAACGACTACATCGCGGTCCGCGGGCAAACCAAATTGGCCGAAGAAGTCTGGCAGCGTAACAAATGTCAGGTGTCTGCCTCGGCCGCTGCGGGCGCCCCGGCGGCACCCGGCGCGGCACCTGCAACTGCCAAACGTGCGAAGCCGCCGATGCGGTCGGGCAGCGCGGTCCATTAGAGCGGGATGACTTTTCTTCGAATCGTCATCCCGCTCTATCTTTTTGTTTGAGCATGATCTCCGCGCAAACGCTTCGCGTTGTCGCGAGGGAAAACCGGTACCCACCCATCGGGTCGTGGCCCGAGGGCATGCTTTTCCGGATCATGCTCTAGCTAGACTCAAACAGACGACGATCGCGCATTCTCAC
>Ga0193730_1000567_pt1 | contig 10467 bp, 10 predicted proteins | sample U1a1metaG_FD_144919 | JGI IMG/M metagenome (GOLD analysis project Ga0193730, IMG submission 144919) | Soil microbial communities from a riparian zone of the East river system, Colorado, United States - U1a1 | ecosystem: Environmental > Terrestrial > Soil > Riparian zone | place: USA: East River...
GCCGGCGACTGTCAATGGCATTGCCCAGAAACCAATCGAAGGCATCAGCATGGCTTATACCTTCGATAGTGCGAACGCGACGGCCCCGTCGAAGCGCGACACCCAATATTTCGAGATGTTCGGCAATCGCGCACTTTATAACGATGGCTGGATCGCTACCACTGTTCCTCCGCAACCCCCGTGGCTCATGGGCACGGTCAAAATGCCCGATGTGCTCACCGGCTACAAATGGGAACTCTATAACATCGCCGACGACTTCTCGGAGACCAACGACCTCGCCGCGAAGAATCCCGATAAGCTGAAAGAGTTGCAGGGGCTCTTCATGGATGAGGCCAGAAAGTATCAGGTGCTCCCGCTGGATAATTCGATCCTCCAGCGCATCCTTGCGCCGCGGCCGAGTGCGGTCGCCGGCCGAACCGAGTTCACGTATACGAGCGAAGTGTCCGGCCTGCCCGACGGCAGCGCCCCCAACTTGCTTTCCAGGTCCTTCTCCATCACCGCTGAGGTCGAAATCCCAAAGGGCGGCGCAGAGGGAATGCTCAACACGCTCGGAGGCCGCTTCGGCGGCTACGGCCTCTACCTGGTCAAGGGCAAACCCGTGTTCACCTATAATCTGCTAGCTCTGGAAAAGTTCCGCTGGGAAGGCCCGCAGGCGCTCACGCCCGGCAAACACACCATCGTGTTTGACTTCAAATACGATGGCCCTGGCCTGGCCAAGGGTGGCACCGGCGTCCTGTCGGTGGACGGCAAGGAAGTGGCTAACAAGAAGATCCCGCACACCGTCCCGGCCCTCTTTACTATCGACGAGTCCTTCGATGTCGGGGTTGATACCCGCACGGGCGTGGACGACAAGGATTACAAGCCGCCGTTCCGTTTTACCGGCAAACTCGACAAGCTGACCATCAAACTCGGACCGAGCCAGATGATGGCTGAGGACCAGAAGGCCAAGGCCGAAGCCATTGCCCGAGTGAATGATTAAGCGAGCGAGAAACGCCTGGTGGAAGAAAGCCAACAGAACAGAAGGCTAGCGAGTAACTTTACCATTAATAGTTAGGTAGTCATAACGACTCGTTAGGCCAACAAAGCAAGAATGAAAGGAACTATGAGAACAACCAAACGCACATTCATTAGCACGGCGTTGGCTGGTGCCAGCGCTCTAACCATTTTCACTGTCAGCGCGACGCAAACCGCGCACGCTCAGGCGACCACTGCCATTCCGCCGTCCATCACCACGCCCGACAAAGTTGAGACGCGCATCGGCACGCTCGACTTCAAGGACGGCCTGCCGAGCAAGGCCACGCTCGACAAAGTCTATGACAACCTCGACTTCACGTACGCGTACCGCGCCTTCATGGACAACCTGCGGGGTGTCAGCATTCACGCGCTGCGCAAGGGCATGATGAACATCGGGATGAAGGAAAATGAGGTCCTCGTCTACTCCGAGTTGATGGATGCCAAGTCGCTGTTCCTGACGGCCAACGCCGACACGATCTACGTCATGGGCTTCCTCGATCTCACCAAGGGACCCGTGGTGCTGGAGACACCGCCCAAGTTTCTCGGCGCGGTGCAGGATGCCTGGTTCCGCTGGGTCACCGACGTGGGCTTGCCCGGGCCCGACCGCGGGGAGGGCGGCAAGTATCTGATCGTGGGGCCGGACTACACCGGCCCGCTGCCGGACGGTGGATTCTTTGTCGCGCGCGCGCGCACCAACACCATCGTGTGGTTCGGCCGATCGTTCCTGGAGAATCATAGCGATCCCAAGCCAGTGGTGGAAGGGATCAGGAAGTTCACCAAGGTGTATCCGTACGAAGCCGGCGGCGTCGGCACGTCCCTCGCCGAGTTCCTCACGGGCAAGACTGCGCTGGGCCGCGTCACCCCACCGCCGGCGACGGTGTTTCACGAAGGCAGCGGCAAGGTGATGAACACACTTCCACCGAACGACTGGACCTTTTACGAGATGCTCAACGAGGTCGTGCAAAAGGAACCGGCCACCGCGCTCGATCCGGAACTGATGGGGCCGGTGGCCGCGCTCGGCATCGTCAAGGGCAAGCCTTTCTCGCCCGACGCGCGAATGAAGAAGATCATGACCGAAGCGCTCGCGCTCGCCAACGCTACCTCGCGCACGCTGTTCATGAATCCGCGTGACCCGAGCTGGTTTTACTACCCCGGTTCGGCGTGGTCGAACTTGTTGTTTCAAACCGGCTACGAGTTCGAGACACAGATTCCGCAAATCACAAAGGAAGGCGTGAAGCCGTATCCACCAACCGGCTACCGCACCATGGACGCGCGGACGTATTTCTTCTACGGCATCACCGGCATCACGCCCGCGATGGCGATGCGCCTGACTAACGTCGGGTCGCAGTATCTGCTGGCGATGGCGGATGCCCAGAAGAATTACTTCGACGGCGCCAAGACCTACAAATGCACACTGCCAAAGGACGTCCCGGAGTCGAACTTCTGGTCCTTCACGGTCTACGACAACATGTCGCGTTCGATGCTGGATACGCCGCAACGCTTCCCGCGCGCCGGCAGCCAGAGCTATCCCTCGCCCGCCGCCGAAGCGAGCGCCGACGGCTCCACCACGGTCTATTTCAGCCCGAAACAACCCGACGGCGTGAAGCGCGGCAACTGGATCCAGACCGATCCGAACAAAGGCTGGTTCGTGATCCTGCGCCTCTACAGCCCGCTAGAACCGTTCTTTACCAAGAAGTGGCGCCCGAGCGAGGTCGAGCTGGTGAAGTAATGGTCGCATCGGTCGTGAAATCCGTGGCCCGTCTCTCACGCTGGCGAAAAGGACCGTTTCCCACAAAGCGAACTCCAAACAACAAAGCCGATGAGGTGACTTGAAACTTCCCGCCCACGTTCTGTTTCGCAAAGAGTTATCGCTCATGGTCTGGAAGCCGCACGGCATTCTGGATCAGGCACTCGTGAATGAAATCGTCGCGTTTGTCGAAGCTGCCGAAGAAAGAGCTCAAAAGCCGTTCAACCGGTTCGCAGACTTATCGGCGCTCGACGCGGTCGATCTCAATTTCAGGTTCGTCTTTCACATCGCGCTGCACCGCCGCCTCGCCTTTGAGTCGCATCCGCCGGTCAAGACGGCGTTCTACGTCACGAGCCCCGCCACCGCCCACTACCCAAAATTGCACGCCATGTTGACTGACCATTCGCCACTGCATGTTTCGCTGTTTACGGAACGCGACGCCGCCGCGAAGTGGCTTGGCGTTCCAGTCGAAGCACTGAGCGTGTAGAATATTTCTGCGCCTCCAAAAGCCAGAAGGAGTCGTTCTTTACCAAGAAGTGGCGCCCGAGCGAGATCGAGCTTGTGAAATAGGAATTTGTCGGTTCTGAACTACAGGCCGCCGTCGCCTGTAGCCGATGATATTGCCCTAAAGTCTTATTGACGGGCGAATTTTTGAGGGACAAGATGGGCGCATTCAAACGATAGGAGTCGAACACATGAAAAAATATAGTTCAATCACTCACATCGTCAGTCTGGCCTGTGCCGGCCTGATCTTCACCGGGTGCGCAACCAATCAGGCTGGTTTAGGGACCGCGCCAATACCTGCGAATTCAGGTCATTTAATCGTTACTCGGGTGGCAAATTTTGGGAGCGATCTCAGCCTTGTCCTGTCCATCGATGGAAAGGACGTGGGGAGCTTTACCGAGGGCCGAAACTACGATGGCTACTTGCCGGCAGGCCAGCATGTCATTACCGCCCGCGTTGATCCCTTTCAGGCCGGTAAGCGTCCGGGACGAAAAACCATAACTGTACAAGCTGGGCAGACCTACTCCTATACTGCAGCGTGGTCGGGAGGGAATTTGGTTTTGAGAAGGAACCAGTAACTGATGCCGGCACATCTTTTTTACTTTAATCGCCATCTTTCACGAGCGCTACGTACCGTCGGGGTCGTAGTTGTCATCGCCTTTCTCAGTGTGTTGTGCTCGGCAGCATTCGGCGCCAACCCCGCGGAAGAGATGGCCAAGGCGGGAGCCACTGGAGGAATCGATCCCAAGGGCAATTCATGGGTGTCGATCGAGAAAAGTCTCGAGCAGTTCGCCCATCCTTCGTTCATTCTACGACTCTTCCTTAGTCTTACTTTGGCGGTCGGCTGTGCCTTCGCAATCGCATGGCATCCGCGTCGCGCGTCACTGCGAGATCCGCTGAGCGACTTCGAGGAACGCAAGGCACTCATACTGCTTGGCGTAGTTGGGGCGGTCGTCGCTGAACTGAGCGGCACCAGTCAAACGCTGGCGTTTGTCATTTTCGGCATTGGTGCGCTACTGCGATTCCGAACACTGCTCGACAATCCGAAACTTACCGGAAAAGCAATCATGGTCGTGGTCGTCGGACTAGCATGCGGCATGGGATCATGGGCAATGGCGGTGTTCGTGACCGCCTTTAGTTGGTTGCTGTTGTTCTGGCTCGATTCGCATTCGAGCTGCGAGGTAAGAATCCGCCTGAACAACGGCGCGGATTCAAAACCGGTCTTCGACACGGTGCAATCTTTGCTTCTCTCCCATCGGTGTCGCCTCCAAAGTTCCTCCCTGTACGAGGACAAGGGACGCATGGTGTTCCTGCTCTACCTCCCCACGGGAGTGGATCCAAGGAAGCTGGAAGACGAGGTGCGAACAAGACTACGGAAGAACGACGTCTCAAAGATCGTTGTTGATGTAGTATAAGCGCACCTGATCTATTCACTGCTGTGAACGTCGCCTTATTCCCCGCTCTGCTGGCGGCCTTTGTTATTGGTTCGGCGTTCGCTAAATCCGTTACAGCGCGTGAAGTGACTTTCGTCTCGCCTTGTGAGTGTCAGGGCCAAAAGAGCGGTAGTCGCTGGCCGGCCAAAACGGATCCGTCGCCCGTGCCTTTGGACAAGTCGGCCATTCAACCAGTTACACCATCTCAGATTTGCGACTGGAAAGGGCCGGAATCGAATGTGCCTTTGACGCCCGAGACCGACACGAGAATCGCAGCTGAACAAAAATGGTATAACCTCACTGGCCGCGTTGTTGGCGTAAAAGTTGAAGCAGATGGCGACATAACTCTCGTACTCAAAGATGCCGACGGCAAGAAAGCCGGAAGTGTTGGTGCTGAAATTCCCGTCGGCCCCACGTGGTGCGAACTTCGGCAGACTGTTTTCGGTTGGACTACGCAGAGCTTTCCTTTCACGTTCAAGGAATCCCAAAAGCTCGAAATGCGCGAGCAGCATATAATCACGGTCACGGGCAAGGCGTTTTTCGATGTTCAACACGTGTCTGCGGATAATTCAAACCGACGAACCAAACAAAAGAAATACGCAGTTTGGGAGATTCATCCCGTGATGGCACTGCACGTCGATCAATAGCTTGCTTTGGTGAAAAGCCCATGCAAAGCGCCGTTAGACGCGACATGTTTATAGGATTTGGGCCAAAATCAATCCAAGCTCCGTAGGAACGGCATGGGAACCAACCCCGCCTGCAACGCCCCGCCTCTCGCCTTGGATAAGGGGAGAGGATTGAGGTGAGGGGTTGTAACACCCGCACGCGCCAACTGCCCTGAGCGATTCCTCAACCTCCCCCTCTCCCAAACCCACTCCTTTGCCCTCACTGGCGCCGGCGCGTCCGTCTCTCCCAAAGGGCGAGAGAAGGGAGAGGCGACCATTCGCCCCGGCACGGTCCAACAACCGGCACCCATCCGAACTGACAATTGACCAACACTACCGATCCGTGGCGGCGGCGCTGGTTTGGCTTTTCAACAGGGCCGAGTTAGTCGTAATATCGGGACAGCGTCTCCAAGATCGCTGTTGACGTGGTGTAAGCGAGCCTGATCCTCGCGAAACGCCGTTGGTGAACGAAGAAACATCTGTCTAGCGCCAAGGGCGCAGCATTCACCGCGAGTTGCTTCGCGGGCACGGCGTTGATTTCGCTGAGCGGTACGTTTGGGATTGAGAAGCCACGCCAGATTGAGACGCGCTTTCAGCGCTTGGTTATCTGGGGATAATCGGATTCCTGGGGCGCTGCCCCAGGTTCGCCACGGCGAATCCGTCCTCTGGCGGACTAGCATGAGAGAGCGCCTTTGGCGCTAGGCAAAAAATATTCCCTCCGCTCGCGTATCGCTAACGCGCATATTGACATTCATCCCACGCACATCAACGATGACGTTCATGCATCGGCGTCTCTTCACCGCGATCTTTTTTGCTTTCGCGCTGATATTCGTAGCGCATGCACAAGACGGACCTAAGAATTCTGTCGTCCTGATTATTCGTCACGCGGAAGACGCCGATAGCGGCCATGGTATCTCGCCGCGCGGCCAAGAGCAGGCCGAAGCATACAAGAATTACTTCCTGAATTTAAACGTGGATTCCAAGCGGCTGGAACCCACGGTCATTCTTGCCGCCAATGACTCAAAGAAAAGCCACCGCCCGCGTTTGACGGTGGAACCATTCGCAAATGCAGCAAAATTGCCAATCGATACCCGTTTTGGTAACAATCAATCTGCTGAACTGGCCGCTGACCTGCGTGCAAACGACCAGGGAAAAGTGATTCTCATCTGCTGGCGTCACGGGAACATTCCGGCTCTACTCCGTGCCTTGGGAGCAACGCCCAAACAGTTTCTGCCCAACGGTAAATGGCCGAGTTCGATCTACAATTGGGTCATTCTACTGAGCTTCGATCAGGATGGCCGTTTGATTCCGTCGAGTTCAAGACGGATAAACGAACACCTGATGCCGGGTGACTCTCAGTAGTCAGGTGTGACTTTCGTGTCGCCTTGCGAGTGTCAGGGACAAAAGAGCGGTACTCGCTGGCCGGTCAAAACCGATCCGGCGCCTGTGCCTTTGGACAAGTCGACCATCCAATCAGTTACGCCATCGCAGATTTACGAGTGGAAAGAGCCGGCGCCGAATGAGTCTTTGACGCCTCAGACCGATACGAGAATCGCAGCTGAACAAAAATGGTATAACCTCACCGGCCGCCTCGATGGCGTAAAAGTTGAATCAGACGGTGACATTACACTGGTGCTCAAAGATGCCGAAGGGAGGAAAACGGAAAGTGTTAACGCCGAAATCCCCGTGGGGCCCACATGGTGTGAGCTTCGGCAGATTGTTTTCGGTTGGACGACGCAAAGCTTTCCTTTCAGTTTCAAGGAATCCCAAAGGCTCGAAATGCGCGAGCAGCATATAATCACCGTCACAGGCCAGGCCTTTTTCGATGTCCAGCACGCGTCTCCGGATCATTCAAACCGACGAACTGAATCCAAGAAACACTCAGTTTGGGAAATTCATCCAGTGATGGCGCTGCACGTCGATTAATAGCTCGGCCGCACGCCGTCGGTGCACGGCTATTGTACCGACTTGCTCTTCGCTTACCTGCGTTGTCTCCCGTAAAGAGGAAGCATCCCGCTCGCACCACCCGAAGTAAATGCACTCGGAAATCGGAGTGCATCGACGTATTGGACTAAGGTCTTATAGACAGAGCCCCGGGAAGCCTGCGAAATTCCTGCCAAAATTCTCTTCTGGCAATGAAACCATCTCCAGGACAACCGCAAAACTGGATGGAACCAATAAAAATGAAACAAATACGAACCTCATTCAACATGATCAGCGTCATCGCTCTGTTAGCGTTGACGGTCGGTTGCGCCACAACAAGCAGCACGCAGAACAAAGAGAGCATGCTTGTGGCGTCCGGCTTTAAGGTGATCACTCCCAAGACCGCCGCGCAGCAGCAAAAGCTTCAACAGCTTCCGCCGGGCAAAGTGGCCATGATCAACAGAAAGGGGAGAACCTACTACATTTTCCCCGACGCGGCTCATAACCAGGCCTATGTCGGTGGACCGCACGAGTACCAGGCTTACCAACAACTCCGCGCCGCAAATAACATTGCGAACGAGAATCTCGAAACCGCTGAAATGTACCAGGATGCGGAGATGCAGTGGGGGGCATGGGGCGGTTGGGGTATGGGCTGGGGACAGATGGGAATGGGAGTAGGGGTCGGGCGGTTTAGATGAGCAAGATTGCTTAAGTTTCATGAATCACCACTTAATTCAGGTATCCCTCCACACATTAAAACCCAAATAAGGTGGGGTGGCGGTTGGGATCGGGCTTCCATGCGGACTCGATTCGATTCGGTCCATGTTTAGATCCAAACTTACCGTCATGGGTGGAACGTTGCCATCTGGTTATCGAAGTCTCTCAATCAGTCGCTTCCATGCGATGCAGCGCAATCGTTCCAGATCGTCGGTCCTCTTGCTCGCCATTTAGGCAAGCTCCGGGAAAAGGTTGGTAGGGTTGTTGGCTCTTCCACAAACTAAGTAGCAGCACGGCAAGTTTTCGCGCCACCGCTACCGTCGCCCGCTTCTTGGCCCGCGCCGTTCCATCGGCCGCCAGCATCAGGCCATAAGCGCGCAAGGCACTTTGCGGGCCGAAGGGACCGAGGATGTAGTGCGCGGCACTAACGAGCAGCCGGCGCAGGTAAGCGTCGCCGCGCTTGGAGATACGCAGCTGCGGGTCGCTCTCGCCGCTTTGATCGCGCCGTGGACATAAGCCGGCGTAGGCTCCGACGTCGCGCACGTGTGCAAAACGATTTGGATCCTCAATCTTGAGGACAAAATAAAGGGCCGTGATTGGTCCGACCCCGGGGATCTGCTGGAGTTGCGCGCTTTGCGGATACTTCATTTGGGCCAGGGTGTTGATCTCTAGTTCGAGCATCTTAATGCGCGCAGTGAGTTCGGCCAGAGCCTGCACGCTGGGCGTAATTATCTCACGCACCGACTCGGGCACCTCTTCCATCACCACTTTGTGGAAGCGCGCACTGGATGGATTACGCACCGTGTAGCCAAGACTCTTCAGCGTGAAGCGCACAGAATTGATCACCGCCACTCGAGCTCGCACCAGGCTGTCGCGCAGCTTGATGCGCAAGAGATCCTGTTGCGCCTCCGCCGTGCCGTGACGAACCGGATAAAGCAGAGCCAGGTCCATTCGCCCAATACGCGCCAGCATCAGCGCATCACGCTGGTCACTCTTGCGCTCATGCTGATAAATCGCTCGCACCTTGCGCGGATTGGACACCACTACCCGCCAGCCAAGTGCTTCCAGAAATCGACTGATCCACGGACTATGCGCTCCCGCCTCCATCACCCCGAGCGCACCGTGATAACGACCGGCCAGCTTCCTCAGCGAGACTCGATCGTTGCAGATGCTGTCTTGCTCGACTACTTCTCCCCGCTCATCCAGCGCACAAAACCTGTGCCGGCGATCTCCCAAATCCAATCCTACCGTAATGTTACTGCTCTTGGTTTGTTGCTTCATAGGCGTCGAGCTTACCTGAGCGCAATCGCTCAGACGCTCTTCGCCTTCTCATCTAATCTGGTTAGACCCCATGGATTATCTCGCTGATGCGTCGAACCTGCCCGACGAGACACGGGCGTGCAGGAAAACCCGACTGATCACCTTGATCGAGATCGAACACGGTAGAAAAATCGTCGGACGTGGTGATGGTGATAACTGGATGCCAGTCTGGCCCCGTGTGTCCGATCGCAACCTCAAGCGAAATGTCGCCGTTTGGTGTCGCCCAAGTCCACTTATCCACGAATTGTTGCCCTGCGATAGTGTTGCCACGCAAAGGCCCGGTCAGGCAGTCCATGCTGCCAGAGTAGCTCTTGCACTGAATGCCGAAACATTGCTCGGCGGTGAAAACACACTCTGTAATGGAGCGATTCAGGTCTTGCCGCTTGCGGGCAAAGCTAATCTCTTCGGGAGATGGCATATCTGGAGGTGTGTAATCGGAAGTTGGCGAATGGGATCTAACGAGAATAAGATCAGCGACGGCTGGCGAGAGGGCGCTTCGCTGCGGGTTGGGGGTGGGATTTCATGGAAAGTGAGGAACCGAGCCTGCCAGCCGTTCGCTGCATCGCATGGTTAGATGACTCGCGTTCAATGCAGAAAAAGATGTGGCACAAAGATCATCCGAAAATGAAAAGACTAATACAACCCAACGATAACGCGGAGATGAGAAGTGCGAAAATGCCGACCCAAGAGCGAATCCCACGAGTCGCGATGAGAATAGCGACAACATAAATGGCAGCGAAGAAGTAGAGGGAGTTCCACCACGCTCCAGCGCGAGCGGTGAAGCAGAGTGCGAACCAGAGCCAAGCAAGCAATACGAGGGCAAGAGCAGCGACTCCAAAAATCCAAGGCCGTGCTTGCAAAGCAAGTGGGGTCGTCATCTAACGAGAACAAGATGAGCGACGGCGGACGAGGGCGCGCGTCGCTCGGAGTGAAAGTGTGGAAGTCATCTCAAAAGTGGAGCGTACGGCGGTCCGCCGTTCGCTCCATCGCATGGTTAGGTCTTTGTGGGTTTATTGGCGGCCGTGGCGCAACGATCTGAGCGCAGCTCCATAACAAGTTCTTCGCCATCATCGCCGTCGCACATATCCTCTCGTGCAAGTTGGAATCCGCATTTTTCTAAGACACGTATCGAAGCGAAATTGTG
>Ga0193730_1000568_pt1 | contig 10456 bp, 9 predicted proteins | sample U1a1metaG_FD_144919 | JGI IMG/M metagenome (GOLD analysis project Ga0193730, IMG submission 144919) | Soil microbial communities from a riparian zone of the East river system, Colorado, United States - U1a1 | ecosystem: Environmental > Terrestrial > Soil > Riparian zone | place: USA: East River...
ACATACTGGATCCCATCAGCAGCAGGACTTGAGTCTGCGGTATCTCGAGTTCCTCGGCTCCGTATGAGTGAGTAACCTCTTTGTACGCGACCGCGATCATGCACCACATGACCACCGAAACCACAATCAGTTGCAGCAGAGAGAATGCGCTGTCAATGGTGTTAAGGCCGCGGTGAAATTCACGAAGACGGAGCGCGATCCTTTTTCCCAGATTCGCGGCTAAGTGCGAGAAGCGGCGCTCTACCCAATTCGCTAGAGCTTCTCCATACCGGCTGATGGCCATGGCTATAGCCGTCATGCCGACCACGATGCCCAGCAAGATGAGGCCGCCGGTGCGAAACCGACCGTAGTACTCAAGTTCCTTCGGCGAGTGTGCCACGAAGATGGCTATCATCAGCAGCAAGGTAAAAGCGCCAATGTCGAAAATACGTTCCACCGCCCAGACGCCCAGCTGCGACGAAAATGGCAGATTTTCCTTGCGTGCGACCAGATAGGGGCGGATCAGTTCTCCCGGTCTTCCCAGGATTGCGAGTCCGGCAAAGCCAATCAAAGTTGGCGCTACCAAGCCCCACCAGGAAGCTTGCGGCCGCACCGGGCGCAGGAAAATTTTCCAGCGAAAGGCTCGTACCACATAGGCCAGGTAAATCAAGCCGATGGCGTGGAAAATGTGTCGCTTGTTAACTTGATCGGTCTGATCCCAGAAGGTGTCCCAGTCGAAGTGACGCCAGGTCCGAAACTGCATGTAGACGAGGATGGCGAATACTGCTGCCAGCAGCGCGTAGATAATGATTTGTTTCTTACTCATCGACCCGAGACGAAGGAACTATCCCGTAGTCAAGGTAAATGACCCGAAGGCGAGGGTCAACGTATCCTCGAGTCCGAGTACGTCTGTCTCAGTGTGAACCAGGGAGAGGCCCGATGTGGGAAGTAGAAGTTTCTGCGTGCTTTTTCGTCGCGGCTGTCTGACCGGTGGTCTTCGACGGAGTCGAGGACGCGGCCGAAATTTTCCGTTCCGCACGCTTCTTGCGATTGAAGTCGCGGATAATGCTCGCCACGTAGGCACGAGTCTCGTAATACGGCGGGACGCCGCGGTACTGCGCTACCCGGTGTGGCCCGGCGTTATACGCGGCCAGCGCCTTCACCAGATCAAAGTTGTAACGCTCCAGCAATTCACGCAAATAGCGTGTGCCGCCCTCCACGTTGGCTTTGGGGTCGAAAGCGTTGGCGACCCCTAGTTGCGACGCGGTTTGAGGCATCAGTTGCATCAAGCCCTGTGCGCCCTTGGGTGAGACCGCACGCGGATTGAATCGGCTTTCAGCGTGAATCACGCTATTGATGAGGTCGGGATCTAGGTGATGGCGGCCACTAATCGAATCGATCACTTCATTCAGACTTTGCGGACGCTCGGGAACCGGGGCATTCACCGGGACTTGCGTTGGAGGTGCAAGATCCTTTTCAAAGCGGTCGATCTCAGCCGTGGGAATATCCACATAGCCACTGCGATCGCTTTCCAGATAGAGGCGGGTAACAGTGCCAACAATCTCACTTTTTTCGTGGCGGATCGAGAACCCGTTATGCAGGACGGCAATCTGCGAGCCAAAGGCCGAAGATGCCGCCAGCCCGAACATTAATCCGAAGTGGAGCCACAATTTCATCGGTGATTTAATTCTAGACGGTGACGGCTGAACTGCCTAGTACTTGTTCGATGGCCGCAGCCACGCCGTTCTGATCGTTCGATAACGTGACGGGCCAGCCATTGCCGCGCAATTCCTCGCACGCATTTCCCATGATAAACGGCTGTCCGGCATAAGCAAGCATTTCGATATCGTTGTAGTTGTCACCAATGGCCATGACCTGTTCGCGAGGGATGCCGCGGTAATTGGCCCAACGCTCCAGCGCGTGGCCTTTGGAACAACCTTGATTCAGTACGTCGACAATGGACAGATCGCGAATTGGATATTCTGTGCGCAAAACCGTGATGTCGTTCTCAAATCCATGCGTTCGCAACGCCGCCAGGGCCTGATGCATGCGCGGAATGGGACCACAGAACATGGCCTGCACCGGATCGCTGGTTAAAGACTTCTCAATTGGAATTACGAAGTCAATGTATTGCATGTTCTTTTCCAACCAGCGCTGGATGCTGGCATTCAATTCCTGCATATGCTCGAGCACGATTGCGCCTTTGATTTCGGTGTCGAAAGTCAAGACTGTGTTGCCGCGAAAATCCTGCATGGCTGCACAGATCTTGCGGCAAGTCGACGCGGGAAGCAGATCGCGATGGAAAGTCTCGCCCGATAACGAGCGGGTGATGGCGCCATTGGAACTGATCAGCCAAAGATCGAAACCCAGCTGCTGGGCGATGGGCAAGGCGAAAGTGTGGCGGCGTCCGGTGACCGGTACGACTTCGACGCCCTCGGCATGGGCGCGTCGCAGGGCGGCCATGTCAGTATCCGAAATCTGGAACTGGGGATTCAGCAAGGTGCCATCGATGTCGATGGCTAAAAGACGGATGGGGACTCTCACTACAGCAATTTTAGCATCGAGACACGACCCGGGCCTGATAGTTACTGGCTAGGTTGGCCAGCCCAATAATTAGTTCTGGATAGCACAGTGTGATTCGGAGCCGATTCCCTAAGTCGCACACGGATCTGATGCAATCCCGGGCGAGGACTCTTCGGCTCAAAGGTCAGCAAATAACGGCTACGTAAGTGGTTGGCAAAGGTGTTCATTCCTGTCTCGAAGCCTCTGCGGGAAGAAAATAGTTCGTACTCTCCGCCGGTCATCGACGCAATCGCTTTAGGTATGTTTTTTCGCATAGCCTGGCGCGCCATGCTTAGCGGTGCAAGTAGATCGGGAGTAGGTTGCCTTTCATCTTTGTTGCTTCCCCGCTCGGTATCGAGCACGCTGGAGATGGATGGCGAAAAGGGGAGTGCGTAAATCGCCGTATCAGTGATTCCGGCCAGCGTCATTACATCGTCAAGCTTCGCAAAGTGGCTGCCGTGGTCGCGTGTTTCACTGATCAACAGCAATACGTGCTGGCGTCCTTCCGGCAGTTTATTAAGCAGCTTCAACGAATAAGCCACCGCGTCAAGAATTCGTGCCCCGTCATCGCCAGGCTGCAATTCTTTAAGGCCTTTTTCGATTGCATCGAACTCGTTTGTGAAATCGTGCGCAAGCGTTAGCGTGCTGTCAAAAAAAAGAAGAGCAGTTTCGGTATGGGGAGCACTCAATACCGGTTCAAGCATCGACGCCAAACCGCGCATTCGGACAAACTCACGCGCCGCCCTGCGACCGCATTGAATCGCGACTACCACGGAAACCGGTTCGGCTTCCGCTGCTTCATCCAGATGAGATACCTGCTCGACGCCGTCGTCTTCAATAATGAAATCTCTAGCTTGTAGCCCGTAAACGGCGTTGCCCTTCGCGTCCGTCACCAGCGTGGGTACGAGAACTACATTCGATTCCGCGCTGAAGGTAGGCTCCTCCTGCTGCGCGGTAGCCGGTCCGAACATCAGCAGGAACATCACGAAATGTAAGCTCGCTGTGAAGGTCCTCATGAGGAACTTAGGAGCATAAACCCGCAAAGGCAGGAGACTCCAGCAGCTACTATCTCAGCTAGCAAGGGCGCATGCTATATTGCGCAGAATCACATGGGACCCCTGCTCAATATTTTTTATCCCTGGGGGATCATCCTGCAAGGGCTGGCGATCTTTCACTTCATCCGTCGCCGCCCGGATACCTATTGGCTTTGGATCATCCTCTTCGGCGGCGGGCTGGGTGCGGCGGTTTACATCGTCGCCGAAGTGCTGCCCGATACGGGGCTGCTTCGGCAATCTTTCAAGGTCTTTCCACGCCGCCGCCGCATAAAAGAGCTTGAGGCCGCTATCCTGGATAACCCGTCAGCCGGTAATTACGAAGAATTGGCCGATCTGTATCTGGAGGAAGGGAAGTTCGCGCGGGCGCGCGATTGTTACGACAAATCCATTTCGTCACGGACAGATTCTCCTGATCCGTTCTATCGGCGAGGTATTGCAGCGATTCAAATGGGAGACTTCGTTGCTGCGGTACCTGATCTGGAACGCGTAGTATCGCGTGACCCGAAATATGATTTTCAGCGAGCCGCCGGATTGCTTGCCCACGCTTACGCCAACACCGGCCAGCCAGATCGAGCGGAAGCGTTGTTCCGTGAGGTCACAAGAATCTCGACGCTCTCGGAGACTTACTACAATTTCGCTTGTTTCCTGCAATCGCAGCAGCGCGATGCTGAGGCACGAGAATGGGCTCAGCGCATCCTGGCCAAGAAGCCGACCATGCCGGGATATTTGAAACGCCGGGAGCGTCCCTGGTTTCGCAAAGCCAACGGCTTGCTGAAGCGCCTTCCGGCCTAACTAAGGAGGTCGTGCTAGAAGGCGTTACTCTTAGTGACTAGTGACTAGTGGCTAGTGATTAGTGAAGGACCGAACCGAGACTCGTGAGATTTTGATTTACTAGCCACTGACCACTAGCCACTAGTCACTGAACCCGATGGCCTCCATCGCTTACCTCGAATGTACCAAGTGCGGCGATCACATTAGCGCCGATCATCCGCAGACAGTCTGTCCCAAAGATGGCGGTGTGTTGTACGTCCGCTATGATCTGGCGACCTTAAAGAAAGACTTTAAGTCAGCTTCACTGGTTGGACGTGCGGCAACCATGTGGCGATATGCGGAAGTGTTGCCGGACGCCGAGCCAGTATCGCTGGGAGAAGGCTTCACGCCGATGCTGGCCAGCCGGGAATTTCCCAACGTCTTCATCAAGGATGAAGGGCTGAATCCGACTGGGTCGTTCAAAGCGCGCGGACTTTCGGCGGCGGTGACCATGGCAAAGAAGTATGGACTGAAGAAGCTGGCCATCCCGTCGGCTGGAAACGCGGGGAGTGCGTTGGCGGCATATGCAGCCGCGGCTGGGCTTGAGTCATACATCTTCATGCCGAGAGATGTTCCGCTTGCCAACCGTGTGGAGTGCGAAATCTACGGCGCGCACGTCACGCTGGCGGATGGGCTGATCAGTGACTGCGCGCGCATGGTCAGCGAAGGCAAAGAAAAACACGGCTGGTTCGATGTCTCGACACTCAAAGAACCGTTCCGAGTGGAAGGCAAGAAAACCATGGGCTACGAAGTCGCGGAACAATTGGGATGGCGCGTACCCGATGGCATCATTTATCCGAGTGGCGGAGGAGTCGGGCTGATCGGCATGTGGAAAGCCTTCGATGAGATGGAAAAGTTGGGCTGGATAAAATCGGATCGCCCTCGTATAGTTGCTGTGCAGTCATCTGGTTGTGCACCAATTGTTAAAGCATGGGATGAAGGTAAGTCCACGGCAGAATTCTGGGCCAACGCGAGCACCCTGGCGGCAGGCCTGCGCGTCCCCAAGCCTTATGGGGATTACCTTATTCTCGATATTTTGAAGAAGAGTGGCGGCGTGGCGATCGCCGTCAGCGACGACGAGATTATGGATGCGCTGCGGCACTGGGCGAGAGTGGAAGGGATTTTTGCTGCGCCGGAAGGAGCAGCATCGCTGGCCGCGTATCGCAAGCTGCGCGAGAAGGGCTTCTTCTTGCCAGAAGATGTCGTGATTCTTTTTAACACTGGTTCGGGCTTGAAATATTTGGATGTGATTGAAAGCCAGAAGCAAGCTTCGCGTCCGCCAGCACCGGCGTCGCGTCAGATCGGGGGAATCATTGGACCGTTCTGAAGGAGCTCTCAGCAATCGCCCGTCAGCGTTCAACCGATCATAACCACTGCAGCTCTTACCCCGGCTTCATGCTACATTTTCTTCAGCGGGCCTCATGGAACAACGACTCATCCTCATCAATCTGCTGATCAAGCTGGGCGTGGCAGCTTCTGCAGCCAGCATTCTGGGGCGTTCTGTCGAATTCAAGTCGTTGCTGTTCCGGGAAGAGCGTTCGCTCAAGCAGAGAATCTATCTGATCTTGTGGATCGCCATTCCTCTGACTTTGGGTGTGTGGATACGGTTTGGGGCCAAGAGTTTTTCAGCAGGAGACTTATCATTCGAGACTACGATCCTGCTGGGTGTGCTGGGCGGACGTTTCACCGGGATGGTGGGCGGCGCAATGCTGGCGCTGCCGGCTCTATTGCACGGAGAATGGGCAACTCTTCCTTTCAATTTGCTATGTGGTTTCGCCGTTGGACAACTGCGCAATCTGGCTCCCAACCGCGAAGATATCTGGTCGTTTTCTCCATTTATTGATCTCAGCATTTACCGATGGATCCGGCGCAACCTGCCTACACCTCGCCTATTCGACTGGCAGATCATGTTTTTCGTCACTATCGTTGCGCTTCGCTTTCTGCAGTCAGAGCTGACGCGTTTTGTTCCCTCGGCTACTTACAGTTTAGAGAGCCCGAAGTTGTGGGTAGAGGTGCTGATCTACGCCACTTCAATTACCGTTATCGGAATCGAACTGAAGATCTGGAACAGCGTGCGTATCCAGATCAAGCTGGAAGAACAGGGACGCCTTTTGCTCGAGGCCCGCATGGAAGCGTTGCAAAATCAGATCAACCCGCATTTTCTCTTCAACACTCTGAATTCGGTTTCTTCATTGGTGCGGTTTGATCCGGACACGGCGCGCGAACTTATTATCAAGCTGTCAAATATTTTTCGGCGGTTGTTGAGCCGCATTGACCCCTACGTCCCCCTGCGTGAGGAATTGGAATTTATCGATAACTATCTGGACATCGAAGTGGTTCGCTTCGGCCGGGACAAACTGCGAGTCGTGAAGGAGCTCGACGCTGCTTCGCTGGACGCGATGGTTCCGAGTATGTTGCTTCAGCCGCTGGTGGAGAACTCGATCAAGCATGGTCTGGCATCGAAGATCGAGGGCGGCAGCATTTACATGCGCAGCCGGATCACTGAGTCCCACCTAATCATTGAAGTCGAAGATGATGGGGTGGGCATGGGCGCCGCAAACCTGTTGGAACGGCCGACGGGTTTGGGTGGAACTGGGATCGGGATGGCGAATGTTGCCGAACGCTTGAAGGTGTTGTACGGGGAAACGGCGCACATGACTATCGATAGCCACGACGGCAAGGGAACGCTGGTGCGACTCCGCCTGCCGATTCTCGAGACCGAAGGAGCGATACCAGCAGCTCTTTACGAAGAGCGAGCCAGCACGCGGCGGTAAAAATCCTCATATTGCGGGATGATCTCGCTGGAACAGAAGCGGGACTTTGCCACCAGACGAGCAGCCTGGCTCATTTCTCGGAGACGGGTATCATCAGTGAGCAACTCGATGGCGTAGCGCGCCATCGTCTCCACATCTCCCACCTCGGCCAGGTAGCCACTCTTTCCGTGTTCGATCACTTCAGGTACGCCGCCCACGCGAGTGGCTATGGGCACCACTTCGCAAGCCATGCCTTCCAGGGCGGCCAGTCCGAACGATTCCAGTTCACTGGGTAATAACATCACGTCCGCCAGCGCAAGCTTTTCGTGCACCTGATCCTGCTTGCCGAGGAACAGCACGTCATTGTGGATACCTTTTTGGACTGCCAGCCATTCCGCGCGGGAGCGGTCGGGGCCGTCGCCAATCAGCATCAGCTTGGATGGAACTTTCTTGCGCACACGATCGAAGATCTCGATGGTATCGGTAATTCGCTTCACCGGGCGGAAGTTGGATAGATGAACCAGAATGCGTTCGCCGCGTGGGGCGTACTCACTGCGACGTTTCGCTGCTTCAGGGTCGCGAACATAAACATCGCAATTGACGAAATTGTAGATCACCTGGATGTTGTTCTTGATCTCGAACTCGCGCACCGTGCGCTCGCGCAAATATTCCGAGATGGCGGTCACCCCGTCACTCTGCTCGATGGAGTAGCGGGTAATGGGCAGATAGGAGCGGTCCTGTCCGACGAGCGTGATATCGGTTCCGTGGAGAGTGGTAACAAAGGGAAGCTTACGATGTTTGGGGCCGGCCGCGAGCATCTGGCGCGCCAGCATCGCGCTCACCGAATGCGGAATGGCGTAGTGCACGTGGAGCAGGTCGAGCTCATACAATTCCGACACTTCCGCCATCCGCGTAGCCAGTGCCAAATCGTACGGAGGATAATCGAATAGCGGATAGCGGGAAACTTCTACCTCGTGATAGTGAATATTGGGATGCGGACCGGTCAGGCGAATGGGCTGAGCATAAGAAATGAAATGAATATCGTGTCCACGCTGAGCGAGTTCAAGCCCGAGTTCGGTGGCGACAACACCACTGCCACCATACGTGGGATAACAGGTGATCCCGATCTTCATGCAGCGGGCCTTTCGCTCCATAGCCGACTCTTCACATTCGATGGAAATGGCGTTGCTTCGATTCAGATTTCTGAAGGGAAATGGGGAATTTGCCTACGAATCGGCGGGTGGAGCGGTGGAAGATTTTGATTCACTTTCCAGTTTTTCAAGAAAGCGTTGCAGACGCTCCTGGCTTGCCAGGTCCATGCCGGTAAACTCTATCCCCATGCCCACGCCTCCGTCACAAGCTCTCACCACGCCCGTGGTATCGACTTTTTCGGATTCGATCCAGAGCGAAATGTTTAATTCCGTGCCGCGGGCTAAGGGAAGCATAGTCTCTACATAACAGCCGCGGCCGCTAATGTCTGCGGTACCAGTCTGCATGCGGGAACCGGGACCTCGGTCTTCGCTTAACTCAAGCGGAAAGCGGATCTTCAGACGTTCGAATCTACGGTTATCTTTGGAAGGGCCTGAAGTAGGCGAGCTTGAAGTGGGCGAGCTTGACGTGGCGGGAGCTGGTTTGTCTTCGGCTTGGGTTAGTTCTTTGATCCACGGGCATTGTTGTCCGTCGACGAGTTGCACGCCAGCTTGGATCTTGAGAAGGTGGCCCGCATCGATGGTCCAAACCACGCGATAGCGAGCTTTTTTGTCGCCCAGTTGCACGCCAATGACGTCACCGGGTGTAACTTGATGTTCGATGCCCGAGAGCTTTGCACCCTGGCTGCTGATGTTGTGAGCCTCGGCATTTTGGAGGAAGGGCTTGCCATCGGCACCCATGCCCAACACTCGTATGACGAGATTGGTTGCGACGCGGGGTTCCGGTCTATTTTCCATCGGGCTGTCGATTGCCTCGGCCCGGACAACGTCATCATAAGCCTGGATTTCGGCCGTGCTGTTGTCGAGAGAGTTGCTCACCCCGGCCTTTGGTCAAGTCAGGTCGTGATACGAGATCAGTTCGATGTCGTTCTGTCGCAGCAGTTCGCGAGTTGCCGGCGCGGTCAGGATTTCTAGCTCCTGCTCTCGCGATTTCCGCAGCCGGGTTTGCAAACTCTGCAGCTCCGCATCGTCATAACCGGGATGACAGACAAACTCCCATGTTCCGTCAGGCAGATTCTCAATGAGAGCGCGGAACAGTTTCTCGTCCAAAGCACCGGTAGCCACAATCCCGATGGTTCCATCCGCGGTAATCATGCCGGCGTTCTTGACAGTCTCACGAAAACTTCGAGCAAGGGTTTGCAAGGTGCGGAATTCGATCCAGCGCTTCCATAGGCTGGCGTACCGGAGCAAACCGGCGAGCAGCATTCGCCCAAAGGGATTTCGTATTTTGCGCACACCGCATGTTTGAGCGGCTCGCAACAGCGGTCGTAATACTTGCGGCAGGATATGAACGTGCTTATGAGTGTCGATGTGAGTCACAGAAATTCCGGCCGATTGCAGTTTACGAATCTGTGCTACCGCTTCTAATTCGATCTGAGCAGGGTCGATACGGCGAGTAATGGAGCGCCAGGCCAATGTTCCCGCACTTCGATAGAAGCTGGTGTTGTCTCGTCCCGCAAGAAGCGTGGGAACTCGTGCTGGTTGGAGCAGGGAAGAGCCGTCCACCAGCATCACATGGCATCCAATGCTAAGGCTTGGCGCCGATGCGGTCAGGGTGACGGCCTGCTCAAACGCCGGTCCATTTGCCATCAGGGTAGCTGAAGTGACGATGCCTTCGAGGTGTGCTTTTAAGATGGCGCGATTGATGCCGGCAGTAAGACCAAAATCGTCGGCATTGATGATCAGTCTTCGCACCGCGGGAGTTTAACAGCAGCACAATGCTACCAAGGCACGTGAAATTTTCGCGCGCTCGAACTGGGTCGTAGGGTTTGACCGCTGTTTCCGCGCTCACGTATACTCAAAAAAGAATCGTTTCTAGTGCCCCCTCATTTTGCGAGCAGCTCCCAAATAAGATTGAAGGAAAACGGGAGTGAGGGGCGGTTAGCTCAGCTGGTTAGAGCGCCTGCCTTACAAGCAGGAGGTCGCAGGTTCGAGTCCTGCACTGCCCACCAGTTCGGTAATCCGGTAATCAAACCGGGGACGTAGTTCAGTTGGTTAGAACGCTGCCCTGTCACGGCAGAGGCCGCGGGTTCGAGTCCCGTCGTCCCCGCCATTTATTCCAAAAGAGTTGGGCAACTTTTGGAAAATC
>Ga0193730_1000570_pt1 | contig 10450 bp, 6 predicted proteins | sample U1a1metaG_FD_144919 | JGI IMG/M metagenome (GOLD analysis project Ga0193730, IMG submission 144919) | Soil microbial communities from a riparian zone of the East river system, Colorado, United States - U1a1 | ecosystem: Environmental > Terrestrial > Soil > Riparian zone | place: USA: East River...
TCCAGAAAATAACCTAACGTGGTCTCGTAAGTGTAGAAAGGTGCGCCTGCATCTTGCACATCGACAACCACCGCGTCCAGATTTTTGAGAACCTCGGGCGACGGACGCCGGGCTGCATCGGTAGCGCCATAGACGGTGTACACCGGAATTCCAGTGGCAGCATCTTTTGAGTTGCCCACGTCGGTGGTATCCAGTGTGCCCGTGACGCCGTGTTCAGGACTGAATATCGCGTCCAAAGAGACGCCTGGAGCCTCGGCCAGGATGTCGATGGTGCGGCGCCCCTGAGAGTCGACTCCGGTCTGATTGGTCAGCAGCCCGATTCTCTTCTTGGCCGTGCTCCCCCGAATCAAGTCGAAGTTGTGCGCTTCCAAGACGTCGATTCCGGTTTGCACCGAGCCGTTCCGAACGGACAACCGGCGGGCCGCAGTCTGGGCCTCGTTATAGCCGGTAATACTTTTCAGTCGCAGCTGCTCTTTTTCACTGACGTTCAGTGGCAGGGCCGCGGCTACGGCAGTGGCAATCTTCGCGCGCAACGCAATCACATTTCCCTTCCCGCGCGGATGAACTGAATTGGTGAGCAGGATGATGTAAGTGCGCGTGGTGGGATCAATCCAAATCGACGTGCCGGTCCATCCTGTGTGCCCAAAAGAACCCACCGGCAGCAGTTCGCCGCGATTGCTTGACAAAGGTGAATCGATGTCCCAGCCAAAGCCGCGCAGACTGTCCTCCGTGGGCGGCTGCTGCGGTGTGGTCATCTTCTCGACCGCCAGAGAACGCAATACCGTGCTGCCGTTCAGTAGAGCCTGGGAAAATTTCGACAAGTCTGCGGCGGTGGAGAATAACCCAGCGTGTCCAGCCACGCCTCCCATACGGCGTGCGGTGGGATCGTGCACGATACCGCGCAGCATCTTGCCCTGTTCGTCATACTCGGTTGGCGCGATTGCGGACTTCCATGCCGCTGGCGGAAGGAAGCGGGTGTGGGTCATCTCCAACGGAGTGAAGATGTTCTTCAGGCAATACTCGTCCTCCGATATTCCTGACACGCGTTCGATCAATGCACCCAGGACAATAAAGTTGATATCGCTGTATAGAAAACGGGAACCCGGGGGGATGACCGGCGTTTCCGCGAAAGCCATGGAAAATGCCGTATCGTGTCCCTGCCAAGCCTGCGTCAAATCGAGGTCTCCGCGTAGACCGGAATAATGCGTCAGTAAATTGCGGACCGTAATATCTTCTTTGCCGTTTTGCGCGAACTCGGGAATGTACTTGGCCACGGGATCATTTATCCGTACCTGGCCGCGCTCCATCAGTTGCATGATTGCGGTGGTTGTAGCCACCACTTTGGTGAGAGAGGCGAGATCGAAAATCGTATCCAGCGTCATGGTTTCGCGTCGCGGTTCGAGAGACCGATTGCCAAACGCCTTGCGATACATCACCTGCCCGTTGTGCCAGACCAACAACACTGCGCCAGGCGTCTGGCCTTGCCGGATTGCGTTCTGCACGATGGAATCGAGGACACCAAGCCGGTTTGGAGGGCCTGGTTTGCTGTTAGCCGCCGCGTGTGCGCTAGTAGAAGAGACGAAGCCGCAGATCACACACGCCAGCAGGCAGATTGCGGAACGCCGGATTCGCGAATTTGCGCTGATTATGCGGATACCCGACTTTACACAACCGCCGCCGGATTACTCAAGAACCTCAAGTAGGGGGTACCGCGTGTACCACTGATTGACCGTAATGTTTGAGAGCCTGAGCACTTAGCACTTGGCACTTAGCACTTAGCCAGACGGGGCATTCTTGCGCATCGAGTGCCAGCTCGTATTGGCTAAATGCTAAGTGCCAAGTGCTAAGTGCTGGGTTTCGCAAAGTCACCTTTACCCGCTCTACGAACTTTGCTATAAACCGAACATCGAGCAAACTACACCTTTGTCAGAAGGCTTCTCTTCCCTGAATACCGCAGCCAAGACTTCCGCGCATTTCCCTGCGCCTGCTTACGAGCAGCAAGACGTTGTCTTTTTGCCTGCCTTCGAACTGTTGCGGCAGGCGATTGCCCGGCATGCTTTCCCCGCTGCCTCGGTTGCAGTAACTCATCAGGGAAAGCTGGTCGCGCTGAAGGCCGTTGGACACTTTACATATGATCTGGAATCTCCGGAAGTGACCAGCGCCAGCATCTTTGATCTGGCTTCGGTTTCCAAGGTGGTAGCCACCACCTCGGTCGCTACGATTCTTTACCAGCGCGGTTTGCTGGATTTGGAAATGCCTGTCGTCTCCGTTGTGCCCGAATTCGATGGACAAGATGAGCGCCGCCGCGAGGTGACATTGCACATGCTGTTGGCCCATTCGTCGGGATTGCCGGCATACGAAAAACTGTTCCGGAGAGCCCCTTCGAAAGATCAGTTGCTGGATGCCGCCTTAGCAACCCCGTTGGCAGCGGATCCCGGCGCCAAAGCCACCTACAGTGACATCGGTTTTATTGTTCTTGGCGTCGCGCTCGCGCGTATTGCTGACGAGCCTCTTGACCGTTTCTGCCAACGCGAGGTGTTCGGCCCGCTGGGCATGGCACACACGGCTTTCAATCCACCTCCGGCTTGGCGACCTTCGATTCCGCCCACCATCGATGACGACTCTTTCCGCCACCGCATCATTCAAGGAGAAGTCTTTGACGAGAACGCTAGCGTGCTGGGAGGTGTAGCGGCGCATGCCGGCGTATTTGCCCCTGCGCATGACGTTGCCATCTTTGCCAATGCCATGTTGAACGGAGGGCAGCCTATCCTTCATTCGGAAACACTGTCAGTCTTTACCCGCCGCGAATTGTCACCTGCGGGTACGTCTCGCGCGCTTGGATGGGACACACCTTCATCCCCTTCGCAGTCGGGGAAATATTTTTCTCCGCATTCCTTCGGACATCTCGGCTACACCGGCACTTCACTGTGGATCGATGCTGAACGCCAGCTTTCCATTACTCTGCTTACCAATCGAACCTGGCCCGACGCCAGCAATAAAGCCATCCAAGAGATTCGCCCAAAATTTCATGATGCGGTGGTCGAAGCGCTGGAGGCTGTCCGTTGAAAACTGCAGCCAAAAAGCCACGCGCTGATTTGGGCCGGCTCGCTACTGAAAAGACGAATCCGGCTTCCGCGGACCTGGATCTGAAACCATCGTTGCAACTAGCGCGCATCATGAATTCCGAAGATGCCAAAGTTGCGGCTGCGGTCAGGCGTGTCCTGCCACAAATCGCACGGGCCATCGACATCATCGCATCGGCTTTACAACGAGGAGGCCGGCTCATCTACGTTGGCACCGGCACCAGCGGACGCATTGCCGCGCTCGACGCCGCTGAGTGTCCGCCCACATTCGACACGCATCGGCAAACCGTGCAGTTCATCCTCGCGGGAGGGGTGAAAGCTCTCGCCGCGGCCGTCGAAGCCGACGAAGATTCTCCTAAACTCGGCGAGCGTGAGATCGCGAAGAAAAAGCCAGGAAAAAATGACGTAGTGGTGGGCATCGCCGCCAGCGGCCGCACTCCATTCACGGTGGCAGCAATTGCCTATGCCCGCCACCACGGTGCACAGACAATTGCCGTCACCTGCAACCGCAATTCTCCCCTGGAAAAAGCCGCCGACCTGGCTATTGTCACCGAGGTTGGTCCCGAGGTCATCTCCGGATCCACTCGCATGAAGGCCGGCACCGCACAAAAGATGGTTCTGAATATGCTTTCCAGCGGCGCCATGATTCGCCTGGGCTACGTCTATGGCAACCTGATGGTCAACCTTCATCAGAAGAATGAAAAGCTGGTGGATCGCGCCGTGAGAATCCTGCAACTTACTGCCGGTCTGGGCAGAAAAGCCGCACAAAAGGCGCTCAGAGGATCGGGAAACAGCATTCCCCTGGCATTGGTGATGTCAGAAGCGCAGGTCAGCCGCGCCGAAGCCCAACGGGCGCTGAAGGCCGCCAATGGTCACGTTCGCCATGCCATTGCCGCTGCCCGAAGTTTGTAGAAAGCCGTCGTTCGTCGTTGGTGCTGGGTCGTTGGGGGTGGCTAACGGCCAACGACGAACGACCAACGACTTTAAGCCATGCACTCCCGATTAATAATTCCTGACTCTCGTCCACAGTATTCCCCGCTAGAATGGAGGCTCATGGGGCTTACGCAAGGAATTATTTAGATATGGATAAATTCGTGATCCGCGGCGGAAATCCGCTGCTGGGGACAGTTCGCGTCAGCGGGGCCAAGAATGCCGCATTGCCGGCTATGGCCGCCGCCATTCTCACCGACGAGCCCGTCATCCTGGAAAATATTCCGCAGGTGCGCGATATAGAAACGACGCGCAAACTGCTGGCTGCGATGGGGGCTGAAGTCGAACTTGGCTACGGTCGCGCCCAGCATCGGACAACGATCTCCTGCCGCAATCTGACGTCGCCCGAGGCCTCCTACGAACTGGTCAAGACCATGCGCGCCTCTACTCTGGTCCTCGGCCCGTTGGTAGCGCGCTGCGGAAACGCCCGCGTCTCGCTACCAGGCGGCTGCGCCATTGGATCTCGCCCCATCGACCTGCACATCAAGGGACTGGAGCGGCTGGGCGCGGCCATCACTCAGGATCACGGTTACGTGGAGGCCACTGCGAAACGTCTGCGCGGCGCGGAAATCGTCTTCGACAAAATCACCGTCACCGGCACCGAAGACTTGCTGATGGCTGCCTCGCTCGCCGACGGCGAAACTGTCATGCAGAATTGCGCGCGCGAACCCGAAGTCGCCGATCTGGCAGAACTCCTCAACAAAATGGGAGCTCGCATTGAAGGCGCCGGCACAGCCACGATTCGTGTGAAAGGTGTGAGCAAACTTCACGGCGCGCGGCATCGCATCATTCCCGACCGGATCGAGGCTGCCACTTTCATCATCGCCGGAGCATTGACTGGTGGCGATTTGAATGTGACCGGTTGCGATCCCCATCACCTCGGCGCTCTGCTGCAAAAGTTTGAAGAAGCCGGCGTGAAAACTGCACAGAGCGTGGACTCAGTGCGTGTGATGGGTGATGCACCACTGAAAGCCACCGACATCGTCACCGAAGAGTATCCCGGATTCCCTACCGACGTGCAGGCACAATATATGGTTCTGGCCACACAAGCGGACGGAACATCCGTCATCACGGAAAATATTTTCGAGAACCGTTTCGTGCACGCCCAGGAACTGGTGCGTATGGGAGCGAAGATCAAAATTGAAGGACGGCGCGCCGTGGTCCAAGGCAAATCTCCGCTCAGCGCCGCCGCGGTGCTGGCTTCCGACTTGCGGGCATCCGCGTCGCTGGTACTCGCAGCTTTGGTGGCGGAAGGCGAATCCATCATTGACCGGGTTTATCACATCGATCGCGGCTACGAGCACATCGAAGAAAAACTACGCGGAGTCGGCGCTCAAATTCGGCGTATCGGGGAAATGCTTCCTAAACGAGCCGTGGCTCCCGCAGTGCGCGCCTGAAGCCGCAGGCTCATTGCGCGGAAGCCGCCCATTAGCCGACCCTGAAATCTGAGAACCGAGAACTAATAACTGAGATCTGATCCCCAAAACCTGCTTCTACCTCCCTTACGGCCACTCTTGCGCACCGTGCAGAATTCGGAGGATCTCCACCCCATCTCCGCCGATGCGGTAGACGGCAAGGTAGGGTGAAGACAAGCTCGCGGGTGTCTGGCCTGCGGCCTGTTCGTCCGCGCTCGGGAAACTCCGCTAGTGTGACGACGTGTTGGTAAATGGAAAGCGCAACGCGGCGGGCAGTAGCGGCGCTCCCATGTTTCTCGATGTAATCGCAGATTTGGGTAAGGTCGCTGGCTGCGGGTCGCGTCCAGCGGATGCGCATTAGCCAGGATACCGGCGGTCGATCAGTCTCTTGACGTCCTCGTGATCAACCAGCTCGCCACGATCCGCCGCGGATATCCCCTTCTCCACTTCGCGCAAGAGCCACTGGTCGTAGTTCACCATGCGCTCGACCGCGTCCACCACAAGCGATTCGCTGTCGCGGCCCTGTTTGGCGGCAAGCTGGGCGAGTTTGGCTTGCAGATCGGGACCAAGACGTACTTCCATCGCTTTAGGTTAAGGTTGCGAAGGATCGGTGTCAACCACTGGAAACCGACGGTTTCTACGTTCGCTCCGTCTAGACCTTCTTCCCCTCGAAAAGGCTGGCCATCCGCCCCAACCCATCGCTCTCTCACTTGACGGCGGCCCTGCCTGCGTGTACGTTGGCCCTCTCCCCGGGAACGTCCAATTCAAGGAGGATGCTATGCAGCGGAAAGCCATATGGGCCGCGGTCGCAGTGGTGTTGCTCGCGGTGCTGGCAGCTGGTCAAGCTCCGCCGGCGGCGGAAGAATATCTTGATGTGTTTACCGTCCAGGTCAAACCGGAAAAACGGGCGGACTTCGATGCCATCACCAAGAAAGTTGCGGTGGCGAATCGGCAAAATAATGGCGATGCCTGGCTCACCACGGAGACGGTTTACGGTCCAGGAGATCGCGTCAGCTTTATCAGCGTGCGCCATTCTTATGGCGACGTAGAAAAAGCCTTCCCCATATTTTATGGGGCGATCGAAAAAGCATACGGGAAAGCTGCAACGGACAAGCTATTTCACGATTTCAGTCAGTGCCTGGTAAGTTCACGGTCAGAATTCCGTCGCCGACGCCTCGACCTGAGCAGCAACCCGCCGGCCGATCCCGCGGCTATGGCTAAGCTGCTCGGAGAGTCCCGCTGGCTGCGCACCAACGTCGTGCACGTCCGGCCAGGCCAGGTCGCTAACTTCGAGGCGCTTCTCAAAGATGTGAAAGCGGCGCGCGAAAAAGCCTCACCACCACTGACAGTGTTAGTCTCCCAGGCAGTGGCGGGCCAGGAAGGCACTGTCTTTTACGTCACGACCCTGCAGAGTTCTTTAGCGGGATTTGATTCGATCCCACCGATTCAGCAAACTTTGGGAGAAGATGGCTATCAGAAGTTTTTGAAAACCAATGCCGAAGTGGTCTCCGATACAGAAACCGTGATCAGCCGATTCCTAGCTGACAGCAGCAACGCACCCGAGCAAGTGGCTTCGGCTTCCCCGGATTTCTGGAGACCAAAGGGGACGGCACCGGTCAATGCTAAGGCAAATGCCGCTAAAGCACCTCTGGTAAAAGCCAGCGGTAAAACCAAAATAGCGGAAAAAGAGAAGCAGTAACCAATGAGAATCTTGATCGTCTGACCGGGGGTATTGGCGCGGGAAGTTCCACCCGGGAACTGCCCGCACAATGTCCCCCCTTTTGCTCGACGCCGTCCTAGCCAAGTGGCACACCACTTCGCCTAGCGCTCCCTGCCAATTACCTGCGTAACTTTGTCGATCGGCACACTCCGTCATAGGCTTGGCGTGGAGGCGTGCGGAAAATGAAAAAGATTGGCTTACTTCTGACTTTCTTGGTCGCATCCTTGCCGAGTTTCGCGCAAGCACAGCGGCCGGCGGTCTATATTGCGCCGCAAAATGGTTTTGAAACTTACCTGGGTGCGGCGATGGCGAAGAAGGGCGTTCCCATCGATATCGTCATGGACCAGACTAAAGCTGCCTACTTGCTGAAAGCCGCGCCGGTCGAGGTCAAACAGGAATCCACCGGAGCCAAAATCACTCGTTGCCTGTTCGCTTCTTGCGCCGGGATCGAGGACAAAGGAAGCGTTTCTGTCCAGTACATTGAAATCAGTTCGAGCAAGATGCTGTGGGCGTACTCGGTGAACAAACAGAGAGGCGGGAACAAGAACCAGCAATCCATGGCTGAGGCGGTTGCCAAACACCTCAAGGAATTCATCGAAAAAAAATAGGCTTGTGCAGCCCGTTACAGAATTTTCCAGACGAAGTGTGCCAGGAAAGCCACCATCAGGAGTGCGCCGACTCCGCAGATCCAGAAAAGGAAGTTGGCGGTGAGTTTCGGAGAGTTAATTTCTTTCTTGTCCATCGAGGTAAAGTAGCGCCGACGCCACTTTAGAATGGCGGATAGTTCGCGAACAGTGAATCATTCTTTCTGACAGGCGCCGCTGGCTTGTTGTTCTCAGGAAAATCACAAAAAATCGGGTAATACATTGGTCCCCTCGAGCTCCATTCCACTAAATGACAATGAGGGGCAACATAGTTTAGAGTCCCGTCATGTCTGAATACCGGTTGATGACAGCGGGAACCGTCGCAATCGTAGGCGGCTTCGATCTGGATGCCCGCGTTTCTCGGTCTGCGTTCTGCAATTGGGGGAAATAAGGTTTGCATAAAAGCGCCGTACCTTGGATTCCACCTCTTCCCTACAGGTTTTCTAGTACGTGAAAATTTTCTAGGTGGTCGGCTGTGGAAGGCCGGCTGAATGCCAAGCGTTTTACGGTCAATCGAGACAATACGTTGAAAATAAAAGGCCGCGATCCTGGATCGCGGCCTTCACGTAGCGACAGGCGACTCGCCTGTCGAGCTTAGTTTTTCACGCCTTAGTGTCGTGGCGGGCCACCATGCCCACCCCGACCGTTGTGACCGCGGCCGCGACGACGCCCACCGCCACCACCTCCACCGCCGGGGCGGCCTCCACGTCCTCCACGGTCGGGACCACGATCAGGACGATCGCCGGATCCGGCTTGCGGGGCGTCACGATTGAAATTGGGCTCAGGTTCGTCAGGAAAGTCGCCGCCGCCTTCGATGGTGATGGCTGCAGCGGCAGTTTCCGGCGCTGCTGCTTCGCCTCCGCCCATTTTTGCGCGCTGCTCTTTGAGGATAGCTTTGCGCGACAGCCGAATGCGATTGCCTTCAACGGCCAATACTTTCACCAGCACCTGATCGCCTTCTTTCAGTTCATCGCGGACATCCTTGATACGGTGCTCCGCGACTTCACTGATATGCAGCAACCCATCCAGGCCGGGAAGGATTTCCACGAAGGCGCCGAAATCAGCCAGACGCGAAACCTTGCCAAGATAGGTTTTCCCCACTTCGGCGGTGGCGGTGAGATCGCCGATGATCTGCAAAGCTTTCGCGGCGGAAGCTTCGTCGTTGGAAGCGACATTGATTTTGCCCGAATCCTCCACGTCGATTTTCACGCCGGTCTGCTCGATGATGCTGCGAATCATTTTGCCGCCTGGTCCAATCACGTCGCGAATCTTGTCCACCGGAATCTGCAAGGTGTAAATACGCGGCGCAAACGCCGAGACTTTTTCCCGTCCCGTGGACAAAGCTTCGTTCATCTTGTCGAGCAGGAACATACGAGCGCGCTGCGCCTGGGCAAGAGCCTCGCGCATGATCTGAGCCGTGATGCCCCCGACTTTAATATCCATCTGCAGCGCAGTGATACCGTCCCTGGTGCCTGCAACTTTGAAATCCATATCGCCGTAGTGATCTTCAGCGCCGGCGATGTCTGTCAGGATGGCGTACTTCTCGCCTTCCTTCACCAGTCCCATAGCCACGCCCGCGACCGGAGCCTTCAAGGGAACGCCCGCATCCATCAACGAAAGCGACGCTCCGCAAACTGTCGCCATCGACGACGACCCGTTCGATTCCAGAATGTCCGAGACCACGCGCATCGCGTACGGCCACTTATCTTCCGGCGGCAGCACTGCAGAAACCGATCGTTCTGCGAGAGCGCCATGTCCAATCTCTCGCCGCCCTGCCCCGCGCAAAAATGCCACTTCCCCCACAGAAAATGGCGGAAAGTTGTAGTGGAGCATGAAGCGTTTTTTGGCTTCGCCTTCGAAGACTTCGAGGCGTTGCATGTCGTCGCTGGTGCCGAGGGTCGTGGTAACTAACGCTTGAGTTTCGCCACGAGTGAAGATGGCGGAACCGTGAGTACGCGGCAACACGCCCACTTCGATGGAGATGGCACGGATCTGGTCGAAGGCGCGTCCATCGGGACGGCGCTTCTGGTTGATCACTGCTTCGCGGAAACTTCTTTCTCGCAAGATTTCGTAATAGGTCTTGACCTTGGTCTGCGCGGCTTCGTCTTCTTCGGGAAGAGCGGCCACCAGGACCTTCTTCAATTCTCTGACCAGCGCGTAACTCTCTGCTTTCGGATGCTTCTCTGTATCCAGGCGATCGGTAAGGTCGGCGCCGATGCGCGATTTGAGATCGTTGTAATAACGCTCGTCAAATTCGGGCGCGGTGACTTCCCGCTTGGGCTTTCCGGCTTTTTTCCGAAGGTCATTGATGGAGGCGCAGATTTTCTTGATTTCAGTGTGGGCGAACTCGATGGCGTCTACCACCGTCTCTTCTTTTACTTCTTTGGCGCCGGACTCGATCATCACGATGCCATCCGCGGTCCCGACCACCATGATATTGATCAGGCTGTCTCGCATTTCGCTGTAGGTTGGATTGATGATGAATTGGCCACTGACCAGGCCGACGCGCACTGCGCCGATGGGGCCGTTGAATGGAATATCAGAAATGGTCAGTGCGGCGGAGGCACCATTGATGCCAGCCACATCAGGATCGTTCTC
>Ga0193730_1000571_pt1 | contig 10437 bp, 7 predicted proteins | sample U1a1metaG_FD_144919 | JGI IMG/M metagenome (GOLD analysis project Ga0193730, IMG submission 144919) | Soil microbial communities from a riparian zone of the East river system, Colorado, United States - U1a1 | ecosystem: Environmental > Terrestrial > Soil > Riparian zone | place: USA: East River...
CAGTGTGAAACAATTTGGATGGCATATAATTATTATTTTAATTTGGGATAGGCGCGTTTGAATTGTCGATATTAAGCGTCCCGCACAAGAGAAGTCGACAATTAATTTCTAGCCGGCATCCTTTTTTCTGCGGAGACGACCACGTTCGTGATTGCTAATATCATCCGGCGTGCGAAAAACTTCGTAAGCTCGTAAATCTTCTCGCTTCCGTATCAAAATTCCTTTACCAAGCGAGACTTCAGTGCTGGATGAGTTGGCAATGACGCGAAGAAGTTTCGTTGACATAAGGAGAGAGCATAGGTTTCCGGACGCCATACGGGCTGTAGTAAGCGTTCGTTCGAAAATTGAAAGGATATCCGGCCGCGTTGTGGATGTTCGAGGCACAAATGCCGGCTGCCGCAATCTAACAGGAGAGCAGAAAGTCGCGGGAGCTTTTTTGGCGAGCTGCATGTATGGCGATTTTACCACAAAAGTAAGCTCGAGCGCTGTTTTCAGCAGAAAATTGAAAGCTGGTATTTGCGCAGATCGACGACATCTTCTTCGCTATTCCATGCTAGTTAAGCCTGGCCTGCCGCACGAGGAACGGATCACGTTGCGCATGCGGTAATCTCAAAATTTGTCCACAACCTTGAAACCGTCGAGTCCGAGTAATGACGTGCGCACTGGTCGATACGGTCGCAATCTCGTGCGTGTCATTCCGGTACTCTGCGTTGGCATTCTTCTTCTGAATACATACGGGTTGTACAAGTTCGCTTATTTTGGGGCGGACGCCTTCAACAATCTTGATTTGGTCCAGGTGAAGAGCTTCCCGCAGATGGTCGGATATATCCTGAATCCGGTTTCGTCGTACTTTCGACCCGCTGGAATGATGTGCTACTGGCTCCTCCTAAGATTCTTCGACCTCAATCCAGTCATATATCGTTGCCTGATGTGGTCCTTGCATGCTGCCAATACCGCGCTCGGCTACTTTATCCTGAAACGGCTCACCGGTTCGCAGCCCGGCGCGGCCGTGGGCGCCATGCTTTTCGCAAGCCAAGCGGTATTCGCCGAGATCTATTGGAATTTTGGAGCCATTTTCGAACTCATCGCGGCCTTCTTTTCGTTTGTGGCTATTTTGTTGTGGACATGTGAACGACGGAGCTGGTTACAGGTGCTACTGGCCTCGCTGGCGTTGCTTCTGGCCGTAAAAGGGAAGGAAATGGCACTCTCAATCCCTGTTATTTGGTTCAGCTATGATTTGCTGCTTCGAAGGGACATGAAACGGATGATGGCTGCTCACTGGGTGCTGCCTAGCGGTCTCGTTGTGTGGTATGGCCTAAGCCACGCATTGGCCATGAGGGGAATCGTAGCCAATCATCCTTATTACATGAGCATCAAATGGTCGATATTGGCCACTGGTTTCGGAACCTACTTTAATATGCTTTTCGGGACCCAATTCCCGTGGCAGATCTGGTGGATATGGGCTCTTGTACTCCTGCTGATCTCTGTTCTTTTGCGGAGCCGCGTCGCATTGTTCTTCCAGTTGTACGTTTTTATCACATTCCTTCCGGTCATTTTCTTGGTCAATCACCGCGTTGCGCTCTTCTGGTACCTTCCTTTCTTAGGTGTATGCGGTCTGGCGGCAATTTTGGCAAACGCTGTTGCCCGCGTTATCAAAGCTCGAAATCCGCGGTGGCTCGCCGAAAGCGGCGCGAGTGCTGTATTTGCTTTGTTATGCTGGGGCAGCTTCCTATTGCATAAAGAAGCAACTGTCTCGCAACGGAATTGGATCAGAGATTATGCGGGCGAATGTCATGCTTTTGTGTTGGGTTTGCGAGCGCTGCCGCCACCACCATGGGGCGAAACGATCTTTTTCAATTCTCTTCCTCCACACTTTGAGGAGAGCGTATTATTAACGGCAACCCAGGTGGCTTTGCGCCGCACCGATCTCCATACAAAGCTAGTTTCAGAATTTCCACCCGAAGCACGGTATCGCCTCCGGTTTCAGGCATCCCGTCTCATACAGCTTCCACGGTAAACGATGAAAGGGATTGCGGTCACTGGTACGCTCTTGAGGTTAAGGGCGCTTCGCGATCGCTAACAAACTGACACCTGCGGGGAAACGTATCGCTCTGACAGGCCAGGGCTTTGAATGGAATTCACGAGTAGCGACGCACTTCAACGGAGTCTGGACTTCGAGCCGGCTTTTTGTTTTCCAATAGAACGGAAACAACGTTACAGAGTTTCGCGTCGGAAAGCTCGGGATAGATGGGAAGCGAAAGACATCGCTGACAAAGCGTCTCCGTTATCGGCAGGTCATCGCGCCGATAACCGAGGTGTGCATACGCTTTTTGCAAATGAACAGGCAGGGGGTAGTGGATCCCAGTTTCGATGCCAGCGGCCTGCAATCGGCGTCGCACCCGGTCGCGCTCGGGAGATTCCACGACATAGCAATGCCAGACGCATTCGGAATCCGGAAAGAGAGTAGGCAATGCAAAGCTCGAACCTGTGAGAAGCTCCGTGTAACGTGCCGCACGATCTGCGCGCGCGGCATTCCACATGTCCAGCCGCTTTAACTTGATGGAAAGGATTGCTGCCTGAATGCTGTCCATTCGGTAGTTGTATCCAATTTCATCATGAAAATATCGATCGCTTTGTGCGTGGTCGCGCAGGGAACGGGCACGGCTTGCAATCAATGGATCGCTGGTTGTCAACGCTCCGCCTTCGCCATAGGCACCGAGATTCTTGCTGGGATAAAAACTGAAGCCTGCGATTTTTCCTAGAGAGCCTACTCGTTTGCCACGATAGCGGGCTCCATGCGCTTGCGCAGCGTCTTCAACCACGGGTATTCCATATTGATCAGCAATTGCGTTGATGCTGTCCATATCCGCAGGCATACCATAAAGGTGTACCGGGATAATAGCTTTGGTGCGCGGTGTGATTGCAGCTTCAAGCTTGGATGGGCACATCGTCCGACGCGCGGGGTCGATATCAACAAAAACCGGCCTCGCGCCAACGTAGCTTATTGCCCATGCGGTTGCGATGAAAGTCACCCCGACGGTTATCACTTCATCTCCCGGTCCGATATCGAGACAACGGAGTGCAAGGTGGAGTGCACTTGTACCACTGTTCAGACTCACGCAATGATCCACGCCACAGTATGCTGCGAATTCCTCCTCAAATTTCGACGTCGCCGGTCCTTGGGCGAAACGGGCGGATTCGCAAACCTCCTCCACCGCGGCCAAGACTTCGTCTCGAATGCTTCGATATTGAGCAGGAAGGTCGAGGTAAGGTACAGTTGTCATATTGTTCGCTTTGCTTTGGCTCTGGTGCGCTTGCATCTGGTTAATATGAGTAAAAGAGCCATTATCGCTTAGCCTCGTCCAGAATTGCTCCTATGATCAAGCGTTTTCTTGGGACATACGCGCTTGGTAAGCGATGTCCCCGCCCACTTGTCCGCACTCGCACTCGACCAAAGATCAGAAATAGAGCGGCGCATAAAAGAAATGAATGCGCAAATCCAGAGTGAAGCGAAAGAAACGCTGGCGCGGAACAATCAAAAACAACTGTTTTTTTTGACTCTCCTCAATTCGCTTAGCGCCGTGTCTAATCGGCGGACATGCTCCAGGGTGTGAAAGCAAGTAATGTCTCCGTCAGTCGGGCAAAGCATGTGCGAGGCGATCTTGGAGATTGCGCTCTCCCGATAAATCCCTCGATATTCTGCTTGCATGAAGAGCGGAGGTTCGACACGAGCGCGTAGGATTTAAGCCTACCTGCGCTCCGCGATTGCTAACAAACTGACACCTGCCGGGAAGCGTATCCAGCTCTGACAGGCCAGCGCTTTGAATGCGAATGACAAGGTGTTGTCTAAGAATGAAGGCAGCATTTTATCTTCCAATCGCCGGTTTGATTCGTCTGCGGCGGCACTGCGAAAAAGTGGATGCAATTTCCGTACTGCAAAAACTGCTGGCAACGCGAGAACATTGATATAGTTCCAGTGTATGATCTCAAAGAGCGCCGCATCGAATAGCTTCAGCAGACCTGTATGGTGATATCTTCGATAATGATGCAACGCCACGTCCCAGTCGCTCCACAGCAATGGCATAGCCGGCACGGTTACGACGATGACGCCTCCAGGCTTTAAAACGCGCGCGAACTCTCCAACCGCCAGCCTATCATCTTCAACATGCTCAATGACGTCGAGGGCAGTAATGCAGTCTACAGACGAATCTTTTAGCGGCAGCGCAGTGCACGACCCCTTCTTTACGTTCTCAGCGCCGATATTTTGTTCAGCGAGACGCAAGGCATCCTCGTGACTATCAATCGCGATGACATGGCAGATGTCGGTCATTTCGCTGGCGAATAATCCGGTGCCGGCCCCGCAATCGGCCAGCACCGAGTCGCTTTGGAGCGGATAAGATTTTAACAACCAATACCGGACGATTTCGCGCTTCGTCCGGTAAAACCAATGAAGCCTTTCGACTTCGTTAAGGTTTTTATACTCCCCGGGATTCATCCTTTGCAGGCGACTCGACGATCTCTTCTGTCAGATACAGCGGCCTTTGCTTTACCTCCCGGTAAATGCGAGCAATGTATTGCCCCACGATTCCGAGAGAGATGAGTTGAACTCCGCCAACACAGAGCACGGCAACAGCTAGCGTCGTAAATCCAGGTACGATAAACTCGGAAAAATAGCCGAATAATTGCGAGATTTTAATTACAATTAGCACTGCGGCGTAACCAAAGCCGAACAGTGATGTGACGACTCCAATCCAGGAAATTGTCTTTAGAGGCAACTCACTGAAACTAAGAATGCCATCCCAGGCATAATTAAACAATTTACTAAGCGTTTGCTTCGGCTTGCCTTTTCGGTCAGCCCGGTCGTACCACACATATCCGCGCGGATATCCCACCCACGAGCGAAGCGCGGGAAGAAAGACATTGAGTTCTGGCATTGCTCTTACGGCGTTTGCGACCGTTCTGTCCATGAGACCGAAAGTGCCACTATCTTTGGGCATCAGCCCGCCTGTCATTGCGTGAAAAACATCGTGAAATCGGCGCATCAAAAATCCACGTAAGCCTCGCTCTGGCCTGCTGCGTCTCCGTCCTACCACCACTTTTGAGCCACGTCGCCAAACCTGGATCATTTCCGGTATGATTTCAGGGGGATCTTGCAAGTCGGCATCGAGGAAAACAACAGCGTCACCATTAGCCTGATCTAATCCCGCCCGATAAGCAGCTTGTTGCCCAAAATTGCGAGACAGTCTAATAACGCGCCAACGGGATAACCGCGGCAAGAGTTGGAGAAGCTTCTCTTGGGTTTGATCTGAACTGCCGTCGTTTACCACGATGAAATCAAAGTGAAAGTCCGACTCACTGGAGAGTTTTTGCAGCCGCTCGATGAGAATGGGAATCGTGTCCTCCTCATTCCAGACAGGAATAACGATTGAAATGACTTCTTTGAGTGCAGTCATAAATTAGTGCTGACCGTCGTACAATTGCTTTGGCGTTTGCCTGGACACGTTCCAGGGTGTTTTCATTCTGAAAAAGTCGGAATTATTGGCCTAGGTGGGCGAGAAATGGATCGATGCTCTTCGCCATCGAGAGAACATCCAACCACAGAGAATTGAAACCCATACAACGACAGCAGCACTGCTGAAGACCCTGGCAGACTTTCCTTCCGGGGAGAGATCGTAACGTAATTCCGCCCGGTGCGATCCCGCGGGAAGAATTATTGAGACCAAACCATCCTTGTCGAGCTTGACACTACCCGGGAGAAGTTCTCTGTCAACCCTTAGTTGCCATCCAGGCCAATAAAAGACGGCAATGCGCGCTTCCGAAGCGACGGATGATGCGTAGTGATATTCATAAACAGCTCCTCGATGGGTATAGCTATCACACATAAGATCGCCAGATATAACGGTGAGACGGTTTTCCGGGATTGGGTGCTTTTCAAGAAACTTCGGATTCAGATAGTCCCCATGCACCCATTTCGGGAGGAATTCCTGAATAGCACTACCACCATAAAGCCCCTTTCTCTCCCATCGGCGATTCCATTTCTCTAGCTGTTCGGGGGACATCTTTCTTATGACCTGAGGCATTAAGATCATTGGGAGTGTCGGGATAGCAAAGATCACGGCTAGCCCCGTGAGAATAGCTGGATGAATCCAGCGGTCAATTATTGGAGATGCCATCGCGGCAGCGCCCGCCCCAAAAAAAGCGGTGAAAATTAGAAGACGCCATGGAAATTGAAGGTAGCGGAGAAGCGCCGGCGTCTTTCCCCAAGGCATTTGGGGAGACATAATAAACAAGATCAGGGAGGTGAAGACGAGAAACAGAACAAGTCGTTGCCTTTCGTGAGCTCTTAGGCCTTTTTGGAAGACGGCGAACGCGGCGAGTAATACACAAATAAGCACGGCAAAGCCGAGGTTAATTCCAAGGGTATCGTTTGGACCGGGAATGCTTGCGCCATAGCCGAGGGCCTCGAGGAAATGCTGGCGCCAATAGATGGCATGAGTATGAAGCCCTTTGGGAGTGCCCCACATCGCCGCTACGTCGCCGGAATGTAGCGTCAGCTTCGAGAGCTTTAGCGCGGGATACCAGAAAAAGGCGCTCATAGCTGTGCCTAGGAGTCCTCCGGCCGCGACCGTGAATGGCCATTTGAAATCCCGCGCTGTGAGCATTGGATAGGCGGCGATGAAAATACTGGCCCACAATGCAGTAATATTGTGACTGAGAAGAAGACAGGCATACGTTAGGCTCACCAACAGTACTCCTGGCCAAGGACGGCGTCGCGCAACCTCCATCCCCCAGTAGACGCCAGGCAGTGCTGCCCAGGCCCACGATTCACCCATGACATCTCGCACGAAGACGTCAGTGAGATGATACCTAGTCAGGGCATAAACACTGGCCGAAGCCAACGCCCACCAAGCAGGGCGAGGCCAATGTTCTCTCGAGCCGATTACATACACGAAAGCGTAAATCAGCAAACCGCTAAGGTAGAGTGAACTGTAGAAGCTGAGCTTCGTCGCCAGTCCGTAATCTAGTCCAAAGATGAAGTGGAAGACCGCTCCGACATAGAATCCGAGCGGCCCGTACAATGTGAAGTAAGGATAACCATACCCGAAACAGTAATCGGGGGCCCAAGGTACATGACCGAAACCTTGCGCGGCCCAAACTTTGGAGATTTCATAAACATCGACGACGGGGAAGAGCATGTAGTGCCCCCACCACATGTAAACATCCCAAGTTGGGAGGGTCGCCACCAGGATTATCACGCTGTAGATGGAGACTGATAAAAACACCGGCCTCTGCGGAGCCCAATGCCACAGGCGAACTCCCCTCTTTTTCTCCGTGCGCTTCTCTGATAGGACTGGCGCCCTTATTTCGGGCGACTGATCGCTATTTTGCATGATCTATTGTGATTCGAATTGCGTCATCGATTGATAGGTACGCCTGTTTGTAGCAGAGTTGTCTCGTTTGTTGCAGACCGAAATATCAGTTGTCTCGACTGACATCTAGTTTAGCTAGAAGCTTGGAATGTCTTTTTGCGTACAGGCGAAATTCGTATGTGGAATCGAACTGGATCCAGGCAATGTTCAATGTGCCTGAGGGGCCGCGTCCCAGAAAGACTTCGGGGGATCGGTTGACTTTGACGTAGAGATCCCCTGTCGCTTCATCTCCTGTGTTCCAGGTAATTACGGTTGTTCCAAGCGGTTGGTCCGGGTCGCCGGCTGGAACTGGATTGGGTTCGGCGAACAAGACAGGTTTTGCGGGTGAGCTCTGGGTTGTATGTCGCCGTGCGCCATCACACGTGCTTAGGAAGAGACAAATCGGGAAACCCAGCAGCAGAGCCGCGCAACGCACATAATGTGTGCTGTTAGTCGCTGACCTATACGGAGTTTGAAAAGACTCACCCATAACATGCCAAAATCATCGGTTAACTACAGTCTTAGCCAGTAGCCGCCGTGATCCATCCTTGGAATATAGCCGGAACTCGTAGCTGCTTCCAGCTGCAATCCAACTGACTTCGACCGATCCGGTCGGTTCATCAGCAAAAAGCTGTTCCGGTCCGCCATCGCGCGAGACATAGACTTCCGCATCATCTCCGGCCAATGTTGCCCACGAGATTTTAGTACGGCCAGGGCCAGAGCCGACTGGAACCGGGTTCGGATCGGCGGCAATTGTGGCGGTCCTTTCTACCCCGCTTAAGACGGCGGTTTGTACCGGAGTTGCTTGTTGTTGTGAGTAAAGCCGAAATTCATAACGCTTCGCCGGTTTGATCCCATCAAGGAACTTGAGACCTGATTGCCCGCCAGCGAAAACCTCCTCGGCGCCGTGATCAACTGTCAATGTTACGTGACCTTCCAAGCTGCAACATGTATTCCATGAGATGGCAGCGCGGCCGAGTTGACCGGCTGGCACGGAAACCGGATTGGGGGTAAGAAAGAGGACCGCTTCGCAATCATTACGAAGCTTCTTGAAAGAATAATCATCAACCCAGATCTTCCCGCTCGCTGCCCGAGCGTGCACGACAGCGTACTTACTGTCCGTAGGCGCTCGAATTGTGATACTCGACTCCTGCCATTTCTGCGCGGAACGGACGTCAGCGAGGGTGATAGTCGGAACATTAAGGTCGTGCTGGTTCTCGCTCTGCCAGTCTAGTTCCAGACGTAGTGTTCCCAATTTGGAGGAGTTCGCCCTTTGGTGAACACTGAGCCGGTAGCAGTGACCTGCCTCGACAGGTACCGGTGCCGATAACAGGAAATCTCTTTCGGTCACAGCACAAGCTCCCCTGGCGCTGGCAGAATACTTGCCTGTCCGATCGATTCTTGGTTTACCGACTATTTTCCATCCCTGGACGAAAGTTGCGTCGCCCTCTTCGAAGTCTCCGTTGGTAAGCAGCTCTCTGCCCTCCTCGTTAGTTCCACCGCCGATTTGATAGACGTGAACTCCACCCAGAACAGCGATTTCTTTCAAGCGCGGGCTTGCCTTAATCGCCGATTCCAATGTGTCCCACGTTTGATAGATATTCCAAAACGTGCTCCCGGCCCGGTAAAGACTTTCATCGACAAGAACGTACTGTGCACCCCATCCGTAAAGTAGATCTAAGGTTGAAGGAGAGGGAAACGCGCTGAGCTCACTCCAGAATGCAAGACTCGGTGGATTTTGCGCGTTGCCCATGATGATTCTCTTCCCAGTTAACCTCGTGGAGTAAATGGCAGGTCCGCCGTAGCCGTGTTTCGGTATCGGATATTCCATGAATGCAAATTTGCCGGGCTGTTTCGAAAGCCATTCATCGACCGGGCGCTGCGCGACGGGGCTCATTTCTGCGGGACGCGGAAAGAAATCAAAGACGGCGAGCCCCATCACAATGGCAGCTACTCCTAGCTGCACGCTGTTGTGTGCATGAAGCCGCTCTTTCATCCACCCGAGGAGACGAGCCAGCCCGGCGGCTGCGAGAAGGCCTACTGAGAGCTGAACGAAGAAGCCGAGCCGAGCCCACCCACGAAGATTATTAAAGCCAGGAAGCTGTTGCAGCAGCAGCCCGGGAGCGGGTATAGGTGACAAAGCTACGTTGTTCGTCTGTGAATTCAAAGGAGATGGATGAGTGAAGTAGATTCCCGGGCCGAAGGAGAAAAGCAGGCAGCCTAGGGCCATCGCGATCAGTGCGACAACGACGCGGCGACGGCGATGAAAGGCGCCTGCGGCCGCGAGAAACAGGGCGGCGGCGCCGAGATAGAGTTGCCATTCCGATTGCCAAAGACCATTCGCTCCGTTGCGCCAGAGCTGACTAACCTGATGACCCCATAGAAAGTGCGTTTCCGGTGGAATAATGTAGTCGGCCACCGCAGCAGCGAAAGCCTGCGACTCCCCAGGTCCACGGTAATCCACCACCGCTCCGTGAGTCGCAAGATAATAAGGGATCAAGAAAGGCAATACGAAAGCCAGAGCAACGCCTGCGGAAATGAGGCCTAGCTCCAGCAGATGCCGAAGTTCCTTTGCCGGTGCTCTCCAGTGGATTCGAAAGGCAACGTAGAACGTCGCCGCGATCGGAACCATGAAGAAGTAGTACCACGTTGACCAGGCAGAAAGCCCAAAAAATACGCCGACGAGGATCGCGTTCTTTGGCCGCGGCTTTGAGATCAAGCGTTCAAGATACAGAAAGAAAAAAGGTATCCACTCGGTCGATACGATGGAGAGATGGCCCTCGGCGTGGGCAAACCGATAGGGACAAAATCCAACAATGATTCCCGCAAGAACCGCGGCCGCACGGTTCGCCCACAACTCCCGCGCCAAGAGGTAAACTCCAAATGCGGTTAGGACAAACGATCCCAGAATTAGAAAATTATAGGTGAACACCTCCCCGAAAAAGTGCGTTAAGGGCGAGAACAGAAGCACGGTCCCGGGAGAAAGATCCTGGTTCCTGATCAAACTGTAACCAAATGGAACGAAGAC
>Ga0193730_1000572_pt1 | contig 10434 bp, 4 predicted proteins | sample U1a1metaG_FD_144919 | JGI IMG/M metagenome (GOLD analysis project Ga0193730, IMG submission 144919) | Soil microbial communities from a riparian zone of the East river system, Colorado, United States - U1a1 | ecosystem: Environmental > Terrestrial > Soil > Riparian zone | place: USA: East River...
ATGCCATTATTGAAATCAGCCAACCGAAATCGAATGACAGTCACATGGAATTTGTCGTAGCCCCGCTGAAAATTCTCGTCGAGCTCGCCTTTGGAAATTGTGATGCCTGCCGCCAGAAGTCTTCTAATTTCGTTCAGGCAAAGCTCATCCCGAACCAGTTGTTCGATATGCTCTTCGCCGAGCCCCATTGGCCCAAGGGCAGCCCGCACAAAATCGCTGAACTTATTCATGTCGAAGCCCGACTCACCTTGGAAAGCCGGTAACTTGCGCACGACATCGGCAAGTTCAGAAGGGCTTGGACGAATCCCCAGCAGTTGGGCCTCGTGTCGCAGGACAATTAGATTAACGGCGAATGTTCCATAACCACCATTGCCTGGTTGTCTGAGCGACAGTGTTTCCCAAAATTCGGACATTCCGAGAGCTTGCGCGAGTCCGCCAAGGCGCGCATTTCCATCAATTTCGAGTTGAGTCAGCTTGCGGCCATAAATCTGACCAACGTCGCCTCGCCCCATCGCGCCGTAATCCGGCCGTTGCACAAAATAGAAGACGAACGGAATGGCCAGAATGGCGATCACAATCATCAGCCAGTCTTTGTGCCTGCGCAGTAACTTCATCATAGCGGAGAACGACTTTAACGCCGGTTAGCTCAGCCGCAAATTTGTAGTCGCCGCCCTGTGGGCGGCGCGTTCTGCTCGTTGAACTCATTCTCAGCGTCGCGCTTCGCGCAGCGAAGCGGCTACAGAGCTTCAGCTGTCTCCCGAATCAATTCCCACGCCTTGCGCAAATGCTCTTCTGTCGTGAGCACGTTACCGAGGCCAATGCGCATCACGGTTTGGCCGCGCAATTTCGTTTGGGTCAGATAAGCGCGCCCCGAAGCATTAATTTGCTCCACGATCTCGCTGTTCAATTTGTCGATGTTGTCCGTTGTAGCCGGGGCCGGTGACCCCGGCCGGGGATCAACGATGCCGCCTACAGGTCCAACAAAACGAAAACAGATCACACCCATGCTGACTGGCGCAGCCAGGTCGAAGCGTTCGTCGCTCTTGATCCAGCCGGCAAGGAGGTTTGCCAGGCGAATTTGCTCGCGCAGACGCGCCACGATTCCTTCGCGGCCTAGCGAGCGCCAGATTACCCACGCTTTGAGCGCGCGGAATCTGCGGCCGAGCTGGATGCCGTAATCCATGTAATTCTTCTCTCCTTCAACGGTGTCGCCGCGCAGAACTTCGGGCACAAGGGTGAAGACACGGCGCAAACGCTCGGCGTCACGCACGTAAAGCACGCTAAAATCGAGCGGCACAAAAAGTGTCTTGTGCGGGTTAATCACGATTGAATCGGCCATCTCCCAGCCTTTGCTTGCCCATTTGTATTCCGGAACCATGGCAAACGCTCCGCCATACGCGCCGTCGATGTGCAGCCACATTTTTTGTTCCCGGCAAATCTTCGCGATCTCAGGAACGGGATCGACGCTTGCGCTCGAAGTCGTGCCTACTGTGGCTATGACGGCAAGCGGTTTAAAATTATGGCGTACATCGCGCGCAATCGTTTCGCGCAGCGCATTGACGTCGATGCGGAAGTCCGCATCGGTTTCAACACGTTGTACATTTTCTTCGCCGATCCCGAGCGTGATTGCCGCTTTTTCGGCCGCGCTGTGTGCTTCATCGGATGTGTAAATGCGAAAACGCGGCAGATCGCGATTGATCAGGCCAAATTTTCTCGTGGAGGGCGCGGCCTCTTCGCGCGCGACCGCGAGCGCATGCATGATTCCCACTGACGCCGTGTCGTAAACCACTCCGCCAAACTCCTCAGGCAACCCGAGCCATTGCCGCAACCAATCGATAACGACCGTTTCGAGCTCGGTCGCGGCCGGACAGGTGCGCCATGTCATCGCGTTGACGTTGAGTGGCACGCTGATGATTTCACCGAGGATTCCCGGCGCGGTGGCAGTCCAGCCGAAATAGCCGAGGAACATCGGGTGACTCCAGTGCACCATCCCCGGAACGATCAGCCGGTCGACATCTCCTAGAATTTTCTCAAACGACTCGCCTTCCTCGGGCCCCTGCGCAGGGAGCTGCGCACGAATTGCTCCCGGCTTCTCATTAGGCGCGACGCGCAACGACTCGATATTCTCACGGAAATCAGCAACCCAATCCGCTAATTCGTGCAGTTGCTTCCGGAATTCCTCTCGCGGAGTGTCGCCAGGCGATTGTGGATCTTTCATTGTCTTTGTAGCCGCCGCCCTGTGGGCGGCGCCGACCTGGACATGATTAACATATCAGGGCCACGCTTCCCACAGGGAAGCGGCTACAGCTAAAACGCAAAGCCAAAACTGAAGTGGAACGCACCGAAGTCTTCGAATTGCTGCGGATCGGGATTGACGCCGTAATCGAGGCGAATCGGGCCAACCGGCAGCTTGTAGCGCAAGCCTGCACCGATGGCGTAGCGCATATCGCTTAGCCCAATGTCTTCTGACGTCGGCAAGAGATTCCCGGCATCAGTGAATATGGCGCCCTGGAGTTCGCCGAAAATCGGGAAGGTGTATTCAACATTCCAGACGGTGTAAAATTCTCCACCGACGGGATGACCATGATTGTCGTGCGGACCGAGATCGCGTTCGCCGAAACTGCGCACCGTTGTGGCGCCGCCAATGAAAAAACGTTCGTCGATGGGAATGGCAGTCGCTTCGTCGGATCCGCTGTTTGTGAGCGAATGAATGATGCCGGCACGCGCTCCAAATGCAATCGAGGACTGGCGAAAGAAACGCTGCAACGGTGTACCCGGGGGTTGATCTTCAACTACACCGGGAGTGAGCGGCTTGGGTCCAAATGGAAGATAGTAACCAATACGCATTGTGCCGCGGACATATTCGATATCGCTTCCTAATGCACTCGAAGCGACGTCGAATGTGTTACCGATGAGAAACCCGCGCGGGTTCACATATGGGCTTTCACGCAAATCGAGCGTGTTGGTGAGTCCGATAGTGTCTACCTGATACTCCTTTGGCCCAAGGAGGAAACTCGGCCTGATCTCAGAGTCGGTGATCTCCACATGTCGGGCCGAAAATGTCAGCGAGGCCTCGTCGTATTTCGTAATCTTGCGGCTCAGTTCGAGTCGTCCGCCCAATTCGAATTTTGAGTAGCCATCGTAATCAAAAGTCAGGGCGAACACTCGTGCCTTGAAGTAGAAATCTGTGTCAAAAAAGAACGGATCCTCGTACAGAATTTCGCCTCTATAGCTGCGCTGTGAAACCTCAATCGTTGCCGTCAGTGGACGGCCGTAACCGAACAGATCGCGATCGCCAACCTGTACGCCGGCAAGTGCGCCTTCGTAAGTGTCGAACCCAACCCAAAAACCAAATTCCTTGCTCTTTGCTTCCTCCGCGGAAATGTCGAGCCGCAATAGATGCCCATCGACTGGGACTGGCTTGATTTGCAGCAAATTGAACTGGCCCGTCTTCATGAGAGTGCGAAACCGCTCATCGAGAACGTCCGGGCTGTAGGTTTTGCCACTCAATCTGGTAAACCGTCTTGTTACAAAACTGGGATGCAGACGAGTCAATCCGCTGACTGTCACGCCGTCGAAGTGGTAAACGGGTCCCGCCGAGATCGCGATTTGCACCGGCACTCGACCATTCAGCGCTTCCTCCGGTGTGCCAGTGGCCGCCACTTTCACATCGTAATATCCGCGCGCCTTGAAATATGCCTCGAGACGCCGCGGAATATCGGCTACGCGCGCTTCGGTGTAAGGCCGCTGCAACAGATCGGCTAGCTGCCCACGCATGGCCTCCGCACCGTAAATGGTTCGCCCGCCAAACGAGATGCCACCGAAGAAATATTGCCGCCCCTCGTGAATCGGAACGACAACGTCGACCTCGTTGCTTTGTCCCTGGAACTCGTCACGCGGCGGATCGACTACAACATCCAAAAAACCGTCCGCGATGTAAAAACGCTGTACGAGACGCGATCCCTCCTCCATATCGGCGGCGACAAAGGGCAATCTCTTTTCCAGCCGCGAGTAGCGCTCGCGGGTCGGCCCCACCATGTACTCGAACAGTTTGTCTGCCGGCTCATGCGCGTTTCCATGGAAGACGACCTCCCGCAGTATAAATCGGGGACCTTCGGTAATGTTCAGACGCACGCGCCCCGAAGATTCGATGACGTAATGCACGTTTACTTTCGCGTAGCCGTGTTTTCGATAAAAAACTTCGAGGAAAAAGGCGAGATCGTCTGCCCGAGCCGGGCTTAACCCAAAGTCGTCAATTGTCGTGATCTCTTCTTTTAATGCCACGCGTAGCTCTTTTTCAGAGAACGCTTGCTCGCCACGAAACTCGATGATGCTTGTCTGCTTCGCGCGCTTTTCCTGCTCTTTGACGATGGCTTGCCGCGCCTTCTGTCGTTCCTCGGGTCGCGCGACGTCGACCGCACTCTGCGCTGCGAGTTCAAATGCAAGGGCCACGCTTCCAAGAGAGCAAAGGACCGCGTGTCGCATCTTAGGAGCCTATCGAAAACGAATCAGATATTTTAGCTTCCCCCGAAAATCCCCTCGAACACCGACATCACCAGTGAGCACAAGGTGATTGTCGATCTTGAAGCGCACAGTGGCTTGTTGCTGACCAGTTCGTGGATCAACCGTTCCCAAATCAAGATCCAGCCGATTGAAAACCGTGTTGGTCTGGGTTGGCTCGCCTTTCTTGACGATTTTCCGGTAAAGCTGTTGCACAAGTAACATGGCCGCCCGCCCAGCCAGAACGTTGCCACTCGAAAGTTCCTGTCTCGTCGCGCCGGTGGCTATCAAGGAAATGATTTCCTCCTGCGGCAGGGGCGGTTCGCTGGTGAAAATTGCTTCCGGCGAAAGCAAAGTTCCATAAACGTAAACGCGCACCGTGTAATCGCGGATCACCGACGAGCCTTGCAGATCAATCTTTGGATTCATCGAATCGCTCGGAGTGAAAGTGAGAGACCCGCGCGAAACTTCGAGCCGGCTGAAAGGCAATGTCGCCTCGACACCCTGCAGCTGCACCAAGCCTTGCAACTGCGGATGGAGCCCCGTTCCCGTCAACTTGAGATCGCTGGTTGCTTCGCCGGTCGCCAGATTACCCCGAATGAGCACTGGATCTTTTGTTTTAATTGCGACATCAAATTTCCAGTCGCGGAACGGCGGAACCGGCAAAGAAAAGTCAGGCCGCTCCGAAGGCGGCTGCGGCGCAGGTCTGCCCGGCAGACCAATAGGAATAAGATCGATGTTTTTTAGAAAGCGGCTGTTGGTCATTGCGACGTTGCCGGTGACTGCCGCAGCCGCAAACGGGCCTGTTATTTTTACGTCTGCATCCGCCCGTGCGGTGAGCGTATCGTTTCGCGCCACCAGCACGCTCTGGGCTCTGAATTGCAAATCGAGAGTCGGTTCGATCAGTTTGGGAAACGTGACTCGGCCACTCATGGTAAATGGCCCACCGGCGATATCGCCCCCAAAGCGATCAAGGGTAAGCGCGTTGTCCCTGAAAGTCAGCCGCGCACCAAAACCTCTCACCGCAGGGATGGTTGCATTTGTAAAACGCGCCACATTAATGGTCATATCCCCTGCCCCGCTCAAAATCGGATGACCGATCGTACCGCTCACATCAACATCCATTCCCAACTCGCCATCGAGTTGCTCAAGCTCCGGAACGAATTGACGAATAAAATTCACGGACGTGCGCGGGACACGAGCTTTTGCAGTGATCGGCGTGTCGTCGGGTACTTTGCGGGCACGCGCAATTTTTGGAATGTCCAAAGGCATGGTCGCGTTGATTTCAATTGGCTGAAGCCGCGTCTGTTGCAGTTTACCCGAAAGGGTCAGGCGATCCTGCGCGGTTTGTGCAGTGAGTTCAAAGGTCGCCGGCTCCATTTTAGGCCAATATTCACTTCGTATATCCCGAATCTGCACGTCGAGCCGCGCGTTCAGGTCGGCGATTGTTCCACCTGCGTCGAGTCTCGCGTTCGCGATGCCGGACGTCATCGCTTTGATCCCGAGATCGTCGAACAATCTTTTGAGATCGAGGTTTTCAGATTGAAATGTCGCAGACACTTTGCCCGACGACGGAATGATTGCGGCGTTGGTCCCGAGATTTCTCCACACAAACGGAATGGAGACATAACCGTACGCGTATTTCGTTCGCGCTGGTGACAGGGCGCGCTCGCTGTTGGCACCGCTGCGGATGGCCGCCCGCGATGGCGGGCTCGCTACTTGGTTAAGTTGAATCTTGTCTATCTCGAGCGTGTCACCTTTCGCGCGAGCGATAGCCTGAAAATCCATGTTACTCGTGGCGAAAAAGATGATCGGCACATCCAGGCCCTCTGGCGAGTAGGACGCGTCGACATTGGACCGCAACGACTGCAAATTTCCATAGCGCCCCTTGTCCAACGCCAGGTTCAGCTTGCCTGAACTTTTAAACGTCTGCGCGTCGCCGCTTCCTTGCCACTCGAGCCTGACTGCGCCGGCCAGGTCATTCTGATTGCCAGAAGCCCGAAGCAGTGGCTGAAACGTCGATAAGTTCGCGACGTTTGCGGAAATCTTTCCGCTATAACGATGAGGTCGCCGCAAGTTTAGGGTCCCAGTCGCGTTAACGAAATCCGTATCGTTCAAGCTCGCGCTGAAATCGTTGATGTAGATCACGCTGTTTGAAATCGAGCACTGAGTGCTGACTTGCCGGAAAACCAAATCTCGCATTCTTAGGTTCGTCCCAGAGACCCACATTTGGCCGTTCGCGATTTCCTGTTTCCACTGAAGCTGTCCGCCGAGCTGCAACGGTCCGCTCACTCTGTCTGGTGAATCGCCAACCCAGAAGTCACCGGCGTCAGCTGCATTGAGCGCGAAGTCAAGCTGTGCAGGCTGGGTTGCAAATTTACTGACCTCTGCCGGAAGTATGTAACGGCCGCGAATGTTCAGCTCGTTCTGCTTTGTCCGCACGTTGAACCGGTCGAGTCCGAGAACGTCGTCGCTGCTGTTAAGCGATCCTTCCGCTGAATCAAAGATGTAATCGCGATAACGAACGCCCGTTAAACTGAACTCCATCGCTGTGCGAAGATCGGCGAACCAGAATCTCTTGGTGTCGCCGCGCGCCACGCCCTTGGACGCGCGAAGCGTACAACTCAGCTTATCAATTATTCCCTCCCGGAACCCCACTGCGTTTCCGGTTACGCCGAGGGTTGCGTCGACAGTTGCATTGGCAATGTCGATTTTGCCGCTGAATTGAGCCGATCCAGTAAGCGCCACAGTGGTTCCCGCCGTCAATCGTTCCAAATCAGGTGCGCTGCCTGAGATTTCCAGATTCGTTGGTGTGCGGCCGAAATCTGCGAACGAACCCGGCAATTCCATTGAGCCACGCAGGTGAAATTCATTGGTTTCCTCGGTGATGTCTGCCGACCGCAATATTCCCCGGCCCTGTTCTGCCAATATTGTTACAACTGCGTGGTCGAAATTGATTTCCTTCCGATGCACACGGCTCAGCTGCAGCGACAGTGTGCCGTTCCATGTCCGGGGCGCATCGACGGTGCCCGAGCCTTCGAGAGCAAGGCGATCAATTTCGCCCGAGAGATAATTCTCCGGAAAAACGACGAATTTGTTCAGGGCTTCCGCTGCCACTTTGTCCGCAGCCACATGTACCTTCGTGTCGAGGGAAGTCTTTGTTTCGGTTAGCTCGGCAGACGCAGATATTTGGCCGCCGCCGACTGTGCATTTTAGAACGATCGAAAGTGCGTTCGCGTCGATTTGCGATGCGTTAACGTTCAGAAGATGAAGCTGCTCCTGGTCGCTCAAATTCAGATCGCTCAGGATTAAATTCTTGTTCGTATACGAAGTTTGGCCGGCGCTCCTCAACCAAGTGTCGCCCGAGGGAAGCTGAAGCGTTTCGATCCTCAGCTCGCCCGGTGTGCGCGGATTTAGATCAAGGTCCGCATGTCCGACGACAAAGTCGTACGGCTGATTTCTAACGATGAAGGTCAAGTCCGTAGCACGCAGTCGTTCCGGGAAGAACCTTGGCAACTTCAATTGCGGATGCGGCAGCCGCGGCCTCAACGGCGCCTTGGAAGGGTTTAAGACAATGTTGGCCGAGCGCGCTTCAACGTGGTTGAACAACCGGGGCAGACCATGCCGCGCGTACCTAAGCAAACTGTAATCAAGGTAGAGATAATCGATATCAATCGTTTCATATTCCGACGGACCAACCGCGAACGCGTGGAAATTGCGGATTGTGACGCTGCCGAACGGATTCCCTTCAACGCGAAAGTCAGCCTTTAGATTTTCCTTAGCGGCATATTGCAGCACAATTTTCCGGCCGATTGCCAGCAAAATTGGCCGATGAAAAATGATCAGGAGCGCCACGCATATTGCAACGCCGGCCATGACACGGCGCCAAAGCCCGTGACGCCGCGCCTTTGCCTGATCGTCTCCGGCCACAAAGCGACTCTATTGCCGGTGTGCCGTAGAGCAAAGCACAAATGCCGCAGTCCGATTCCAACGTAGGACGCGACTACAGCTGCTCGCCGTGGCGAGAGCTTGCCGATCGCTGACTACTTAATAACTGCCACTGACTCGCCGCTAAGTACTAATCCGCTCAGCGCGGCGTATTCGGGCGAGGCGGTGGGGTCGGGCGAGACCTCGGCGTTTGGCTACCCCTTGGGGTCGGAGTAGGCCTCGGTGCAGCCGTAGGCGTTGAAGTCGGAGTTGGCGTGATCGTCGGGGTCGAGGTTGTTGTAGGCGTTGCAGTCGGTGTCGGAGTTCCGGTTGCTGTTGGTGTAGGCGTTGCGGTCACTGTCGCGCTGGGCGTAGGCGTAGCAGTCGCAGTTCCCGTCGATGTTGGCGACGGTGTGCATAGGCCTGTCGCACGCAGCGTCAGTGTCTGATTGCCGACGTTCCCAATCCCGCGCTCCTGACAGGCGACGAAGTTTTCGGCCGTGCCATACTTGTGATCGGCTACCACCGTTTGCGCCTGAGAGCGTGTGTTGCTCTGATGCTGATCGCTTTTTATTTTCAGCGATACTGCCAGGCGTTGTCTCGGTCGCGGTCACGACTCCCTTCTGATCATCAAAACTTCCGATTTGGGCAACACGCCCTTGAAGATCAGCGCGATGGCGGCTGAGCGACGTGTCGATGTGCGAATCGCGTATGATGGAATGAAGCTCACGCTGTGATGCGCCTACGTATGGACTCACCGCTTTCATCTCGAACATACAAGCCGCAGGTTGTAGCCGTCGCCCTGTGGGCGACGCATTCAATGAACGCTACGCGCACCGCGCTTCGCTCAGCGAAGCGGCTACAGGTTTGTCTAATACCGCCGCTGCTTGCAACTGTTGCAGGCAGACAAGATTGTCTGCGTCGCGTTCGTGTCGGAAAGCGCACGCAACCGAAGCTGTTTCAGTGAGCCTTCGTCTTTACCGTGATGACGTTGGAATTTGGGCTCGTACCGTTGCCGTTATATGCCCGCAACCGGTAGTAATAATTCGTGTTTGGTGTCACCCCGGTAACGTTTCGACTAGTGGCATTGCCGACATCCAAATTTTGGTACCCGGGCACATAATTGACAAAAGAATGGTCCGTAGCCACATCCAACCGGTAACCCGTCGCACCGACGACACTCTGCCAGTTCGCGGTGAAGCTGATGGCTTTCACCTGAGTTGCATTCACTGCCTTCGGAGCCTTCAGTAGTGGTGCCGGTGTTGACGTTGCTGTTGGTGTAGGAGAAGGACTCGGTGTAGGAGAAGGACTCGGCGTAGGCGAAGGACTCGGCGTAGGCGAAGGTGTCGGTGATGGCGAAGGTGTCGGTGATGGCGTTGGGGTTGGCGTTGGGCTAGGCCCTATTTCGCCCAGTTCCGCGCTGCGAAGAACGCCGCTGCTATTGATTCCCGCTGCCACCAGCACCTTGCCGTCGAGCAGCAACGTCGCCGTGTGTGCGAAGCGTGCGGTGTTGAGACTGCCAGTGGCACTCCAAGTCCCGCTGGCAGGGTCGTACAGTTCCGCGCTGCTAAGAAAGGGGCCGGCACCTACTCCCCCTGCCACCAGCACGTCGCCGTTGGGCAGCAACGTCGCCGTGTGATTCCTGCGCGCGTCGTTGAGGCTGCCCGTGGTCAAACTCCAAGTCCCGCTAGCAGGGTCGTACAGTTCCGCGCTGCTAACAGGGCCGTTGTTAGTTTGTCCCCCTGCCACCAGCACCTTGCCGTCGGGCAGCAATGTCGCCGTGGGTGCAGAGCGTCCGGTGGTGAGGCTGCCCGTGGCAGTCCACATCCCGCTAGCCGGGTCGTACAGTTCCGCGCTGTTAAGAAAGGCGCTGCCGTTATCTCCCCCTGCCACCAGTACCTTGCCGTCGGGCAGCAACGTCGCCGTGTGCCATTTGCGCGCGAAGCTGAGGCTGCCAACGGGCTTCCACGTCCCGCTGGCAGGGTCGTACAGTTCCGCACTGGCGAT